>Ga0126377_10001596_pt1 | contig 14954 bp, 9 predicted proteins | sample PanSoiMetPlot_22_FD_92647 | JGI IMG/M metagenome (GOLD analysis project Ga0126377, IMG submission 92647) | Tropical forest soil microbial communities from Panama - MetaG Plot_22 | ecosystem: Environmental > Terrestrial > Soil > Tropical forest > Bulk soil | place: Panama | collected 2016-02-17
CGCCATCGCGGTTGTAATCGCCGCCCGCGGTCGAAGCCGCGCCGTTCCAGACCGAAAACGGGCGCCCCGATTGCTTCGTGAAGATTGTCGCCACCTGCCAACCGTTCACCGCGTAAGAAATCCATTTGTTTCCATTCGTCCATATCGGCAGCCATAACAACTGCGCCGAGAAGCGGTGCGGAATGTCAAATAGCGACGGCCCCCGTTCGCAGCGCAAACAATCGATGTCGACCGCGCCTTTGCCGGGTTCGGAGTTGTCGGCGAATTGCCCTGTCGAAGTATCGGACGAAGTGTCCAACCATTTCGACCAGCGGTAATTCGCTTGCAGTGAAAATCGCTTCGAGAGGTTACGGCGCACTTCCAAAGTCATCGCGTGATAAATCGAATTCACGCCATTAGTGACAAACAGCAGCGTGCTGAAGTTCGGATTGATGCGATCTTCTTTGCCGTCGAGCAGATCGCCTGCAAAACGATTGACGTCATCAATGCGCTCCAGATTGACGCCTCTCGTCCCCGTGTACCCGGCTTCAACTATCCATCCGTTCCATACTTCGCGTTGCAGGTTTAAAAACCAGCTCTCGCTGTATTGCGTTTTGATCGTCGGATTGACGACGAAGCCAGTCGGGCGAATGGCGTTCTGTCCGGCGGGCGTGTTGACGCCACCCTGCGCGTTCAAGCCGCGCGCGAAATCCGGATTGAACGGCACGGGAATGCCATACAGGATCGTCGTGCCGATCTTGTTGGAAGGCTGAACGACTCCCTGCAAGGCGTCGGGCGGCAGGGCGCGCGCGCCGGAAATCGACTGCCCGTGATGCGGTTGATAAGCGAGGCTGAAGCCCGCCCGAATCGCCGACTTGCCATCCCCGAACGGATCGTAAGCGAGACCGACGCGCGGGGAGAAATTCGTCTTTTCAGGCGTATAGAGCCGATCGACGCGCGTCAGGCTGGCGTTGGCCAACCGTTCACGGAACGTGCTTCCCTGTCCAAAAACGATCGAAGACAACCGCCCCTCTCGCTCGTGAACGTCGCCAAAATAATCGTGACGCAGTCCCAAATTCAGATTGAGCTTTGAATTGACCTTCCAATCGTCCTGGAAGAAAAAGCCGGTCTCGAATTGCGCGAAGTAACGCGGGAAGTTAGTCGGCTTGCCGGTATCGGGATTCACCGTCAATGTTTGTCTGAAAGGTTGATCGGCAATGAAGCTGGCGATGCTCGTGAAGGTGTAAGTTCCGGCGTCCGGCGCAGCGATCGACAGCCCTTTGAAAAGGCGGCGGAATTCACCGCCCACGCGAAGCGCGTGCCGCCCGCGGTCCAGCGTCAATACGTCGCGCGCCTCGTATGTGCGAATCTTCGTGGCGGAGTTGAAAAAGTCCCCCCAGCCCGCCGTAATGCCGGTCACCGTGATCTGCGGCACGATGGCGTCGTCATCGCCGCGATTGGTGTAGATCGTTTGAAACGCGAACCGGAGGTCATTCACGGAGCGGTTCAAAATTTTCGTATACCCCAGATTCGTGTTTGAAAACCTTCCCTCAAACGCCCCCTGCTCACCGCGCAAGACGCGCCCTAGTCCGGATTGAGAGACTGACCCGCTCGTCGCGCCGCTGTTGTCGGCCTGGTTTTCAAAAATATAGCGCCCGTAAATTTTGTCCTTACCGGCGTTGAACGAATGGTCAATTCGCCCCAGAAATTGATTGTACCGAACGTAGTCATTGATCGTCGTGAACAATGTCCCATTCGTCGGGATGAAATTTCCGTTACCGACGCTCAAGCAGTTATTGCTCGCCGAAGCGCATGAACCGACCTGCTGTGGAGCGGGCGCCGCGAACCTGGTCAGGAGTTGATTGGCGATGCTGTTCGGCGCGACGCGATTGACGTAATCGCGCAACTGCGGCGTTTCGACCTGGAAAGACGCCGTGCGACCAGCGGCGCTGCGCGTGCCCTCATAGCTGCCGAAGAAGAAGGTTTTATCTTTGAAAATCGGCCCGCCCGTATTGCCGCCGAACTGGTTGAAAACAAGGGGGGGATTGCCAGTCGCAAAAAAGTTGCGCGCGTTGAGCGCCGCGTCGCGATGGAATTCCCACAATCGGCCGTGAAATTGATTCGTCCCTGATTTCGTCCGCAGGTTGATGACGGCCCCGTTGCCGCGCCCGAACTCGCTGGAAAAATTGTTGGTCTGGACCTGCGCCTCTTCGATAGCCTCGATGCTCGGCACGATCGCGGGTTCGCCGGAATTGTTCGAGTTGGAGTTCATCGCGCCGTCCAGCACGTAGTTATTGCCGCGATAGCGATTGCCGTTGACCGTCACGACTGGCGAATTGGTGAGCTTCGTCGAGTTCGCCGCGCCGGGAATGAACGTCGCGCCGGAGCTGAGTTTAGGCAGCGCGTACACGTCGCGCTGCGGAATCGGCAACTCGGAAACTTTCTTCTGATCGAGCGTGTCCGCGACGCGCCCTTCAGTGGCGATTTGCAACTGCGCCGTCCCCGCATCGATGTTGACGACCTCTTCCACGTTGCCGACGCTCAATTGAATCTTCAACTCCGCCATCTGCCCGACGTTGAGCTTGAGATTCTTTTGCGAAAAGCTTTTGAAGCCGGTCGCTTTCAACGACACGACGTAACTGCCGGACGGCAGTCCTGCGACCGTGACCTGGCCATTGTTGTCTGTTACAGAGGTCCGCTTCATGCCCGTCTCTTCGTTCGTAATCTCGACCGAAACGCCGCTGACGGAATTGCTCTGTTCGTCGGCCACGCTCAGCTTGAGAGTCGCTTCCGTGACTTGCGCGATCGCTGTCAACGAGAACATGGACAAGGCGACTGCAAAAATGAAAATATGCTTCATAGGGGATATCCTCGAATTCATCTAGTCTGACCGGACGTTGTTGTTTGTGGTTGTAGACTCCGCCGAATCATTCCGCCCGAAGGCGGGACGACAAGCATTCGTTTTTTGAATGGATGGTGATACTGCGTGCGAGAGAAGCGAAAAATAGCCGAAGCGGCTGCCTGCGATGAGCGCATGCGACGTAGCTTTCGGCCCAAATTTTCAGCAAAGTACTCTCCTCAAGGGGGAAATGTCGGATTTTCCCCTTTTGGAGAATATACAACCAGATGTTTAGCAATCGGTTAATGACAAGGTCGAACTCGCTTTTCTTTTCATCTATTGGAGGCGCCACGCGCGTAAGCGAGTGGTTGGCTGCGTGATGCGACGCTTGCATACGCGCGCGGTACTGTTAGAACGAAACCCGCATACTGATCTGGACCTCGCGACCCGGGGTCGCGGCCTCGGTGATCGTGCCGAACTGCGGCGTATTCACGAAGCGGCCGGGCGTGCCCAGATTCGTATGATTGAGCGCGTTGAAGAATTCGGCGCGGAACTGGAATTTCGTTTTCTCTGTAATGCTGAACTCGCGCGCCAGAGCGAGGTCGAGGGTCTGCATTCCCGGGCCGTAGACCGAATTCCGCCCCGCGTTCCCGAACGTGAACGCCGCCGGCGCGGCGAACGCCGCAGGATTGAGCCAACGATCGGCAGTGCGCGTGTTCGGGCCGAAGACCGATTGGCCCGTGTAGTTGGCGCGGACTGGATTCTCGCCGAGCAAAGTGCCGGCGTTGGCCGTATCACCGAAAACTGAGACGGTGAACGGGAACCCGCTCTGGACCTGATACACGGCCGAGAGTCGCCAGTTCTGCGTCACAGCGCGCGCCAGTCTGGCGCCCACGGCGGGAATGTCATAAACCGCGCTCATAGAAAACCGGTGGCGGATGTCACAGCCGGGGCCTTTCTCCGCTCTCAGATCATTGTTGTTTTGCGGTATTGCAGACTCGAACATCGGCGAGCGGAAGTCCGGCGCGTCGCTCAGATTCTTGGCGAAAGTGTAGTTGGCCAGCAGGCTCAATCCGCGGGAATAGCGGCGACGCACGTTGACATAGCCCGCGTCGTACCAACTTCGGGCCGTGTTCTCCAGCAGGTTAATGGCGCTGACCGGGAAGGTGGTGTTCGCGACTGTCACATTGGAGGGCAACACCATGCCGGGCAAGAAGCTGATCAACGTATAGGGGCGGCGAGGTTGAATTGCCCCTGCGCCGGGCTGCGCATTGTTGATCAGATGCGAGCGCTGCAAATGGATGCCGCGCGTTCCAAGGTATCCGACCTCTACAGTAGTGTCTTTTCCGAGGCTCTTTTCCAGCGTCAAATTCCACTGCTGGATGTATTGCGACGGCGCGTGAGGGTCGAAAGCCGTGAAGCTCACCGTGGTCTGGCCGAGCACGGGCGGCGCGAAGTCGAAGCCGAAGAGCGAGGGGATAAAGTTGTCGCTCTGGCGCGTCTCAGGGAAAACATACGGAACGTTGTGGCGCTGGTTGCACCAGGTGTTCATGTCCACCGGCGTGTAAAAGATTCCGTAAGCCACGCGGATCACCAGGCCGTATTTGGGCAGGTTCTGCGCGAGGCCGAATCGTGGGGCGAAGTTCAAATGCCTGGCGTACATCAGTCCTTCCGGAAAGCCCTGTTGCCCGCCGATAAAAACGAAAGGCTTGCCATTTTGGAAGACCAGATTGCTGTTGGTGTAACGGATATCGCGCAGCGGACTCATGTATTCATATCGCAACCCCGCCTCGATGGTCGTGGTACGCGTAAGCTGGAAGCTGTCCTGAGCGAAACCGTCTGCGTACCACTGGCGAAGCTGCATCTGCGGGATGCCGGCCTGGCGCTGCTTGACGGCGGGCAGGCCGAGCAGGAAGCTGGCCAGGGCCGAGCCTGTGCCGTCGTTGGTCGCCGTTTGAGTGGTAAAGCCGTTGGTAAATTGATAATAGCCGCGATTCTGGAAGAAGCCCCACATCGGCCAGATGAAGTCGCGGAAGCTTCCGCCGAATTTGAAATTATGCGATCCGCGCTGCCAGCTCAATGAGTCGCGCGCCTCCAGGATCGTGTCCCAGGCATGCATAGGCGTGGCGGCGAAAGTGTCGCCCATCGCGGAATAACCCTGCACGTTGAACGACGGCGCTCCGAACGCGCCTTTGCCACCAAAGCCGACCCCTTGAATTCGCAGATCCGAAACGATGTCGTTGTCCTCGCTGTTTTCCGAAGTCCTGTGCATCGAGAGCCGGGAGATCGTGATCGTCCCGATATTGACTATGCGCGGGCCGATGACGTGGGTCCAACCGACGCTGCCATTCTGTGAGAAATTATCGTGGATGGCGCCGAAACCCGGCAGGTTCTGCGGCATAAATCCGTTCTCTCCACTCAATGAGTAGCGCGCAAACAGGCTGTCGCCGCGAGCGAAAGTATGGTCAAGGCGGATTGTGCCCTGATCCGTAACGTGGCGCTCGTTGCGCACATCCATATAGTTATTACAATCAACGCCGCCGCCGACCACTGTCGGCGCGCCCATCATCGTCATGCCGCAACCATTCATACTCATGCCCGCGCCCATGCCCATATCCATATCCATATTCGGATGCGGCATGTATTTTTGCAGGAACTTGGCCGCCGCCGGGTTGATCAGATTTTCCGGGATGACGTTGTCTGGGATAGGATCGCGGAGAATCTGCGGGTTGTTCGGGCTGACCGGCTTCGACGGATTGAAGTTCGGATTCGGATGGGCGCTGAACGGGTTATAAATCGTCGTCCCGCTCATGCTGAAATCACCCATCGCTTCCATCTCCGTGGGGACGGTCTGAATCATGGTCATCGATTTGGTGTGCCTCAGCCCCTCGTAGTTGGCGAAGAAGAACGTCTTGTCGCGAATGATCGGGCCGCCAAAGGAGGCCCCGAAATTATTCTGAACGAAGTGATTCGAGGAGCTCATCTCGTTGAACGAGCGGGCGTCGAGCGCGTTGTTGCGCAGAAAGTCATACACGGCGCCGTGGAACTGGTTCGTCCCCGATCGCGTTACGATGTTGACCTGCCCGCCGCCGGCTCCGCCCATCTCGGCGGAATAACTTCCGGTCTGCACTTTGAATTCCCGCACGGCGTCGGGAGAAGGACTCAGGTTGAGCGTATTGAACGTCGGGTCTGTGTTGGTCGCGCCGTCGAGAAGGAAATAGTTCGCGTTCGGACGGCTCCCGCCGATGCTCACCGCTGAACGTTGGCCGGGCCGCCAGTAGAGCGGATTCATGTCTCCTGTTTGCGCGCCGTGGCCCTCGTGCGCGCCTGGCACGGTGAGCATCAGGTCAATCAACATGCGCCCGTTGAGCGGCAACTCGCGTATGGCGACCGGCTCGATGACCTCGCCCACGCTCGTGTCAGTCGTGCGCAGGACGCCCACCTGGCTAGTGACCTCGACTGTGTTGCTGATGGAGGCCAGATTAAGATTGACGTCGAGCTTCAATTGCTGGCCGACCTCAAGGCGCAGTTGCTGCTTGGCCGGCGCGAATCCCGTGGCCTGCACGCTCAATTCGTAATCACCTGGCAATAGTCCGGTGATTTGAAAGATTCCCTGCGCGTCGCTGCTGACTTTACGAACCGCCTGCGTGCCGAGCGACGTGATCTGAACGTTAGCGCCCGCGACGGGGCGGCGCTGCGGGTCGGCGACAGCGCCGCCCACAACCGCGTAGTTGCTCTGCGCCAAAGCGGGAAAAAGACAGCCGAAGGCGAGGAAGATGGCGAGAATGCTTTTTTTCATGGTGTCCTCTTAAATTGAAATTAGCGAACTGCTAGATCAGGATCAAAACATCCGCGAATTGCCTAGCGATTCAGCAGCGACATGATTTCAACCTGATTCGCCAGAATCTTCTCTTGATTGGCCTGGATCCTTTCCTGATTGGCGAGCAGCGCGTCGAGCTTCTCCTGATTGGCTTTGATGATCTCCTGGTTCTCCTTGATGATCTTCTGATTCTCGATGATCGAGTTGAGATTGGTGATCACTTCATCCGTGGTCATGAAATTGCTCCTATTAACCGTGTATGGATTGATGAATCGTCCACGAAGTCACTCAGAGGAGCGCAAAGTAATGTCACTAACCATCGATTTTTCACTTCGCGCCACTTCGTGTGACTTCGCGGATCGGCTTTTCTTCCCAGCTAAAGCTTATGGCCTGTAACCCATCTGATGAGTGATAAGCAATTACCTGGCCGAGAATGACGCTTGCGCGCTGAGGCTCCAGACAAATCCTTCACGAAGAAAGAGTAAATTTTTTCCGGAGGCGACGCGACTTTCCCGCCTGCGTCTGGTGGCGTGGTGAAATAGCGCGAAAGTAGCGATATATCGCCCTTCCGCTCGATATATCGCGCATATGTTTCTGCTTGATGTCGCCGGCCCTCCGCATCCTTGAAACCGTTGGCCAACCTGCTATTGGAGGAGTCAGCGATTCGTTACGACTGGCCCCACCTTCTCCCCCTGACCAAGGCAATGACTGGTCCATTCTGCCCAACCCAGTGTACGGCGAATGGCAGCGGCTATGTGAGGACAATCCACGCGGTATGCCTTTCGAGTATGTTGAAACACGCTTGTCCGCGACCTCTCCAGCCACCGGAAAAATTCGACCACTTACCAGGATCTACAGCCGGTTCATTTAATTTCGGATGCGGAATGCCAACTATCTTCTTAACATCCGCCAGATTTGAATTTGAACAATCGAACTTTAATCCTAACTTTAATTCATCGCCGCGGCCTGCGGGAACGCGCGAGGAGGGTAAACCAATGAAGATCAAGAAACATCTCTTTGCCTTGGTAGCGTGCCTGTTGTGCATCGTGTCGCTGAGCGGCGTGGCGCAGTCGCTCGGGAGCGCCGGCACGGTCAGCGGTACGGTCACTGACCCTAACAACGCCAGGATCAATAGCGCCACGGTCGTCATTCAAAATTCAGTCACGGGCTACCGGCGCACGGCCACTACAGACGCGAGCGGCGAGTTCCGATTCAACGATGTGCCGCCCAATAATTATCAGTTGATTGTCACCGCGAGCGAGTTCCGCACCGCTTCGCAAAGTATCACGGTGCGGACGCTCGTGCCGATCAACGTGAACATCCCTCTGACAGTCAGCGGCGTCAGCAGCACGGTGGAGATTACGAGTTCGGAGAACATCATCGAGAACATCCCGACGACCCACACTGACGTGGATCAATCGCTCATCGCGCGGCTCCCGGTACGGTCTCCAGGATCGGGTTTGAGTGACGTGGTGACCTTCGCAGCGCCAGGCGTGGTGGCGGACTCGAACGGATTCTTCCACCCGCTCGGCGATCATGCGCAGTCCTCAATTTCATTCGATAACCAGCCGATCTCCGATCAATCGAGCAAGGCCTTCTCCACTCAGCCGCCGCTCAACGCGATCCAGTCACTGGAAGTGATCACGGGCGCCCCGCCGGCAGAGTACGGCGACAAGACCAGCCTCGTGATCAACGCCATCACCCGCTCCGGCCTGGGCCAAAAACGGCCGGCCGGCTCGCTTCTTACGCGGTATGGCACGTTCGGCGCGTCCGACACGGAAGCCAGTTTGGGATGGGGTGGATCGAAGGTCGGCAACTTCGCCGCCTTCAACTTCGAGCGCTCGGGCCGCTTCTTCGACGCCCCGGAATTCGCGGCGCTACATGACGAGGGCAAATCGTTGAGCGTCTTCGACCGCCTCGATTACAGCCCTAGCGCCAAAGACACAATTCACTTGAACCTCCTGCTGGGGCGCAACCGCTTCCAGATTCCGAACTCCTACGAGCAGGAGACACTGGGCCAGGACCAACGACAGCTCGTGCGTTCGCTCAACATCGCGCCAGGCTATGTCCACATCTTCAGCCCGTCCACCGTGCTGACGGTTAATCCGTATTACCGGCTCGATCAGATCTGGTACTATCCAAGCGCCGACCCGCTCTCGGATCAGACTACGACAATCAGCCAGCAGCGACGGCTGACCAACGCCGGCGTCCGCGCCGACATCGCCTACACCAAAGGCAAACACAACGCCAAATTCGGCGTGCAAGCCTCCCACACGTTCCTGACCGAGGCATTCCAGTTCGGAATCACCGATCCGGCTTTCAATGACCCGGCGAGCGACAGCTTTCTGCCGGGACTTGCGCCTTTCGACCTGACGCGCGGCGGGTCCTTATTCACCTCCAACGGCCACACCGACGTCAAACAGGTGGCGGCCTACGCGCAGGACGCGATCACGCTGGGTAACCTGGCGCTGAACCTGGGAGTGCGCTTCGATAATTACGCAGGCATCACCAAAGACAACTTGTGGCAGCCTCGCCTCGGTATCTCGTATCACCTGAAACCGACCAACACGGTCTTGCGCGCTTCATACAGCCGCACAATGGAGACGCCCTACAACGAGAACCTGATTCTGTCGAGCGTGACCGGCGGGAACGGCTTGGCTGACGGCATCCTGGGGGACGCCACCGCCCAGCCGCTCAAGCCCGGCCAGCGCAACCAATTCAATGTCGGCTTCCAGCAGGGCCTCGGGCGTCACTTAGTGGTGGACGCCGACTACTTCTGGAAGCGCACGCGCAACGCATACGACTTCAACGTGATATTGAACACGCCGATCTATTTCCCGATCTCGTGGGATAGGTCGAAACTCGACGGCGTCTCGGCGCGCGTCAACATGTCCGATTACAAAGGGATCTCGGCCTTCTTCGTCGCCGGGCACACGCGGGCGCGCTACTTCCCCCCCGAGAGCGGCGGACTCTTCTTCAACTCCGACCTCCCGGCGGGCGTTTTCCGGATAGATCACGACCAGGCGTACCAGCAGACGATGCAAGTGCAATACCAGTTCCACGGGATCGAGAAGATCGAGCCGTACATCGCCTTCAGTTGGCGCTATGACAGCGGGTTGGTTGCAGGTTCAGTGCCCGACTTTGCGACCGCGCTGAGCTTGTCGCCCGACCAGCAAGCGCAGATCGGGCTGTTCTGCGGCAGCGCCTTCGCCACCCCGATGCAAGGGCTGACCGATTGCGCGGACGCGAACCGCGGCGCCACGCGGTTGCGAATCCCCGCGGACGGGACGGCTGACGACGACCACAACCCGCCGCGCATCACGCCGCGCCACGTCTTTGATCTAAGCATCGGGACCGATAACCTGATGCGCACCGAACACACGCGGATGACCTTGCGGTTTACGGCGATCAATCTGGCCAATAAGGATGCGCTCTACAACTTTAACTCGACCTTCAGCGGCACGCACTTCGTAACCCCGCGCGCCTTCTCGGCGCAGTTGGGGTTGGTGTTCTGAGCGATCAGGAGCGCAGTTGAAGCGTTGATGATAGGGTCAATTACGGGCCGCAGAGCAATGTTTGCTTTGCGGCTCGTCTTTTTCGGGCCCTGATGAATCGAGCCGCCAAAGAGGAATAGGCTTAAGCGGCTGAAGAATTGATCGCGGTGATCAAGATTTAAAGGTCGCGATGATCGGCGATGGCGTCAACGACGCGCCTGCCTTGATGGAGGCAGACGTCGGGATTGCCATGGGGTCGGGCACAGATGTGGCCAGGGAGAGAGCGAACATAGTACTGATCGGGAATGACCTGCTCAAGTTCGTCGAAGCCTTAAAAATCGCGCGGCGGCTCTGCCGGATCATTATGACCAATTCCGCCGGGGCCCTGATTGTGGATGGCGTCGGGGTTAGTCAGGCGGCCTTCGGCTTACTCAACCCCTTGCTGGCCGCCTTCATCCACGTGACCTCAGAGCTGGCGTTTATTCTCAACTCGGCTCGACTCTTGCCAGGCGCTATCGCTCCTGATCGGGATTCGGATTCGCGTCGCCGCGCCGCTTCAGCGTAGGCCGTTCAGCCTTTTCCGATTCCTGGCCGGAGCCGTCAGTCGCGCCTGATGAATCGCCGCGCTTGAGCGTCGGGCGGTCCGGAGACTGCTCGGCGGAACCACCGTCGTCACTCCCCCCGGAGCTTGTGGATACCGGGCGACGCTTGAGCGTCGGGCGGCCGTTGCGCTCATCTCCCGATCGCCGCGCGGCGTTGATAGAAATCAAATGCGACTTGACACTGCTGAACTCGGAAGAGCTGATCTCATACTCCTGCCTGTCCGGGAAGCGGGCGACCAGATTGCCCACCTCTTTGATGCGATCACTCGTCATCGGATGAGTGCTGAACGCCTTCGCTATGGTGCCCGGCTTCTTCTTCTCCTTGGCCTCGAGCTTTTCAAAGAAGGTGACCATCGCATGCGGATCGTACCCGGCGGCCCACATATATTGAGCGCCGAGCCGATCCGCTTCCTCTTCAGCGCCGCGAGAGAACTTGAGGAAGGTCAGCGGAACCGCCAATCCGGCCGCCTGCCGAATCGCAAAACCGCCAATTCCACCGAGGAAGATCAGCGGGATCGAGCCATAGTTGATCAGATTGGCTTTTGACGCCTGCTCGACGCCATGTCGGGCCGCAACATGCCCGGTCTCGTGCGCTATCACTCCCGCCAATTCGGCCTCGTTGTCGGCGGTTTCGAGCACGCCGCGGTTGATGTAGAGATGACCGCCGGGCAGCGCAAAGGCGTTGACCTCGTTCGAGTCGATCACCTTAATCTCGACCGGCGTCTTGACATCCGAGTGGAGGACGATATTTTGCCCCACGCGGTTGACATACTCGGTCACAGTCGGGTCGTTGACGAACTTCGATTCCCGATCCACCTCGGCGGCGAGCTGGCGGCCGAGAGCGACCTCCTTATCGAGCGAGTAGAAATCTATCTGGCCTTTGTTGATGTTGCGCTTGCCGATCATCATCGGGTTGTCTTTATCACTCAGCGGCTTCTGCTGTGTTTGTCCGAGCGCCGGTGACGCGATCAGCGCAAGCGGAGCGAAAACCAAAGTCACTCTTTGTAAAAACTTGGTGTTCATTGTACTTCTCCTGCGTTTCGATCAGGACTACCGCCTGATTCTCTTCCTGATATTTCACGACCGCCCGGCGATCCTGATCAGGTCATAAGATAATCTCATCGTCCTCAGGGCCTCCGGGAGTGGAAGTTATAAATAGGTACCGCGCCAGGCTAAGGTTAGCTGGGTATTATAAATTCCCGCCACCAAATTTAAATCAATGGGCGGTAATTCCCGGTCAATGGAGTAATCCGACGCATGAGTGGCGTCTTGATTTTCTTGGGCGCCTAGACTCTTGAAAAAAACAACATGAAGTTCGCCGCCCAGCGCGCCAAGGAATGCGGACGGCGCCCGGTAAGGCATCTAACGAAGCAGCGGCTTCACCTTCTGCTCAAACTCTTCCAGGAAGATAATTCCCTGGATGACTTCACGAACCATCCCCCTTTTATCAATCACCACGGTGACGGGGAGATTTTCTCCCTTATCAAACATGGCCTTTGTCTGTTCCTCTCCCAGGGCGACGGGATAATTGACTTCGACTCTTTTTATGAATTCACGCACCTCGGCTAATTCTTCTGGCGGATACGTGACGCCTATAACCTGAAGGCCCTGGCTTTTATACTTCCGCTGCCATTTAATCAGGTCAGGCATCTCAGCCCGGCAAGGCGCGCACCACGTCGCCCAGAAGTTGAGGAGCACGACTTTGCCCTTGTAATCACTCAAACGCAGAGCGCGCCCCTCGACATCCTTGAGTTTCAACTCTGGGGCGGGCTTTTCGTCCCGCCCCAGGACGAGCGAGGAGAGCGCGACCAAGAGCGTCGCCATAATTGCTGCGCGTGTCATCCGGCCACCTCAGTACAGTAATCTGACGCCAACAAGTAAGCCCCTCTCGACGAGGAGCGCTTGCGGCCCGGCGTCGCGAGCGACGGGAAACTGATAGCTCGCTTCGATGACGAATCTTGGACGCATCGCGTATTGGATCCCGGGCGCGAGGTAATACTCGGTCGAGCGGCTCCCCGGCGCAGGCGCGCCGGCGATGCGCCCGGTTCCGCGGCGAATGAAGTTTGATTCCAGGATGGCAAACACTTCCCCGCCCGGACGGTCATACTTCCGCGGGAAGAGCACGTATTCAAGGTCAGTGTTGATACGCAGTTCGTGACCCATCCGGAACCCGTCTCGCTCGGAACGTAGAACGCCTTCGACGTCGCCTCCGAAAATGAACCGCCCTTTCGCTTGCGAGTAAGTCAGGTCGACATGTGGGGAGAGACCGCCGCTGATCGACGAAAGCTGCTGCCGCACTCAGCCTCACCGTTAGCGTAGCAGTACACTATGTCGGAATAATACGCATTCTGTCTAATCTGAAGTTACGACCAGCAACATGACGGTAACAACAAGCATCGGCGTCTAATAGTAGTTACCAGTGTCTAGTATTGGACACTCTCAACGCAGTAGAATTCATGTTGGGCGGCCGCGAGAGATCACTGCTCACAAGAATGCCGATGGATATTGCCCTGTCATGGAATCGCGCTGGCGAAGAGATATTGCACAACAGCGTAGCCGGACGGGCGGCGCAGGTAAACATGATCGACGGGGTCACTGAATCCTCCTTCGATCGGTAATGGGAGCCATGAGAATCATGAACAATCTCTATGCGAGAAGTGTCTTCTTCGTCAAAGACGCTGAGCGCTCATTGCGCTTCTATATGGAGCAGCTTGGCTTCTCCGAGGATTGGAACTATCAGGAAGAGGGTCGGACAGTTGTGTGTCAGGTCAGCCTGTTCGGTTTCGAGTTAATCCTCAATGAAATCAACGACCGAACCCAAACCCGGGCTGGCCAGGGACGAGTCTTTATCGGCCTTGATGACGATCAAGCCGAGCCGTTACGCGAACACTTCGGAGCAAACGGCATCCAGACCGAGCGCGTTCATTGGGGACGACCGACCCTCGTGGTCAGGGACTTTGACGACAACGAACTCTTCTTTTGGCTGCCCCACGATGACTTTATGGGCTTCGAGATGCATGCGCCTGAGTCGAGCGCGATGACAGAGTCCGTGAATTGAGAACATGCAGCTCCGGAATTGAGGTACCGGCCACCCAACCCATACTTGCAGTGGACGGGCGCTGTAGGCGCCGGTTCCCGCAGTCGCGGCCGCGCCCCTATCTTGGTTTGAGGATGGCGCGCCAGCGCGGTTCCTTGAGAGTGTCCGCCGCTGAAGCGCTATCCGTTATACGCACTGGGGTAGGAGGCGTCGTCGTCATTATGGCCTCCTCCGGCGCAAGCTAGCCATGGCGACGGAAGACGGCTACACTGCGTTGCGCCGACTGCGTGATCTTGAAGCGGCGTCACGGCGTCCAGGTCTATTCCGGCGATTGCGCTGACGGCGCTGGCGAGTGACGAGGACCGGCTGAGCGCGCTAAGCGAGTGTTTCCAATTCCACCTCGCCAAGCCGGCTGATCCGGTTGAGTTGACGATCGTGATTGCCGATCTGGCGGGTATGTGGCGCTGAGAGGATAACATCGTCGAAAGGGATTGAGCGTTGTGGCTACCGTAGAACAACCGAAAAAAGGGGGCGTTGACCATGTCGGACGGTTTGGTGGAGATGAGCTGGGACCCGATCACCCGAATCATCGGGAGTCTAGGCGTCTATACCAAGATCGATTTTAAGAACAAAGAGGTCGCCGAGTGTCACACCACCTCTTCGATATTCCGCGGCTACAGCGTCTTCATGAGGAACAAAGACCCGCGTGACGCGCACTTCATCACCAGTCGCATCTGCGGCATCTGTGGTGACAATCACGCGACCTGCGCCGTCTACGCTCAGAACATGGCCTTCGGAGTGATGCCGCCCGGCCTGGGCGAGTGGATCATCAACCTCGGCGAGGCCGCCGAATACATGTTCGACCATAACATCTATCAGGATAATCTGGCCGGAGTGGACTTTTGCGAGCGGATGGTTAAGGAGACCAACCCCGGCGTGTTGGATAAAGCCGAGAAGACGGAAGCCCCGGGCGGCGGAGTCCACGGCTACCGCACGATCGCCGACATCATGCGCGCGCTCAACCCATTCAGTGGCGAGTTTTATCGCGAGGCCCTGCAAATGAGCCGGCTGACTCGCGAAATGTTCTGTTTGATGGAAGGCCGCCACGCGCACCCTTCGACCCTCTATCCGGGCGGTGTGGGAACCGTGCCCAGCCATCAGGTCTTCACCGATTATCTGGTCC
>Ga0126377_10001597_pt1 | contig 14954 bp, 13 predicted proteins | sample PanSoiMetPlot_22_FD_92647 | JGI IMG/M metagenome (GOLD analysis project Ga0126377, IMG submission 92647) | Tropical forest soil microbial communities from Panama - MetaG Plot_22 | ecosystem: Environmental > Terrestrial > Soil > Tropical forest > Bulk soil | place: Panama | collected 2016-02-17
AAATCTTTCGCGTCTCTTAATAGGGAGTAGTGTCCCCGGAACGTGCTGGCAATACAAAAAGTTGGATATAGTGGCAACATGACCCCCGAACGTTGGCAACAAGTGAAGCAAATCTTCAATTCGGCGATTAAGTATGCCCCGAATGAGCGGGACTCCTTTCTGACTGAGGCCTGCGCCAACGACACCATCTTGCGCAGTGAGGTGGAGTCGCTAATCGCTTCCCATGAAAAGACGGGCAGTTTCATCGATGCGCCCGCCTACCAGGGTGCCACGGACTTGTTGGACGATGAAAAGTCGGAGCTGAAGTCAGGACAACGGGTCGGTTCTTACGAGGTGCTCTCCTTCATCAACCGCGGCGGCATGGGAGAAGTATATCTCGCTGAGGACAGGCGGTTGAGTCGCAAAGTAGCACTGAAGCTGTTGCCCTCAGCGTTTACCAGGGACGGCGACCGCCTGCGTCGCTTTGAACAAGAGGCACGGGCCGCGTCAGCTTTGAATCATCCAAACATCATCACGATCTATGAGATTCGACAGGCGGGATCTGCTCACCTGATAGCCACTGAATTCGTCGAAGGTGAAACGTTGCGCGACCGTTTAAGTCACACACGTTTGACGCTGTCAGAATCACTTAACATTGCTATCCAGGTTGCGGACGCACTTTCCGCTGCCCACAAAGCCGGCATCATTCATCGCGATATCAAACCGGAAAACATAATGCTCCGGCCCGACGGCTACGTGAAGATCCTGGACTTTGGCCTGGCCAAGTTGAGCGAGCAGACACCCGAAACCGTGGTGGCAGAGGCTCCGACGATACAAGTAAGAACAGGCGCCGGTGTGGTAATGGGAACAGCAGGTTATATGTCCCCCGAACAAGCGCGCGGACTCGCCGTGGATAATCGGTCAGACATCTTCAGTCTCGGTGCGGTGATCTATGAAATGGTGGCCCACCGCAAACCGTTTGCCGGGGACACACCCAGCGACATCCTGGCAGCAATCCTAAAAGTTGAACCACCCTCCCTGGCTCACTTGATACCAGATGCCCCACCTGAACTAGTACGGATAGTCAACAAATCGCTGCGCAAAGATCGCGAGGAACGTTATCAAGTGGTAAAGGATCTTTGGCTCGATCTAAAGAGCTTGCGCCAGGAACTCGAGTTTCAGCAAAAGCTGGAACACTCGCAGGTACCAGGTGACAAGTTAGAAACGAGTCGAGCAACCGCTGGAGAGTTCGAGCGCACCGTTGTCGGCGACCGGGCTGCAACAACCGCAGGGCACAGTGCCCTGAGCACCATTACCCAATCGCTCAGCTTCGAGATCAAACGTCACAAGACACGGAGCGCCATTGTGGTGGCAGCCCTGGCGCTGGTTGTTGCCCTCGGGGCTTTTGCCATCTACAAGCGTCTCAATCGCCTGCCGCCGGTCGAACACTTTTGGAACATCAAGCTGGCGCGGTTGACTAACTCCGGCAACGCAATAGACGCGACAATCTCGCCTGACGGCAAGTACATCGTCTACGCGTTAAGCGATCGCAGCAGTCAAAGCCTGTGGATTCGACAAGTAAGTAACCCGAACGACAAACAGATCCTGGCGCCGGCGCCGGTCGGCTTTTTCGGCATGACCTTTTCACCGGATGGGACGGAACTCTACTACGCGGTAAAAGTAACGCTTGACGCAGGCACGCTGTATCGCATTCCGGTCCTCGGGGGCACACCCATCAAGGTGCTCGACAAGATTGATGCACCCGTCAGTTTCTCGCCGGATGGTAAGCGCCTCGTGCTTATTCGCGGCAACTACCCAAACACGGGAGAGAGTGCGCTGGTCGTCGCGAATGTTGACGGTAGTGGTGAGCGCACGTTGGCGGTCAAAAAATTTCCTTACCGCTTGTCTCCTATTTTCTTTACTGGTCCATCCTGGTCACCCGACGGCAAGCTGATCGCGGCCAGTGTGGCCACCGTTGGCGGAACAAGTGCTGTGGTTGGCTTTGACGCCGAGGATGGCAAAGAGCAGTCGTTGTCGAAGCAAACGTGGCCCTTCACCGGGCGCGTCCAATGGCTACCTGACATGACCGGTCTACTGGTAGTTGCCGGCGAGGGTCCGCCCGCATCGCAACATTGGATTGTTAGTTATCCCGGCGGAGAAAGTCGTCGCGTCACGAATGACCTGGGGACGTTTCGCGCGATTGGTTTGACGGCCGCGGGCGACAAATTTACTACTGTGCAGGCTGGCGGCCTGGTGAATCTCTGGGTGATACCAGATGCTGACGCGAAGCGGGCGATCCGCCTGCCCACCGGGAACATCGGGTTCTATGCCGCGGCAGGGAATGGTGTTTCCTGGACCACTGAGGGTCGTATTGTCTACGTCTCAAATGAAGGTGGAGGGGCGGACATTTGGATCACTGACCCGGATGGGCAAAATCGAAAGCAACTAACAACCAATGGAGCGATGAACTTTAGCCCGGTCGTTTCTCCTGACGGTCGTTACGTAGTTTTTGTGTCGGTTCGCAATGGAGTTAAAAGCGTCTGGCGATTGAATATCGATGGCAGCAATCCCGTTCGGCTAACCAATGGGTTGGCCGACTCACTTCCTTCAGTCTCCCCCGACGGCAAATGGGTTGTTTATTCGGCAATCGAAGGTGGACGACCTACTCTCTGGAAGGTATCCATCGATGGCGGTACACCAAGCCAGTTAAGTAATCACATTGCCAGTAGTGGGGTAATTTCCTCGGACGGGAAAGCGGTGGCTTTTGCTTTTCCGGAGTCAGCCGATCCGTTCGCACCGCCAAACAAACTCGGGGTCATGTCCTTCGAGACCGGCACCGTCCAGAGTGTTTTTCCGTTGCCGTCGAGCGCGACGGTGGCCTCGGTGGTCCAATGGTCCCTCGACGGGAAGTCAATTCTCTACACAGTCAATGCCAACAACGTTTCAAATATTTGGAGTCAACCGCTTTCAGGTGAGGCACCGAAACAGATTACTGACTTCAAGGATAGCCTGATGACGAGCTTTGCCTGGTCACGTGATGGCAAACAGTTGGCCAGTACACGAGGCGTCTTGATGCGCGACGCGGTGTTGGTGACGGATTTGAAGTAAGGCGACGGCCTGGCGTCGTGGCATAGCAATCAAGTCGAAATCATCCGACTGAAAAACCACGACGTAACCAGGCCAACAACAAATCCATAAGTGATCGAGATTGGATAACTCCGTACCAGCGTTGAAAAATCACCCGGTGCTAGCCGCGGTAAAACAAGGCTCAAGAAAATCAAGCTAAGCACCGCTCCTGCCACCCCGCCAACGAGCAAGAGAAGGCTGTTGCTCCGCCGTGAAATTAACCCCAGAAAGAGACCAACGGCGACCGCGATGATGATCGTCATTGGCAACAGCACCAGCAGAAGCATCAACGGCAAGACGGTAACCGCTGTCAGAAGGGTGGCAAAGGCTTCGTGGCTGTTCCAGGCGGTGGCGACAATTCCCACGAGGTAAGCGAGCAACACACAGACAAGACTGCTCACCAGGCCGGCCAGCGCTCCGAGAATCAGTTTGCGGAAGCTGAATTTAGAAGCCATGCGATTGCAAGAACTCTGGGCGTTATTCTAGGCCTGATTCCAGCGTGGCGCCACAGTTTGAGTTCGGGAGCCTGAGAACGCGAACCTCGACAGCGGTAGCTACGTAAATTGAACCATGAGTGCCACACAGCCCGAGCGACTGAGTGTTTGGAGGGCGCCCGAGACCGGTCATTGGGAGCTTCGTCGCGGCGTAGGCGTGGCGCGTCCGGTGCCGCGCCATTGGCATGAAGAGTTACAGTTATGCCTGGTCGAGTCTGGCGCCAGCGAATTGCTTTACAAGGGTACAGCCCATCAGACGCCCCCCGGCAGTGTTTTCATCATGAACCCGGGTGAGGTACACGCGAACCGGGCACTGGAAACAACTGGTTGCAGTTATCGCACGGTCTATCTCAATCCAGAGTTCGTAGCTCAGATAGCAGCGGAAATGACCGACCGGTCCCAGAGCGGCATTCCGTTCTTTCGTTCGACGGTGATCTCCGACCCTGACGTTAGCGCTACCTATTTGGCCGTTTGCCGCTCGCTGGAGTCCCCGGCCAGCGGCCTCGAGTTGGCGGTGCAACTGCGGGAATTGATCTGTAAACTTGTCACTCGCTATTGCGAGTTTCTTAGTGTGCTCAAACCAGTAGGGCGTGAGTCGCGCGCTATCCAGCGAGCTCGCGATTATCTCACCGACAACTACGCCAGAAACGTCACGCTTGAAGAACTCGCAAAAGTTACCCAGTTGAGCGCGTTTCACCTAAACCGGGCGTTTTGCCGGGAAGTAGGAGTGCCGCCGCATGCCTTCCAAATTCAACTACGGATTTTGCGGGCCAGATCCCTGCTCAAGCAGGGCGCTACAATCTCAGACAGTGCGGCGGAAACGGGCTTTGCCGACCAAAGTCATCTCACCAGACATTTCAAGCGACTCGCCGTAGTAACTCCCGGGCAGTACCAAGACGGCAGCAAGAACGTTCAAGACGGCTTGTGATAAGCAACGATAAGCTTCCCTGGTCGGTAAATAGTCCACTCGATCTGGGGAGGATAGTGAGATGCAGAGCCGCGTTGCGATCATTACCGTATTCATCATTGCCCTCGGGCAGGTCCTAATCACTCTTCAAGTTCCCGCTGCAAGTCTGGTTCAGACCGCCTCTTCGGTTGACTTTGCTTCCGACCGCTGGGTTATCGAGGACAAAACCGCGAAGCAAGAGGAATTTCTCGGTCGCCAGAGTTTGTTCCTCTCAAACGGGGTGGCGCATCTGAAGGACGTCGATTTTGAGGATGGCACAATTGAAGTCGACATCGCAGCGATGCCAGTGTCGTTTCCCGGAATAACCTTTCGCTGGGCGTCCACCGATGCTCACGAGCTCGTCTACTTACGACCACATCATTCACTGCACGACGATGCTACTCAGTATGTACCGGCATTCCAGGGATCGCATCCCTGGCAGATCTACAGTGGCCCTGGCTACACCGCTGCGGCGGAAGTGCCGACTTTCCACTGGTTTCATATGCGAATCGAGATCAGTGGACTCGTCGCCAAAGTATTCGTCAATGCGGCAACAAAACCGACGTTGGTGATCACTGATTTAAAACGCGGCTACACCCACGGCTCTATCGGGGTATCTGCCGGAGCGCAAGGTGCCCACTTCGCCAATTTCAGTTACACGAGTGCTGCCGCAACTGCACACACGCCGGTCCCATATCCTGAACCGGCCGCCGGTACACTGACAAAATGGGAACTGTCGGAGGCATTTGCTACCGATAAAATGAACCCGGAAACTCTTCCCGAGGTGGCGGCGCTGAAGTGGGAATCCGTACAGAGCGAATATCCGGGCATGGTCGTGATCGATCGTTACCGGCGTAGTCCAAACGTGGTTTCCCCGTTTGCTTTTGATCGCAGCCTGAGACTGCAGCCAGCAAAAGGAACGATGGTAGTTTTCGCGCGGACGACAATTGATGCTGACAGCGCCAGAATCGTGAAGATGAAATTAGGTTATAGCGACGAAGCGACAGTATTCCTCAACGGGCAACCACTCTTTACCGGCAAGAGCGCCTGGAGTTTTCGCGATCCGGACTTCAACGGTGTGTTGGATGTTGAGAACGATGCAGTGTACTTACCGCTTAAGCAGGGAAGAAATGACCTGATGTTAGCGGTAAAAGAGTATTTTGGTGGTTGGGGGTTTATGTGCCGGCTAGAAACCACTGCGGGGTTGCAGATCAACAAATAGAGAACTCCGAGCGGGACTAGACCGTGTCAAAGACTCAGCCGTCTCATTCACCCCAGGGTCCTATATCAAACCGTTAACTCCGCAGTAAGTTGTACCGTCCTATCGTTACTGCTCCCGGGCTCTTTTATTTCTTTTTGATCCACTCTGCCAGATCCTGGATCACGCGTTCATCAACGTGGCCGGGCTGTTCATATTCGGCTGGAGTGCTCTTGCCCGTGCCCGCAATGAAAAGGTGATTCAACTGCGGGTAGGTTTTGAAAACGACGTTCGGTTTTGTGGCCAGGGCTGCTTTCCACCTTTGAAACGCTGTCATGGTCACTTGATAGTCTCGTTCCCCCTGGAGAATTAAAAGGCGCTGCTTGATAGTTTTGGCGCTTGCCGGTGGATCATAGTCGAGCAGATCGAGCCAGTATGCTGCCGGTGCTCCAAAATAGAGAGTCTTAGAGCCTAGGTCGGAGGGCTTAAGCGACTTGATCTTGTTAGCTTGAGCTTTGGCGTCATCAATTCTCGCTTGCTCTTCGGAAGAAATGGTCCCATCCAATGAGGCGAGATAGTTCATTTGCTCCGGTATGACGTCTGCAAAATTACCCGTGGCTCCGGCAAGTGAGATCAGTCCGGAAATGTTCGGGTCGAGTTGGCCGATACGAGGTACGAGCATTCCACCCAGACTGTGACCAAGCACATAGATCTGTTTCGGATCGATACCTGTCGTCTTGCGCAACAGCGAAACGGCAGCCAGGGCATCATCTGTAACTTCCTCTTTCACGGTGGCGTTAACCATCGCCGCGAGCTTGGGGCCGTATTGTCTGCTGCGCTTTTCGTAGCGCAGAACAGCAATCCCCTGCGATGCGAGCCCGCCGGCCAGGTCGCGGAATGGCTTGTTTGGCCCAATACTCTCATCGCGATCATTGGGACCAGAACCATGCACCAGAACGACTGCGGGAAATGGACCAGCACCCACAGGCATCGTCAACGTGCCCGGTAATGCCCACTCTCCGCTGCCCACGCTAACTTCCTTCTCGCTAAACGAAGCTGTTTTGACATACGCGGGCGGCGTGTACTCGGCCAGGCTTTCACCGGGCGCGAAGAATAGTCCGGCGACCCGTTTCTGCAGATCCAATACCACCCGGATGTCTACCGACGCATCTCGGAATTCGCTCAGCACATGAACAACGGTGTAGTTACCGCGCTTTTCTGTGGTGCTCTTGACTTGTTGCTTAAAGGGCCCGGCTTGGGTGAGCAGGGCGTTCCACGTCTCTTCCAACTTCGGTTGCGGCATCGCAGTCTTCATGGTGTCGTCAAAATGAGAGACCGCGCCCGCGTAATCTTTCTTTGCTAACAACGCGACAAACTCGTGGGCTGTCGCTACCAGTCCGGCTGATTCGTCCTGGCGGTCTGCGACGCTAAACTCGTTCATTGACTGAGTTCCGGGGAAACCAAAGTATGCGCCGACCGAGAGTGTGAGCGCCAGTACGCCGAGGACATTGTGTACCAGTACCAGGTCATGCCATTTTGATCTTGTGGTGTTCATTGAGCACTAAGTAATGAACGTGCGTTGCGCTGCAGTCCGGCCAGCTTGGTGCGCTTCATTGCGCTACCACGATAACGCTCCGCGTAGCTTTCCGGATTCAGTTCGAGTATGTCCGCCAGCGATGAGTTGACATTGTCGTTACGCGGGTTGAAGCGTACCTCCCCGGTTGGTTGCTCGAAGCGGTTCCAGGGACAAACGTCCTGGCAAATATCGCAGCCGTACATCCAACCAGACAAGTTTTCCGCAATGTCACGCGGTAACTCTGGCTCGCGCAGTTCAATGGTCGCGTAAGAGATGCATCGGTTGGAATCCACTACATATGGTTCCGTGATTGCCTGTGTCGGACAGGCGTCAAGGCAAAGAGTACAAGTACCACAGTGGTCTTCAACCTGGTCAGTGTCGTACGGGAGTTCCAGGTTTAGCAATAACTCGCCAACAAACACCCAGGACCCTAATTCAGGTGTAATCAAGTTGGTATGCTTACCAATCCAGCCTAACCCGGCGCGCACTCCCCACGCCTTGTCCATCATGGGTTGAATGTCGACGCAAACTTTTCCTTCTGCGTGTGGCCATTGTTCTTTGATCCACGAGAGCAGTGACCGAAGTTTTGTGCCCAGCACCTCGTGATAGTCATCGCCCCAGGCGTAGCGCGAAACTTTGCCGGTTGCAGGATTGTCCTGGTGTTTTTCTGGAGTGAAGTAGTTAAGCGCTACGACCACAACTGATCGTGCCGGCGGAAATAGTGCGCGGGGGTCGGACCGTTTTCCCGGCTCACGTGCTAACCATGCCATTTCGCCGTGATAGCCACGGGCCAGCCACTCTTTGAGTCGTTCCCCTTCTTCAACTAGCGGTTCGGCGGCGACGATCCCGACTTTATCGAATCCTTCGGCGCGAGCTCGTTCCTTGATTAGTTGTGAGAGGTTGTTCTGCATTTGCAGGATTGGCTCGAACGCGTTGCATCACAGTCAGTACCATCACGCGGTAGCGGATGGGTCGCCTCAGTCATTATCGAGTCCGGGATGGAGTGAGGCGACCCATCCGCTACCGCGTGATGGTACTGACTGTGCTTCGGCCAGGATCACGGAGAAACGATACATGCAAATAATAAACCCTCTCGCTCCAGAAGATATGGGCGAAAGGGTACTTAAGATCTGAGATCACAAGATCTCAGATCTCAACGCAAAAGCCTAAATCTGCGTAATCCGTGGACTACGCCGCGCAAACCTTGCCGAACGACTGAGCCCACTTACTCACTACTACGTCGCCGTAGAGCTGTTGCTCCTTCTGTCGCCGGATGGCACACGCTCTGCGGAAAGCGCGCATCTCGCCGTACTTACTGATGGAAACAGAGGTGCGGCCCCGCTTTTCCCGGCCTGCGTTCCAGGTCACCTCATAAACCTCGTTGAGAAAGATCTTTCCATCTTTGCCCTTGTATTTCTTGACTGTACGGCGAACGCCAACGACTCCAGTACGATTCCGCGGGTTGTTACCTACGATCACCCAATCAGTCCTGGGCTTGCCCAATTCCTGTTCCAGGCGGTTCCGAGTCTCGATTGCTTTCTGCAGCGCATTCTCTTTACCGCCGTTCTTGTGATCGCTTAGAAATTTTGACTTGGTAACGTTTCCCAAGCGCACGCGAACGTACCAGCCAACCGTTTTATTCTCCGGGCAGTCAATCCGACTTACACCCTTATGTCCGCTCTTTGCCATGAGTCCTTTTTTACAACCACCTCAATTTCAATTTGTGGGTTTAGAAAAACTTATCCTGTACAGACACAGATGTCAAAGACGCCGACGTAATTTTTGCAACTTCACTAGACGGCAATCAAAGCATCCGACGACCCGGCGTCGGAGTGCGAGTCAAGCGACCGCGCTCGTTACTGAGCTATTCTCTGCAGCGTTACGGTGACTATCGGTGAGTCGCCGGCAGTGCGACTGTACGACACCCAGTAGCCAGCTTTTGGGTAACGAATCAGCTTATATTTCGAGCCGTCGGGCTTCGCATCGATCTCCGCACCAAACACTTGTTGGGGTGTCAGCACACTCGAAGCGCCATTCATAAAGTCGACGGAGATAGCAGTTACTTTGTGTGTCGCCTTGTCGTAAAGAATCTGGGCCGTTTCTTTTTCACCGAAGACATAGAAGTCTTGTTCGTCGCCTTTATCAGCCGGCGCGCCCAACTTCTTGCGCACGTCCTCGGTGGCCCAGCCGATTGCCACTCCGCGGTATTCATGAAAGAGAGGCTCTTCCTCGGACGCACCACTCTTCCGGGGTGCTTGTCCTGATGCCAGACCAACACAGGCAGCTACTGTTACCAGGAGCACTGCGGGTCTCACCACTGCGGAATTGAGGAATCTTGAAAGGTAAGTCATGGTTGCTCCTTTCAAAGAAGATTAAGTTTAAGCTTTTAACTCAGGTAGGGAGGTAGAATTCGCGGGCAACGCACCGCAAAAATCCACGCGCTGGGGACAATAATCCCGAAGAACGGCGATGTCAAATGCTGGCGGGGCCGATTACACAGATCGTTTAACCCTCGGGCGATTCGCTGCAATCCGTGTAATCGGCACTAATTGATCGGAAAAGGAATAGTCTTTAAGGACCAGTTCTCTTTACCGAGATTCCATAAGGTCCCGTGCTGGCCGGATTAAAATGGCGCACCCGCACCACATACTGGCCCACAGCCAGATTTTGCGAAAGTAGCGATAAGGTTCCTGGCCCGCTATCGTCGTCTTCGGCGATTAGTTTTGTTTCGCTATTTGGACCGAAAAGACTGACGAACGTATCCGTCGTGCCGGTCGTTGCGATCACATGCGTTCCCGCCGTCGCCACTTTGAACGTATAGCGGTCACGCTCGCCGCCGATGCTAATTGCTCCCTGGAGTGCTGGTCCATTGACTACTAATTCCGTTGGTGGTTTTTCGTCTGGCCCCTCAGCACCATGCACCTTATTGGAGAAGATGAACTGCATTGGTGTCGGCTTTGGACCAGGCATCGTCATCACTTCCTTGAAGACTCGGTCCAACGTGTTGGCAGACAAGGGCTGATCACCGATTTCCTGACCACGATTGGAATTGAAGCCAATGAAGCGCCGGTCGTTCTGTTGAATGGCATCATTTACGTCTGGATCCGTTTGCGTCTCCATGAGCTCGTGGTAAAGCGTGCACACCACATTCTTGAATGGAGCACTGAAAAACGGGATGCCATTCCGCCGCCCGGAACGGATCGCAGAGTAGACGTTGGCTGAGTAGTAAAGCGCATGACTCTTGCCGTTTCGTGAGAAATGCACTGATCCATGATAGCCGCCGAGTCCGGCTTGTGAACTGGAGCCATCCAACTTGAGAATCGTATCTGGTGCGAGGATCAGGTTGAAGCAGGTACGATCGTGGTCGGTTGGCAGGATCAGGTTTTTGTCGAACAGGTCGATGATCTTGTTCTGGACGTCGGGCTCGTCCATCTCGTTTCGCCGGGTTTCATCTAGAATCACGGACGGCGCTACGTCATAGGTAATCTGCTTGCCGGGAAAGTACTGTTGCATGATCGCCTTGATTTGCTCATTCCGCACCAGGCGAGTAATTGCGTCATCGATGGATTCCACATCTCCTGGGGCAAAGTCGCTATGGCGGCCCAGGTAGATGTTTTGAAACCCCATCTGCGGGAGAGTCTTGCCACCGCGAAAAACCAAGTCGTCTTTCGGTGACGCGCTAACACCGGATGCCAGGGCCTCATGGTCGATGCTGTGACCGCGCCGCCGCGCTGCCGCGCGGTAGTGACGGTATTCCGCTTCTGAGCCGGGGGCCACCTGTACGCGCATCGGATATGGACCCATTTTATCTTCGAGTTCAGACATTTGTTTGTCTCCTTTGTTCTGGGTAGCAATTGTTGCTGTGGGCATTGTTGATGTTCATCGGTAAGTGCGGTTCGAGTTCTGACACGGACGTTGCGTGATATGGTCAGGAATTCCTCGTGTGAGATAGCTATGGAACGTCAGATACGGTCGGAGCGCGACCGGCATCAGCAAGTCCACCAATGAACTCACAAAGAGTCATACGCGTGATTTTGACAACCGTGGAAACTGGGACGCGGGCGGCTCGCCTGCATACCATTTGTGCCGTCAAGACGTCACAATAAGAGCTTTCAACTGCCAGCCCTTCTTTCCACAGTGAATCTCCTGAGTGCGAGGGTTTAAAGGAAGTGCAGAGCCCGGCTGGGTAATAAGGACTTCCGTGACTCAAAGGGAAGTGTGCTAAGTTGTCACCTGCGTATCTTTATAGCGCAAGTAAACTGGAGAGGCAATGATTTCTGGAGACCAGATACTTGGACCAACATCGATAATCGATTAATCGTTCGAGCGGATTGAGTGTTCCAATTGTCTGATTCTCAGTTCGATCCTTTCCTAAGACTGCAGGGCGGAACCAAGGTCCGGGCCCAGATCTTATAATCCTCTGATAACTAATGAAGAAACGAGAATAAACATTACAGTCTCAGCCCGGGATGTTCCGCAGACAAGCGCTAACATCACTGGGGAATCCTACCCACTGCATTGGGGTTGACTAGCGGTTGAGGTTTAGCGTAGAAGCATCAATTAGAGTGAACTGTACCAGCGCCCGCTAGGGTTCTTTTTTCACCGGCTCGCCCAGTCAAAAACCAACGAAGGAGTCAATTGAATGCATAGAAGCGCACTAGGAACGTTCCTGGTAGTGATGGGTTTCATAGTTTTGGGCCTGGCTGGATGCCAACCATCAGTCTCCCCTGACACTAACCGTGAGACATCAACGTCGGCCAGTCCGGCCAAAGAAACCCTCGATAAGGGAGCGATCGAAGCTGAATTGCTGCGCATCGAGCGCGATTTTCCTCGAGCCCTCAAGGACAAAGATTTTCAGGCAATCGACCGGCTTGAGGCCGAAGATATCGCGGTGGTTTATCCGGATGGCAAGCTGGGAAGCAAAGCCCAGGACGTGGAAGACATCAAGAGTGGCAACATGACAGCTGACTCGTGGGAAGTGGTTGAGGCAAAAGCCAATGTGCTCAATAAGGACACGGCAGTCGTCACCGGTCGCAGCATAGTCAAGGGAGGCAAGGTCAAGGGCCCTGATGGCAAGCCGATAGATATCAGCGGCGAATATCGTTGGATCGACACTTTCGCCCGGCGCGATGGAGCCTGGAAGTTGGTGGGTTCGATTACTACACCGGTGAGAGAGCCTGAAGGAACTCCCTCGGCCTCACCCGCGACAAAGACAGAAACGACGCCGCCTCCAACCAAGCCTTCGCCGGCTGCGACGAAGTAAACCTTATGACCAGATGCCAGGGATGATGGTAGCGCAGGTTGGACAGCGTCCCTGGCTGGTCACCTTAACCTGCTTTATCAGATACCCATAACGCTCCACCAACAACTCATCGCAAGTAGGACAGTAAGTGTTTTCCCATCGTCCCACTCGCCCGGGGAGGTTGCCGGCATAGATGTAACGCAGGCCGGCTTCACGACCAATTTCACACGCCTCAATCAATTGCTCGGCAGTGGTGTTTGCGTTTTCAGTCATCCGGTAGTCCTGGTGAAACGCCGTGACGTGCCAGGGTATATCCGGTGAAACTGAAGCGATGAAGTCGGCCGCCCGGCGGAGTTCATCTTTCGAATTGTTGAAGCCGGGAATCACCAGGGTCAGCACCTCTTCCCAAAAGCCGCGTTCATGGACCATCTTGACAGTGTAGAGAATGTTGTCCACCACGCCACCAAGTTGGCGGTAGTTTTTGTCGTTCATCGACTTGAGATCAATCTTGTAGCAGTCGGTCCAGGGACGCAGGTAGTCGAGTACTTGTGGGGTGGCGTTGCCGTTTGAAATAAAGGCGGTGCGAAATCCCTCGGGCCGCGCCTTGCGGAAGACCTCAACGGCCCACTCAGCAGTAATCAGTGGTTCGTTGTAACTGCTACCCACGAGCGCAGCGCCGTAGGCTTTGGCCATGGTGATCAAACGTTCGGGAGAAACGACCGTGGGCGCGGTGCCGGCGGAGTCGTCGCGAAGTGCCTGGGAGGTCAACCAATTTTGACAGTAGGCGCAATGAAGGTCGCAGCCCAGCATGCCAAAAGTTAAAGTGTCGGATCCCGGCAGCGCATGGAAGAAAGGTTTCTTTTCGGTAGGGTCACAAGCAAGCGTTGCAACATAGTGAGCCGGAACACGCAAATGTCCACCTTCGTTGAACCGAACTTTACAGATACCTCTCTTGCCTTCGCCAATTAAACAACGATGGCCGCAGGCAAAACACTTCAAAGCGCCATGTTCGCCGTGCTCGGTAAGTTCCTCTGCTCCCTCAATGGTCAGTGAATCGAGGACTTCGGCAAGCGGAGCGGATTTGCTGGTGATTGGCATAACAACGACTGGATTTTGTATTTTGACCTTTGTAGTTGGTACTTTGTACTTGTTTTTGATTCCCAGTTGAGTACCACGTAAATAATAGTACCGGGGCGACGTAGGCCAAAGCACCAAGGACAAAAAAACAAAGTACCAAGTTACAAAAACAAAGAGCGAAAGTCCGCGACTATGATCATCGAAGAAATTACCGTTACCGCTTTCCAACAGCACACTAGAATCCTCGGCTGCGAAACAACCCGCCAGGCGATCTGCGTCGACCCCGGCGACGAAGCGGAACGCATAGTGGAAGCTATCGATCGCCTGGGATTGAAGCTACAGGCAATTGCGCTGACCCACGCGCACCTCGATCACGTGGGCGGAGTCGCCGCCCTGAAGCAGTTGCGGCCGGAAGTCGATGTCATGCTGCACCAGGGCGATGAGTTCATGTACCGCGAACTGCCGGAACAGCCGGCTTGGATTGGCATTCCCAAGGCGCAATGGGCGGCGCTCGGGTTTGTCTTCGAGCCTCCACCACCAGTCAACAAGTACTGGGTCGATGGAGAAAAGTACGCAGTCGGTGAACTCGAGTTTGAGGTGTTGCATTGTCCCGGGCACACGCCGGGACACGTGGTTTTGTTTGAGCCACGAGAACGAAAGGTTTTTGTCGGCGACGTGCTGTTTGCGGGTTCGATCGGACGTACTGACCTACCAGGCGGGTCAACCGAACAACTGCTCGACTCGATCAATAAAAAGCTACTAACACTCGGTGACGACGTCGAGGTCTATTCGGGTCATGGGCCCGCGACGACAATTGGGAGAGAGCGAACGACTAATCCATTCTTGACCGGTGTGTACAACCTCGGGAAGGGCAGATTTTGAGCTTTGGTGCTTCGACCTGCTCAGCGTAACCGTTTTGCCTTCATCTTTTCCCACTGCTCTTTTTGTTCAGCAGTCAGCTGGCTGGGTAGGGTATCAGGCGGGATGTTGATCTGAGCACAAAACTGTCGCCAGAGAACGAAGCGCAAATCATACTGGCCAGTCTCGTCGGAAACAGAGTTGTCTATGGGTCTTACCTGTTTTTTTCGCTTTCCAATCATCCTTGCTTAATTACCTGCTCTTTGATTAATGCAAAGAGTTTAGCAGTTTTTGGAGGTCAGCGAAAAAGGGGCTACGGATTAGTCCACAGGTTACAGGATCAGAGGCTACTACTCAGGACGATGGGGCCGGTGGGTGAGTCAACCCGGTTTGGTTCCAGCGTTACGGCAAACACCGCATTCTCCGTCGCGACGCTGGGCACATTATCTATAAGCGAA
>Ga0126377_10001598_pt1 | contig 14953 bp, 16 predicted proteins | sample PanSoiMetPlot_22_FD_92647 | JGI IMG/M metagenome (GOLD analysis project Ga0126377, IMG submission 92647) | Tropical forest soil microbial communities from Panama - MetaG Plot_22 | ecosystem: Environmental > Terrestrial > Soil > Tropical forest > Bulk soil | place: Panama | collected 2016-02-17
CTCCCGTGTAACCGGGCCGCCCGGGCTCGTAGGTCGTCGACCGGCCGGTGTCGCGGTTGTCGTAGCGGATCACGAACCGGCTGTGCCTGGCGAGCAACCGGCAGAAGTCGCCCGGCCACCACAGCATCGAGGCCGAGAGGCCCATGACCAGGAGGATCGGTGGATCCGCAGGGTCGCCGAACGACTCCGTGCAGAGCCGGGCTCCGTTCGCGTCGATCAGCCGCTCGGCCATGTCGAGAACGAACGGTACGGGCCCCGATGCCGGCCCGGGGATCCCGCTAACCTAGGCCGCTCAGGGCGTGTAGCTCAGCGGGAGAGCGCCCGCTTCACACGCGGGAGGTCCCTGGTTCAATCCCAGGCACGCCCACTCCCGATCGAAGTCCGCCGCTTTCGCGAGGCTGACGACTTCGATCGGTTCGCTCTCGAGCCAAGCCGACGCCGTCCCGAGCCGGCATCGGCGGCGGTGGAGAAGAAGTCAAACATTCCCCGCACTTTCGCCTTGACAGTCATCGGTGTCGGACACCGATCACGAAGCTCAGAAGCCGCAGACGGCAGGCCTGGGTGCGTCGTTCCGGCCTCGGGGCTCGGTCGTCCCTCGTTTCATCAGGCCCGCGGTGACTAACGCCCCGAAGGCAAAGCCGCCTACGTGGGCGAAGAACGCGGTGCCGCCGCCGTTGGCCGACGCGGAGAGGAGGCCGAAGCCTCCTTCGAAGAGCTGGTACACGAACCAGAAGCCGAGGAACACCCAGGCCGGGAGCCACGCCGGCCAGAACACGATCAGGCCGAACACCGTGCTGCTCGGGTAGAGGATGAAGAACGCGCCGAGCACTGCCGCGATCGCGCCGCTCGCACCGAGATTGGGCACGTGAGCTGCCTGGGTGCTGCCGAACCAGAGCGTGACCGCCGTCTGGGTGAGCGTTGCGACGAGGCCGCCGACGAAATAGAAGACGAGGTACTGCAGGTGGCCGTAGGCGTCCTCGACGTTCTTCCCGAAGACGGCGAGGAAGAGCATGTTGCCGAGGATGTGGTCCCAGCTCCCGTGCAGAAACATCGAGGTGATCCAGCTGACGCCCCACGACTCGGGCGCGTGGCAGGTGTTGTTCACCGAGCAGGGGTAGAACGAGGCGTGTGAGACAGCGTGGTTCAGGTCCGGCAGCTCGTAGAAGAGCCAGACCGCGAAGTTCGCGACGATGATCGCCCAGGTGACGAACGGGAACGACCGTGCCCGCAAGCCGTCCGAGAGCGGCAGCACGAGACGAGTTTCCTCTTGTTCCGGCCGCAGTGCAATCCCGACTGTCCGACACCGAGATCGGAGAAGTCACAGATTCGGCGCATGTTCGGCTTGACGCGAACTGGTGTCCGACACCGTGGTCCTGGTTCTACGTCGCGCCCGCGTCCCCGGCCTCGCGGCGACGGCGCTCGTCGGCCAGCATCGCGGCGATCTCCTCGCGGGTCACCCGCCGCAGTGGATAGACCGCGCCCGACTTGGGATCGGCGAAGGCGAAGTAGAGCGGGCCTGAGTGCTGCTCCACCTCGGGCGGTAGTTCGTCGAGGTTGGGGTCGAGGGGCAGTTCGTCCCAGAACGGCTGCTCTTCATCAGCCACGCCTTCCATCGTGCCACGACGTCCGGTCCCGGGCGAGGAGGGGCCACGAGCGAGTGTCCGACACACCGAGCCAGTATTCAGGCCCGCGTCGTTCTTCGACCGTCGCTGTTCTCACTGGAGACCCGTCTTGATGAGGAGCGCAGCAACGAGAAAGAACACGACGATCAGAATCAGCACGCCCAAGCACCCGAGCAGGTGCCCCATCGTGCTGTAGCCAACCGGGCGCTTCAGGAACGGAGGTTCGCTGTCTTTCCGGTCCGGGCCTTTCGGCACCGGCAGAGTCTAGGACGCGTCTAGCGTCACGCTCACCGTGGGGCCACGGGAAACAACTCTCGCTAGGCTCGGTCCGATGTCGTGGTTCCCGTCACCGGCTGCTATCGGGACCGGGGCTCTCGCGCTTGCCGTCGCCGTGCTCGGGTTGCTCGCGGCGGGATGTGGAAGCGGCGGCGGACATCACGGCGCGACCGCGGCGGTCAGCACGACGGCCAGCCTCGCCCCGTGCAAGCTCGACCGAGCCCAGCGTCGCACCGTGGCTAGGACACTGGCCGACATCCGCCGTCTGCGGCGCATCCAGGCGCCGGTGCAGACATTCTCCGAGCATGGAGCGCCGATGCAGAACACGGTGACCGGGAAGTTCCTGCTCGACCTCGGCTCCACGAAGCTCCCGCCCAACGTCCACGCGCGCCTGATCCACCTTGCGAAGACCGCCGTCAATCTCTGCGGTGACTGCTCCCAGGGCCTCGAGGCGGCGGAGCCCTTCCTGAACAACCGGGAGGGGAGCCGCTGTGGATAGCTCGTCGGCGCCCCTCTAGCGCTGGTCCGGTGAGCCGGCACGCAGGCGAAGCCGTCGCCTCGGCCGAGGCGGAGGTCGCGGCCGTCCGCGACGATCCGGCAGCGCGGCTCGCGTTGATGGAGCGGCTGTTCCACGGTCCGACGGGCCGCGCGCCGCAACACCTGCCGTTCCGACGGGCGGCGCTGTCGTTCATGCGCTGGCAGGCGAACCGGGGCGTTCTCGATCCGCTCGACGCGTCACCTCCGGGGAGCGTGTGGTGGCGGGCCATGAACGAGCACCTGCTGCGGGACGGATGCGAGGCGATCCGGCTGCTGGGTGGCACGACCGGCGAGCCGTCGTCGCTGGCCGTGCTGCTCTGGCTGGAGTTCGGTGCGAGACCCACGGGCCGCAACTGGTACCGAGCGCACAACGCGAGCATCGTCGGCGGCTACCTGGAGCATCGGGACCTCGCCGAGGAGGAGAACGAGCCGGAGCGCTTCTTCATGAACGTCGCGCTGGCACGGGTCCTGTTCGCGCACGCGCTCGTGGGCACCCCGCGCCTCGCGCTCGGCCGGCTGGCGCCGCTCGGCCGGCTCGGCGACCCCCGGCTGGGCGTGGCGGGCGTCTTCCTCTCGCTCCGCCGCGTGCTCCCGAACGAGTATCCCCTCGAGCTCGACGTGGACGCCTACGTCGCCGACGAGCAGCGTCTCGGCCGGCTGCTCGACTACGCGGTGATCGTCCCACGACTGCAACCCATGTACGAGTGGTCCGCGGCGGAGCTCCGCGAGCCGCGCCTGCTCGAGCTGATTCGCGACGGCAGTCCGATCTACGCATGGCCTTTCGAAGAGCGCCACGTCTGGCGCTCCCCGCACATGCCGCTGATCGGACGCGCTATCGAACGAGCCACCGACCCCGGGTGTAACCCGCGGGTTTCTTGACTCGGATGCACGGCTATGCAGACCATTGCCGGGTGCCGGCTCGTCCAGGCTGGCGGACGGGCGCGAGGGCGCACACGGCCAGGTTGTCCTCGACAGGAGGGGAGAGCAATGAATCTCCGCGTCAAGCTCGGGCTCGCCGTCACCGCCGTCGGCGTGCTCGCGATCGGAATCACGGCGATCGCAGCGGCACACGGCGGCCACTCGATCCGCGAGCGGTTGACCAGCTACCGCGAGGTCCCCGCGCTCTCGACACCGGGCGTCGGGCACTTCACCGCGAGCATCAACCGCCATGCGGACGAGATCAACTACCGGCTCAGCTACTCGGGGCTCGAGTCGGACGTCACTCAGTCCCATCTTCACTTCGAGAACAAGACGAACAGCGGCCCGGTCGTCGTGTTCCTGTGCTCGAACCTCGGCAACGGGCCGGCCGGCACGCAGGCCTGTCCACCGACCGGCGGAACGATCACCGGGACCATCCGGGCGGCCGACGTGATCGCGGGCGGAGCCGCACAGGGCCTCGCCGCGGGCGAGTTCGACGAGCTCGTGAGGGCGATCCGCAACGGAGCGGTCTACGTGAACGTCCACTCCGTGACCCGCCCTGCGGGCGAGATCCGCGCCCAGCTGTCGCAGTAGCCAAGACCACGGGGCCCCGGGTCACCCGGCCCGGGGCCCTGCTGCACCACTAGGCTCGCCGATCGAGCGGTGACCCCCGAGACCAAGTACGCGAAGAGCGGCGACGTCCACATCGCCTACCAGGTGGTCGGCGACGGCCCGGTCGACGTCGTCCTCGTTCCGGGCTGGATCACGCACGTCGAGCTTGGCTGGGACGACCCAGCGGAGGCCGCGTTCCGCCGCCGCCTTGCGTCGTTCTCACGGCTGATCCTCTTCGACAAGCGCGGCACCGGTCTCTCCGACCGCGTGCCGGTCGACCAGCTGCCGATCCTGGAGGAGCGGATGGACGACGTCCGCGCGGTGATGGACGCCGTCGGGTCCGAACGCGCCGCGCTGATGGGCATCTCGGAGGGCGGTGCGATGAGCGCGCTCTTCGCCGCCACCTACCCGGAGCGGACCGCGGCCCTCGTGCTCTACGGCTCCTTTGCCCGGGCGGGCGCAGCACTGCTGAGCCCGGAGGAGCTCGACGCCCGCCTGGAGGCGCTCGAGCGGAACTGGCCCGACTCGATCGACCCCGCGGTTCCCGCGCCGAGCGCGGCGGAGGACGAAGAGTACCGCCGGCGCTGGAACACGTTCATGCGGCACGCGGCGAGCCCCGGCGCGGCGATCGCGCTGCTGCGGATGAACAGCCAGATCGACGTGCGGGACGTGCTGCCGGCGATCCGCGTCCCGACGCTCGTCCTCTACCGGAGAGACGCCCGGTTCGGGCACGGTGCAGCGGCGTGGCGCACGGAGGGCGAGGATCTGATCACGCCAGGCGGCGAGGCGGTCTATCTCGCCGAGAACATCCCGGACGCGCGGCTCGCCGAGCTTCCGGGCGCCGACCACCTGCCCTGGGTGGGCGAGATCGACCCGCTGCTGGGCGAGGTCGAGGAGTTCCTGACCGGCGCCCGGACCGCGCCTGAGCCCGACCGCGTGCTGGCGACGATCCTCTTCACCGACATCGTCGAGTCGACCGCCATGGCTGCGGAGCTCGGCGACCGGCGCTGGCGGGAGCTCCTCGACCGGCACAACGAGCTCGTGAGGCGGCAGCTCGAGCGGTTCCACGGGCACGAGATCGACACCGCCGGCGACGGGTTCGTCGCCTCGTTCGACGGCCCCGCGCGCGGCGTTCGCTGCGCGCAGGCGATCGCCGACTCCGTGACCGCGCTCGGGCTCTCGATCAGGGCCGGGCTCCACACCGGCGAGTGCGAGGTCGCCGCCGACGGCAAGCTGGCCGGGATCGCCGTCCACATCGCGGCCCGGATCTCGGCGCTGGCCTCGGCGGGAGAGGTGCTCGTCTCGAGCACGGTCAAAGACCTCGTCGTGGGCTCGAGCGTCCGCTTCGGCGACCGCGGCGAGCACGACCTCAAGGGCATCCCGGGAAGCTGGAGCCTCTTCGCGGTCGAGAGCGCCGGCGAGGCGTAGGCAAACCCCGTCCGGCGGCGGCCGTACGCTTCGGCTTCCCGTGCCGGAGAGGATGCTCGTCCAGCTACACGGCCTGCGCGACCAGGAGTTCGAGGTCGTCTTCCCGGCCGAGATCAACATCGAGGACTACCGGGCCTCGCTGCTCGGCCGCTACCAGCCGGTCGGCTCGCGCACCCAGGATCCGCCGCACTTCGTCGAGGTGATGAGCGCGGAGGGCGAGAAGCGGTTCGTTGCGCACCACTACATCGAGCTCGTGACCATCGTGCAGACGAGCGACGAGGAAGAGGCGGAGCCGCCTCCGCCCGACGACGTCCCCGCCTAGGCGCGCAGCGCCGTCATCAGCACGGCGGCGAAAGACAGGCGGATCGTCCCTCCGTGGCGCTCGATGAGGCGCCGGTCGGCGTCCTCGAAGGCATCCCGCCGCTCGGGCGCGATCCGGTGGTAGAGCGAGGTCGTCCTGAAGTGCGCGACCAGCTCGTCCGCGTTCTCCTCGGAGGTCCTGAGCTCCGTGTCAACCTGGACGTCCTCGAAGAGCTCGGCGGCATACGGCATTGCGAGGCCGTGCCTGCCGGCGCCCATCATCCAGTCCCACACCTCGGACGCGTTGCCGCGCCGCTCCGGAACGCCGCCAAGGATCACCGGAAGCTCGCGGGGCGGGCGGCGACCGGCCGCCACGTCCGGCGCGTACTCGCGCACCAGCTCGACGAACTCGTCCTGGAGCCCCGCCGACTCGTCGGTCCGGAGGCCGAGGTGCGTCATCAGCGCGAGCAGGCCGTCTGGCTCGAGGTGCTCGGCCACCTTGGCCCAGCTGACCTCGGGATCGATCCAGTGGAAGGCGGTCGCGGAGAAGACGGCGTCGAAGGGCCCGGGCAGGTCGACGTCCTCGAACCTCCCGAGGTGGAACGTCACGGCGGCCGTCGGGCCGATCCGCCTCCGCGCCGTAGCGATCATGTTCGGCCCCGGGTCGACGGCGTCGACGAGGAGGCCCCGCTCGACGAGCCGCTCCGTCAGCTTGCCCGTGCCGCAGCCGACCTCGAGGACGCGCGAGCCCGGGGCGAGGCCGCCGCGGTCGACCGCGAGCCCGACGAGCGACGGCGGATACCCCGGCCGAAACTCGTCGTAGGCCTCGGCAGCCTGGTCGAAGACCTGCCCGTAGGCCCGATGCGACCCCTGCGCACTCAAGGGACCGAGTCTACGCGCGGGTGCCTAGTCGGCGACGCTCGCGTACAGGCGCCGCTGGAAGGCGGCGATCAGCTGCTCGCTCTCGCCCATCAGCCGGCCCTGCTGCACCATGCCGGAGTCGAGGCCGGCCTGCACGTTGGTGACCAGCGCGACGTCCTCGGTCGCGACCTGGGTGTCGAAGGCGATCGACTCGTCGATCTGGGCGTCGGTCACCTCGGCGCCGAAGTAGTAGTCGGTCGCCTCGATCGTCGTCTTCGTGTCCACCGGGACCCAGCGCTCGATCGACACGTTCTGGGGGCCGGGCGAGATGTTGATCGTCGTGTTGGGCCAGACGAAGTGGTACTGCGACTGGGCCATCTCGCCGGGGTCGGCCTCCCTGCGGAGCGGCCCGACCTGGCTCGAGACGAGGCCCTCCACCGAGAGCCGGTACGAGTCGGGGTCGACGTCGATCACCTTGCTGAACCCGGGGTGCGCGACCGGGCAGTGGTAGCACTCGAGGTAGTTCTCGAGCGCGACCTTCCAGTTGACCGCCTGCTCCCACGGGACGTGCGAGTGGAACCGGAGCCCGTCGAGGTCGAGCCCGCTCCTCGCGATCGTCTCTGGCAGGTGGCCGAGCGACTCGAGCAGCGGCTCGGCCTCGGCATCGGGGTTGACGAAGACGAACGGCCCCCACGTGTCGACGGCGAGCCGCAGCAGCGAGAGCTCGCTCGGGTCGAAGCCCGGCACGCGCTCGGAGCGCGGGGCCTTCCGGAGCGACCCGTCCAGCTCGTACGTCCACGCGTGGTAGGGGCACTGGAGGGTCGAGCGGCAGCCGGAGCCCTGCGCGACGATGTGCCCGCGATGGCGACAGACGTTGACGAGCCCGCGCAACTCGCCGTCGGCGGCGCGCGTCACGACGACCGGGATGTGGCCGGCGACCGAGGCGAAGAAGCTGCCCGGCTCCGCGACCTTCTCGGCCGGCCCCGCGTACTGCCACGTGGACGAGAAGATCCGCTCGCGCTCGACGTCGAGGACCGTCGGGTCCGTGTACCAGGTGGCCGGAAGCGTCCAGCCGTCCTCGAGTGCCAGCGGGATTGGGGGAAGCTCCCTCGTCCTCTCGAATGTGGCCATGGCGAAACGCTCCTGACTGACCGGACAGTCAGGGAGTATTCCACGGCGGCTCGGAATGGGTCAAGATGAGCCCGATGGCAGTTGCAGCACCCACCACGGAGCGCGTCGCGACCATCCTCGACGCAGCCTGCACCGTAGTCGTGCGCGAGGGTGCGCACGGGTTGCGCATGGCGAGCGTCGCGCGCGAGGCAGACGTCTCGAAGGCGCTCGTGCACTACTACTTCCCGACCCGCCGCGATTTGCTGCGGGCGGCCTTCTCGTGGGCCGACGAGCGCTGGGAGCGGGCCCTCGACGAAACGCTGGCGAAGGTGGCGACGGGCGCGGAGAAGCTCGAGCGCGCGCTCGTGATGAGCGTCGACCCGAAGGAGCCGTTCGCCGACCAGCTGGCGCTCTGGAACGAGGTCTGGAGCAGCCTGCGCTTCGACGACGAGCTGCGGCCCCTTGTCGAGGCCTCGTACCGAGCGTGGCTCGACCGACTCGCAGGGCTCGTCGCCGAGGGGCGGCGCGACGGGTCGATTCCCGCCGGTGTCGACGCGAGGCAGGCCGCCTGGCGGCTTGCGGCGGTCGGCGACGGGATCGACTCGATGCTCTACCTCGGGCTGCTCCGGCCCGCGAAGGCCCGGACGCTCATGCGCGAGAGCGTCCGCCGCGAGCTCGTGTGAACGACATCGTCGTGCTCGGTGCCGGGCTCGCCGGGCTCGTCGCCGCGCGGAAGCTCGCAGCCGGAGGGGCCGAGGTCGTCGTGCTCGAGGCCCGCGACCGCGTCGGCGGGCGGGTCGAGCAGGTGCGCGTCGACGAGAGCCGGCCGGTGCAGCTCGGCGGCGAGGTCGTCGGGCCGGTGCATCCCGCCTACCTCGAGCTCGTCGAGGAGCTCGGGCTCACGGTCGAGCCGAGCTACACGGACGTGAGCGGCCAGACGACGTTCGACCTCTACGACGGTGTGGTCCGCGGCGACGACTTCCCGTTCCGCGACGACGGCGAGCGCGCCGACCTCGAGCGGGTCGAGGGCCTCTGGGGCGAGCTGGTCGAGACCGTCGACCCCGACGACCCGTGGTCGCACCCGGACGCGTCCCTCCTCGACGGCGCCTCGGTTGGCGCGTGGCTGCGCTCGGTGGACGCGCTGCCCTCGACGGTGCGCCGCCTCCACGTCAGCTCGCTCTACCTCGCCGACGGCTCGAGCGAGCAGACGTCCCTGCTCGCCGCGCTCCGGAAGAACGCGGCCGTCGGCGACCGTACGTTCTACTCGGAGGAGCGCTGGGAATCGCTGCAGGTCGCGGAGGGCAGCGCGGAGGTCGCGCTGCGGCTTGCGGCCGGCCTCGGCGAGCGGGTGCGCCTCGGGTCCGAGGCCCGCCGACTAGCCGTCTCGAACGGCGGCTGCCTCGTGACACTCGCCTCGGGCGAGGAGCTCGAGGCGGAGGCCGTCGTCTGCGCGCTGCCGGTCGGCGTCGTGTCCCGGCTCGAGATCGACGGCGTCGACCCGGATCGCCTCCGCTCGCTGCGGCGGCAGCGCAGCGCGCTGGCGGCGAAGGTGGTCGCGGTCTACGACCGCTCCGTGTGGGGCGATGTCGGGGCGAACGGGCTCAGCGAGAGCGAGCACCTGCTGGGCTCGACGTGGCCCCAGCGCGACGGCGTCCTCTCGGCGCTCGTCCCGCCCGAGCGGCTCGCCTACCTGCTCGCGCTCGGCGACGACGACCGCGACGAGGTCGTCCGGGACGCGCTGGAGCGGATATTCGGCCCGTCGGCGCGCGGGACGACGGCGATCTACCACCGGATCTGGGCGACCGACCCGTTCACGCGCGGCTACGTGACGCACTGGTGGCCGGGCGACGTGCTCCGCGTCGGGCCGCTGCACGGCACGCACGCGCCGCCGTTCTACGTCTGCGGCTCGGACCAGTGGGTCGCGGGCTACATGGAGGGCGCGGTGGCGACCGGCTCGTCGGCGGCGTCGGCCGCCCTCGGCGGCTCGGACTGACGCAGCACGCGGAGCCCCTGTGCCGGCAGGTGCAGCGTCACGGCCGACCCCTCCTCGAGCGAGACCGGGAGCGGGCTGCCGTCGTTCGTGACAGTTGCCTTCAGCAGCTCGCCGCCGAGCACGCGCACGTGCACCTCGTGCGAGCTGCCGAGGAAGACCGCCCGCTCGACGAGCCCGGGCATCCGGTTGTCGCCGCCGGCGTCCTGCGCCTCGATCCCGATTCGCTCGGGGCGGATCATCGCCTTCACCTCGCCGCGGGCGCCCGTCTCGCCCTGCTCGGCCCTGAACATCCGCTCGCCGATGCGGAGGGCGCAGCCGCCGCCGTCGGCCGAGGCGTCCGCGTCGAGCAGGTTCGAGACGCCGAGGAAGTCGGCGACGAAGGTCGTCTTCGGCTCCTCGTAGACCTCGCGCGGGGCGCCGGCCTGCTCGACCTGGCCGTTGTTCATCACCGCGACGCGGTCGCTCATCGTGAGCGCCTCCTCCTGGTCGTGCGTGACGAACACGAACGTGACGCCGATGTCCGACTGGATCGCCTTCAGCTCGACCTGGAGGTCCTTGCGCAGCCGCGCGTCCAGCGCGCCGAGCGGCTCGTCGAGCAGGAGCACGCGCGGGGTGAGGACGAGCGCGCGGGCGAGCGCGACCCGCTGCTGCTGGCCGCCTGAGAGCTGGTCGGGCTTCCGCGACTCGAAGCCGCTCAGGCGGACGAGGTCGAGCACTCCTTTGACCTTGCGCCGCTTCTCCTCCTTCGTCGCCCGCTGGTACTTGAGACCGAACGCGACGTTGCTCGCGACGTCGAGGTGCGGGAAGAGCGCGTAGCTCTGGAAGACGGTGTTGACGCTGCGCTTGTGCGGCGGGACCTGCGCAACGTCAGTGCCGTCGAGCATGATCCGCCCGCTCGTCGGCCGTTCGAAGCCGGCGATCATCCGCAGCGTCGTCGTCTTGCCGCAGCCCGACGGCCCGAGCATCGTGAAGAACTCGCCCGGCGGCATGTGCAGGTCGATCCCGTCGACCGCGACGACGTCGGCGAACGACTTGGTGAGCTCCTCGAGCTTGACCTCGCCCTGCACGTCAGACCTCCAGCGCGGCGACCGCGGCTGCCTCGCCGCCGCTCGCGAACCGCCGGTAGACGAGGAAGGCGAGGGCGAGGGTCGCCATCGTGATCAGGAGCGCGACGGTCGCCAGGGCGTTCAGCGCCGGCGTGGGCGCACCTCGGGCGCTCGAGTAGAGCAGCATCGAGACCGTCGTCGTGCTCGCGTTGCCCGAGAGGTACTGCGTCACGACGAAGTCGTCGATCGAGAGCGCGAACGCGACGGCCGCGCTCGCGATGATCGCCGGGAGGAGCAGGGGCAGGATGACCCGGAACATCCGGTCGCGCGGGGGAGCCCCGAGGTCGGCGGCGGCCTCCTCGTATTCAGGCCCGATCGAGGTCAGGCGTCCGCGCACGATCACCACGACGTAGGAGAGCGTAAACGTCACCTGGCCGATGGCCTGGGCCGTCGTCCCGAGGCCGATCTCGGGGAAGACGCGCAGGAAGAGCAGCAGCAGCGCGACGCCCATCACGATCTCCGGCGTCACCAGCGGCAGCAGCATGACCGTGTTGATCGTGCCGCCGCCGGGGCCGCGCCAGCGCTGCAGGCCGAGCGCGAGGGCCACGCCGAGCGGGGTCGCCACCGCGACGCAGATGACGGCCAGGAAGAGCGTGTGCTTCAACGCTCCCTGGTAGGCGGGGTCGTTGACGATGCTGCCCGCGTCGCTCGTGAACCACCGGAACGAGAACCCCTGCCAGGTCGTGCGCGAGCGCCCGTTGTTGAAGGCGAACAGGATCGCGATCGTCACCGGCACGATCGACCAGATGATGTAGACGATCGTGATGACCAGCAGCCAGCGCGGCCGGCCCCATGGGTTGCGGAGCCAGGTCATTCCTCTCCCGCCACCTTCCCCGCCGCCCGGGTTGTGCGCAGGTAGTAGAACATCAGCAGGAGTAGGAACAGCGACAGGATCAGGGTCAGCACGGCGCCCGTCACCTTCTGGGATCCCTGCCGCGTGAACTGGTCGATCTGGTTGCCGATCAGGTTGGTCTTCGTCGAGGCCGAGACGAGATCCGGGGTGTAGTAGTCGCCGAACATCGGCAGCGCGACGAGGACGCAGCCAGCGAGGATCCCGACCTTCGACAGCGGCAGCGTCACGCGCATGAAGGCGCTGAACGGGCTCGCGCCGAGGTCCCGCGCGGCGTCGATCTGCCGCTGGTCGATCCGGTCGAGGGCGACCACGAGCGGCAGGATCAGGAACGGCACGTAGCCGTACACGAAGGCGATGATCACCGCCGAGGGCTGCCCGTCCAGCCAGCCGCCGCGGGCGGAGAGCAGGTTGAGCGAGATGAAGGCCCGCTCGATCCCGATGTCGTGCAGCATCCGCGTGCCCCAGCCGTCCGGCGCCAGCAGGTTGATCCACGCCAGCATCCGCATCAGGTAGTTGATCCAGAACGGCAGGATCAGCAGGACGAGGAGGAGCCCCTTCCAGCGCCCGGCGTGGCGCGCGGTGTAGTACGCGACCGGGTAGCCGACGAGCAGGCAGAGGGCGATCGCGATCGCGACGAACTCGATCGTGCGGATGGAGACGGTCAGGTACTGCTCGCCGTGCCAGAAGTTGCGCAGCACCTCGAGCACGTAGCCGACGTTCCAGTCGAGCGGGTTCCAGAACGGAACCGGCTGGGAGAGCGTGTCCTGGTTCCCGAAGGCGACGCAGACGATCGCGTAGAAGGCGACGAGGAAGAAGACCGCGAGCCAGGCGACGCCCGGAAGGGCGACGAGCCGCCAGGTCCAGCGCGATCCCATCTCAGCCCGCCGTGAACTTCGACCAGGCGTCGTCCCAGTGGCGCTCGCCCTCGACGCTGAGCTGGAGCAGCTCCTGGTTGGCCGCGAACTGGTCGGGCCGCACGACGGCGCTCGTCAGGCTCCTGGGGATCAGGCCGCGCTTGATCAGGAGGTCGGCGTCGATGTTGTTCTGCGGCGGGACGTAGCCGTTGTAGTCGACGAAGTTGCTGTAGGCGTTCCGCTCCTCGAGGAAGAAGTTCAGGAACTCGTGGGCCAGCACCGGGTTCTTGGCGGCGCGGCCGATGCAGAAGAAGTCGTTCTGGACGACGCCGTTCTCGTCGGGCCCCCAGAACGAGAGCACGTCGGGGCTGACGCCCTTGGGCATGTAGTAGAACGCGCCGGCCAGCAGGTCGCCCGACCAGGCGTGGTGGAGCACCGTCTTGCCCTCGGGCAGGGTCTGGAAGTCGGTGATCGTGACCTTGACGTTGCAGATCCCGTCCAGCTCGTTGAGCTCGTCGCCCGCCTTGGAGATGATCGCCGGGTCCTCGGTGTTCAGGTCCGGCCGAATCCCGGTGTGCATGGCGTCGCGCTGCATCGGCATGCTCAGCCCGTCCCGCTTGTCGTTCAGCACGCCGACCTTCCCGCGGTAGGGCTGGGAGTGCCAGAAGATGTCCCAGGGGACGTCCATGCCGGCGATGTCCTGCCTGACCTTGTCGTTCCGCCAGCCGATGCCGTCCATCCAGACGACGTAGGGCACGGTGTAGCGGCTGCCGCGGTCGTAGAAGGGGTCCTGCAGCTCGGGCCAGATGTTCTTCGAGAGGTTCGGCAGGTACGAGTGGTTGAGCGGCTGGAGGAGCGTCTGCGCGATCAGGTTGCAGATGTTCGTGCCGGCCAGGCCGATGACCACGTCGAAGGCGACCGAGCCCGCCGCCAGCTTCGCGACGGCCTCGTCGGATGAGTCGTACGTCGCGAACTTGACCGACGCCCCGAACTTCTTCTGGAACCGCTTGACCGTCGCGGGGTCGATGTAGTTGGCGTAGTTGTAGACGTTGAGCGGGCCCTTCTCGACCGCCAGCCCGTCCTTGATCGGCGGGTTGTCGTCGGTGATCGCCCACGTGACCGCGTTGTCGGGGCGGGGGAGGGGAAGCCCGCCGGGCCCGAGCGGCTTCTGGACCACGAGCTTGGACGCGGGACCGGAGAGGCCGCCGCCCTCGGCGCCGATCGGCTCCGTGGTGTTCTCGCAGCCCGCGAGAAGGCCCGCCGCGCTGAGGCCGATGGCCGACCCCGCAGCGCCCCGGAGGAGCTGACGCCGGCTCAGCCGAGATCGATCTTTCGGATGCTGCATGTGACCCTGGGCGATTGAATCCCGGTCCTGACCGCCAAGTCAAGCGGCTGCGGTCGGCATAGGATCGGCAGCCCGTGCACGAGAAGCAAGTCGAGATCCGCTGGAGCGACGTGGACGCGTTCGGCCACGTGAACAACGCCGTGTACGCGACGTACCTCGAGGAGTGCCGCGACGAGTGGCTCGATCGGGCTCTCGGCAATGCAGAGGCCGCCTGGGACTTCGTGCTCGCGCGGGTCGCGATCGACTTCCGCCAAGAGCTCCGTCTCGAGCACGACACGGTGCTCGTGCGCGTGAGGCTCGACCGCATCGGCACGTCGTCGGTCGCGACGCGAGAGGAGATCCTGGCCGGGGAAGAGGTCTCCGCCGAGGCCGAGGCGGTGCTCGTCGCGCGCGACCGGGAGACGGGCCGCTCCCGTCCGCTGACCGAGGCCGAGCGGGAGGCCATCGAGCGCGGCGGCTAGTGGCGGCGCTCGAGCACCTGTTCAGCCCGCTGCGGCTCGGCGACGTCGAGCTGCAGAACCGCATCGTCTCGACCGCGCACCAGACGACGCTGGTCGAGGGCCACCTTCCGACCGACGAGTTCGTCGCCTACCACGAGGCGCGGGCTCGGGGCGGCGCCGGGTTGATCGTCCTCGAGGCGACGGCGGTGCACCCCTCGGGCCTGCTCACGTCGCACACCCTCGGCGGCTACCTGGCCGAGATCGTCACCGGCTACCGACGGGTCGCGGCCGCGGTGCAGGGCCACGGCACGCGGCTCTTCGTCCAGCTCCTGCACGGCGGCCGCGAGCAGATCGCCTCGCCGCCCCGCCCGCCGGCGCTCGCGCCCTCGCCGGTGCCGAGCCCGCGCTTCCACGCCGAGCCGCGGGCGGCGAGCCCGGTCGAGATCGACGAGCTCGTCGCCGGCTACGCGCGCTGCGCCGAGCTCGCGGCCGAGGCGGGGCTCGACGGCCTCGAAGTATCCGGGGCGCACCGCTACCTGGTCGAGCAGTTCCTCGACCCGGAGCTGAACCTCCGCGAGGACGAGTGGCACGACGGGAGCCGCTTCATGCTCGCGGTGATCGAGGCGGTCAGGGGCGCGGCGCCCGGGCTCTGCCTCGGGGTGCGGCTCTCCGCGGACTCGCCGCGGGCCCGGACGATC
>Ga0126377_10001599_pt1 | contig 14949 bp, 13 predicted proteins | sample PanSoiMetPlot_22_FD_92647 | JGI IMG/M metagenome (GOLD analysis project Ga0126377, IMG submission 92647) | Tropical forest soil microbial communities from Panama - MetaG Plot_22 | ecosystem: Environmental > Terrestrial > Soil > Tropical forest > Bulk soil | place: Panama | collected 2016-02-17
CGCCGTTCCGGGGCAAGATCAAGCTTGTCTCCTGCCACAGTGCCGCGCAGAAGCGCCACCGCGTCGGCAAGGACAAGAAGAAGCACGTCTACCCGTTCAACCGTTCGTACGCACAGGCGCTCGCCCAAGCGCTGGCTCCACAGAGCGCGAAAGACCCGTTCCGCCCCGCCAGCGTTCAGGGCATCAACGGGATCGGCTGGGTCGACGAGATCTCCGGGCGGATCACGGCGATCGACAAGGGCGCCTACGACGTCGCGAAAGACACGTTCCGCGACGACAGCGACGTGGGGGGCACGGGCGGCGGCACGGAAGCGAATCCGTTCACGTCCGTGGGCGATCCCGCGACGCGCGGCGCTGCGATCCGGGCGATCTTCGGCGACCCCGTCGAGGCCCAAGTCAGTCCGGGCGGCGGGCTGCGGGCGGGCAAGGGTGAGTGGGGCAAGCGCAGCTTCGAAGTCGGAACCGGCGACGAGATCGGCGCCGAGATCTAGACCTACAGATACCTGCACAGGCATGCAGGTTTGCTACGGTCGCGGCGATGCCGCATCCGCGGGAGCACACGCCGGCGCGCGAACCGCTCTCGGCCGAGGAGGCCGAGCGCCTTTCCGAAGCCATGTCGGCGTTCACCGCCTCCAGCCGGTTGCGCCTGCTCTACGGCCTGCTGGGCGGGGAGCGATCGGTCGAGGAGCTGGCGCTCGCGACCGGCGTGAGCGCGACCGTGGCCTCCCAGCAGCTGCGCGTCCTGCGGCACCTGCGCGCGGTGGCGGTGCGCCGCGACGGCCGCCGCGCCTTCTATCGGCTGTACGACCATCACATGGCCGACCTGCTGACCGCGATCCGCCACCACGGCGAGCACGGCCACGCGCGGGCTCGGGCCCTCGACGTGCCGGCATGAGCGACCACGCGCTCCACCGGGGCGTGCACGGGGCACACGGGCACGGCCACGACCACGGCCACACGCACGGCGGCGTCGACGGCGCGGTGCTCGGCAGCCGCGAGGCGCTGCGAACGCTGTGGCGATCGCTGGTCATCCTCGGTGCGACGGCGGCGATCCAGCTCGTCGTCGTCGCGATCTCCGGGTCGGTCGCGCTCCTGGCCGACACCATCCACAACGCCGGCGATGCGCTCACGGCGGTCCCGCTCGCCGTCGCGTTCATCCTGGGCAGGCGCCCGCCGACGCGGCGGCTGACCTACGGGTTCGGGCGAGCCGAGGACTTCGCGGGAATCGCCGTCGTGGTGATCATCCTCATCTCGGCGATCGTCGCCGCCTGGGAGGCGATCGACCGCCTGATCCATCCGCAGACGCCCGGCTATCTGCTGGCGACCGCCATCGCCGGCGTGGTCGGATTCCTGGGCAACGAGTGGGTCGCCGTCTACCGCATCCGCTCGGGCCGGCGCATCGGGTCGGCGGCGCTCGAGGCCGACGGCTACCACGCGCGCATCGACGGGTTCACCAGCCTGGCCGTGGTGGCCGGTGTCGGCGGCGTCGCGCTCGGCGTGCCGGCGGCGGACCCGATCGTCGGGCTGCTGATCTCCGCGGCGATCATGCGCATCGTCTGGCAATCGGCGCGCGAGATCGGCGTGCGCGCCCTGGACGGCATCGACCCGGGGCTCGTCGACGCGTTGCGCACCGAGGCGGGCCAAGTGGCGGGGGTGCTCGACGTCGAGGATGTCCGCGCCCGTTGGCTGGGACACGTCGTGCGCGGCGAGCTGACCGTCACGATCGACGGCGAACGCTCGGCGCGCGAGGCGACCGCGATCGGCGACGCGGTGCGCGACCGCGTGACCCACCACGTCGACCACGTGGCCGACGTCGTCGTCGAGGTTCGCACCGCGGGGTCCTGACGCATCAAATGGGATTGATGTATGGTCCCGGCGACCCGATGCCATCCCCGCCGACTGTCATCAGCGTGATGCTGCGCAGCGAGGAGACCGGAGGTCACGTGTCCGTGACCGAGATCGTGGTCCCGCCGCACAACCCCGGCCCACCGCTGCACACCCACGACTTCGACGAAGCCTTCTACATGCTCGAGGGCGAGCTGGTCTTCCAGGTCGAGGACGTGCTCGCGACCAAGAGCGCGGGCGAGGTCTCATTCGCCCCGCGCAACGTGGCCCACGCGCTGGCCAATCACAGCGACGCGGCCGCGCGCTACGTGCTCGTCTGCACGCCCGCCGGCTTCGAGCGCCATTGGGCGCGCGTCGCCGCCGAGGCGGGCGGAGTCGACCCACCGGAGTGGGCGCTGCAGCCGATCCCCGAGATCACGGTCATCGGCCCGCAGATCGCGGTGCCCTCCGGCTAGCCTGTCGAAGGATGTACGTCACCGCCGCGCCGCGCGGGCCGTTGTCCGGGCTCGTGGAGTCGCTTTGGCTCTACGAGGGAGAGGCGGCCGCTCATGCGCGGGATCTTCGCCTCCCGACGGGCGGTGTCGATCTCATCGTGAGCCTCCGCAACGACTCCGGCTATCCCGACGTCGTGGTGTCGGGCCCGTTCACGCACGCGTTCCTCCTGGACACCGCCGCCCAGCGCGACACGCTGGGCGTGGCGTTCAAGGTCGGCGCCGCCGCCGCCCTGCTGGGCCTGCCGCTCGACGAGCTGCGCAACGAGCACGTTGCGCTCGCCGACCTGTGGCGCTCCGGCGCCTCCGAGCTTCGCGAGCGCGTCCTCGCCGCCCCGACCCCCGAGGCGAAGCTCGCGGCGGCTGAGCGGATGCTGTCGGAGCGGCTGGCGGGCGTCTCGCGACCGCCGCATCCCGGCGTCGGGCGCGCCGCCGCGCACATGGAGGCCGCCCCCGAGCGCTGCCGGATCGGTGACCTGAGCGAGACGCTCGGTTTGTCGAGCCGCCGGTTCGAGCAGATCTTCCGCGCCGACATCGGTATGACGCCCAAGGCCTACCAACGGCTGCAGCGCTTCCGCCGGGCGCTCGCCCGGATCGAGGACGCCACCCGCGTCGGCTGGGCCGGGTTCGCGCTGGACCGCGGCTACTACGACCAGGCGCACCTGATCAACGAGTTCGGCGCCCACTGCGGCCTGACGCCGCCCGAGTACGTCGCGTCGCGAGCGGGATCGTTCGTCAACCACGTGCCGATCACCGGCTAGCGAGTTCGCATTCCTCCAAGACCCGTGCCCCGGCGTGCCCGACCATCACGGCCATGACCACTCACACGACCGAGGCACTCGTCATCGGCGCGGGCGTCACCGGCCTCACCACGGCGCTCTGCCTGGCCGAGGCCGGCCACACCGTGCGCATCCGCACCGCGGCGCTGCCCCAGGAGACGACCTCCCGCGCCGCCGGCGCCATGTGGGGGTCGACGTTCGCCGGGCCGACCGACAAGGTCGGCGCCTGGGCGTCCGCCTCGCTCGCCGCCTTCCGCGAACTCGCCCGCGACCCGGGGAGCGGCGTGGCGATCGTGTCGGGGACGCTCGCCTCGGCCACCGGCACCGCGCCGCCGCCGCAGGCGTTCCCAGGCGTCGAGGTGCTCCGTACCGAGCCGCCCGCCGGCTATGCCGCGGGGTTCCGGGTCACCCTGCCGTTCATCGACATGCCCCGGTACCTCGATCACCTCGCCGCACGCATCGAGGCGGCCGGAATCCCGATGGACCTCCGCCCGGTCGAGTCGCTCGCCGAAGCCGCCGGCGAGGCGCCGGTCGTCGTGAACTGCGCCGGGGTCGGCGCGCGCGACCTGGTGCCCGACCCGGCGCTGCGGGCGGTGCGCGGGCAGCACGTGGTGGTGGAGAACCCGGGCCTGGACGAGTTCTTCATGACCGAGCCGTTCGGCCCGGCGTGGACGAGCCTGTTCCCCCACGGCGAGCGGCTGATCCTCGGCAGCATCGCCCAGGAGGACGACTGGGACACCGCGCCGCGCACGGAGGACGCAGAGGCGATCCTCGAGCGCGTCGCGGCGGTCGAGCCACGCGTGCGCGACGCACGGATCCTCGAACACCAGGTAGGGCTGCGGCCGATGCGCGACGTCGTCCGCGTCGAGGCGCAGACGCTCGACGGAGCGCGGCTCGTGCACAACTACGGCCATGGCGGGACCGGCGTCGGCCTGTCGTGGGGCTGCGCGCGCGAGGTCGCCGCGCTCGTCGCGGAGTAGCGGCGAGCAGTCGTCTCAGTCGACGATCTTCCAGAACGAGTCCTTGCGGCTGATCTTGCCGTCGGTGAACTCGAAGAGGTCGCATCCGCGGACCTCGATGCGCTTGCCGTCGGCCTGCGTCCCGCGGATCGTCCACTCCGAGACGCCGCGATCGCCGCACGTCCAATGGCGGTCGTCGCCGTACGCGATGTCGGGGATCCCGTCGAACCTCGACTGGATCCCTTCGCGCACCTGTTGCCTGCCGGTCAGGCGACGCCCTCCCGGCGCAGGTCCCCGCGGCATGTCGAAGACGCAGTCCTCGGTGAAGAACGACATGACCGCGTCGGCGTCGTGGGCGTTGAACGCATCAAGGAACGCCTGCAGCGACGGCGTCGCCACCTTCACGTTGGCCATGGCTCCGTCTCCTCGTCGGGGAGAGCCGAGCCTCTCGCACCGACCCGGGTGCAGACAAGTCGGCCGCTGGGTCAGGTCGCGGATCAGGCGGCCACCCGGTCGCCCTCGTCCGCCCGCGATCTCTGCAAGCCCATCTCCGGCTGGTTAAGCTCGGCTGACCATCGGACTCGAGGGGCCGCGTCTTGGGTGAGGCGAGGACACAGCGTGAGGATGGCCGCCGGTCTCCGGCGCGGGAGTCGCCGTCGACGCGGTACGCGCGCGCCCCGGCTGCGTCCCGGCTCGATGCTGTCGGCGTGGCCCAGCTCCAGCGGTCGGTGGGCAACGCAGCAGTCGCGCGCGCGCTCGCGGGCCCCGCGGGGCCGGTGCTTCAACGATCGCCGAGCTCGTGGAAGGCGGCGACGGCCGACATCGGAAAGCTGAAGGGTGGCTTGACCCTCAAGTCCCGCTGGCCGGCGGTTGTGACCCTGGTCAAGCATTACGCGACCCTCTCCGCGGCGGACCTCGGCGGGCGCACCGCAACGCTGCTCAACCTCGAGCAGAGCATCCAGAAGTGGCAGGCGAACCAGGCGAAGAACCTTTTCAAGAGTGCCCTCGACCTCAAGAAGGCCGACGCGGTCGATCGGCTTACTCCGTTGATCGCACAGGAGCGCCGCGAGATCGCCGCACTGCAGGCGAACCAGCAACCGCAGCCGGCCGCGCCCCCGCTCGCGCAGCCACAGCCACAGCCACAGCCTCAGCCGCTCGCGTTCGCGCAGCCGCAGCCTCAGCCTCAGCCGAACCCGTTCACGCTCGCGCCACCACCGTCCGCACCCTGGACGATCGCGGCGGACGAGAGCTTCGAAGAAGACGAGGAAACCGCGTTCAAGCTCCCGTCCTCGCTCGACGATCTGCCGTTCGCGCTCGATCTCGAGGAGAAGCCCCGCGCGCGCGGCGGCGAGCGCTACTACGAGAAGGAGAAGGAGAAGGAGGAGAAGCGCGAGGAGAAGCGCGAGGAGGTGGAGTCCGCGGAGCTCTCGGGTTCGGAGGAGCACAGCCTGGAAGAGGAGTACGAGCCCCTGCCGAAGGATGCGAGCAAGGACCCACAGTTCCCCTTCGCGGTTCACCTCCGTGTGCACATGACCAGGAAGGACTACCTCGAGAGCATCCGCGGAACGGGTCTGATCGCCGGGAAGGAGCAGGGGATCGGGCTGCCCGACGAGAGCGAGAAGCGCGAGCGCGCCCCGGATCCCGCCTACCTGTACGCGCTCGACCTCTCCAACAGGCAGACCACCCAGATGGTGGCGATGGAGGCAGGGGGCGAGCCGATCGGGATGGTCAGCGTCAACATCGGCGACAAGGACGTCAACTACCCCAAGGGCGGAGCGGTCCGCTATCCCCCGCGCGCGCCCCCCGTTCGACAGTTCCCGCAGGAGGGGGACGCGACGTACTCCTTCGCCCTCCCCATGACGCCCAGAACGACGGCGGGTCTCACGCGGTTCGTCAACCAGCACGCGCGGACGCCGATGACCGAGGACGAGGTCGCCAAGCTGGTCGAGATCAGCCTGCGCCGCAAGATCCCTCTGCACGTGCTCAAGAAGTTCCCCAAGAAGAAGCCGACGCAGTGACGCCGTAGTTGGCGCGAACCCACCTACGGTCCGTTTGACCGGGCGGTACGCACCGGCGTAGGTTGGGCCGATCGAGGGGGGTCGAGTGGAGGAGGGCAGTTCATGCCTAAGGACCACGATGCCTCGAGCGGCCCGAGCCTGACCCGGCGCACCTTCATCAAGGGCGCGGGAGCCGTCGCGGTACTCGGCGGCTCGCTCTATGCGAGTGCGCCCGCCGCCGGCGCCGCACGGCGCGTGTCCAAGGCGGACACGCCGATCCGGCAAGTCGTGATCTCGTGCGCCGAGAACCGGTCGTTCGACCACTACTTCGGCTACGCGCCACAGGTGCAGGCCGCCGGATTGGGTCCGCCGCCCGGCTACTTCCAGCCCGACGCAGCGGGCAACCACCACACGCCGTTCGAGTTCACGTCCCTGACGACGCCCGACCCACCCCACTCGTGGAGCGCCGTGCACCAACAGTGGAACGGCGGCGCGATGGACGGCTTCTATAAGAGCTCGGCGCAGGACATCGGCGACGGCGACGCGGCGATGGGCTTCTACACCGAGTCCGAGCTGCCCTTCTACTACAGCCTGCTCGACGATTCCGCGCTCCTGGCCAACTTCTTCTGCCCGTTGCTCGGGCCGACCTGGCCGAACCGCTTCTACTTCGCTGCCGGCACCTCGGGCGGCATCACGACGAACGGCATCTGGGGCTACGGCGTCTTCGACTACCCGATCATCCTCGACCTGCTCGACGCGGCCGGGGTCAGCTGGAAGATCTACAACCTCAGCTGGGACAGCGTTCCGTTCGGCAACACGGACAACGTGTTCGTGTTCTGGAAGCGCTTCGCGCATGACAACCGCACGCGCGGAAGCAAGGGCGGGTTCCTCAACGACGCACGCAAGGGGCGCCTGCCGCAGGTGTCCTGGTTGATCCCGAGCTTCGCGCGCGGCTGGGACGAGCACCCGCCGGCGGATGTCTCCGTGGGGATGGCGCTCCAGGAGCAGGCGATCACAGCGGTGCGCGAGTCGCCGCAATGGGACAGCTCGGTGTTCATGCTCACCTACGACGAGCACGGCGGCTACTTCGAGCACGTCGCGCCGCCGCAGTTGGACGCGTTCGGCCTCGGCATCCGCGTGCCGACCTGGGTGATCTCGCCGTTCGCGAAGACGGGCCCGATCGAGACGGGCCTGCCGTGCGAGTTCTCGTCGACCCTCAAGCTGCTGGAGCGGCTCCACGGACTGCCGACGCTCGCCTCGCAGAACCACATGTTCGACACGGCGACGCCGACGGGCGGCAACTACGAGACGGGCGGGGCCCCTGCGCCTCCGCGCGACGCGCGCGAGGACATCGGCGACCTGCTCGACAGCTTCAACTTCTGAGCGGAGGTCTCGTCATGCGGCGAAAGCTGATCGGACCGTTGGTCGGCCTTGTCCTGATCGGGGGCGCCGCTCACGCCGCGCAGGCCCACGGGACCGACAAGCCGTCGAGGGTGCTCATCGTCGTGCTGGACCAGGCGCGGCCGGACACCATCCAGCGCTACGGCATGGACAACGTCAAGGCGCTCATGCGCGACGGCGTCAGCTTCCCCAACGCGCTCGTCGGCGACATGGCGGCCGAGACGGTGATCAGCCACAACGTGATCACGAGCGGCCAGCTCCCGAAGCACATGGGCTGGTCGGACGAGGTCTACCGGGACGTCGACGGGGTCCTCGGGCCGGCGAACGACCTCTACGTCACGTCGAGCATGTCGTGCAGCCAATACGGCGCGCTGATCGAGCACGGCGGCTACAAGAAGCTCGCCGACTACCTCGACGACCGGTTCGGCGCGGCGTCGACGTTCGTCTCCATCTCGCAGAAGCGATCGTCGGCATGCACGGCGGGGCACACGTCGTCGGCGGCCGACGGAGACGCCACGGACCCGGGCGACATCATCCTGCAGATCAGGGGCAGTTCGGCTCCGATGTCGTGCGACGGGACCTCGGGCTGGCGTCAGCCGGAGGACGGCAATCCTCCCGCGCCGGCCTACTTCGGCCTGGCCGACCCGTGCAACCGCTTCTGGACCAACCAGATCGCGAACGCCTACGGGACCGGCAGCATCCTGCCGGGGCGCATCTATCCGCTCGAAGGCAACCGTTTCGTGCCCGGCTTCGATCCGGCGCACCTCGGCGGCGACACGTGGTCGGCCGATGCCGCGATCCAGGTGATCGAGAACGACTCCGACTGGCGGGGCATGCTCGTGAGCCTCGGCGGGATCGACAAGCTCGGCCATATGTGGGGGCCGGAGGATGCGCAGACCGGCCCGCCCGGCTCGATCCAGGAGATGCGGCACCTGTCGTTCATCGCCAAGAACGCCGACGCGCAGGTGGGCAGGCTGGTCGCCGCGCTCGAGGCGAAGGGGCTCCTCGACGAGACCCTGATCGTGGTCACCGCGGACCACGCCGCTCAGACCGGCCGTCCGTTCTACGGCCGGCTCGACACGTTCCCGCCGGGGGTTCCGGACAGCAACGCCTGCGACCCGGCCACGGGCTCGACCGGCCTGCGTTCGGACTGCAACTGGTACTACGGCCAGGATGCCGACGAGCGCTACCTCGACCCGAGCCCCGCGATAGCGCAGTTCAGGGACGCGCTCACGCCTCCGGGCGGCGTGACGAACCTTCGTTTCTCCTACGAGGACTCGCACGTCGCCGCCTGGCTGAACGACCATTCGCCGGCCAAGAAGCGGGAGGCGGCCGCAGCGGCACTGCGCCTCCCGGGCGCGATCGCCAGCTTCGACCTGAACGCCTCCCAGGACGACTACACGCTGTTCGGGACCAACCACATGACCGGCGCCGAGCGCTCCTGGTTCGCCAGGCACGGCGAAAAGCTCGTCGACACGATGGCGGCGCCGTACGGCCCCGACGTCGTCGCGCTGCTCGCGACCGACGTCACCTACGGCACGATCGGCGACCACGGTGGACACCAGCGTATCGTCCAGAACATCCCGATGATCTTCTATGGAGCCGGGGTCGGGGCGAAGGACTCGAACGCGCCGATCCGCTTGGTCGACGTCCTGCCCACCGTGCTGACGACGATGGGTATCGACTTCGATGAGAACGACCTGGACGGGACCGCGGTGAAGCTGGCCCGGCCCCGGTAGACCGGGCGCGCTCCGCGTCACGGAAGGGCGCGAATTGGCCGGTCGAGCTAGACGCCCTCCGCCTGGAGCCAGGCGAGCGTGGCCTCCAGGCCGGCGGCGTAGCCCACCCTGGGCTCCCAGCCGAGCAGCTCGCGTGCCTTGCGGTTGCTGAAGCTCTGGTCGATGCCGAGCACGTGCACCGCCTGGCGTGACAGGAGCGGGCGCGTCGTGAGCCGCGTGACCCTGTGCATCGCGCGGTAGCTGTGCTCGAGCGAGAAGCCGACGCTCTGCGCCAGCCAGTACGGCATGCTCCAGCGGACCTGCGAGCAGCCAAGCCCCTGGGCCAGGCCGTCGGTGAACTCCCGCCACGTGACGTCGATGCCGTCGGTGGCGTTGAACGCCTGCCCCGGCGCGGCGTCGTGGCGGAGCGCGAGCACGGCGGCGTCGATCAGGTTGTCGATGAAGCACAGGCCGGCGACCGCGCGGCCGCCGTCGACCAGGACCATGGTGCCGCCGCGGATCGCGCGCGCGATGTCGCCGACGACCTCCGTCGACCGCGGGCCGTACACGGTCGCAGGGCGCAGAATGACGCTGTCGAGCCCGTGCTCGGCCTCGGTCCGACGGACCTCCTGCTCGGCGGCCAGCTTCGTCTGGGCGTACCAGTTGCGAAACCGCGTCGCGGCATATGACTCGTCGACGCCCGTGCCGCCGGGGTAGCCGTAGACGTCGGTGGTGCTGAAGTGCACGAAGCGCTGCACCGATGCGCCGACGGAGGCCGCGAGCAGGTTCCGCGTACCCTCGACATTGACCCGGGTCACCTCCTGTCCCGTGGCCCAGTCGGACACGAGCGCACCGCAGTGCAGCACGTAGCGGCAGCCCTCGGCGGCGCGCGCGAGCGACGAGGCTGTGGTGAGGTCGCCGACCGCCACCTCGACCCCGAGGCCGTCGAGCCGCGACGTGTCACTGGTCGGCCGGACCAGGCAGCGCACGTGATAGCCGTCCTGCACGAGCCGCTCGGCGAGGTGGCTGCCGATGAATCCGGTCGCGCCGGTGACCAGGCAGGCATCGTCGCGCGACGCGTCGACGGGGATGCGCGCTGGCGGTGGATCGACCACGGCAGCGGCCGCCGGGGTGGGGGCGCGCCGCCGGAGCGTCGATGTCGCGATGTCGCGCACCACGCGCCAGTTCCCGGAGCCCGAGCCCTCACAGTCGGTGAGCACGGCGTCGAGCGCGTCCAGGAACTGCTGCGCCTCGGGCTCGGAGAGCGTCAGCGGCGGCAGGAGCTTGATCACGTCGTTCTTGCCCGCCGCCATCGTGATCACGCCGTGGTCGCGATGCAGCGGGATCACCACGAGCTGGGGGAAGAGCCCTTCGCTCGCCATCCTCATCAGGCGCACGCCGAGCTGGGCCTTGCGTGAGCTCGGCGCGCGCAGCTCGATCCCGATCATGAGGCCCGCCCCGCGGACCTCGCCGATCAGCTCGTGACCCGCGCGCAGGGTCTCGATCCCGTCGAGCAGCCGCGTCCCCATGCGCTGGGCGTGCTCGACGAGGCCGTCGCGCTCGATGATCCGCAGCGTGGCGAGGCCGGCCGCCATCGACAGCCGGTTGCGACCGAACGTCGACTGGTGGACGTAGCTGCGCTCGAGCGTCCCGACGGCCCGCTGGAAGACCTCGCGGCGCGTGACCATGGCGGCCACCGGCATGTACCCGCCGCTGAGCGCCTTGCCGGCGAGCACGACGTCCGGGTCGAGCCCCCACCGGTCGAGCGCGAACCAGGCGCCGGTGCGGCCGAGCCCGGTCTGCACCTCGTCGACGACGAACAACGTGCCGTAGCGCCGGCACAGCTCCTGCGCGGCCGCAAGGTAGCCGTGCGCCGGCAGCGTGACCAGCCGCCCCTGGATCGGCTCGACGATGAAGGCCGCGACGTCCCCCGCGCGCAGCTCGGACTCCAGGCGCGCGAGGTCGCCGAACGGCACGCGCGCGCAGCCGGGCAGCAGCGGGCCGAAGCCCTCCTTGAAGAAGTCGTCGCCAACCAGCGAGAGCGGCCCGAGCGTCACGCCGTGGAAGCTGCTGTCGCACGACAGGAGCCGCGACCGGCCGGTGGCCGCGCGCGCGAACTTCATCGCGGAGTCGACAGCCTCGGCGCCCGTGCTGGTGAAGAACACGGCGTCGAGGCCCTCGGGCAGGCGCGCCGTGAGCTCCTCGGCGAGCATCCCGGCGAGCACCGAGTAGTGCAGCTGCACCCCATCGACGAGGTCGGCGTCGAGGGTCGCCTGCAGAGCGGCGCGCACGTCGGGGTGGCCGTGCCCGAGGCTCGCGAAGCCCTCGCCGGTGTGGAAATCGAGGTACGCGCGACCCGCGGCGTCGTAGAGGTAGGAACCGCGCGCCGACCGGTAGTCCTTGTCGAGACCGAGGATCCGCAACACCTCGACGAGCGAGGTATCCAGGTGGCGCGAGGCCAGGCTCAGGGTCTCGTGCGCCCGCGCAGTCGCGTCAGCGACAACGCCGAGCGGATCGGAGAGCGGTGCGGAGCGGAGGTCGTCGAGCACGTCGATCGGCGGCGGAACACTACGCGGTCGGCCCCCGCACGCCGATTCCTACCCCCGTTGCGTGCCGCCGACGCTGTAGATCACCGAGCGCGCAGGCGGGCCTACCAGTCGGATACCTCTTCCGCGGCCCGGGCGGCCTCGCGGTACGGGCCCTCTTCGCGGCGGATGAGATCGGGGTTGAGGCCGCGCGCGTGCGCAAGCGCGAGCGTCAGGGCTTGCAGGCCGCCCGCACCCGCCAAGAGGCCGGCGAGGCCGCGGTCGAGCAGCGCGGCCTCGGGAAGGTCGACGACCAGCCGCCCGGCGGGCGTCAGGTCCGGCGACAGCGCGCCGTGATACGAGGCCGACAGCAGCGCGGCGACCGGGAGCCCAATGGCGGCGGCGGCCAGGGCGACGCTTCGTGCGCGGCGGGCGAGGCGGTCCCGCTGTGCCCGGTCGTCGATCGCGATCAGGATCAGCGCGTCGGCAGGCTCGTGGCCGGCGAGTTGGCCGTGCAGCACGGTCTCGAGCTCGAGCGCCATGGTCGGCATCCGGGCGCCCTCGGCGATCTTCAACGCCAGCTCGCGCGCGGTCACGTGGTCGAGCCCGGCCCCGGCACAGAGGACGACACGGCTGCCGGCCAGCCGCGCGGCGACCGCTGCCCCACCAAGCTCCGTGGCGTTGCGCAGCAGGTCCCGTGCGGCGGCAGGCTGCGCGGCGAGCGCGCCGAGGCGGCCGGCGATGGCCGCGCCCGCGAGCAGCGCCGAGGCGTATGCGACGGTGTGGCACCACGAGACGTCGTGGCGCGGCGTGACGAGGACGCGATCGGCCGCCGCGGCAACGGATGAGGACTCCGCGTGGGTGATGACCGCGATACGCGCGCCGGCCTGATGGGCCGCCGCTGCGGCCAGCGCCGTCGCCCGCGTCTCGCCGTCATGCGAGACGGCCAGGCACACGCCGTCGACCGGATCCACGGCCGCGCTCAGCGCCGGGCGGGCGCGGACGAGCGCGCGGCGCTCCGGCGCCACAGCGCCGGCGACGAGGGCGGCGATCGCGTGCGCGCCGTGCTCCGAGGTTCCGCACCCGACCACCGTCACGGGCCGCCCGGCGGCCAGCGCCGCCGCGATCTCGTCGGCGATTACGGCAGCCGCCGGCGAGGGGCTCGCCAGCATCTGCTCCGCCAGCGCCGGCTCCGAGGCGATCATCTCCTGCATCACCCACGGCGGGCCGTCGCGCAGCTCGGGATAGGCGTCGGTGTGCCAGCTCGTATCAGGCATCGGCGTCCTTCGGATCGTGTTCAGGGGCGCGGCGTTCGACGCGGCTTTGACCGCGGCGCGCGGAGAAGAGATAGTCGCTCGATGAGCAAGCGCGTCAACAAGGACGGAATGCTGGATCCGTATGGGATCCGGCACTCCTGGGTGTATTGGGGGGCGATCGCGGCGGCGTTCGCTTTGCTGATTGTCGACATCTTCGACGACGGCGCCATATGGAACATTGGCGTCGTCGTGTTCATCGTCATCGCGATCGCGGTGCGCCCGGGCGGGATCCGGGGGCCGCGCGCCGCGGCGGCGGCGGACGACGAACGAGCGGTGCGAGGTAGCCCCGGTCAGACGAAGTGATTCTGCAAGAGGCGCACCGGGGAGTCCCAGCTCGCCTCGTTGTACTCCTCGCCCGGAACCATGAGCAGGTCGTCGCGGTTCTCGGTGTGGTGTCGCAGTAGGGCGTCCGGCAGCTGCTCGTGGATCTCCTCGTCCGTCAGCTCGATGCTCCGTCGCTCTTCGGGGTCGAGCTCGACCGGAATCGGCTCGTCGCGGTCGTGCAGGAAGACGTGCCATCGGTGCGGATGGCCCTCCACACGCTCGTGATGCGAGATGTGCAGCATGGCCGGACGGTACCGCGGAGCGGAGGGGGCGCGCACGGCCACGAACATGCCCCGAGCAGGATTCGAACCTGCGGCCTACTCCTTAGGAGGGAGTCGCTCTATCCAGCTGAGCTATCGGGGCCCGCGGCGATCATAGAGGCGCCCGCCGGAACGCCTCACGCGACGCCTTTAAGCGATCGTTATACGGAAGGGCCTACAGTCCCGGCTGGCCTTCGTGAGGGAGGGGAGGAGGAGGCCATAGCGAAAGGACATCGACCACCCGGCTGACGCCGGGCGCGCACGGTTGGTCTTGAGGAGGCAACCAGCGCGCCACGACGTGTTTGTGCTGGATTAAGGAGCAGGGCCCCGCCGGACGCGGCGGATCGGACAGGAGTAGAGTCGCCGACGCCGGGGGAGACCCGGGTCGCGATTTGGGAGAGGGACCCATCAGCGAGGTACATGATGATTCGAGGCCGTAGGCCGTGAGCACCGGCGCTGCCGAGCTGCTTCAGGACACCGGTGGTTTGATCACCGATGAAGCAGCCGGGACATCGCAAGAAATCGCCGCTCGATCGCCGTTCGCGCTCTTCTGGCGCCGGCTCAGGCAGGACAAGGTCGCGCTCGTCGCGCTCGGGTTCATCTTCCTGCTCGTGCTCGTCGCGATCTTCGCCCCGCTGATCGTCAAGCTCGTCGGAGCCCATCCGCCGAACCAGCAGAACCCCGACGCCCTTGACTCGTTCGGGTCGGCTGCGGCGCCGGGCCACGGCTACATCATGGGCACCGACGCGCTCGGCCGCGACGTGTTCAGCCGCACGGTCTACGGCGCGCGCGTCTCGCTCGAGGTCGCCTTCCTGGCAACGGGCCTGATCGTCTGCATCGGCGTGACGCTCGGCATGATCTCCGGGTACTACCGCGGCGCGGTCGACACCGCGCTGTCGCGGTCGATGGACGTCGTGCTCGCCTTCCCGGTGCTGCTCCTCGCGCTCGGCCTGGGCGCCGCCTGCTCGCTCAAAGGCTGCCTGACCGCGAGCTCGGTCGGCCGCGACCTGCTGATCGCCGGCGTCATCGTCATGGCGATACCAGTCATCGCGGCCGGGATCTCCGCGCTGCGCGGGCGCGGGGGGTTCAAGGCCGCGAGCGGCTCGGACTGGGTCCTGCGCCTGGCTCCCGGCGTGCTCGTGCTTGTGTTCGGATTCATCTTCTCGGTCGTGATCTCGTCGACGGCGACGCTGATCCAGCCGGGCCTGCCTGTCGTGCTCTTCGTCATCACGTTCGCCAGCTGGCCCTACATGGCCCGCATCATCCGCGGCCAGGTTCTCTCGCTCCGAGAGAAGGAGTTCGTCGAAGCCGCCCGCTCCCTGGGCGCCTCCGAC
>Ga0126377_10001600_pt1 | contig 14946 bp, 11 predicted proteins | sample PanSoiMetPlot_22_FD_92647 | JGI IMG/M metagenome (GOLD analysis project Ga0126377, IMG submission 92647) | Tropical forest soil microbial communities from Panama - MetaG Plot_22 | ecosystem: Environmental > Terrestrial > Soil > Tropical forest > Bulk soil | place: Panama | collected 2016-02-17
CGCCGCGATGCGACCAATCCCGGCGCGTACACCGGCGGCGCTGCGACATGGTCGAACACGACGTTCGCGGGGCGCCTCGTGTTCACGAATCCCAATCCGAACTTCGTCAGCAGCGCGACGTCGACCGCCACGAACTCCAACTCCAACGCGGCCGGCGACCTCGATAACAACCTGACCTTCCGACTGAACGCCCTGGCCGCGGGTCTGCCCGCCAATTTCTTCGTCGTCAATCCGGACGCGGGTACCGTCAACGTCCGCGACAGTGGCGCGTTCAGCACCTACAACGCCCTGCAGATCGAGCTGCGGCGGCGGCTCTCGCACGGCTTGTCATTGAATGGCAGCTATCAGTACGCCCTGGAGGAGGGATCCGCATTCCTCGGATTTCATGCCGGCCGTGCGTCGAATCCGACGAATGCCAGCATCCGCCATGCGCTCAAGGCGCAGTGGGACTGGACGGTGCCCGGCGGCAGTGGTGGCGGCATGCTCGGGGCGCTCCTGGGCGGTTGGCAATTCAACGGCGCGGGCCGCTTCCAGCAGCGCACCACCGACTTCGGCAACGTCCGACTGGTGGGCATGACGCTGGAGGAGGCGCAGAAGTTGTACCGATTCGACCCGCGGCCCGATCCGCAGACCGGCCTGACAACGGTGTTCGCCTTCCCGGATGATGTGATCTTGAATACCCGGCGGGCGTTCAGCGTGAGCACGACGAGCGCGAACGGCTACAGCGATCTCGGGGCGCCGGAGGGCCGTTACTTTGCGCCTGCCAACAGCATCGACTGCATCCAGCTGCAAGCCGGCGACTGTGCGCCGCGGGCGGTAGTCCTGCTGACCCCGTGGTTCACACGCTTCGACATCGGCGTGTCGAAGAGAATTCCGCTCGGCAGTAACAAGAGCCTCGAGTTCCGCGCCGACATCCTCAACGTGTTCGACAACATCAACTTCACGGTGAGCGACAACTCGCGGACTATTGGTAGCAACGCCGCATTCTTGCAGACCGACTCGGCCTATCGCGATCTCGACAACACCTATGACCCGGGAGGCAGACTCGGCCAGCTCGCGATTCGGTTCAATTGGTAGTGCGCGATGGTTGAGCGTCGAACCCAGAACTCACTCAATCTATTCATAGTAATGGAAGAGTGCTGGCCGCGCTTCTTGAGAAGGCACCATCTCACTTCAGGCAGTCCTTGCCAGGAGCGTCAGAACGTCTTGAGGAATCCAATCAACCCGCGCTTGTCCTCGTCCGACAAGTCGCGGCCGAAGTAGTGACCGCGATTCACGATGAGGTCGGGACATTTGCTCAGGCTGAGCAGCTCGTCGATGGTGTCCATCGATTCCTTGCTGGTGCCGGTGAGATCCAGCGGCTTGCGCAGGAAGCGCAGGACGAAGCTGCGCACGCGGTCTTCGTGCTGGTCGCGCTCGGCCCGGTCGTGCGACTCCGGCAGCAGGATGAGATTCGAGAGCAGGCCGATGGGAGTCCCCGGCGGAATCGGGCCGAGGCGGACGCCGTCCTCGTTGAAGAATCGCGGGAAGAAGCGCGCGCCGAGACCGACCGCCCGCTGAAGGAACGGCGGCAGGAAGCCGGTCGTTGCCGTGATCATCGCGGGACGCGATCGATACTCCGCGGGCAGACGATCGCCGACCCGATCGATCAGGCTCGGACCCGGAACGGCCGCGGCGACGGTCGGGTTCGAGTCCTTCGCCCGCCGCTCCGGCCAGAGCATCTGCTCGATCGACGCCTGGAACGATCCCATGCGCGCTTCGACTGAAGGGCTCGGGTCGAATGGTCCCACGCTGTTGTTGAGCAGGAACGGCGCACTGGACCACAGGCTGATGAGCGACGGCGGCCGGGTGTATCCGCGTCCGTCGGCCGGCATCTGGTAGGTGTTCTCCTTACCGGTAACGGGGTGATACCACGTAATTGTGCCGACCGACGGCAGGTCCTTGTACGACTGGGACGAGAAGTTGTCCCAGATGTTGCCGCCGATCGCGTTGGTCGCAAGCGGGCTGCAGGCGTTCGTCTGCAGCAGCGTGACCGGCACGCGAAGCTCGGTCGACAGGTAGTTGCCGTCGAGGAAGTCCGGCGCGTTCACGATCGCGCGCATCTGGTCCTTGAACCCGGCGGTCTCGGTCCAGCCCCAATAGCTGTTCCAGCAATCGAGGTAGGTCTTTCCCGCGCACTGCTCGGGCTGCAGGATGTTCGGCGGCGGTGTCGGCGACTTGCTCGAATGGCACCGCGCGCAGTTCTCTGCAAAGACCGCCTTGCCTCGTGCCATCTGCGCCGGCGTCTCGGTCATATAGGCTGCCCCGCCGGGCGCATCTTTGAGGTGGTGCGGATCAGTCGTGCGCAGGAAGAAGCGAGCCATGTCGAGCGTCTGGTTTTCAGTGGCCGCGAAGTACGCCGAGTTCCGGCGCGAGACGTCGATCGTGATTGGCGTCACCGGCTTCCCGCCGATCAACGCGTTGAAGTGCAGCAGCCATTCCTCGCTGAACGTCCCGATATTGAGGTAGACGCGGTTGAGCGCTCCGAGCGCGCCGACCGAATCGGCACCGTCCTTGAGGACCCGCGGCGTCCAGACGGTGTCCGGCTTCTCGAACATCTTGGTCAACGGGCCCGAGCTGACGAAATCGTTGAACTGCCGGTTGTCCCGGCCGCCTCCCGCGAGCTTCTCCCGGCCGGTCAGCATCGCCCGCTCCAGCCTCGGGCCGAGCAGGTAGAAGCCGTTCATCGACCGCGGGTTGTTGATGTTGTCGGTCGAGATGAACGACGTGTCGAGCGTCCCCGGCCGCGACGAGTGGAACAGCTGGAACGCGAAGTCATCGGGTTTGCTCTTCCAGTAGAAGATGCGATCGACCCAGAAGTACTGGGCGCCGACGTTCGAGCTGAGGTGCTGCCATTCGGGCGCCTCTGGATCGGGCGGCGGGTTGATCGGGTTCGGGCCGACATGGCAGAAGCCGCACGACATCCCGACGCGGTACGGCTTCACCAACTTTGCGTCGTTGTAGTACGACTCTTCCGCATAGTACCGCTCCGGATCCCAGCGATCGGCGGCCGCCTGGTCGAACGCCGGGTTTGGAAACAGCCGCAGCCCGACGATCCCTGTCGCGTATCCGTAGGAAGAGCCGGCGCCGAACGGAACGTCCTTCCCCCGCCATCTGATCGTCTCCGACCTGCGGGCGCCGAGCTTGGCGCCGGGATAACTGTTGGCATTCTCGAAAGGATCGGTGCCGCACTCCGGCGACTGCCGACGGCGATCGAGGCGCAGCCCGAACCGGTACGACTCGTCCGAGCTCGTTGATTCCTCGAAGCACGGCTCGTTGACGAGGCCCAGGTACTCCCAGCGGTTATGCCGTCCATAGCCAAGCTTCTCGTGCGACGAGAGCGTCTTCAGCAGATCGAGCGCGCCGAAGCTGATGTTCCCGAGCTCGTCCCACAAGCGATCGTTGCCGGCGGTCCAGACGATCCAGGTGTTCCTGCCCTTCACTTCCTCCGGCGTCAGCTGCAGCGCCACCGGTCCATTCGGCGACGCCACCCGATCCATGTCGCGAAAGTAATCCTCGTCCGCTGCCTTGAAGTCCGCCGCCGTCATGCCGGCACGCAGTGCTTCGTCGCGCACTCTTCCGGGCTTGGGCAGGCTGGCAATCCACAGCAGTAGCGCGAGACCGCCGACTGCGGCAATCAGGACGAGAACGAGCAGAATCCTGCGGAGCGTGAATGTCGCCATGTGTTTTTCATCCTGTCGCGCCAACGGACGCGAGATACCGGAGCGCCCGAATGCCTGGGAGGAAGAAGTACCCGCCTCCGCGGACGGTCACGAACTCAGGCAGATTGTAGAGACGGCGGCTCGTGCCGCCCTGGGCGGGAATCGTGAACGTGTTACACGGCGGCGTGTGGGCGTCGGCGTCGCGCCTGCCGAGCAGCGGGTCGCGTTCGCTCGTCAGGCCTTCGAACCCGGCGCCCATGATCCACGCGTTCTGGATGAACTCGAACTGCCTGCCGATGTTCGCGTTGAGGCACGCGAAGTACAGCCCGCGCTCCGCATCGCCGGCGGGCGCTGGCTGCACCGCGTCCTCCACGCTGAGCGTGGGCCCGAACTTCCGTCCGCGGCGGAGGATGCGGTGGAAGCGCGTCGACGCGACGCGATCATCCCGCCATCCCTTGGCGCCGAAGCCGAGCGCGTGTATCAGCCTCGACAGGGGGCCGGTGACCGGCCGTCCGAAGTCGCTGTTGCGCGGGTTCGCCCGGCGGATGTGCGCGCCGAGCGGACACCGTTCCCCGTTCGGATCGCTGGTGTAGAGGAAGTGATTGAGCCGATCATCCTCGGGCGTCCGGGCGATGCCCTGGATGGTCGGTCCGCCGCACGGCACAAGCGGCTCTCCGCTCAAGGTGCGGCCGATCATCGCTTCTGCGATCCGGTTCGCTTCAGTCATCGATCCGGCCTGCGCGCGCATGTACTGCCAGAACCCCCGCACGTCCTGGTGCAGGTCGCGGATGACGAGATAGGTCCCGTGCCGTCCCAGATCCAGCTTGTCCGGCGCGTCGAGTGCCTGCGGCAGATCGATGCCTGGCGTTCGATTCAGGAGCGGCCGCTCCGTAAAGTGCCGGTATTCGTTCGGGAAGCCGAGCACGAACTCGCCCAGCGCGCTGAGGTTGGTGTACTCGCCCTCGTCTTTGCGGACGACGCGCGAGTGATCCCAGTCGGGCTGCGGCTGGCTGAGGCCGTCTGCGAATCCAAACGGCTCGTTCTGATCCAGATCAGCCGCGCGAAGCGCGGCAATCGTCTTGAACGTCCGGCTCCACTCCTGCCCCGTCAATGCCGCTTCGGCGGCCGGCCACGCATCGTCCGTCGCGTAGAGCATCGCGACCAGATCCGGTGCTCGATCGCCCGCTCCCCATCGCCACTGGGACGGCGCGCTGCTTCCGACGTCTCCCAGTCGCCTCGTGCGGCTCTCGTCGCCGGCCATTCCCGACACGAACTCGGGCGAGAACGCCCCCATGACGGAGCCGGGCACGCCCAGCGTCTTCATCCCGCGTGCCGTCAACGCCACTTGCAGCGCCGTGTTCGGCAGCGGCTTCTGCGCCACTGCTGTCGTCACTGCTGCCTGACGCAGCCAGTGGCGCGCCGCCGTCGGATCCTGGATCTGCAGCACGTAGAAACAGGCGCGGGTCAACTGACCGTGCCCGAATCGGAGGATCCCTTGCACGTCCTCGTAGGTGACGCTGGCGTCTGACGTCATCACAGGAGCCGGCACCAGTCGACCAGCTCCGCATTCGAGAGCGATGTCGACTCGATTCCTCGTCTCAGCCCGTAATTTCGCTCGAGCTGCTGCGCCGTCAGCCCGGCGTGGCCGTTGTACCAGACGTCTGACGGCAACTGATGCCGGCGGAGCACCTTCTTGAAGTTCTGCTCGTCCTTCGCGCCGTCGAGCACCAACCACCTCGTTCGCGGATAGCCCACGCCGTTACCGAACGCGAGATTCAGCCCGAACGCCACCTTGTTGATGAAGTCGTCCATGTAGCTTTCGAGGCTGCCGTCGTAGTTGCTCGCGAACAGCACGCGGCGCCCTCCGTCCAGGAACACCCAGCGCGCGGCATGAATCGTATCAACCCGGGCGAGCCGCCCGTGGAAGTACAGGTGACGCGCACCCCAGTCGATGAGCCACAACACCAACACCAGCAGCCAATGCCTGAAGCGGCCAGGCTTCACGCTTCCCATTGCGTTGAATTGGTTCGTGACCTCGCGATCCTCGATCTCGGCGAGCCGCGCGGCGTGCGCTGGATCGATCGGAGGAACAATGTCCGGGTCGGTCTTCTCGCGCCTGCGGACCTGATACGCGAAGAACGGAAGGTACAGAAGCAGGAGCGGCAGGAGCAGGAGGCCGAGAACCGGCAGCACCAACAGGTTCACGAGGTTCGCGATCTTCCATGTCAGCGGCGTCGGCTGCTCGGGAGTGAACGTGAGCCGCCCTGCTGCAACTTCCGACTGAACGTGCCTGCGAACCGCTGCGTAAATCTCGCCCGCCGGGCGGCCGGTCACCGTCTGATTCGTGCGAAGGTAACTGGCGAGTGCCGTGGCCAGTGCCGACTCTTCGCGCACCTGACGCATCGTCCGACCCCGCCAGTTGGTGTAGAACGCGGCAGGGCGGTGTTCGTGATCGTCCAACCAGCGGGCGAGATCAGTCGAATCTGTGAAGCCCTCGCAGTGGCGGAAGATCAGGCGTAGGCCAGGCGCCGCACGGCTCACGAGATCCCGCATGAACGCACGGCGATTGCCGTCGAAGTCTCCGAGGAACGCGAGGGCGAGCGGATATGTCTGCACCGGCACTCCGAACACCCCGATATCGGCGGTCGTCGCATCGTCCAGGATGACGAACCTCGCGAAGTGGAGCGATTCGAGCGCACCGAACGGTACGTGCGGGTTGGCGGGATTGGCATGGCCGGGCGAGTCGTTCATACCCGCCAGCACCCGCCGCAGCTCGCCTTCGCGCCCGGGCAGAACGGGCGCGACGATCATGAAGCTCGCCTGCGGTGTCATGCGCCGACGCTCGCGCTTACGAGAACTGCAGCGCGAAGTGAATCAGCGACTTGCCGTCCCAGTACACCTTGCCAAGGTAGAAGCCAGGCGAGATCATCCGGATCTCGTCGCGCACCCACTTGGCGACGAGCGACGTCTCCGAGTAATCGATCGCGATGCACTCCTTCTTGTCCATCCAGCTCGGATCCTTGTAGACCGTCGCGACGATGGCGTTGAGCCCGAATGGCAGGATCTTGTTCCTCAGCACGCCGCGCTTGGCGTCGAACACCTTGCCCTGCCAGGCGAAGATGCTCACGAGCTCGGCGAGCTCGTCGCTGTACGACCTGCCGGCGGCGATGATCGCGGTGCCTTTCGCTGGTCCGTCTGGAATCGGGCCGCTCTCGAGCGTCTTGAAGAGCTCATCGAGGTCGGCGTGGGTCTTCCGGAGGAGCTCCTGGACGTCCATACGGCTCCCTTCTTCGTGCGCGCGGCGCGAAACGAGTCGTTCTCTTGAAGTGAGGGCCACTGTATACGGGACCTCATCTGTCACTGTCAATCCATATCAGTGTTTCGCTCAACGGCTGAGCATCACGTCTGCTGCCTTCTCCGCGATCATGTAAATCGAGCTCACGATAAAGAATCCGGGGATGCGTGGAAACACCGACGCATCGACGACACGGAGGTTGGTGGTGCCGTGGACGGTGAAGTCGCCGCCCAGCACACCGCCAGCGTCGCGTGGACCGATCGCACACGTGCCGCAGGCGTGATGTCCCCAGGCGTTCGACTTGACGAACCTCGCGAGCTCGCCATCGGATTGGACGTGTTCCCCGGGCAGCTCCTCCTTCTCGACGAGGCCCTTTGTTTTGAGCGATTCGGTCACTCGCCTGACATATCGAATTCCTTCGACCACAGCCCGGAGATCGTCCTCGCCTCCCTCCCCGAAGTAATTGAAATCGATCTGCGGCTTCTTCCGCGGATCGCAGGAGCGCAACGTGACAGTGCCGGACCGATTTCGGGTGTGCGCTTTCAGCACAACCCAGGTCAGGTAGTTCAGATCCCGCGCGATGACGCGGCTGTAGCCCGGCCTGTACCCTTGAAAACGTGCAAGGAGGGCCATACAGAACAAGTCGGGTAACTGCTGGTCGCGGGATGACCGCCGGAACAGCGTCAGCACCCCGCCGTTGGTGGTGTAGACGCCGCGTCTTCGCCGCCACTGCCTGTAGAGACGGTCTCCCGGCGAGAAGCGCGCTCCGCGGAGCACCTTCCAGACATCGAACGCCATCCGGTTGACGACGCCGATTTCGTAGCGGTCCTGGAGGTTCCGGCCGACGCCGTCAAGGAGGACCCGGGGGGCGATTTCGTGGCGCCGAAGTTCCGCCGGCGGACCAACCCCTGACAGCATCAGGAGTTGCGGTGAGCTGAAGGCGCCGCCGGCCAGGACGACATCGCGTCTGGCGTAGATGCGATGCGTCTCTCCGGGATGCGTGCTGGCCCGAGGATGCGCCTCGTACAACCGCTCGCCCTGCTGATATTCGACGCCGATGGCCCGATTCGAGTCGTCGAAGAGGACCCGCGTCGCGAGCGCGTGCAGGACGATGCGGAGCCGATCCGGATGCCGACGGCGGACGTCCAGGAGCCGCTCGCGCGTCCCGTGACGGCGGTAGTTGTACACAGTCAGCGGCAGGTACCTGATCCCGATGGCGTCTTTGTTCACCAGCCGCCAGTCGTTCGGGTCGAACAGGCTTTTGAGCGCCCAGCCGATGCGCGACAACTGGCGATCGTCTTCGCAGAAGGCAGCGTAGGCTGACGCCAGGATGACCCCGCGCAGTTGGTGATCGCGGAACGCGGTGCCGGGGACACACCGTTCCGTCGGCAGCCAGCCACTCCAGCCGTGGCGCGTCTTATCGAGGCCCAAGCGAGACAGCCAGCGGCGAAACGGCCGGTGGCGACAGTTTTCGAGCAGTTCGAAATAGCGCCGCATGGCATCTGCCGACCAGGTGGGATCGTTCGTCAGATCGGCGATTGCGTTCCAGTCCGCGTTGTGCGGATAGACCAGGATCATCGCGTTGTGCGAGGTGCAGCCGCCGAGCGTGCCAGCGCGTGGATAGTAGACGCCGCCTTCTTCCGGAACCAGATTGGCCAGAGACCCCTGCGCGTCCTCGTCCTGATAATGGCGGACGAAATAGTCCCACCGTATTTCGTCGTTCTCGGAGGCGAACGGGTGGAATGCTGGCAGATCGTAGTCGGCGGGCAGCCGATCGTGCCCCGGCTGGGCCGGCCCCTCGGTCACACGTGGATCGCCGCCGGCTTCGAGGACGACGACCCGCTGACCGCGTTCAGCGAGGCGCGCCGCCAGCGTACCGCCGCCGGCGCCCGAGCCGACGACGATGTAGTCGCAGTCGGGGCGCTCGTGGGCGCGGCGGCTCATGTGTTCGTCATCGGCCGTCATTGCGTTGCAGGTTCATGGCGCACTTTGCTTGACAACGTCTCCCGCGCACGGTAAGCCTACCAGCCTTGGATTCAAACACCAGTCGTCCCGCGCCGCCAGCCAACACGGGATCGGCCGTGAAGGACTGGGGGAGCAATATCGCGATCGCCCTGACGCACCTGGAACGCAGGTTCGATCCGTTCTTCCGGCCGCTCTTCGACGCGCTCTTCCAGGATCTGCTGGCGCGCGGCACGACCGCGCTGATCAACCTCCGGCGGCCCAACGAACGTTTGAAGATTGCCGAGGAACGGCTGATTCCGGATGAAGAGGCGTACCTGAATTCGATCATTGCGAGCTTCACCACGCAGATGAAGGGCCTCTGGAAGCCTGGCGGCTTCGAGCGCGGCGGCAACACCAAGACTCACGGCATCGTCCGCGGAGAGTTCGTCGTCCATGACGGGCTGCCGGCACAGTTCCGCCATGGCATCTTCGCCGAGCCAAAAACATATCGCGCGTGGGTGCGCTTCTCGGGCCCCGGCCCTTACGTCACGCCCGACATAGAGGATGTTGGGTTCATGAGCATCAGCATCAAGCTGATGGGCGTGCCGGGGCCGAAGCTGATGGACGAGGAACGGTTCACCCAGGACATGTTCGGCGTCTCGACGCCGACGTTCGTCACGCCGGATACGAAGGCCAACGCGCAGTTGCAGGTCGAGAGCGTCAAGAACGCGCAAGTCTACTACTTCTTCAACCTGCACCGGCCCCACATCCTCGACTTCATCATGCAGGCGCTCTGGCTGAAGACGCAGAGCAGCCCGTTCGAAGCGCCGTATTTCAGCTGCGTGCCATATCTGCTCGGCGAGGGGCAGGCGATGCAGTACTCGGTCTGGCCGACGTCGAACAGGCGGACACGCGTGCCGCGGCTGCCGTTCCGTCCGCCGGACGACTACCTCCGCGACGCGATGGTCGCCGCGCTCGACGCCGGCGACGTCGAGCTCGACTTCCGCATCCAGCTCCAGACCGATTCGCACCTGATGCCGATCGAGAACAACGGCGTGCTGTGGCCGGAGCGGCTCTCGCCGCGCGTGTCGGTGGCCACGCTGCGCCTGCGGAAGCAGAAATTCAATTCCCCCGCGCAGATGGCCTTCGCGCGCCGGCTGTCCTACAACCCATGGCACTGCATCCCGGAGCATCGGCCGCTCGGCAATCAGAGCCGCGCGCGTAAGCGCATGTACTGGGAGCTGTCAACGCTCCGCCACAACATGAACAACGTCCCTCACTACGAGCCGAACGGCGACGAGGTGTTCGAGTAGCGAGTGGCGAGCATCGAGGTTCTCAGGGCACGACGCCCATGTAGAGTCCTGGCGGTCGGCTCCGACTACACCATGAACGCTCCACACCGGGGCAACGCCGAGGCGGCCCTGGAGTTCTACACCTCCGTGTCTCCGGCGCGCGCACCTGGTCGCGTAGCGGCGACCACGAGGAGACACCCATGAAGTACATGCTGCTGATGAACGTCGCCGGCGGAGGGCCGTACCAGATTGCCGGTTGGGCGGCGGCAGATATCACCGCACACATCGCCTTCATGCGTGACTTTGTCAAAAAGCTCGCTGCTGCCGGAGAGTTGGTCGGGGCCGAGGGCCTGAGCGGGCCTGACCAGGCGAAGCTCGTGCGAGCCGGCGCCGGCGGAGCCCCCATCACGGATGGCGTCTTCCCTGAATCGAAGGAGTTCCTTGCCGGCTACTGGATCGTGGATGTCGATACGCCGGAGCGTGCCTACACGATCGCGGCCGAAGCCTCCGCGGCTCCCGGCCCAGGGGGCAGGCCATTGAATCTCGCCATCGAAGTGCGGCAGGTGATGAGCGGTCCGCCGACCGACTGGACACCGGGCGCATGATCCCGCGGATGGACGACAGCGCCCAGGACCTGCTGCGCGAGCTCGCGCCGACGGTTCTCTGCGTACTGGTGCGTCGGTACCGCGACTTCGGTGGATGCGAAGACGCGGTGCAGGAAGCCTTGCTTGCCGCCGCGATGCAGTGGCCGGCGCAGGGAATGCCGGCCAACCCGAAAGGCTGGCTTATTACCGTAGCGACGCGACGACTCACCGATCAGATCCGGGCTGACACCGCCCGGAGGCTCCGCGAACACCTGGTGGTCAGCCTGATCCCCGCCGACGAGCAGATCGCGTTGGCCGCCGACGCTGCCGGTGTCAATGAGCGGGACGAGACGCTCGATCTGTATTTCATGTGCTGCCATCCGGCTTTGTCGCAGGCATCGCAGATCGCGCTCACGCTGCGCGTGATGGGAGGGCTGACGACGGCTGAGATTGCGCGGGCGTTTTTGGTGCCCGAGCGCACGATGGCGCAACGCCTGACGCGCGCGAAACAGACGATCGAGTCGGCCGGCCGGACCTTCCCGGACCCGACGACGCAGGATCGTGCCGCGCGTCTGCCCAGCGTCCTCACCGTGCTGTATCTGATCTTCAGCGAAGGGGACACGGCGAGTGGCGGCGACGACCTGTACCGCGTCGACCTGTCGAATGAAGCCATCCGCGTGGCTCGCCTGCTCTGGCGGTTGCTTCCGGATCACCCGGAAGTCGCCGGCCTACTTGCGCTGATGCTGCTCATCGACGCGCGGCGCGCAGCGCGGACGGGCCCGAACGGCGAGCTGATCCCGCTCGATGAACAGGTTCGGTCGCGCTGGAACCAGGAGCGTATTGCGGAAGGCAAGCAGATCCTCGCGCGTGCGTTGGCGCAGGGCGCCGCCGGTACATACCAGGTGCAGGCCGCCATCGCCGCGCTGCACGACGAAGCGCCAAGCATCGAGGCGACGGACTGGCCACGGATTCTCGCGCTCTACGACGCGCTTCGATTCCACGACAGCCCGATGACGCGACTCAGCCGCGCGACTGCCCTCGCGATGGTCAACGGCCCCGCCGCCGGCCTGGCTGCCCTGGACGATCTCGCACTCGATCCGCGCCTCGCGACCCACCATCGGCTGGCTGCGACGCGGGCACACCTGCTCGAGCGAGCCGGTCATCATGCGGAGGCGATCGACGAGTATCGTTGCGCCGCGGAGCGCACCACGAACACCCCGGAGCGGAATTACCTGCTCCTGCGCGCGGCGCGGCTCAGCGACTCGCTCGCGGGGGTCGAATTGAAGAGTGTGGTCGGGTAGCAACTCGACCGTCACCGGTCCGAGCGCAGATTACCCGGTGACGAGCCGGAGGGTGCGTGCTTAGGGCCCGTCAGGAAATAGCTGCACCACTCTGGCCGCCGATGCATCCCGCGGGGCTGCGTTGCTCGTCGCTTACATACGCCCCGTATGCGCGCTCCTCGCGCCTTGCCCGGCGGGCGCCTCGGCGCCCATAGTGGCGCAGTTATTTCCTGACGGGCCCTTACGAGGCTGGATCCTTCTGACGGGTCTTGACGATACCGGCCATCAGGCCCAAGCCGATGATCACGAGCGCGCCCGCGATGATCCAGACCTGACTGACGCCCAGACGAGATGCGCCGTATGCGAGCCCGGCAACCACGAACAGCGTCCCAATCAGGTAAACGATCATGTTAGTCATCGGTTCCTCATGACTGGACACCGGGTGCAACGAAGCTGCCGCCGAGAATCGGTCGGATGGCCGGTCCGACCGGCGAAGATGTCGGCAGCGATGCTGATTCAGGGCAGCAGCGTCCGGCGTCCCGCGATGACGTGCACGATAAGTAAAACTATGCCAATGACAAACAGCACCCAGGCTATCTGCGAGGCAACAGCGGCAACACCGTATGCGCCCAGCGCGCTGGCGACAAGGCCCAGAATGAGAAAAACGAGGGCGTAATACAACATCCGTCCTCCTCGCCCTATGCAAGGGCGCCTGTTCAACCGATCCGTTTAGCACGATCGATGCCGGGGCCGGATGTCCATTCCGCTTGCCTCAGCAACGATCCTCTTGCCTGATCAGTATCCGCACATGTCTCGTCTTCCCTTGACCGTCTCAGTAAGACCGTGCTCTACTGACGCTCACCCAGACGCTCTAAGGGAGTGAGCGACGTCAGCGAGGAGTCGGATCGATGGCGGTGCGAAAAGGCGAGTTGCTGCAGGGCACGCTGGATCTCCTCGTGCTGAAAGTGTTGGGAGCGGGACCCAATCACGGCTACGGCATCGCCACGCGGCTGCATCAGCTGTCCGGTGACGCGCTGCGCGTGGAAGAGGGGTCGCTCTATCCGGCCCTCTATCGCTTGGAAGAACAGGGCCTGATCGAGGCCGAATGGCGTCCTACCGAGAACAACCGCACCGCCAAGTTCTACGCGCTGACGCGCAAGGGACGCCGCACGGCGCAGGTTGAGCTCGACAGCTGGCTGCGGCTGTCCGGCGCCGTCACACGCGTCTTGCGCGCGCTCGACCAGGGGGCGTGACGTGGCCCTGCGCCCGCCCCGCGTCATTCGCCGCGTCCTCGCCCTGTTCCGATGGCGGTCGCGGGATCGCGACATGGAGCGCGAGATGGTGTTCCATCTCGATTCGCTTGCACGCGAGTACGTCCGTGACGGGCTGAGCGATACCGACGCGCAACGCGCCGCCCGGCGGCAGTTCGGCGATCTGACCCGGCTCAAGGAGCGTGGTCACGACGAGCGGACGCTGCGCATTGCCGAAGATGTCATGCGAGACGTCAGACACGCGGCTCGTGGTCTCTGGCGCAGCCCGGGCTTTTCGCTCGTGGTGATCCTGACACTGGCCCTCGGCATCGGCGGCAACACCGCTGTCTTCTCCGTCGTCGATCAGCTCCTGCTGCGGCCGCTGCCGTATCCGGACGGTAATCAGCTCGTGATGGTCGAGGAGTCGATTGGCGGCCGGAACGCGCGTGCCGACGTCTCGCCGGCCAACTGGCTCGACTGGCAGCGCGAGAGCCGCACGTTTCGACGATTCGCGGCCTGGCAGCCGTGGGCGTTCACGCTGACCGGCGCCGGCGAGCCGCGACGCGTGAACGCGCAACTGGTGACGTCGGAATTCTTTCCGCTGCTCGGCGTCGCACCGCTCCTTGGCCGCACGATCTCCGATGAGGACGACCGTCCGCACGGCCCACGCGTCGCCGTGCTCAGCTACCGCGTGTGGCAGGACCAGCTGGGTGGCGATCGGCTGGCAATCGGCCGCACGGTCCAGCTCGACGATCGCCCGTACGAGATCGTCGGCGTGATGCCCGCCGGCTTCCGCTTCGTGCATGAGGATGTCGACCTGTGGACCGCATTTCAGCTCGATCGACACCGCCCGTGGCGGGAGACCACCGACGGACGGTTCATCCACGTGGTCGGACGCCTTACCGACGGCGCGACGATCGGCTCGGCCCGATCCGAGATGGAAGACATCGCGCGGCGTCTCGCCGCGACGTACGCGTTCAACACGAACACGAGCGTGGCAGTGACGCCTCTCCGAGAGGTGCTCACAGGCCAGGTGCGGACATCGGTGCTCGTGCTCTTCGCCGGCGTGGGCGTGCTGCTCGCTATTGCCTGCTTCAACGTCGCCAACATGCACCTGGCACGATCGGCGTCGCGCCAGCGCGAGATCGCGATTCGCGCGTCACTCGGGGCGGGGCGCTGGGCGATTGCGCGTTCGGTGCTGCTCGAAAGCCTGCTGCTCGCCGGCTCCGGCGGCGCATTCGGCCTCTGGCTCGCGCGATGGAGTCTCGACGCGCTGCTCGCCGTGGCCCCCACGAACCTGCTCGGCATCTCCGAACTGTTCATCGATCGACGTGTCCTGATCTACGCGTTCGGCCTGTCGCTCGCGACCGGCGCGATCGCCGGCCTCGCATCGACGATCCTGTTCGCGCGGCGATCGATGGCCGACACGTTGCGGTCGCGCGGCGCGAAGGCCGGTCACGCACCCCGAGTGCGACAAGCGCTCGTCGTCGGGCAAGTCGCCATGACCGTCGTCCTGCTCTGCGGCGCCGGCCTCCTCGTTCGCACGCTGATCGCGCTGGATCGCGCACCCATGGGATTCGACGCCCACGACGTGCTCACG
>Ga0126377_10001601_pt1 | contig 14936 bp, 20 predicted proteins | sample PanSoiMetPlot_22_FD_92647 | JGI IMG/M metagenome (GOLD analysis project Ga0126377, IMG submission 92647) | Tropical forest soil microbial communities from Panama - MetaG Plot_22 | ecosystem: Environmental > Terrestrial > Soil > Tropical forest > Bulk soil | place: Panama | collected 2016-02-17
GATGAGCAAGTACTCGTACTTTTTATTATTGCGTGGGGAGAATCGTTTGTTCTCTGTGAGTCGCTCGCGAGCTTGTTGAAAGATCTCTTCACTGATGATGGCCGGAACGGGAATCGTAGTCCACTCTTCTGGCGGGCGGTCTCGCGTGCTTGAATGCACATGCTTCGGATAAAAGTTGCGATCATAAGCCTGTTTGGTCGGGCGCGCCCGATCAACGGCTTCAGTCTTGCGATAAGCCGCGTGCCCTGTGTAGGCAGGGTTGCGCAGCATGGCCCAGATGACAGAGCGTTCCCATCGTCCGACATCGCGGCGTGTGGGGACTCGGTCCTGAGTAAGTTTGCGTGCGATGGCCGCGATGCTCAAATGCTGATCGACTAACAGGTGAAAGACCTGTTTGACGACTTCAGCTTCACCTTCGTGGATTTCATAGCGAGCGTCTTCGGTCTCGGTCGCCGGGAGATAAACATAGCCATAGACGGCGAACTTACGACCAGATGCGTAACCCGAACGCGTCGTTGATCCGTTGGTTGAAGATCACGGCGACCGTCAGATAATTCGAGTCGCGACGGTTGTCCGGGTCGCGCAGGTTCGGGATGTAGTTCGAGCCGCCTCGATCGGTCACCGTGAGGCCCTTTTCGATTCTTTGCTGTTGATCGAGAGAGAGCGCGACCGCATCGATGACGCCACCAACCGCCTGCGGTATAAATCCGGGCAGGAACCTGGCGACATCCGTTGCGCTTGTGGCGGTGAAAGGACTATCCGTTGTGGCCAGGTAAGCGGCGTTACCGAACAGCCGCGCGCCGAGCGAGATGTTCGGTGTGATGTTGTACTTTGCGAATCCTTGCCCGCTAAAATTTCGCGTGGGTGTTTGATTGACGCCGTCACTGACGTTGAGCAGCGCGAGTCCGCCGCTGTAAATGAACCGGATTGAGTCAAAACCTCCGCCGACCTGGACGCGCCCGCGAAAAAGCCCCAACTGGCCACCTTCCAGTTGTACCTGCCCGTGCGCCGGCCCCCCGCCCTGATCCGAGATGATATTCACGACGCCGCCGATGGCATTCGTGCAGTACAGCGAGGAGCCGGAGCCGCGCGCCACCTCAAGGCGGTCGGGACTGACGATATAGATTTCTTGGATGAATGAAGTCGCATCGCCCTGTGTCGAAGCGGCGTCGCGCAGGCGCAGCCCGTCAACCAGAATCGCAGTATCCGAGTCGCGCAAGCCGCGCGTCTGAATGCGCATGAACATACCGGGCCCCCCGAGCTGTTGGACGCGCAGCCCTGGCACGGTTCGTAAGGCCTCGCCGAGGGAATATTCATCGCGCCAATCGATCTCCTGCGCGGTGATGACCGAAACGGATTTCGAGACCTCGTCGACGGTTTGTGGCGCTCCGGTGGCCGTGACCAATACCGTTTCGCTCACGCCCGCAACCTCCAGGGCGAAATCAAGAGTACCGGACGCCCCCCGCTCAACGCGAAGTGTCCTCGAAAATCTGCCGAACCCCGCAGAGGCTACCTCCACCACATAATCCCCATCCGGCGCCCGTTCAAACCGATATTCGCCCTGCGCGTCGGTCGCGGTCGTCGCGCGCGCGTTCGAGGCGCGCGCATAAAGCGTCACGGTCGCTTCCGGCGTATACGTCTCCGGGAGAGCCGCTCACGGAAACCAGTTGCGTAACTCAAAACATAACCGCAGATGTCCTCACCGCATCGGGGCTCTGATCGCCGTCGCCGTGGCGATCATCAGGCGCTCAGTCGCTGCGGCGGAAATGAAGACGATCATTGACTAACTCCAAAGCCCAGGCGCAGCCCGGGAAAAGCCCAGGTAGAGATTGACACTACCGGTGTTAACGCGGCCAATCAGCTTTGGCGGTCGAACGCAGATGAACTTGGGACTAACCCGGTCGAGTGGTGTTTAAAAATGATGGGAGATATTAGATTCAGCAAGATGTCGCCCTCTCAATCCACGAAGAGTTCACATGCGTGACCGACCTTCAGGCAGGTCTCCTGACTTGAGCCTTTACGTCGGAAACAAACGACGTGTCTTTTCCTCCGAAGCCTTCCCACGCTTTCGCGCAGTGGCGCAAGATTGGAGGGGAAAAGATCCAAAAGGCTTTCACAGTGGCGGGACCGTGCGGGATTTTCACCCGCTTCCCTATTCTCCTGTTACCTGAGAAACGGCAACAGACACCTGAAGCCAAACTGTTTTGTTAAGACGCCGCGCAATATACACCAAACTATGTGTGAAAGAAACGCTCCGGCGTGTTTTCTATGAAAATTACTCGGTTAAGGACGACGACAAAGCTCAGAAACAGGACATCAAGCAGGCCAAGAATAATCACCGTCTCCGTGACTCCCAGCCACAAAAACTCCGGCCGCTTCGCGTTGACGGCCTTCATTTCTTTGCCGGTCACAACTCCCCGCAAAAACCCCGCGACCGCCCAGGCGATGACCGCCATCACCAGGCAATGAACGACGAGGCTTTCGACGTCCCAATCTAAGAGGCGAGGTACCAGTCTAGAAAAAACGGCGTCGGCGGACGCCAGCAGCCCGCCAAAGATCAACAACGGCGGAAAGGCGATTGCCAGCCTCTTGGCGACCGGGGCCAGATGTTTCGCCCACCCGTCGCGCGGAATCTCTTTCTACTCGATTTCGCCGCCGATCAGATAGCCCGCCCCCGCCAGAGCGTTATAAAAAGAAACCAGAACTCCGAGCGCGTAATCGGCCACTCCCGCGGCCGGAAGCTTCCCAGCCTGAGACCGCATCAAAATCATCGTCAGCGTGATGACGATCCCGATCAGATTCAGCGCCCTGAGCACGGGTGAATCCCGCCACGCGACCGCGGCGGCGAAGAACAGGAGCGGCATCACGAGCCAACGGCTTCCGACGTCCAGGTCGACCCGGTTCAAAACCAGGACGCACGCGGCCGAAGCGGCCAGCGCCGCAATCCATACGAACAGGTTCAGCCCCCACGGCGTAGCGCGCAGCAGCCCGTCGCCCAACGCGCCGGTCGCCAACGCCGCCGCCACTATTGAAAAACCCAGTCTCGTCTTGTCTGTCATTTACGCCTCACTTTGAAATGATCACGATAGATGCAAGGTTCTGCGCTCACAGCCATTCTTCAAGGCGTTTGCTGTAACCCCTGCTCGTTTTAGCTCCGCCCCGTTCCTTAGTCGAACCAGGAACTCCCCGTTCTCGAGCGTCACCAGCTCCGCAATGCGAGAGGTCTGGACAATAGTCGACCGATGGATTCGAAGGAAGCGTTCGGGATCGAGATCGCGTTCGAGGGAACTGATCGTCTTCCGCACCAGGTAATTCCTCTCGCCCACGTGCAACGTCACATAATCGCCGGCGGCGCTGACCCAATCGATCTCCATCACGTTCACTATCGTCACTCGACGCCCGGTCTTGACCGTCATATGCGTTCTGTATCGGGGACGCGATCCTGTCTCTTGAAGGTTTTCCAGCAGCGCGCGAATCCGACTCTCGATCTCCGGTAGGCGGTGGGAGGCATTCAGAATGCGGGCGCGTTCGAGCGCCCTCATGAAACGCGCGTCGTCAATCGGCTTGAGAAGGTAATCGAGGGCCTGGGCCTCGAACGCCTCCAACGCGTACTGGTCGTAGGCCGTCAGAAACACGACAAGAGGCATTTTCCGCGCCGGCAATCTCCGCAACACATCGAAGCCATTCAAATCAGGCATTTGGATATCGAGGAATATGAGATCAGGCGCCAGAGCCTGGATGGTCGTCACGGCCTCGCCGCCGGTAGCGCATTCCGCAACGACGCGCATATCCGGAGCGGCGGCGAGCCGGGCCCGGACGCCGCGCCTCGCCAGAGGTTCGTCATCCACAATCACGACACGCATGCAATGCCTCCTTCCTGGCGCCGAATGGTCACGCTCGTCGAGTACGGCAGCTCAATGTCGACCGCGCACCCGCCTTCGTCCGGCCAGCGAACCGCGAGATGAGTCGTCCAACGTCACACGCAGGAAAGCGGCCACTTGTCCGAGCATATGGTTGGCCGCCGCCGACCGGCCTTCGACGATCAGCGTCGAGATGGCGTTGAGCGTGTTGAATAGGAAATGTGGATGAAGTTGCAGTTGCAGCGCCTGCAGCCTCGCGCTGCGAGCGAGCGCCTCCGTCTGGCGCGCGCGCTCCCGCTCAGCCTCAAAGAATTGATAATGTTTGATGCCCAGGTACAACCCGCTCCACGCCGTCAGGACGACGGCGCCATAGACGATCGGGCCCCAGGCGCGCACCAATACCATCCAGTTGGATGAGCCTCCCCGCGCGACGGCCTCTGCCCATTCGGGGATAATGCCACATGGCACGGCACAAACGCCTGACCACAGCGCGGCCTTGAACATTGCCCTCGGCAATCCCACAGCGCCACTGAACATGCGGCGGCAGACGACACGCAACACGAAGCTGGCCGCGAACATACCCGCCAGGAAAGCGAGGTTGTAGGCGATCACCTCCTCGTATTGAAGGCGCGGGAGCATGCTGACGAAGATCCCGCCCGTGTACACACTCCAGCCTAGGATCTGCAAGGGCCAAAACTGCTGTAATCGCTGAAGCGGTCTACTCACGCGGCAATTGTACTCTCACGGCGGCGCGGCGTGAAAATTCCCCGTCGCAGGAATCCGGCGACTCGTCGCGGAATTCACACGGTCCATCGCATGACTCTTCCCCGCGCCGCGCTGTAGTCATTGGGCGCCGCCTCCAACTTTTGCGGCGCATCGGCGACGCTGAAGTGAGCGCATCCGCCTGGCGCCCGCTCACTCACGCCGTCCGAACGCGTTAATCAGACTGAAAACAATATTCGCTGAAACACTCCGAGCACTTGAACAGGCGCTCGCGCAATGCTTGATCAGGCGCCAGGCGTCGGCTCGCCACTTTCGTGATCTCGCCAGGAGGCGGGCAGCCGAGCCGCTGCGGATTAGGAAAGCGCGTGGCGTAATATCGCCGCGCAAGCGTCACCAGATCCTCAACCTCGTTCTCTACAGCATCCATTCTGTGTCAATAGTACAGTTGGTTTCACTATTGTTCTCTTAAAGCTCAGTCCTCTGATACTGCTGTGTCGCCAAGTTCTGCGTTTTGAGATCCCAATCTATCGTGAAGATGGCCGAGTGTTCCGAGCGGAAAGACAACAGCCGTCGCCCGTCTTTAACAACCACGCTCTCGGCCTCGGTAAAGTCGAGGGTTCGATCAGGCCCGGTCCGATTACAAACCAGAAGAGGAAGTCCAGTGTCGCGGGTACATTTCTCCCACTCGCCATTCGGACCATGCCGGCCTGGCGCCCAGGCGGCGGAGGACAATAACAACTGTGCCCCTTGGGCTTTTAAGCTTCTGGCGATTCCCGGAGAATATGCGTCCGCACAGATGAGAATCCCAACATGACGCAATGGCCTGACCGGAATTGTGACGGCCTGCTCACCGGGGCTTGACCAAGACTCCGCGCCTACTCGTAGCGAGTTGATCTTGCGGTGTTTGCCGATGATCGCGCCACCCTCAGCAATTACGAATACTGAGTTGTAAAGTTTTCCGGTTTGATGATCCTGTTCCGGCGAGGACAAGAACACTGTCAAGTGTAGTCTCGCAGCGAGTTGGCAGAACTCACTCATCCAAGGATCGGGTTGCGGCGTGATCCACTGAGTTCCGATCTGGTCGACAAAGTCGTACCCGCACAGACAGAGTTCCGGCGTGATGATCCACTTCGCTCCTAACCCTGCCGCCCTTGTGACGGCTGTTTCGACAAGTCGCCGGTTGTAGGCAAGACCGCCGGGGAGAGGGGCAAGGCGCAAGATGGCTATGCGCAATGGAAGTGTTGGGGTAATTTTCAACGACGCCGTTGAGTATGGCGGCGCGGCTGCAGCGCTAAACGTACTTGCTGCGAGAAAACGACGCCGAGTGAGCTTCACCTTCCTGTGTCTCCTCCGAATACGTCATCAAGTGAGGCATAACCAGGATCCCCCAATGGTATCAACCGGGGCGACTGACCGCCGAACCAGACCATCACCCGGCCGGCCAAGCTCTCGTCCGTAGCGAGCCGAAGCGTAGCGCCCGCTACCTCTTCGGGCGTGATCAGCGCATCGGGGACGGCCCAGTCGCGCCGCTGCTCCGGCGTCATGCCGGCGATGGAGTTCTTGATTTCCTCGGTTCCGATCCAGTGCGGAACCAAACAGTTGACGCGGATTCTCTCTTTCACCCCAAGCCATTTCAGGGTCGTGGTAAGTCGTATGACGCCGACTTTGGCCGTGTTATACCCGCTGGCAGCCGGACTATCTGATCGCACATCACCATGGGGCAGCGCTGATGTAGAGCCGATATTCACAATCGCGCCGCCGCCGCGCCGCCGCATCGCCTCAATGCCGTAACGAGTCGCGTACATTGCGCCAAGTAGATCGACACGCACGTTTGCGAACCAGTCGTCAAGAGACCTCTCGGGGAAGACTGCGCCGCTCGCATTGTTCACGACAATATCGATGCCGCCGTATGTCTTCTCGGCGAACGCAAATAGCGCTCGCACCTCGTCCTCGTTCCCGACGTCGGTTCGAAAGATCGAAGCGCGCAAGCCTTCCACTTCGATTGCGCTTGCCGTATCGCGCATCCCGTCTTCGCGTATATCTGCGACCACAACCGAGGCGCCCTCGCGCGCAAAGCGTCGGGCAATCGCGCGGCCGGAGCCGCTGCCCCCGGCCCCAGTCACAATCGCAACTTTTCCGATCAGCTTCATCATCGAATATTCTTCTCTCCGCCTTCCGGGCCATAAAAAATCACCCGGACGGCGAAATCATCGGTGAAATCCTCGAAGCGGTGCTCGATTTTATACCATTTCTGTAAGCGGCTGTACTGACTCGAACTCAAATGCAGCGCCTTGATGCGCTGTTCAAGTGAAGATCTCGTATCAGGTTTGAGCTTGAGGCTCTGCGCGAAATCGGTGTCGGCCTCGGCCCTCCGGCCCATCCACAAGTGGAGCATCCCGCGGTTGGCGTGGAACCCCGCGTTGCGCGGATCTAGCGCGAGCGCCCGGTCATAATCGGCGAGCGCGGCGTCGTAATCGCCCTTCGCGTAGCGCGCGTTCGCCCTATTGTTGTAGCTCTCCGCCAGGCGCGGGTCCAATTCGATGGCGCGGTTGTGGTCGGCGATCGCGCCGTCGAAATCGCCCCGCGCAAAACGCAGATTGCCGCGATTGCTATACGCCGAGGCGCGCCGAGGATCGAGCTTGATCGCGTGATTGAAGTCTGAGAGCGCGCTTTTCTCGTCTCCAATCGCCGCGCGGGCGTGCCCGCGATTGTTATAAGCCCTGGCGTACTTTTTATCGCACTCGATGGCGCGATCATAATAAGATCGAACAACGATTGCCGAACAAAATTTTCCTCCTTCTCCCGTGATCGACCGATGACCATAGAATCTCCGCCACACGGTCGTAGCTGCTCTGTAACTCAGTTTGCGCTTGTTCAATCGCCACCGACAATTTCTTGACCATAGTATGGCTGTAGCGCCATGCGAGAAAGAGCCATGCGATGGGCGGTCTGAATTCTGCGACGGGGCGCCGGGAGCCTGCGACGAAGAACTTTGCCGTTCGCCCGTCGGTAAATTCATGGCTTTGGCTCTGTCGTCCGGATTCCGACATTTGCCAGGAAACTGACCAGCGCCGCGGTATCGAAGTAAAACATCTGGGCGCGGGCGAGCTTCCCTCCCACGACCAGATAAAGGCCGAGCACTTCACCGTCAAATCGGTTTCCGTCCTGGGTCACCCCTCTCTGTCGCCAGAGCACGACGACTTCCTTTCCGCTGGCGGCCACTACGCGCGGATCCATCGTTCGCTCAGCCTCTGTGGGGTGCAGGGGGATCCACGTCTCGCTCCAGGTTGCGCCCTCGCGCTTCAGATTGCTTGAAATTCCACCGTAAGGGAGCGATGGCGGCCAGTGAATCACTAAATCTGGCCGTATCAGCTCGCGGAACCTCCTCTCATCACGCCGCTCGATTGCGCTGAAGATATCGAGGACCACCCCGACGTTCTCCTCAATCGCCAGGTCTCGTTCCTTCTTCTCGTTCTTGCCCACATTCTTATTTTCGTTGTCTCTCTTCTCATTCTGAGCGAAGATGACAGTCGCGGCCCAGAGCGCGACGGTCACGCCAAGTATCAAGTTCACGAGTTCCTTCATTGGCATTGCTTCTCCTTGTTCTTCTGTAAGAATTTTCGTTTACCACGCCATTGACCTCTGCTTTCCGCTCACTGTTCTCCGATTCCTGCTTTCAGCTTTCTGTTGAAGCCATCCTTTACCCGGCGACAGGCTATCTAAAAATTGGCTCTTGTATAAGAGCCAATAGTTGATTTATCTATAGAGCCAATTCTCAAGGACGGTCGGTGAGTTAATAATGAAGAAACGAGTTTCATTGCTGCCGTTGGCGGTCGTTTCGCTGGACACCAACGCTGCTTTACCGCTACACAGGCAGCTTTACGAAGAGTTGCGCGGCGCGATTCTGAGCGGAAGGCTCAAGGCCGGGACCAGATTGCCGGCGACACGCGAGTTCGCCCGTGAACTCGGCTTATCGAGAAACACTGTGATGTGCGCCTACGAGCAGCTCTTCGCCGAAGGCTATGTGGAAGGTGTCGTCGGGTCAGGAACGTTCGTAGCGCGGGCGCTGCCGGAAGAGATGTTGGAGGCCCGCACGATTACGCCGCGAGTCGAAAATCAGATCTCCCGGCGCAGTCCGTTATCGAAAAGAGGTCGAAAGCTGGCGGCGATTCTGCCCGACATTGGAGAGCGTGTGTTCGGAAACCCAATGCCATTCCGATGCGCGACCCCGGATTTTACATCCTTTCCCTTCGAAATCTGGGCGCGGCTGCTAGCCAGGCATAGTCGCTATCCCTCGCCCGATCTGCTCGGTTATGTCTACCCTGCGGGTTATCCGCGATTGCGCGAAGCGATCGCCGCTTATTTGAGATCGTCGCGAGCCGTCAAATGTGAGGCTGAACAGGTCATCATCGTTCCTGGTTCGCAGGTGGCGCTGGACATCGCCATCCAGATGCTGCTCGATCCCGGCGACACGGCTTTGATCGAAGACCCCGGGTTCTTCGGGGTGCGCGGAGTCTTTGCGCGAGCGGGCGTTCGCCTAGTCCCTGCGCCGGTCGACGAGGAAGGCCTCAGCGTCAGCGCAGTCAGAAAGACCCGCGATGGCGCGCGGATGGTCTATATCACTCCTTCGCATCAGTTCCCGCTTGGAGTCACAATGAGTCTGGCGCGGCGACTGGAATTACTTGAATGGGCGCGGCAAACGAAGGCGTGGATCATCGAAGATGATTGTGACGGCGAGTATCGTTACAGCGGGCGACCGATTCCCTCATTACAGGGTTTGGATTGCGATCAGCGGGTGATCTACACCGGGACCTTCAGCAAAGTCCTGTTCCCATCTTTGCGGATCGGCTACCTGGTCGCGCCGCCCGATCTGGTCGATGCCTTCGTCGGGGGGCGCGTGATGACTGATCTGGTATCGTCCACGATTCCACAGGCGGCGCTGGCCGACTTCATCGAAGAAGGGCATTTCGCCCGACACCTGCGACGGATGCGAAAGCTATACGCGGAAAGACAGGCTTATTTCGTCACCGCAGCGAAGGCCGAACTTTCCGGTTTGTTGGAGATTGAAGAGAGTGAGGCCGGAATGCATCTGATCGGATGGTTGCCGCGCGGCGTTGATGATCGGGCAGTCGCGCGCGCCGCCTGGCGTCACAACCTCATCACGCTCCCGCTCTCGGCTTTCTGCCTGAAGCCTGTCGCTCGTGGCGCTCTGGTGTTGGGCTACACGGCATTCAATGAGCGGGAGATACGTTACAGCGCTCGTCGCCTGAAAACAGTTATCTCTGAATTCAAAGGGCAATAAGCGGCGGCAAGCCGGTCCAGGACACTGTTCTCGCCGCGGCGTGCGGCAAAAGTTCTCAGTCGCAGTTTTCCGACGCCTCGCCGCAAAATTCAGACGGCCCATCGCATGGCTCTTTCTCGCGTCACGCCACAGCCATATCATCCGATTTCGATCACGGCGTTTGTTTCTCTGCTCTTGTTCGCTGATCCGTTCATCGGAATTGGCTCTATCAATAATTAAAAGTTGGCCCTTATCCCAAAGCTGATGTTTGGCTATTCTGCCGCCGCTGCAAGTCATGACTGAATAACAATACTAATCGACGGGTTAGAAATGGGAGCCAATAGTCGGATATTCGCGGGCGCTTCGCGTCGGCAATCTGATCTTCGGCGCCGGCGCGACCGCGACCGATGGGCGCGGCGAGATCGTCGGCGCCGGAGACGCATACGCGCAAACGGTTCAAGTGACCCGCAACACCGAACGGGCGCTCGCCGCCCTGGGGGCGAGTTTGAAAGACGTCGTGCGGATGCGTATGGTAGGCGTCGACATCTCGCGCCGGGAGGAGCATGGCCGCGCTCGCGGCGAATTTTTTCGGAGGGATCTAACCTTGTGCTACCAGGGTCGAATTGCGAGACCTGATCGACGATCGCATGCTGATCGAAGTCGCTCGGAAGGTCGTCTCTTCCGGGGATGCCTGGATTTCCACGACTCGTCTTGGCGAAGGCTTGTTGGTATTGAGAGCGTGTATTACTAACTATCGAACTGACTCCAAAGACATCGAGACACTGGTTCGCGCGCTCGACAGGGCAAGAGCTGAGTTTTACGGACGTGTTTGAAAGAGGCTGCGCGCAGGGAGAGCGATTTGACGGTGGCGGGGCGGTTAATCAAAACAACGGGAGGCGTAATGCGGATTGAAGAGATGTCTCAAGGCAGCGGCGGCCTATTGGTCAAAGTCGCCAATTGGTTTTCACGCAGGCGGTTCGGAAAGATAGTGGACCCGGTGAAAGTGATGGCGCGCCACTTATGGGTTCTGCTCGGCTCGTGGGCCTTCGAGATGGCTTTCGAACGATCGAAGAAGGTTGACGCGCGGCTGAAAGAACTCGCCCTGATAAAAGTGGCCGCCATGGTCGGCTGTCCCTGGTGAATCGATGTCGGCTCTGCCGTGGGCAGACGATACGGGATCAGTGAAGAACAGTTCCGCCAGCTTTCGGGCTACCGGCGGAGCGACGCCTTCTCGACAGTGGAGAAGCTCGTCCTCGACTACGCTGTTGGGATGACCATGGCGCCAGTCGAAGTGTCGGATGAGTTGTTCGCCAGGTTGCGAGAATATTTCGATGAGTCGCAGATGGTAGAACTGACCTCCGCCATCGCATGGGAGAACTACCGGGCGCGGTTCAATCATGCATTTGGCATAGAGTCGCAGGGATTTGCGAAAGGCGCATACTGCCCGCTGCCAGAGCGTCCAGTCAAGCAGGATCATTATTATGAGCGAATACGTTGAAACATGCTTCCTGGATTCGCATACGCTAAAGCTGGCCTATGACATTCGGGAAGGCGTTGGGCCGGCGCTACTCTGCGTTCACGGCAATTCCAGCCATCGCGGACCCTGGCGCTCGCTGCTCGATCATCTCTCTGATTACGCGGCTTTGCGGCTCGATCGGCGAGGACACGGCCAGAGCGGATGGGCGCGCCCGCCTGCTTACTCGACGGTGAATTACGCCGATGACATCAGGGCGGCGGCGGAAACTCTGGGCGGGCGAGAGTTCGTGCTGATCAGCCATTCCAAAGGCTCGCTCGCCTCCCTCTATAATGAATTCGCAAGCCATCAACGGTCATTCACGGCCTCAGTAGATCCAAGATCGGTTAAAATACGGCCATAGATCTATGATGGACACTCCCACTCACATCACCCACATGCGTCGCGCGATTGCGCTCGCGCGGCGGGCCGAGGGCCGCACCAGCCCCAATCCGATGGTCGGGGCCGTCATCGTCAAAGACGGCCGCGTCGTCGGCGAGGGCTATCACCGCCGGGCGGGCGAGCAGCACGCGGAGGCCGAAGCGTTGCGCGCCGCCGGCGACTCCGCGCGTGGCGGGACGATGTACGTCACGCTCGAGCCGTGCGCGCATTACGGGCGCACTCCGCCCTGCGTCGACGCGCTCATCGCCGCCGGCGTCGCCGAGGTGTATTACGCGGTCGGCGATCCCAACCCGCGTGTGAACGGGAAGGCTCACGACCAACTCGAGGCCGCCGGGGTCATCGTGCATCGCGGCCCGTGCGAAGACGAAGCGCGCGAACTCAACCGGCCTTTCTTCAAGCATATGATGACCGGGCGACCCTTCGTCACCGCCAAGTTTGCTATGAGCCTCGACGGCAAGATCGCCACCCGCGCCGGCGACTCGCGCTGGATCAGCAACGAGGCCGCGCGCCAGCGGGCGCATGAATTGCGCAACGTCACCGACGCGATACTCGTCGGCGCGGGAACGGCGCTTGCCGACGACCCGCAACTCACCACACGGTTATCGCCACTCTCACTACACAGAAAGGGGAGCGGAGAGGAGGAGCCGGCCGATGTTCGCCATCCGCTACGGATCATCGCCGACAGCCGGGGCCGTGTGCCGCTACTGGCCAGGGTCTTCGACCCGGCGCTTCCCGGGAGGACCGTGCTGGCGACGACCGCCGCCGCGCCCTCCGCCCATTGCGCCGAACTTACGGCGCGTGGCGTCGAGATCTGGACCTTGCCCGCCGACAGGCAGGGGCGCGTCAGTCTCCAGGCGCTGTTGGGTGAAATCGGGCGGCGTGAGATGCTTACCCTGTTGGTCGAGGGCGGGAGCGAATTGCTCGGCGCATTCTTCGCCGAGAAGTTTGTAGATCGGGTGTGGGCCTTTATCGCCCCTCTCATCATTGGAGGCCCGAACGCGCCGGGGCCGGTGGGCGGATTAGGGATTGAGGTGTTGGCGCGAGCGATTCGTCTGCGCCGCTTGCAAGTCGAAATGATCGGCGCCAACTCTTTGGCTGAGGTACCTGCGGCGCAAGCGAGACAAGATCTGTTGATTCAAGCCGACGTGGAGTACTCGGAGGAAAACCAATGTTTACAGGAATCGTAGAAGAAGTCGGGATCGTGGAATCACTGTCGGAGGTTGTGGGCGGCTGGTCGCTCACCGTGAAGGCGCAGACCGTGCTGGAAGGCGCATGCCTGGGGCACAGCATCGCCGTTAATGGCGCGTGCCTCACCGTCACCGCGCTCACTGTCAACAGCTTCGCCGTTGGCCTCTCGCCGGAGACTCTGCGGCGCACCAATTTGGGCGCCCTGCGCTCCGGCGAGGGCGTGAACCTCGAACGCGCCCTCACGGCGAACGGGCGGATCGGCGGGCATTTCGTGCAGGGACATGTGGACGGCACGGGCGAGGCGCGAGCCTTCCGACCCGAAGGCGATTCGCTCTGGGTGACTGTCGGAGCTGCGCCCGAACTGCTGCGCTACACTGTCCCCAAGGGTTACATCGCCGTGGACAGCGTGAGTCTGACTGTAGTGGATGTTTTCCCAGACGCGTTCACATTCATGCTCGTGGCTTACACACAGCAGCATACCACTCTGCCCCGCAAGCCAGTGGACAGTCGGGTAAATCTGGAAGTGGATATTCTCGGCAAGTATGTCGAGAAGTTTATTGGAGAGGCGCCTTATGCCGCTCGCCGCAATTGAAGACGCGCTGGCCGACTTCCGCGCCGGCAAGTTTGTGATCATTGTGGACGCTGAAGACCGCGAGAACGAAGGCGACCTCGCTATCGCGGCCGAATTCGCCACGCCCCAGGCCATCAACTTCATGGCCCGTGAAGGCCGAGGGCTGATCTGTCTGGCAATGACAGGGGAGAGGCTGGACGAACTGCGCATCCCAATGATGGCGCCGGGCGCCGAAAACACGTCTAGCTTCGGGACCGCCTTTACAGTCTCGGTCGATGCCCGGCGCGGGGTCAGCACCGGCATCTCTGCCTTTGACCGGGCGACGACAATCCGCGCCCTAATCGACCCCGCCACGCGCCCCGAAGACATCGCCCGCCCAGGACACGTCTTCCCATTACGCTCTGCACAGGGTGATGTGCTGGCGCGCCCCGGGCAAACTGAGGCGTCGGTCGCTCTGGCGCGGCTGGCCGGACTCTATCCGGCCGCGGCCATCTGCGAGATCATGAACGACGACGGCGCGATGGCCCGGCTGCCCGAATTGGAGTCGTTCGCCGCCCGGCATGGACTCAAGATCATTTCCATTGCCGATTTGATCGCCTACCGGTATCGCACAGAGGCAGCCTTCCACCACGTGGACGAGGCGCCGCCGGCATCATATAGTCATCCACTCTCAGGAGCTCGTCATGGGCAAGACTTTTGAAGGCAATCTCATTGGGGGCGGCTTGAAGTTCGGCATTGTCGTCTCACGCTTCAATGACACGATCGGCAAAGAATTATTGCGCGGCGCACAGGATGCGCTGACCCGGCATGGCGTCGCCGCCAAGGACATTGACATCGCGTGGGTACCGGGCGCGTTTGAAATCCCTCTGGTCGCAAAGCGGATGGCGGAACGCAGGGGCGAGGCTCCGGATCGCCCGTACTATAACGCCATTATCTGCCTCGGCGTAGTCATTCGGGGAGCGACAGCGCATTTTGATTACGTCGCGGGGCAGGTCGCGAGCGGTATCGCGTCGGCGGCGCTGTCTACCGGCTTGCCGATATTGTTCGGTGTGCTGACCACAGAGAACATCGAGCAGGCCCTCGAACGCGCCGGGACGAAGGGCGGCAACAAGGGCGCGGAGGCCGCGACGGCGGCGATTGAGATGGCGAACCTTCTGCAGGCCCTGGCGAATGGGTAAGCGCCAGACTCTTGTAAGATTGCCCGTCACAGATATCCGGCTGTCTGTACCGAAAACTACATCTTGGCGATGAAGAGCCATTCTCTGATGACGCGGCGCCGATCTCGTCTTCGAATTGATGACTCGATCTCAGGTCGACGGCGCATAGGTCTGCAACAATGCGCATGAATCTCGGCCCGCGCTGGCAGTCTCTCCATTGATTTGATCGATATCACCCGGA
>Ga0126377_10001602_pt1 | contig 14935 bp, 8 predicted proteins | sample PanSoiMetPlot_22_FD_92647 | JGI IMG/M metagenome (GOLD analysis project Ga0126377, IMG submission 92647) | Tropical forest soil microbial communities from Panama - MetaG Plot_22 | ecosystem: Environmental > Terrestrial > Soil > Tropical forest > Bulk soil | place: Panama | collected 2016-02-17
GATTTCTTCTACGCCTGGCGCGATTGCATCGAACGTTACGCGCTGGCGGAAGAGGTGTCGTTCGTGCTGATCGCGGGCGACTTCTTCGACGCGCGCAAAGTCGAGCCGCAGGCGATGAATCAAGCAATGTACTGTCTGAGCAGGTTGCGCGAAGCCGGGATTCCGGTCATCGCGATAGAAGGCAACCACGATTGCCACGAATCCGAAAGCAAATTCAGTTGGCTGCGAAGCCTTTCGCAATGGGGATATATCAAGCTGCTCGAACCGATCTATAATGACGGCGCCGTCAATCTAGTTCCCTGGGACGACAGGAAGCGTGAGGGGTCGTACATTGACATCGACGGCGTCCGCATATTCGGCTCCGTCTGGTACGGCTCGACGGTCGGCAAATCTCTCCCGGCCCTGATCGATCAACTGCGCGAACACCACAGCCAGAGCCATTTCAACGTAATGATGCTGCACACGGACGTCGAGGGGCAGATTAATCGCCCGATTCCCGCGTTGCCCGTGGCGGAGATCAACAAGCTCAGGTCTTACGTCGACTATCTGGCGCTCGGCCACACCCACAAGAGCTTCGAGATCGACGGATGGGTTTACAACCCGGGATCGCTCGAAGCCTGCAGCGTCGACGAATACGCAAATGTTCGCGGCGCCTTCCTGGTCGAGGTCGTGGACGGCAAGCACACCGCCCTCCTGGTGCGCGATTACCATCAGCGCCCGGTCCTGCGGTTGAGCTTCGACGTGAGCGGCTACCTGACGCCCGAGGAGTTGCGAGAAACTCTCTTCTCCCAGCTCCGTGGTGAAGTCGTTCCGCACAATTCGTCCGAAGCCGGCGCCGAGGCGGTCGGAGAGGCGCCGGTCATAGAACTCACACTTCGCGGCCGTCTGGGATTCAAATCGTCGCTGCTCGAGGTCAACCGGCTGCGCGAAGAGATCAAAAGGGAATTCAACCCGCTGCTGGTGATGATGAAGAACCAGACCGTGCCCGTCGAATACGCCGTCGCGGCCGGCTTGAGCGAGGGCGTGTCACGCGCCGAACGCGAACGCCGCGTCATCGAAGACCTGATCGCCCGTGATTCACGCTTCCGCGATCAGGCTCGGGCTCTCGCCGCTCTCGTCATCGAAGCGAAGAGGCTGGCGCTCGCCGATGAGACGCCCTCCCGAATCATCGAAATTATTGAAAGAAAAATCGCAGAGACTGAATCGGGAAAAGCGGCTAACGCGTACTAAGCATTCAGGCAAAAATTCTGACGAGACAATCAGGCCCAGGAATTTTCCGTCAAAACCTACGGCTATGGACAGATTCTTATCTATTTTCGGCGCCCTCCTTTTTATACAGAGCGCCCTCGCGCTGATCGCGACAATGCGTTTCACGCGTTACGCGTTACGCCGGCGCTCGGCGCGACAAACGCGCTATCAACCTAAGGCCGTGGTGATCGTTCCTTGCCGGGGACTCGAGCACGGTTTTGAAGAGAACATCCACGCCATCCTTACGCAGGATTACCGCGATTACGAGGTCGTCTTCGTCACCGAGAGCGAGAACGATCCGGCGCACGGCGTCCTCGCGCGTCTGCTCAAACAGCGCCGCCGTCTGGCTCCTCCGACTTGGATGGTCGTGGCCGGTGAGGCCAAGAACCGGGGACAGAAAATCCACAACCTGCTCGCGGCGCTCGACACGCTGAACTCGATCGGACGCGTCGAGGCGCTGGTCTTCGCCGATTCCGACATGCGACCGGCGCGCAACTGGCTGACCGAACTGGTCGCGCCGCTCGGCGACCATCGGGTTGGGGCGACGACCGGTTATCGCTGGTATTTGCCCGCAAACGAAGGTCGCGACCTGGCGCAATGCTTCGCCTCGACCCTGCTTTCGGTATGGAACTCGAGCGCGCTGGCCCTGCTCGGTGAGCGTTCCAGATTCGCGTGGGGAGGCTCGATGGCGATTCGCCGCGAAAATTTCGACGAGATCGGAATGAAAGAACGCTGGCAAGGGGCGCTGAGCGACGATTACGTTCTGACCTCGGCGGTTCACGAGCATGGGCAGCGCATTACGTTCGTGCCCCAATGCCTGGTCGCGTCGCGCTCGGAAGCGACAGTCAAAGAAATGTTCGAATTCACCACACGGCAGATGCGCATCACAAGGGTCTATTCGCCGCGCGTCTGGCGCCTCGCCTGCGTCTCTCACGGGCTATTCAATCTGACTTTCTGGGGCGGCCTCCTCTGGCTAGTCATATCCTCTCTGACCAGAACCCCGAGTCGCACGCTGGAGGTTTTGCTCGCCGGCGTCTTTCTTTTAGGCGGAGTCACAGGCGCGATGCGCGCGGTCGTGGCCGCGCAGCTGCTGGGCGCCGGACATGTGAGAAAGTGGTGGGCTTATCTGTCGCTCGGGCCGATCGTCTCGCTGGTCTATCTATATAATATTATCGCATCGGCCAAGACCACGCGCATTGTCTGGCGCGGCATCGGCTACGACCTGATCTCTCCCAGCGAGACAGTAATATTCCATCGCCCCCCGCAGCGGGGCCAAACTGGAAAAGTGGCGAAGCCGAGAAAACGCCAGTCTTCGGCGCCATCTTCGTCGCAAAAACGATGAAGCCAGTCGCTGTCATCGAAATATAATCCTTCTCCACGGGCCTTTTCACGTTTCCCCTCACCACTGCGGGAGCTTACTGCGCCTGCGCCTTTGTTTTTGGAATGGAAACCGGCGAACCGGTCATTTTCCGTTGAGGGAAGATTGTGGCGCAGCTTTCTAATGAGGCCTGAAATAGACTTGCAAAAGTCTTGAACTTGGGGCGTCAAAAGTTGCTCAACCGCCTCCAAATCCCGTATCATTGGCGCGTTCTCTAGGATATTTTCGACAAAAATTTCAATCACCGACGTTCTGAGAATATCGCGAAAAAAACTGGCGCAGGCGCTTAGCGCCAGGGTATTGATTCTATGTAGCCTTTGCTCATCACCGAAAGGCGGCAAGATTATGAAAAAAGCGATCAACGTTATGCTAGCGGGCTGCTTGCTGGGAGCGCTCGCCCCGAGTTCATTCAACTTTTCCGCGTCCGGAGGTCTGGCGGTCGAAGCCGCGCCGGCGCTGGCTTTCGTCACCGGCACGGTAAGAGACGAGCGGGGGACGCCGCTGGTCGGCGCGACGGTGGCGGTGCTCGAACCGAGGCTGCGGGGAAAAGAGATCAAGAGCACCATGACTGACGGGCAGGGCAGGTTCTTTGCCGGCGTGGTTCCGGGCGCGTATTTCATTCGCGCCGCGGCTCTAGGCTTCCTACCGAAATCTACTCCTCTGGTCCTCAGTCGTTCCGTGAAGACCAGTCATGACTTCGCGCTCAGCAAAGATCCGCTGATACAGAAACGCGGAGACAAAGACGATTATCGGTGGATCTCGCTCAGCGTGCCGCCCCCCATCACGAAATTCAACCCGAATCGCGACGAAGAAGAGACTGTCGAGCCGCCGAACGATGCGGCGGAGCGGCAGAGCCTTCTGGCTTTCCAGTCTTCGCTCCACGGCATGGCGCAATTCATGGCCGTGACGTCGAGCGCGCCAGCCGGGTTGCCCGCCCCTGATTTCTTCGGAACCAATTTCGCCGTCTCAGGCTCACTGGGCGGCAATTTCGAAATGGCCATTATTGGCCAGCGCGGCGTGGGGGATTTTGCGCCACAGCGGCTCGCGGCGGTCGCCACGGTGCGCCCCGTCGCGGCCCACCAGGTCACGGCAATGGTCGGTTACGGCCAGGTCGGACTTTCCAGAATTGGCAATCAGGAAATCGGCGCGTTCGGTGACACGGGCATGCCCGCGCGACGGCAAATCGCGCGGATGGTCAACATGGCGCCGAGACCCGATCGGACTTCCTTAGATCAACTCTCGGTCTCGGCGACCGACTCCTGGCAGGTCCTACGACCGCTGCTGCTGATTTACGGCTTCGATTATTCGCGGTTCGTCGGTGACTTGAACGATCGCGACAGCGTGCTGCCGCGCCTTGCGGTTCAATTTTCGCCCACGTCGCATCTGCGAATGAACGCGGCGGTGACGCCGGGAGCGAGTGAACTGCTCAACTCTCTCGAAGGATTCAATTCCGAGAACATTCAGGCGTCGTTCGAGTCGACGCCCGCCGAGGTCGCCAGTTCCGATTCCCCGATTCCCGACCGCAGCAAGCGCTTCGAGGTCGGCGTCGAACGGGCGTTCGGCGAGAACACTTCGATCGAAGCGTCGGTCTTTTATGATCTGATTTCAGGGCATGGGGTCGGCCTGCTGGCCCTGCCGCTCGAAGCTTCGCCCGAGACGCAGGCGACGCTCCAGCAAGTGGCTTATCAGATAACGGCGATGGACGGCGCGGCGCGCGGCGTTCGCGTAATGCTCAACCGCCACCTCAACAAACACCTGACGGCTTCGGCCGGTTACAGCTTCGGGCGCGGCAGCAGACTCAACGACGCGCCGATCTCACAGGTCGCGCCTTCACAATTGTTCAAAGGCGGCTTCTTCCAGGTCGCCACTGCGAAACTCGATCTCGATTTCACCGAGCGGACGGGCACGCGGGTCTCGACTGTAATCCGCCTGTCGCCGTCGGCGTTTGTCTTCGCGATTGATCCGTTCGCGGGACGCATGAGCGTTTACGATCCGAACATCAACGTGTACGTCACGCAGGAGCTTCCGAGCTTCGGGCTGCCCGGGCGATGGGAAGCGCTTGTCGACGTTCGCAATCTGCTGAATCAGGCTCTCGGCGTTGAAGACGGCGGAATGCAACTCGCCAGAGCGCGAGCGCGCCGGACGGTGCGCGGCGGCCTGGCTTTCAGGTGGTAAAACCGTAATAAAGTGAACTCGCAAACAGGGATGATCAGGGTCACGACACGCACGCTGGTGCTGCTCTTCATCGCCTTTCTGGCGTTGGCGGCCGGCGCGTTCAACTTGCGCGATCGATTGAACCAGAAGCCCGTCTACACCGACGGCGTCCTCTGGCGCGACGTCCCCGGTCTTGGCGTGGTCGCCGACAGGGTCGAGCCCGACGGCCCGGCCGCGCTCGCCGGCGTTTGGCGCGGCGACGTGCTCATGATGATCGGCACGAACGGCAGCGAGTATGATCCGATAGACAGGGCCGAATATGTGCAAATTTTCCTCGACCAGGTCAAAGGCCAGCCTGGATTCCCCAATTCAGTGACACTCGACTACTGGGTGGAACGCCGCAACGACATAGGCGACGCGGTGGTTCAGGATGGGGTCGCCAGACTCCAGAGCTTGCAGGCGCGCAACCCACACACGCAGCGCGGTCTCTACCTTGCGCTGATCGGATTGATCTATCTGGGCATCGGCGTCTACTTCCTGCTCAAACAGGGGCGCGCTCCTTACGTCACGCGCTTCTTCATCATCTGCCTGCTATCCTTCATCTGGCATTTCTACAGCCAGACCCTGGAGATGCGCACGCAATTCGACAAGGGCATCGATCTGGCCGATACTATCGCGATCGCGCTTCTCGGCCCATTCTTCATCCACTTCGCCGCGCTCTATCCGGTGCGCAAACGTCTTGTCGCGCGCAGCCAGTGGCTGAGCAGGGCTGTGGCCGGATGTCTGTACGCGCCTACGGCGATTCTGATCATATGCGAAATCGCATTGCGCGTGGCCAAATTCCGCGCTCTCGTCACGAACTCTCCCGTCAACTTCAGATACAATTTGGATAAGGCCGAAGTCGCGCTCTTTGCTGTCTCGCTTGTTATAAGCGCCGCGCTCTTCATTCGATCCTTCATACAGGCGGGCAAACAGGCGCGCTCGATAGTCGTGCGCCAGCAATTGAAATGGGTGATGTTGGGGATGAGCGTCGCCGCCACGACGTTCACGCTCTTCTATGTTCCGGCCTATCTCACGTCGCCTTTGGTGGCGCCGCTGCTGGAATCCATCTCGGTCGCCCCTTTCATCCTGATCCCGCTCACGATGGGCTATTCGGTCGTACGCTACCGTTTGAGCGACATCGATATCGTGATGCGGCGGTCGCTGGCTTACATTATCGCCACGTTCTCGGTCGCCGCTGTCTTCGGTCTGGTGATGGCCGCCGCTTATTTTTTCATCAGCCCGCCGACGGAATCTCCGACCGGGGCGTTTCTGATCGCGGCGGTGACGATGGCGGTGCTGGCGATGCTTTTCGCGCCGGTCAAGAACTGGACGCAGGAGCGCATCGACCGCGCCTTTTATGGCGAGAAATACGACTACCGCGCGTCGCTGCAGATGTTCGGACGCGCGCTCGCCTCGACCATCGAACTCGAACCGCTGCTCGACAGTTTGACGCGCCGTTTGAAAGACGTGCTTTCGGTCGAACGGCTGGCGATCTTCATCGAAGACGCCGAAGAACCTTCCGTCTTTCGCATGGCGCGGTCCGAAGGAGTCGCCTCGAAAATCGCGCTGCCAAGCGATTTTCTATCGATCCTGCGTGAGCGCAGCGGCGCGACCGGCGTCGTTCAAACGGGAGAACCATGGCAGGCCGGCGCCGAGTTCGAACTTGACGGTTCGACGGATCGCCCTCTCGACGGTCCGACTGGAGCTCTGGCCGACCCTCTGGCCGCGCTCCCGTTCAGCTATTACACGCCGTGCGCGGCGCGTTCGCGCATCGTCGCCGTGCTGGCGCTTGGACGCGCGACAGACGGCGCGCTGCTTTCATCGGAAGACAAGGCGCTGCTGCGCGCCATTTCGGGATACGTCGCGGTGGCGATTGAAAACGCGCTGCTGCTTGAAGAGCAGGCTCGACGGGCCAAGGAACTGGCCCGCCTGAAAGAGTTCAACGAGAACATCATCGAATCGATCAGCGTCGGCGTGATGGTGGTCAACCTGCGCGGGCGAATCACCAACTGGAACGGCGCGCTCGAACAGATATACGGCCTCAAGCGCGAAGAGGTCATCGGCCGTCGCATCACCGAGGTCTTTCAATCCGAAATGCTTCGCGCGCTGCGCGACCTGATGGAGCGCGGCGAATGGCGTGGGGGCGAGCCGGCCAACGTCTACAAATTCCGCGCCCGTTCCTCCGACGGCCGCGATTTGACCTTGAACATCTCTCTCGCCGCGCTGCAAAGCAAGACCGCCGAGATCGAAGGTTCGCTCGTGGCGATCGAAGACGTGACCGAGCGCGTCGGACTCGAAGCGCAGTTGCAGCAGTCCGAAAAGCTGTCGTCAATCGGGTTGCTCGCCGCCGGGGTCGCGCACGAAGTCAACACGCCGCTCGCCGGCATTTCGTCCTACTCGCAGATGCTGATGCAGCAGATTCCCGACACCGACCCCCGGCGCCAATTGCTCGAAAAGATTCATCGCCAGACTTCCCGCGCGTCGTCGATCGTCAATAACCTGCTCAATTTCTCGCGCGGCGCCGAGGCGCGGTACGCGCCCGTAGACCTTAATCGCGTGATCGACGACACGATCCAATTGCTCGAAGCGCAACTGCGTAACACCGAGATCGAGGTCGTGCGCAGCTACGCCGACGACCTGCCGCTCGCGTTCGGCGACGGGCCTAAGCTCCAACAGGTGCTGATGAACCTGATCCTCAACGCGCGCGATGCCATGCCGCAGGGAGGCAGGCTCGAAATTTCAACCGAGGCGGACGAGGATTCCGCCGTGATCGGAGTTCGCGACACTGGTCTCGGCATCGCGCCCGAACACCTGGCGAAAATCTACGACCCGTTCTTCACCACGAAGCAGATCGGCAAGGGAACGGGGCTGGGCCTCGCCGTCAGCTACGGCATCATCCGCGATCACGGCGGCCACATCGACGTCGAAAGCAATCTTGGCGAAGGAACGCGCTTCCATATCACCCTACCTCTGGCCGCCACACGCCAAATTTTCGCCGCGGCGAGCGATTGATTAATTGAATCCCGTACATAAATCAGCGGATCTTTTGGAGTGCGGCGGCTTGGCGCCGCTTTTGTAATCCTCTTCGATATCGAAGCAATGACCGGAAAGAAACCTCATTCCGTTCATTGTCCCAAAATCTGTAGAACCGGAGATGACTACAAAAGCGGCGCCAAGCCGCCGCACTCCAAAGGCTGTCGCGATCTTGCCAGTGATCATCGAAACGGAAGCCCGGAATGAGGGCTTGATGAAGGCAGCTGCATTTTTATATTTGGCCTTTTATATATTTATCCTGAGTTTATCTTGCATGCGTTACCCTTTGGCGCGATCTAAAGAGTGGCCGAAAACTTGCCTGCCGGCGTTAGGAACCTAAAAATGCGAATTCTGTTGGTCGAAGACGAGCCGGGCGCGGCGCAAATGCTGGCGAAGGGGCTGCGCGAGCAGAGCTACGCCGTAGATCTGGCGATCGACGGCGAAACGGCCGTTTATCAGGCGAGCGTCAACGATTACGACCTGGTCATTCTCGACGTCATGTTGCCTATCAAGGGTGGGTTCGAAGTCTGCCGTGAGTTGCGCGCGGAAGGGTTGACCTTTCCGATCCTGATGTTGACGGCGCGCGACGCGCCGCCGGATCGCGTAGCGGGCCTCGACTCCGGCGCGGACGATTATCTGGTCAAGCCGTTCAATTTCCATGAACTGCTGGCGCGCTTGCGAGCGTTGTTGCGGCGCGGCCCCGCGTTGCGTCCGGAGACCCTGAAGGTCGCCGATCTCAGCATTGACACGCGGGCGCGACAGGTTAGTCGTGGCGGCCGTCCAATCGAGTTGACCGCGAAAGAATATGCGCTGCTTGAATACCTGGCGAGGCGCGCCGGAGAGGTTGTCAGCCGCGCCGAGATCGCCGAACACGTCTGGGAGGAGGACTTCGATCCGTTCTCCAATCTGATCGAGGTCTATGTGCAGCGGCTGCGGCGCAAAATAGATGAGGGATATACGCCGAAGCTGATCCGCACGCGGCGTGGCGAAGGTTACATCCTTGCTCCCACGAAAGAAGATTCCGATGCTTGATTCGATCAGAACGAGGTTGACGCTGTGGCATGTCGGGGTGTTGGCCCTGGCGCTGATAGTCTTCAGTGCCGGTGTCTATCTGCTGCTGGCGCGAGATCTCCACCGCCGGATGGATGAGAGTTTGCAGGCGTCAGCGGAGTCATTGGCGGTCTCGCTTGATCATGAGCGGGCTGAAGGCGAGTCGGAAGCGGAGGCTGCCAACAGCGCGGTCAATGACCTTCATCTGCTCAACCAGGCGATGGCCATCTTCGACGCTGAGGGGCGATTGCTCGCGGAACAGCCCACGCCCCATAACGATCACGCGCTCCTGTCGTCTCCGGACTCGATTCCCGCTGGCGCCCTCCGCCTCTACACTGTGCCGGGAGATGGCGTCGAAGGCTGGCGAGTGGTGGCGCGGCGCGTCAAAATCGGCGCCGCCGACGCGCCTTATCTGGTCGTGGTGAGTCAGCCGTTGGAGACTGTCACAGATGAGTTGGCGATGCTGAGGCGGGTCTTTCTGGTAGCGGTCCCGCTCGCGCTCCTGCTCGCAGGGCTGGGCGGTTTTTTCCTCGCGCGCAAGAGCCTGGCGCCGGTAGTGGCGATGTCAGAGCAGGCGAGACAGATTGGCGCCGAAAACCTGGAGCGGAGATTGCCCGTCGCCAATCCGCGTGACGAACTGGGACAACTCGCCTCCACATTCAATGAATTGTTAGCCCGCCTCGACGCGTCGTTCAGTCTGCAGCGGCAATTCATGGCGGACGCCTCGCACGAGTTGCGCACGCCGCTTTCGGTGATGCGCACAACCACGCAAGTGATTCTGGAAAGACCGCGGAGGGACGAAGACGAATACCGCGGCGCGCTGGCGATGATCGACGATCAAACGAGCCGCCTGGCCCGCATCGTGGATGACATGTTCACGCTGGCCCGCGCCGACGCCGGGCGTCGTCCGCTGGCGCACGGCGCCTTCTACCTGGACGAGTTAATCGTCGAGACGGGGCGCGCCGCGAGCGTGTTGGCCGCGCGCAAAGGCGTGAAGGTCGAGATCGAGCCGGCGCCGGAAATTCCTTATTGCGGCGACGAGCATTTGCTGCGGCAGATGCTCTTGAATTTACTTGATAACGCAATCAAGCACACCCCGGCTGGCGGTGGCGTCCATGTGAGCCTCAATCAAAGCGATTCGATCTGCGAGGTGGTCGTCGCGGACACCGGCGACGGGATTCCCGTCGAAGCTCAGCCGCATATATTTGAGCGTTTCTATCGCGTGGACAGAGCGCGTTCGCGATCAGACATCAATGTCCATGGAGCCCGGGGGGGGGCCAACGGTGGGGCAAATGGGACCGGAGGAGGAGCAGGACTCGGTCTGTCAATCGCGCGGTGGGTCGCCGAAGCTCACGGCGGGACTATCAGGCTGGTCCATTCCGACTCGGCCGGGACTGTTTTTGCCATCGCGCTCCCCCTCCGACAGTCCTGATCGACCGTCATCCCATTTTTCTTTTGCGAATTTCGCCTTCATCGGGTAAATTGCGTTTACATCGCTTCCCAAATCAACAAGCTCCGTTTCAATTTATTAGAAGGAGGTGTGTTCACCGATGAAACGCCGGGCCTTTCTTGGTCTGCTGTCCGCAACTACCGCAAGCGTTGTCGCCCCCGCCGCTTCCGCCAACGCGACGAGTAACATATTACGAACCGTAGGCGCCAACCTCTCGCCGGCGACGGCGCCGTTGTCCGATGACGCCTTACGCTGCATCGTCTTCGGCGATTCGGGCAAGGGAGATACCGCACAACATGAACTGGCGCGTATGATGGTGGCTCATCACTGGAATCAGTTTTACGACACGGCGTTGATGCTGGGAGACAATATTTACCCCGACGGCAATCCGGAGGATATACCAGCCAAGTTCGAGCGGCCATACGCGGAACTGCTCAAACGAGGCGTCTCATTCCACGCCGTGCTGGGCAACCACGACGTCAAGAAGGGGCGGGAAGCGCAGATGAATTACCGCAACTTCAATATGGGCGGGCGCGCCTATTACTCGTTCGCCAAGGGTGACGGGCTTGTGGAATTCTTCGCGCTCGACTCGAATCGTTTCGACTTTCAACAGCGGCGTTGGTTGGAAGAAGCGCTTCAGGCGTCGCAAGCGAAATGGAAGATCGCCTTCTTCCACCACCCGCTTTACTCATCGGCTGATAGACACGGATCGGACTTCGATTTGCGCGCCGAACTTGAACCGCTGCTGGTCAGAAACGGCGTGGACGCGGCCTTCTCAGGCCACGATCATATTTACGAGCGCACCAAACCACAGCAGGGCGTGCAATATTTCACCTGCGGCGCGGGCAGCAAGACGCGTCACGGAGACCTGAAGCGCAATACGCCCTTTTTCGCCTTCGGCGCCGACGAGGTCAGCAGCTTTATGTCTCTCGAGATTACGCCGGAGCGGTTCGGTTTCAAAACGATTGACATGACCGGGCGAGTGATTGACAGCGGCGAATTGGCGCCCCGCGCCACTACACAGAACGCATAACCTTGCGCTTAGTGACGCGGCGGAGCTTGTCCGTAAGAATGATAGATCAATTCGAATGATTCCCCGGTTTCTTTCGTTATTACTGCTGTTGCTGGCGGGTTTCGTCGACGCGCGCGCTCAGAACCTACCCGCCGCCGCAGTCCTCACCGGAACCGTCATCGACCAGGACGCGGCGGCGCTCGGTGGAGCGCAGGTTACGCTGAAAGGAGGCGAGCCGTTACGTTCTCTCGCGACCACGACCGACGCTTCGGGCGTATTCCGCTTTGAGAAACTGAACGCCGGCGTCTACGAATTACTGATCACGAGAGAAGGCTTCACGCCGACGACCGCGCGCGTTACGATCGGCAATCAGGCGCCTGACCCGTTGCGAATCATCCTGTCGGTCGCTGACCTGCAGCAGGAAGTCTCTATCTCAGCCGCCGATACTCAGGTCAATACGGACGCCGGCGGAAATCTGGACGTTGTGGCGCTTAACCGTGACGCGCTCGACAATCTGCCGGCGCTGGACCAGAATTACATCGACGCGTTGTCCGGCTTTGTGAGCGCCGGCGACACGAGCACAGGCGGCGTGACGCTGGTCGTGGACGGGATGGAAGCGGATAAAGTAGGCGTTTCGCCCTCGGCCATTCAGGAAGTCAAGATCAATAACAACCCTTACTCGGCGGAGTATTCCCGTCCGGGGCGTGGCCGCATCGAGGTCGTCACCAAGCCTGGTTCAGCCCAGTTTCACGGCGGGTTCAACTTTCTTTTCCGCGACGAGCATCTGAACGCCCGCAACGTATTCGCGGAGGCGCGCCAGCCCGAACAGCGGCGAATTTACGAAGGCGCCCTGACCGGGCCGCTCGTTCGGAGCAAGGCTCATCCGACGACGTTTCTGACATCCTTCGACCGCGAGGAGGAAGACCTCCAATCAATTATTTTAGGCGCCGGGCCGAACGGGACGATCCGAGACACTTTTCCCAGGACGAGCCGCAATCTCGATTTTTCCGTGCGCCTGACCCGACAGATGAGCGAAAAGAGCACGCTCTCGGCGGTCTATTCATACGAAGACGAGAGCGTCGATAATCAGGGCGTGGGCGGATTCAATTTGCCCGAGGTCGCCACGAACTTCAAAAACCGCGAAGACCGGCTGCGCTTCAATCACGATTGGATCATCTCGCCGAAGCTCGCCAATCAGATCAGCGTGCTGCTCGGCCGCTACGACACGAAGACGGTGAGCGTCAATCAGGCGCAGCGAATCATCGTGCAAGACAACTTCACCAGCGGGGGCGCGCAGGTCGACACTCTGCGAACCGAGGCGCATTGGACATTGAATGAGGCGCTGACCTGGTCGCAGGGCAATCACGTCGTAAAGGGGGGGATTCAGGTTCCCGATTTCAGCCGCCGGGGAATCAATGACCGCAGCAACAGCGCAGGCACGTTCTATTTCTCTTCATTGCAGGATTATCTTGATGGACGACCGTTCAAATTTGTACAGCAGCAGGGCATGACCAAACTCGTCTTTTGGGAAATCGTGCTGGGCGCTTATGCGCAGGACGAGATCCGGCTGCGACCCAATTTGTCGGCCACGATGGGATTGCGTTACGACCGACAGAATTACTTCAACGGAGACGGCGACAACTTTGCTCCGCGCCTGTCGGTGGCCTGGGCGCCCGACAAAAACCGGAAAACCGTCATCCGCGGCGGTCTCGGCGTTTTTTATGACCGCACCGGCCCAACGCCGATCTTCGATTTGCTGCGATTTGACGGGCAGCGGCTGAGAAAGTATGTTGTGAACAATCCAGGATTCCCTGACCCTTTCAGCGCAGGCCAGTCAATTTCCAGCGAGCCTTCCAGCGTTGTGCGCCTGGCCTCAGACGCGGTGATCCCTTACACCCTGCAATCAGGCGTAGGCATCGAGCGGCAGCTACAGAAATCGCTGACGCTGACCGTCAACTATTATCACACATCCGGCGTCAACCTCTTTCGCTCGCGCGACGCGAACGCGCCCTTGCCGCCGCTCTTCGGCCCGCGACCCGATCCGAATTTCTCTCTTGTGCGGCAGATCGAATCAACCGGGCGCCAGGTCGGCCATTCGCTGGAATTGGGGCTGCGCGGGAACATAACGCCATACTTCATCGGCATGGTTCAGTATGTCTTTGGGCGCCACAGGAATGACACCGGCGGCATCGCGACTTTTCCCGCCAACAGCCACGACTTGACGGGCGAATGGGGACGGGCGGATTTTGACGTGCGTCATCGGTTCAATCTGCTGGGCACGATCAAAGCGGGCAAGTATTTCAACCTCGGCGTGGCGTTGGCGCTGAACAGCGGCGCACCCTACACGATCATCACCGGCCGCGATGACAATAACGACAGCCTGACGCTGGAGCGACCCGCAGGAGTTGGACGGAACACGATGGAAGGGCCGGGCAATGCGCAACTCGATCTGCGCTGGTCGCGCGATTTCCATCTAAGCAAACAGAAGAAGGATGAAGGGCCGAAACTGACCGTCGGGATGAACGCCCTGAATGTAACCAACCGCGTGAACTTCGCCGGTTATGTCGGCAATCTCAACTCGCCCTTCTTCGGGCAGGCCGTCGCCGCGCGCGCGCCTCGTAGATTGCAGCTCTCATTCAAACTGGCCTTTTAATCTACGCGTTTATCTTCTGTTCATCTCCCTTTTACTATATTGCGCCTACCCTAATACTTTTGCCGATCAACTCCCGCATCGTTAGAAACATTTCCGCGGAGGTATGAATGAAATACAGAATCCCCTCATGTAAAATGTGGGGCCCCGCTACAGCCGCAGCGCTGATATGCGCAATAACGCTGACGGCCGGCGCGGTTCCGGATCACAAGCGGACAGCGGGCGATCATGTCGGTGTCGACATCGAGAACTTCGGGAAGGTCAATGAACAATTCTACCGGGGCGCGCAGCCCGAGGGCCGTAACTACGAACAACTGGCCGCGTTTGGAATTAAAACGATTGTGGATTTGCGAGATGACGCCAAGGCCGATGCCCAGTCGGCCACGGAGCGCGCCGGGATGCGTTACATCAACTTGCCAATGAAGGAGAAGAGCTACCCGCAAGCCGACACGGCGGAGCGTTTCCTGGCGATAGTCAACGACCAGGCCAACTGGCCAGTCTTCGTCCACTGCGCCGGTGGAAGGCATCGCACTGGCGTGATGACCGCCATCTACCGCATGTCGGTCGACGGCTGGGGTGTTGATCAGGCCTACCAGGAGATGAAGCGATATAACTTCTCCACCAGTTGGGGGCATGGATGCTACAAAGACTATGTCTACGACTACTACCGCGATCTGCTGGCGCAATCTCAAAGGCAGCGGATTGCGCCTACAAGAAGCGTCAATTGAATGACAAAAGGAAATCAATTATGACGCGGGAGCCTAAATTGAACGCTTGCAGAGGACACATTACCATCGCAATAGCGTTCGCCGCTTGCATGCTGCCGGCGGGAACGACTCTGGCGCAGGAAACAGAGCGGTCGGCGCGAATGAAAGACCTTCCTCAAGCGGTTCAAGCTACTGTGCGTGAGCAAAGCCA
>Ga0126377_10001603_pt1 | contig 14931 bp, 16 predicted proteins | sample PanSoiMetPlot_22_FD_92647 | JGI IMG/M metagenome (GOLD analysis project Ga0126377, IMG submission 92647) | Tropical forest soil microbial communities from Panama - MetaG Plot_22 | ecosystem: Environmental > Terrestrial > Soil > Tropical forest > Bulk soil | place: Panama | collected 2016-02-17
TAATTCTATCATCAAAATTTATGTTGAGGGCAGAAATGAATTAGCTACTTTGAATTTGATAGACGGATCTCGCGTTTATAAGGAAAAATTGGTATCGAAATTTGGTAAGCAGTATAGAATTTGGGATCCTTATAGAAGTAAACTTGCCGCAGCATTAATTAAGGGATTAAAAGATTTACCTGCGATCGATGGATTAAATGTACTCTATCTGGGTGCCTCCACAGGAACAACCGTTAGCCATTTATCCGACATAGTTGGAATAACCGGAAGAATATTTGCAGTTGAATCCTCTGCAAGGGTTGCAAGGGAGCTAATTGAAAATGTGTCCTCAAAAAGGGTAAATATAATTCCGATCATTGAGGATGCCAGAAAACCAAGAAACTATTTTTCAATCTTTGACAAAGTTGATCTAGTATATTGTGATATAGCTCAACCAGACCAAACGCGAATTGCTATAGAAAACTGTAGAATCTACCTAAAGAATGAAGGGATCATGATACTCATAATTAAGACAAGAAGTATTGATGTAACGTTGAAGCCTCAAAAAGTAATACGACAAGAAGTCGTAAAATTGCAGAATAGCTCTTTCGAAATTCTACAAGTTATTAATTTGGATCCCTTTGATAAAGACCATGGTCTAGTTTCCGCCATCTACCGATCTACCCACTAAGGTGCTGTATCTGGTGTATCTTCTAATATTTTTTTTATTGTCTTCCATGATTTTCGCACAAAATACGGGAAGGATTTATTATCATTATACCAACTTTTTACAAAACTTTTAGTTTTTAGGTCAGACGGATAACCAGAACCGAGGTTCCCAAATCTTACTCTTAGTTTCTCAACTTCATTATCTCTGACTACCTTTGCAATAATTGAAGCCGCCGCTACGATGAGATTTAGCCTATCTGCTCTATGCATTGATATTATTTCCACTGAATTAGAACTTAAGTGACTGAAAATAGCTTTTTTAAACCTGTTTGGTGATACATCGCATGAATCCACCCATATTTTAGAGGCATCAATATTTTCTATGATTGTAGCCATAGCTCTAGCTTCAAGATAATTTAGATTATTATACCGAACGTTTTCGTCTATCTCAAATGTCTGTATTTTACATATGCATATAGAACTGGAATAATCAACTATTTTTCCAAAAAAAGTTCTCCTTTTAAAAGGAGCAAGCATCTTAGAATCTTTAATTCCAGAATTCATCAAAGTTTTGAGAAAAGCCTCACTCATCGAGACTCCAGCTACTATAATAGGTCCGATTAAAGATCCCCTTCCTGCTTCATCGACACCCGCGATTACTTTGTCTGCCATGAAAGACAAACATAAAATGTATGATATGCTTAAATACCTTAGGCATCAAAATGAAAATTTAGCAAATCTGTAATATAGGGCATTCATGATTTCTAATAGTTGCTTCACAGTGACCTAATTGAAATAAGAGAAGGCAATACTCGGTTATTAGTTCCATCCGATTCACTATTACAACAAATCCCGCCAAAAATACCAGTTTTTTTTAATCCACGCGCTAGGTGGAATCGTGACTTGTCTATCGTTTTTTATAAGGCATTCTCATTGAATACGCGAGCACGCTCATTTGCAGACGCATTTTGTGGTACAGGCAGCAGAGGGATACGTGTCGCTGTTGAGATTCCATCAATTGAAAAAGTTTTTCTTAATGATATAAATCCTACTGCAATAGATTTAGCGAAGTCAAACGCCTTGATAAATCATATCGAGCATAAGACCAATTTTTCAGTAAATGAAGTATGTAATTTCATGATTCCAACAATCAGATCAAGGGAAGCACGTTACGATATTATTGACATCGATCCTTTTGGCAGTCCAATTACTTTTGTAGATTGTGTTTTAAGAAGCATAAATCGAAATGGTCTTATTTCCTTTACAGCCACTGACACCGCAGTCTTGTGCGGAGTATATCCCCAAGTATGCTACAGGAAATATCTTGGTTGGCCACTCAGAAACGAATACTCTAATGAAATTGCTTTGCGACTGTTAATTAGTTCCATTGCTTTTACAGCATCGAAATATGACATGGCAATTAGTCCTATTTTTAGTCATAGCGACCAGCATTATTTGCGTACTTATATAAAAGTAAAACTGAGCAGCAGCGAAGCAAACAAGCTAGCAAGTAGTATTGGTTTCATAAAGCATTGCTTTAAGTGCGGAAACAGGGATACGCTTAGCGAACTACCGTCTCGAAATTGTGATTTTTGCGATGCAATATGTAGTCTAGGAGGCCCATTATGGATAGGGGATATTCAAAACAAGTTGTTCCTGGAACTAGCAAAAAAAACGAGCACATTACATTGTACAAATGACGAAAAAATATTGGATCTACTGGACATTGCAATACAAGAAATAGAGTACCCAACTTATTATCACGTTGATAAATTAGCTTCATCTGCTAAAACAAGTCCACCAAAATTATACATGCTGGTTGAGAAATTGAGAGCTAGCGGGTTCTTAGCATCAAAGACGATTTTAGACAATGGAGGCTTGAAAACTAACGCAAGAGTCTCTGAATTAATCAAACTAATAAAACAATGAAAAACTAAATTTATAAAAAGAATTATAACATACTTTGCAAGTGTTATTATCCGTTGCACTTTTTGAAAAAGTGAGAATGGCAGATGGCTAAGTTACAAATTAAGGATATATCTAAACAATTCAATTCAGTCGAGTCTCATGAAAACGGTTTTACAGCGCTAGAAGACATAAATCTTTCAATAAATGAGGGAGAATTTGTATGCTTCGTGGGCCCGTCAGGATGTGGCAAGACCACGCTTTTGAATATTTTGGCTGGATTGGACTACCCAACCACGGGAGAAATAATTCTCAATGGTAAAGCTATAAACAAACCTGGACCGGATCGAATTATGGTTTTCCAGGAAAATGCGCTATTTCCGTGGCTTAAAGTAATTGACAATGTGGAATTCGGTCTGAAAGTAGCTGGGGTTCGAAAGGAAAAGCGTAGAGAAATAGCCAATCATTATTTGGATACGATGCAATTGACAAAGTTTGGAGATTCATACATTTATCAATTATCAGGAGGAATGAAACAACGCGTTGCGATTGCCAGGGCTTTGGTAACTGATCCTGAAGTGTTATTAATGGACGAACCTTTTGCAGCTTTAGACTCTCAAACAAGGGATTTATTGTCTGTAGAGTTACAACTCTTATGGTCCAAAACTCGAAAAACCATAATTTTTGTAACTCACAATATTATGGAGTCGGTATGCCTAGGTAATCGAGTAATAGTTTTTACAAGTAGACCGGGGAAAATAAAGAGTGAAATAATTATTGATTATAGAAGACCACGGTTGAGTGAAGATGGTAACTTGGAACCATTTTACAGGCAGGTTTTAGAAGAGTTAAAGACAGAAGTAAACGCAGCAAGAAAGAAAGCATTCTAGGCACTTCTGATTTTGTATACCAGATCCAAACCGTCTTGGAAACTGGCAGGGGAACATAAAATAAACTTATTGGTAAAATTCGAGACTGATCTTATAAACTCCACTGGTGTATCTTTGTAGTGATCCCAGTTTAGGCCAATCTTTCGCGCCGAAATTTGATTTTTTTCTGATGGACACATAACACAAGGGATTACCTCGATACCATATTTTTTAACAAAGCTAACAATCCCAGAAAGGTCGTCTATGGATTTAATCGATTGTGTAATGAGCGCGCGTGGCTTAGCTTTTACTTTTTGGTTAATAATTTTTATACTGTCTATATTGTTCGGCGATGATAAATCCAACTTAATTCTGTCGCAGAACCCCAGTTGTCGCAATAGCTTTAACAGGCAAGATGGATTAAGTTTAGATACAGCTGATCCCTCTTCTGGTTTATCTCCCATCAAAAGCAGTACGCTGTATATATTAAAAAATGCAGCTTCAGAAACAGATTGGTAAAGTGTAATTAAATTTCTATCGGAAACTCGAATAGTACAACTCATAGGTAACGTTATTCCAGATTTATGCAAGACGGACGCTACGTATATACTAGAAAGACGTGGAATCCCTAAAACACTATCAGTAATATGAATTCCATCTACCAAGTTGAGCAACTCGGATGCATGGAATATTAGTTTTTGAAGTTCGCTTTCAATCCTGATGTAATCAACATGATTATTGGTAATAATCTTGGGAGGATTTAGTTCGTAGATAATTTTAACTTTCATGAACTACTAAATAACCCAATGGTACTAATACTAATTCAAACTTCAAATCTAACCTAAATAGTCGCATCAATTCAAAGAATCACAGAAGATATTTATTTATATATGATTATATAAAATATCCTATTGCTTTAACACATGCCGAAAACACATTTCTACGGCGCTGCAGCATAATATATTGAAGATTTGTATGTTAACAAAAATCCAGCTAGAAAGGATGCTTAGATCTGAATCTTCATTACTTACCAATAATGGAAGGTCGGAGCTAAATATCGCATCTGTGTTGATAATTTTATTTTTCAAAAAAAACAATTTACATGTAATTCTTACTAAACGAAGTGGAAACTTGCGCAATCATGCTGGAGAAATATCCTTTCCTGGTGGCGTATTTTCACCTGAAGATAAATTCATTATTAACACTGCAATTAGAGAAACCAGAGAGGAAATAGGTATTATTGTGCCCAAAAAATTGATACTAAGAAAATTAGATGAAGTGTTTACTTCTAATTCAAAATATAAAATTATTCCGTACATTGCCCTTTTGGAAAGAATTCCAAATACGATCACTAGTATAGAGGTGGAAAAAGTATTTGCCCCTCCATTATTAAAACTCTTAAAAACAATTGAATTTTATAGAGGTTATCAATCTGAGTCAGAATTTCTAAGGTACGTATATAGGGGAGAAGTAATATGGGGAGCTACAGCTAGAATCTTGCATCAGTTATCGCGATTTATTAGGCCCTGTTAGAAAAATTATAACATAACCCAAATTATATAATGAGAAATATATAGATCGTGTAAATTGGTATAGATATAATTTCAATTAAGTGTAAATTTTAATAGGAATGTATATCTGACTTATGTCGTCTCAAATCTCTAAATGTTCCGAATTTTAATTCACATTTGTCACATTTCCACTGATTAACCCTTGCCTGTTTATAGTACGGAAAAGACTCATTTCCGCTTTCGTATTTGCCAGTAACCGTATTATAATTTACTGGATTGTAATTTATTCTATATTTGATCCGTTCAAAATTTACTTTCAATTCATATCTAGAATACGACAAACTATTAAACTACAAAAGTTAACTGACTATGTAAACTTTGATTAATCTAATTTTACCAATCATAGCCATTCTCTATGCAATTAAAGAACGAATGATATATCTTCTTGAGATGTGATGAGTGTGTGTTCGAAAGTTTAAGAGACTACATGTCTGCTCTTGAAAAAGAGGATTTGCTAAAAAAAATCAGCACAAAAGTGAGTACAAATTTGGAAATTTCTGAAATATTAAGAAGATTGATGTATATGCAAAATCAACCTGCAGTATTATTCGAAAATGCTGATGGTTACAACATACCTGTACTTGGTAACGCATTCGGCTCTTTAGAGCGGCTAAAGCTCGCTCTAGGATTGGATAACTTCGAAGAAATAGGAGAGAGGATTTCAGCTTTAACTAGAATTAAGATGCCTTCTGGAATTTTTGAGAAAATCAAAATGCTCCCAAAGCTATCTGAGATAGCAGATTACAGTCCAAAACAAGTTAATTCAGGACCAGTGATGGAAGATATAGAAACAGCAAATCCCTCTTTTGATGGTTTGCCAATTTTAAAATCATTTATTAATGATGCGGGAAAGTTTATTACATTTGGAATAACTGTTACTAAGAACCCAGATACACAGGAGCAGAACTTGGGAGTTTTTCGATTACAGATTATTAAATCTAATAAGGCTATTATGCATTGGCAAATTCACAAGAGAGGTTCACTACACTACAGTATCAATCGGGAAAAGAAAAAGAGAACGGAAGTTGCTATAATAATTGGAATAGATCCGGCCACGATATTTAGCGCTATAGCACCGGTACCTGAAGGCTTGGATAAATATATGTTCGCAGGTATCGTCCGAGGGAAAGGAATAAAGTTGGTTGATTGCCAAACTGTTGACATTAAAGTACCTGCAAATGCTGAAATAGTTTTAGAGGGATATGTCGATCCAGAAGATATCAACATCGAGGGGCCGTTCGGTGATCATACTGGTTACTATACTCCTCCAGAACCTTATCCGACCTTCACTCTTACTGGGGTTATGAGACGGCAAGACTCCGTATATCTTACGACTGTTGTTGGAAAACCCATACTAGAGGATGCGTACTTTGGAAAAGTGATTGAGAGATCATTTCTGCCACTAATTAAAATTTTTCAACCCGAAGTGCATGACTTTTCTATGCCTGCCGCAGGATGGTTTCAGGGTCTGGCTATCGTATCAATAAATAAGCGCTATCCAGGTCAAGCTAAAAAGGTTTTAATGGGTCTGTGGGGAATGGGGCAACTATCACTTACGAAAATATTTGTAGTAGTCGATAATGACATTAATGTCCACGATGTTAACGAGGTCATTTGGGCAGTAACTACCAGGGTTGATCCTAAAAGAGATATCATAATTATTGATAATGCGCCCACTGATTCTCTGGACCCCTCATCACCATTTCTCAACATGGGATCGAAAATGGGGATAGATGCGACAAAGAAGACCAAGGAAGAAGGGTTTGAGCGTCCAGTACAAAATGAAGCACTCCCGGATGAAGACACAGTCAATTTAGTAAATAAAAGATGGAAGACATATGGCTTTGAGTAGTTAATTGACTATATGCTGCGTTATTAGCATGTTAATTACAAGGAGATCATAATGCAACTAATACACAAGGGAAAAGTTAAAGATGTTTATAAATTTGATAAGGAAACTTATCTGTTCCATTTTAGTGATAGAATTTCCGCATTCGATGTCCAAATGAAAACGCCCATTTCGGGTAAAGGGATTATTCTATGTAAGTTTGCGGAATTTTGGTTTAATTATTTAAAATTCAGTAACCATATGGTAAGGCTTGTTGATGAAGATAAATTATTAGTAAAAAAATTAGAAATTATACCGATTGAGTGTGTTGTTAGAGGTTATTTATATGGAAGCCTTTATGAGAGATACAAAAAGGGATCGATTACGAATGTTTCCGGAAGGCTTGATTTACCCTTAGCCTCACGATTAGAAGTGCCAATATTTGATCCAACAACAAAATCTGAAACTCATGATCAGCCCATATCCGAATCAGAAATATTATCTAAGAAAATAGTGAATGAGGAGGAACTAGACTTTATTAAAAGATCATCCTTGGACCTTTATTCTAGGATATTCAACTTGGCAGATCGGGCCGGATTTATTATAGCAGATGTGAAATTCGAATTTGGAAGGGATTCATCTAAAAGAGACATTATTCTTGCAGATTCTATAGGGCCAGACGAATTTCGAATGTGGGATAAGTCAAAATATATTCAGGGCGTGATACAGGAGAGTTATGATAAACAGTATTTGCGTGATTGGCTAACTAGGATAGGATTCAAAAATGAGGTTGAGAAGTTTTCTAGATTTGGTAAAAAGCCCGAACCACCAGACCTTCCAGTAGAAGTCGTAGATGAAATTTTAAGAAGATACAAACTTGCCTATTCAGTATTGTCCAATATTGGATTACAAAAATAGGGTTTAGATATATAAAATATTTTTTCCTTGCCAAATTACATAAAGATGTAAAGCATTAAAGCGGAAGTATCAAATTGCGTTTTAAAATCACAATAAATAATTTTAATGCGTTCATAACTTGTATATTCTTCCACATTATATGAAGACGATATTTCCTTCGCATTCATATGGCATTTCGAGTTATTGGGAAGATGAACAGACACACCAAAGATGCTGTAGGATTTCATATTTCTATAAAATTCTAGGGGAAATTTAATTTTATATAGCAGTGAATTTAGATTCTATCAGTAATCACGAATAGATTCATACTTATAATTTAGAAAGCTCTTTTATGGACTTAATTTTGAGGATTTGATTTGGTATAGCACTGAAAACCATCTGGACAGCAATTAAAATACTTCATACAGAATCAATTTTAATATCAGATCGTACCAGTAGAAGGGAAAACTATACATTACAATTCGAAATCATCACTCTATTTTAAGTCTCAGCAGGGCCTTTTTCTCCGCCTGCCTAAGTAGCGTAATCATAGTACGTGGTACGTCGAATGCAGACTTATTGCTCGATATTGCAAGAGTTCTTGAATCAATAAATCTGGATTTTCTAATTACAATATCATTTTTATGGGAAACCACCAAATTTTTGTTGCCACTGCATTCTAGGCAAAAAACAAGCTCGTCAACGACAATTTCTATTTTTATTTTCGATTCATCTTTTAGGAGTTTTTTTTTAAATGCCTCATCCAATTGATGACAAGCTTTGTTGGCAGACACGCCTATTATACAATCTCCATTTAGAGTTAAATCGGAATCTCTAGTGATTTCGAGTGATTTTCTATGAAGGGATAAAATGTTCTTATGACCATAAAAAGAAATTTCTTCTTCCAAGAGTGTGTAACTCAATGATTATTTCCCTTATTTTATTTAACTTTTTGGTTAAGGTAAATTTAAATTAAAGAATACGAACAAGTTAAAACTGATTTGTTACCAGCAGCAGCAGGCTATGATAGGGCAATTACAGTATTTTCTCCTGATGGGAGATTATATCAAGTAGAATATGCTATTGAAACAGTAAGAAGAGGTACATTAGCAGTAGGAATAAAGTGCAAAGACGGTGTTGTATTGGCTGTGGAAGAAAAGGCAAGGAAATTACAAATATCAAATGTTACCCAAAAGATTTTTCAGGTTGATGATCATATAGGCGTGGCGGCAGCAGGGTATATCCCTGATGCAAGGACTCAAGTTGATCATGCAAGGTTTTTTGCCCAAAGTAATAGGTTAATTTATGATGAGCAGGTAGATGTAGAGGGGGTTGCCAAAAATCTAGCTGATATGGCGCAGCAATTTACTCAATACGCCGGTGTACGTCCGTTTGGAGTTGCTTTGATTTTGGCAGGAGTTGATAATAATGGTTCTTCATTATTTCTGACCGATCCAAGTGGGACATATATTGGATATGACGCGGTTGCGATAGGAGCGGGTAGTGATCAGGTAACCGAGTTTCTAGAAAAGAACTATCACAATGGCATCACTATGGAAGAGGCATCTGTATTGGCCATAGAATCTATATATATTGTGAGCGAAGAAAAGACGGAAACGCGACACATTAAGATGGCTCAGATAGACGATCAAACAAAAACTATGAAAAAAATAGATGATGCAGAAATTGAAAGATATGCTTCGAAGTCCAAGGAAAATGCTAGTAAAAGGGGATCAGGTTAGATTATTTCCGTTACTGATCTTTTAAATTTTAAATCATTTTACATGATTTAAATTGCTTAATTAATGAACTGAGCGTATGTCATTGGATGTTAGAATCGGGTCAATTGCGCCAGATTTAAAAGTATCAGAATGGGTACAAGGCAGCCCAGTCCAACTGAAAGATTTATTGGGAGATATTGTTGTGGTAGAAGTATTTCAGGTAAATTGTCCAGGATGTTTTATTTACGGCCTTCCTGAAGCAATAGATGTTTTTAACAAATATAATGAGAATGGAGTAAAGGTACTAGGCCTGGCCACTGCGTTTGAGGATTATGACAAGAATAATATAGAAAATCTTAAACTGCTATTAACAAAATATGAAACCATCGGAGACACTTATTTAACGTTAAAGCAACAAACTAATATATTGAATGGTAACAAACTCTCGTATAAAATACCGTTTCCGGTCGCTATGGATCTCATTGTAAAGGAATCTCTGCCGGTACAAGAAAGTCGATTAATGAAATTTATTCAAAACAACGTTCCAGATTATGAACTCTATCATCCCAAAGATAAAGAAGACATTAAAAAAAGGGCCATACAATACTTCGAATCAAAGGAATTCTCTGCTACAACTTTTGAAGAATATGCATTGAAGGGAACTCCTTCTTCCATAGTTATTGACAAGGAGGGCAAATTAAGAAATGTCACGTTTGGGTCGAATAATTCCCTAAGAAGTATGGTGGAAACATTACTTCGGGAATAATCGATTGAATACGGCGAGAATTTCCGTCTCTATTCCCGACTCCTGTTTATCCGACTCAGTTTCATTAATTGCTAAAAGTCAAAAGCTCTCACAGATAGCACGTGCATGTTCGATTTTCAGAGTAAATAAAATCTTCATTTATCCTGATAGAACCATTAATAGCCATGATAATCACGTTATTAAAACCATACTTGAATATTTGGACACTCCTCCGTACCTGAGAAAGAACATATATCCTGAGATGCGGTTATTAAAGTACGCAGGAACTCTGCCACCCATTAAATCTCCTCACCACAAGTCAAAGATTCATCTACGAGATGTGAGAAATGATGAATACAGAGTTGGGTTGGTTGTAAAAACTCACGGCAAGCTCTATGTAGATGTGGGTCTTGATCGACCATTACCATTTGAAGGTGACCTCAGGGAGAAATCTAAGATTATTGTACGAATAAAAAGAAATCGAAATGAATATTCATGTAGAGAAGTACAAAAGAACCAAGTTACGGGCTATTGGGGCTATGATGTAAAATTTGTACCTTCGCTATTCGGGCTATTACGAAATGATAATTATAAAGTATTAATAACTTCAAAAGAGGGCAATTTCTTTCGGTTAAATGATTTAAATGATAGTAGGAGAAGAGAGATCCTCATCTTATTTGGTAGTCCAAAAATTGGTGTAAGGAAAATTTTAGAAAGCGAGAAAATTGATTTCAGAGAGAATCTTGATTATACATTTAATATGTTCCCTTATCAGGGCACAGATACAGTAAGATTAGAAGAGGCAGTATTAGGGACGCTTTCAATTATTAATTATTCTTTAAATTATCAAGGAACTTAAATCAGACTTAATTTTTGACTGAAGTGTATAATTGAGTATTACGTTTGTGCTCGAGGATTAGATTATAAATTTATTAAAGGGAAATATAATGTGAAGGCTATCCTATGGGTCATAGAAAATACAGCGCACCGCGACGAGGGAGTATGGCTTACAGGCCTAGGGCTCGAGCGCGCAGTTTAGAATCAAGGGTCAGGACATGGCCAAATCATCTTTCGGAAAAACCGACCCTACAGGGCTTTGCTGGGTTCAAGGTTTCAAATTTAGGCGTATTGACAATCGACGACAGAGAAAAAACTCCAAATTTTGGAAAGAATTTGTTAAATCATTCAACGTTGATAGCTACTCCTCCAATTAAAATTATAGGTATTAGGGGTTACTTTGAAAATACTTATGGAAGACGAGCCGTTTTTGATCATTTTGTGAAAGATATGGACAAAAATTTAGTCAAAAGAGTAAAACAAAAACAAAAAGATGACAAAGAAAAAACTAAAGAACTGAAGTCGAAGTTAAATAAAATAGATCGCATAGTTGCAGTTGTTGCTCTTTCACCGAATTCAATTTCAATTTCTCAGAAAAAACCATTCGTTTGGGAGATCCCCCTAACTGGAGAGGATAAAGCATCTCAATTCGATTATCTCGAATCTAGATTAGGAAAGGATGTAAGGATATCTGAAGTATTTCAGACTGGACAGTACATTGACGTTTCGGGAATTACCAGAGGAAAGGGAGTTGAGGGTCCAATCACTAGATTTGGGGTCAAACGAAAGCAGCACAAGTCTAGGAAAAGTGTTAGAGCATTAGGTACACTTGGCCCAATTTCACCAGCCGTGGTTACATATACAGTTCCAAGACAAGGTCAGAGGGGTTTTCACCAAAGGACAGAATATAACAAAAGAATATTGATGATTTCAAATGCAGAAAAGGAAGTTGATAATAAATTAAATAAGAGTTCTGGCTACGACCACTTTGGAAAATTAACTGGTGACTATATAATAGTAAGGGGATCTGTGCCCGGTGTCCCAAAGAGATTAATTAAAATGAGATTTCCAATCAGACCTAAGCATAACAAGGTCATTGTACCCAAAATTTTGGAGACAATAGCATAATGATTACAAAGGTGTTTGATATTTCCGGAAAAGAAATAGATAATATAGAACTTCCGGCGGTCTTTGAGACGCCATATATGCCCGAAGTGATACACAGAGTCTTTGTCCACACATCATCAGGACAATTCCAGCGCCAAGGCCGATATCCAGATGCGGGCGAGGTAGTAAGCGCTGAATCGAGAAATACTGGTCAAGGAATAGCCCGGATTGCTCGAGCTAGAGGTGAAGGATTTCAAAGGGCTGGTCAAGCCGCAGGAGTCGGCGGTATACGCCATGGCAGAGTAGCTCATCCGCCTATGTCCTGGAAAAAAATTGAAAAGAAAATAAATAAAAAAGAAAAATTGCTGGGTTTTTGCTCGGCTATTGGAGCAACGTCAAGAAAAGACCTAGTCGAAGAAAGAGGGCATAAAATATCCACCATCGAAAGTCTGCCGATTGTGGTTTCGAATGAAATTGAGGATATAACAAAAACATCGCGTTTAAAAGAAATTCTCATATCGTTAGGACTTGGTGAAGATTTGAAGCGTTCCGAGAAAATAGTCAGAGTACGGTCAGGAAAATCAAGAATGCGTGGTAGAAAGCGTACGACTGCTTTAAGTTGCATTATTGTGGTTACAAAAGGATCTCCTATTTGCAAACTAACTTCGTTGCAAGGAGTTGATATAAAGCCAGTAGATGATATGAATATACTAGATCTTGTTCCGGGGTCAAAACCTATACGCCTGACTATTTACTCCAAGGGAGCATTAGAGAAGTTATCTGCGTTAGAATGTACCAGTATTAGAATTCAAAAATTGGTGATTCGAGATTGAAAAAGGACAATGAGTACGACCGGATAATAGAAAAGCCATATGTGACGGAAAAAACTTTTAACATGATAGAACGTGAAAATAAACTATCTTTTGTGGTATCCGAGAAGGCCACGAAGCCAGACATAATAAAGGCCATGAAAGAGCTCTATGAATCAGAAACTTCTAATGTTAACACTTTACGTACAATACACGGGAAAAAAGCAATCATCAAGTTTTCAAAAAATGAAGGAGCTCGTGAGCTAGCAACTAAATTAGGAATCGTTTAACGAATTTGTTTCTAGTTAGATTTAAAAGTAGTAATTTGGGGTTGATATTGATTGGTTAGAGAGTTTACATTTAGAGGGTATTCTTACGCGCAAATAAAGGCGTTATCTATCGAAACGGTTATGCCCTTGCTTAATGCAAGACAACGAAGATCGTTAGATAAGAGACTTGCCAAATATATGAATGATGACAAGAGAAAACTTCGCGAGGAAATAAAGGAAGCACGTGAAGGAAAGCTAAAGGGCACCATAAAAACCCATGTAAGAGATATGATAATCCTTCCGGATATGGTAGATATTACTATTGGCGTACACAACGGTAAAGAATTCTTTCCCGTCTCGATTAAGCCCGAGATGATTGGGCATTATTTGGGAGAATATGCAATAACTAATAAGCGCGTACAACATGGCGCTCCTGGAGTTGGCGCTTCTAGATCGAGTCTGTATGTTCCATTAAAGTGATGTAGTGTTGCCATCCTATTCCTATTCATTTGAAAAATTTGACAAAAATAAGCATGTCAAAGCTGCAATTCGGGAAACCGATATTTCACATAAGCATGCAAGAGAGTTAGCCCTTTCTATCAATGGCAAATCTATTGAAAAAGCTAGAAGCTATTTGGACGAAGTTGTTGATGGGAAGATTGCTGTACCGTACAGAAGATACAATAACGAAGTAGCGCATAGATCTAATATACGAGATGGTTTTTGTTCAGGTCGTTTCCCAAGGAAGGCATCTATGGAATTTTTGAAATTATTGGACAATTTAGAATCAAACGCAGAATACAAGGGAATGGATCTCGATAGATTAAAGATTATCTCCTGTGTAGTTCATAAGGGAACAAAATTAGAGAGATTCACACCTAGGGCTATGGGTAGATCGAGTCCAAAAATAGATACACTTGTTCATGTCGAAATTGTCGCTAGTGAATGATCAATATGAGTGCAATAAAGAACGTTATGAAAAACAATTTTAGAAATATGGAGTTAGACGAGTATCTAAATAGCGCCTTGCGAGATGCCGGATATGGAGGAGCGGAAGTTCAGAAAACACCAATAGGTACAAAGATAACATTGTTTGTTACTAGACCTGGACTGGTAATTGGAAGGAAAGGCGCAGGTATCAGAGACTTGACATCGCGATTAGAGGAGCAATTTGGTCTAGCTAGTCCTCAAATATCTGTTATGGAAATAAACGCTCCTGAATTAAATCCTAAAATCATGGCAAACAGAATTTCACAATTAGTTGAAAGAGGTACAGCATTTCGTCGAGCTGCCCTGTGGACAATAAACACAATTATGAATGCTGGTGCCTTAGGTGTTGAGGTAACTATAGCAGGCAAGCTTCGTAGTGAACGTGCCCACTTTGAAAAGCATACTTCAGGTATAATGCCAAAGAGCGGTGAAATGGCCAATCAGATAGTTAAGACCGGAATTACAAGCGTTGTGACAAAGATGGGTCTTATGGGTATACAATTAAGAATTGCATTACGGCAAGAAATGCGTAAAGAATTTGAATTGATTGATGAGATGGAAAATATTCAGGAGAAACAAATTCAAGAATCTGAGTCAGAATTAGAAATGACTGAGAGTGAACCAGTACATGAGAAGCAGAATCCTGTAGAGAGTGAACCAGTACATGAGAAGCAGAATCCTGTAGAGAGTGAACCAGTACATGAGAAGCAGAATCCTGTAGAGAGTGAACCAGTA
>Ga0126377_10001604_pt1 | contig 14925 bp, 13 predicted proteins | sample PanSoiMetPlot_22_FD_92647 | JGI IMG/M metagenome (GOLD analysis project Ga0126377, IMG submission 92647) | Tropical forest soil microbial communities from Panama - MetaG Plot_22 | ecosystem: Environmental > Terrestrial > Soil > Tropical forest > Bulk soil | place: Panama | collected 2016-02-17
AGTGGCGCCCTGCGCGAAGGCGACGACGGCCCCCTCGAAGGCGTGGGCGCCGGCGAAGAGCAGGCTGCGCGTGAAGAGGAGCGGCACGCGCGCCGACGACGGCACCGCCGGAACCAGAAACGCCTCCGTCAGGCAGGCCACGGCGATCGCGCCGCGGCGCGGTGCCTTCGGCGCCGGCTTGGGCCAGCGGAACGCGAGCCCGTCGACCCCCATCCAGCCGTTGTGTCCGACGAAGGCCACGACGCGCGCGCCGCCGCCGGCTTCGAGCTCGGTCCCGTCGGGGAGCGCGATCCGCCGCGCCGCGCCCGGGCCGGCGAAGAGGTCTGCGGCGTAGGCGGCCATGGCCGATCCGATCGCCTCGCCGCGCCACGCGTGCGCGACCACGTAGACCGGGATGCGCCGCCGCACCCCGCGCGCGCGCATCCGCGCGGTCGGCGTCACCCAGCGCCGCCAGACCCGCAGCTCGAGCACGTCCGGCTGCGGGTCGCGCCGGAGCAGCACCTGCGTCCATCCGGATCCGCGGCGCCCGAACCAGCCGCGAAACCCGCCGCTGGTGGCCCAGTACAGGTTGCCGTCCGGATCGTCGCCGTCGCCCAGCCTGCCGCCTCCGCAGCGCAGTACATCGCTGTCGCACAGAGGGACGTGCGCCTCGACGACGAGCGGCCGGCCGGCGGCGAGGTCGGCGGCGACGTCGGCCTGCAGGTCCGAGAGCCACGCCTCCGCCGCGGCGGCCGTCTGGGCTCGTGCCGCCCCGGCCCCCGCGCCGACGGCGATCAGCGCCGCCACCGCCGCCGCGGGCACCGCTCCGGGGCCAGCCCCTGGCGCACGGACCCGTGGCACGGTGCATGTGACGCGCGGCGGCCGCGAAGGATCCGGTTACCGCCGCGTGTAGCGGAGCTCGATGGCGCCGACATCGCCGTCGCCGCCCGCACCCCCGACCGCGCCGGCACCCTCGGCCGCGGCGGGCAGAAGCTCGCCGACATCCGCGGCCGGCAGGCCCTGCGCGCCGAGGTCCGCCACCAGCTGGGCCGCGGCCGCGCCCGGCACGGTGAGGAGCAGGCCGCCGCTGGTCTGCGCGTCACACGCGAGCAGCAAGGCGAGCTCTCCGTCGGGGCCCAGCCCGTCGCGCCCGCGCAGCGATGGCCCGATGAACTCGAGGTTGGACTTGCTGCCCGCCGGCACCAGGCCGGCCGCCGCGTACTCGCGAGCGCCCGCCAGGAGGGGCAGCGCCGACAGATCGATCGCCGCCCGCAGCCCCGAGCCGCGGAGGATGTTTCGCAGATGGCCGAGCAGGCCGAAACCGGTGACATCGGTGCAGGAGGTCACACCCGCGCGGCGCGCTGCCTCGAGCGCACCCCGGTTGTGCGTCGTCATCGACTCGACCGCGGCGCTGGCCTCGGCCGCGCTCGCCACCCCCTTCTTGATCGCCTGGCCGATGATCCCGGTGCCCAGCGCCTTGCTGAGCACCAGCCGCTGGCCCGCCTGCGCCGTCCGGTTGGAGAGGAGCGCGGCCGGGTCGACCACGCCCGTCACCGACAGCCCGTACTTCACCTCGGCATCGCGCACCGTGTGTCCGCCGACGATGGCGACCCCGGCCTCGGCGCATGCCGCCGCGCCGCCGCGCAGGATCCCCTCCAGCACCGAGAACGGCAGCAGGTCGTCGGGGAAGAAGACGAGGTTCAAGGCGTAGAGCGGGCGCCCACCCATGGCGTAGACGTCGGAGATGGCGTTGGTGGCCGCGATGCGCCCGAACGTCTCGGGGTCATCGACCAGGGGCGCGATCACGTCCGCGGTCATCACCAGCGCCGGGTCCGCGCCGCCGCCGAGGCGCACGACCGCCGCGTCGTCCGCGAAGTCGGTGGACACGAGGACGCTGGCATCACCGGCGGCGGGGCGCGCCATTCCGCCGGCATGCAGTCGCTCCAGGACCTGGACCAGGTCCCCGATGCGGAGCTTGGCCGCTCAACCACCTCCCCGCGCGTACTCGGTCAGGCGGACGGGAGCCTCGTGCGTGGGTGCGGCGTGCTCGGGCCTGGACATGCCGGCAGCCTAGCAGACCGGCCCGCGACTCCGGCGACCCCGCAGCGCAGGGCGGGCGCTACTCGAAGGATCGGTGGCGCCGGCGGCGGGTCAGGAGCACGAGGGCGGGAACCCAGCCGGCCGCCACCAGAGCGACCAGCCCGAGCGGGCTCAGCCGGTCGGAGGAGCGCGGCCTGAGGCTCGACTCGGACGACGTGACGAGCGCTGCGGCCGGACGCTTTCCCCTTTCGGGGGCCGCGCCGGCGGCGATGGGCCGGAGGCAGAGGAGAACGGAGAACGAAAGGAGCAGGGCGGCAAGCGCCTTGCGTATCGGGGGCATTCCGCCGCGAGCATACCTCCCACCCGGATCGGCGGTGGAGAAAAACCGGGTCATTCCCAGTTTATTGATTTATTTTAATATGTTACGAGTCATCGGTCGTCCAGATGTAAGGGAACCGACACTCGGACATTGAATCGTGGATCCGGGACCCATTCCGGGGGGTTGCCTGAATGGATCCCGGAGATATCGCGTGATATGGAGAACTTCACGGAGGTCAGTCCATGCGAGCCATGAAAGGTCTGTTCCTTGCCCTTTCGCTCGTCGCGCTGGTCGCGGCGTGCGGTGGGAAGAACAAGAAGAGGATGACGGCCGGCGGCAACAACGACGACACCGGCAACTACGCGGGTGGCGACGACTCGGGCGGGAAGTCGAAGTCGGCCAAGAACGCGAACCTCAACGACGTGATCTACTTCGCCTTCGACAAGTCGGACCTCGACGAGGAGTCGCGCAAGAAGCTCTCCGAGAACGCCGACTGGCTCAAGAAGGATCCCGCGCGGACGCTGACCATCGAGGGTCACACCGACGAGGTGGGGACGCCCGAGTACAACCTCGGCCTGGGCGAGCGCCGCGCGCGCACGACAAAGGACTACCTGGTGCGGCTCGGCATCCAGGAGAAGCGCATCTCGATCATCACGTACGGCGAGGAGCGGCCGGCCGGCAGCGACGACTCGAAGAACCGGCGCAGCATGTTCATCGCCACCAAGAAGAAGTAGCCGCGCCCGCGGCGGCACGGGAGCCCGACACCGTCTTCGCACGGCGAGTCCGTCGCCGGGCCCGGAACCTGCCGCCGGGGGCCGCTCCTGGCGGCTTCCTCGGTCAGCGGACGCGGACGCTCTTCTCGAAGAAGGCCGAGCGGAACCCGGCCGTCTCGTCGAACGCCCCGCGGGGAGCCTGGATCGCGATGATCGAGAGGCTCCCCGAACCGGCGAACACGACGAGCTGGCTGCGCAGCGCCTGCCCGTCGTTGTCGTTGTCGACGACCACGCTGTAGCCCTCGTGTCCCTGGACCCGCATGGTCCGGGCGCCACCGACCTGGTCTCCGGTCCTCGACCCCGGCAGCTGCGAGAGCGCCTGGGCGACCATGGAGTCGTCCATCTGCACCCCGTAGGTGGGTGAGCTGACCGCGGTGATGGTGCACGGCGTGGTGCCGCACTGGCCGGTGAACACCGCGGCGTTGCCGGCCCCGAGGACCGCGAAGCCGCGCGGGATGTCGAGCGCGAGCGTCCCGGTCGAGTCCTTCCACCAGCCGCCCTGCCAGGCGCCCTGCGGGAGCTGCGGCTGCTGCGGGTCCTGCTGCTGGGGCGGCTGCTGCGGCGACGGCGCGTCGTCCGCGTAGAGCTTGCGACCGGGCTCGACCGTGAAGTTGGGAGCGACGACACCCGATGCGCTGGCGGGATCCGCCGGCGCGGCTGGACCGGGCGACGAGGGCCGCTGGTCCCCGCCGCCGCCACCACCACCGCCACCGCCGCCTCCTCCTCCGCCGCGCATCGCGAGGAAGAGACCCACGCCGGCAGCCGCGACCAGGAGGCCGGCGCCGATCCACAGCCCGGCGCGAGCGGCGCCGGACGACGCGGCCGTCGGAGCGCGCACGTGGCGGGCGGCCGAGTCTCCGCCGAGGAGCGGCGCGGCCCCGGCGGCAAACGGCCCGCGCTCGCCCGGTCTCGACGGCGGAAACGGCGACGGCGACGGTGACTGCAGATGGCCGGGCGCCGGCGACTGGTACGCGGGCACCGGCGTCGTGGGCACCGCCGACCCCTGGTGCGGCGGCGACGCGAACGGCGGCGGCGAGTACTGGGCCGGCGGCGCCCCGTACGGCGGCGGCGTCGATGGTGGCGCCGACGAGGGCGGCGACCCGTACGGCGGCGGCGACGACGGCGGCGCCGACGAGGGCGGCGACCCGTACGGCGGCGGCGTCGATGGCGGCGCCCCATAGGGGGGCGACTCGTACGGCGGCGGCGACGACAGCGGCGCCCCATGCGGAGGCGGCGAGGAGTACGGCGCCGGCGGCGACGCCCCCGGCGAGTACGCCGACGACGGCGGCGACCCGAACGGCGCAGCCAGCGGCGCGGGTCCCGGCATCCCCATCGGCGACTGCATGGCCCCGGGCAGCGGCGTGCGCAGGAGCGGAACGCCCGGCGGCGGACTGTCGGGAAGCGGCAGCGCCGGTGCCGGCAGCTGCCCTCCCCCGCCGGGGAAGCCGGACGCGGCCGTCTGATCGGCGCTCGGCCCGACCTCGAGCACCAGCCGGGCCAGCCGATCGGCGAACGCGTCCATGCTGGGCGGCCGCCTCGCCGGATCCTTGTCGAGCGCCTCCATGACCAGATGGCTGAGGCTGGGCGTGAGGCGCAGGTCGGGGCGACGCTCGCGCGGCGGCACCGGCATCTCGGTCAGGTGCTTGGACAGGATGGCCATGAGCGACGGCCCCTCGAACGGGAGCCGCCCGGTCACCATCTCGTACAGCATGGCGCCCAGGGCGTAGACGTCGGTGCGCGCGTCGACCGTCTCGCCGCGGATCTGCTCCGGCGCCATGTACTGCGGCGTGCCCAGCAGGTCGCCGGCGCGGGTCATCGGCCGGTTCGATATGTCGCCCTGCTCGTCGCGCAGCTTGGCGATGCCGAAGTCCAGCACGCGCACGACGTCGCTCAGCCGGCCGCGCTGGACCAGCATGACGTTGTCCGGCTTGAGGTCGCGGTGAATGATGCCGTGGCTGTGAGCGTCGGCCAGCGAGGCACACAGCTGCTCGCAGATGGCCAGCGCCCGCCCCGCCGCCAGCGGCCCCTCGCGCGAGAGCACCTCGCGCAGCGATCGCCCCTCCAGACACTCCATCGCGATGAAGAGCGCGCCGTCGGCGTCCTGACCGAAATCGAACAGCGTGACCGTGTTGGGGTGCGAGAGCTTGGCGGCCAGCTCCGCCTCGGCGTTGAAGCGGCGCACCAGGCCCGGCTCGGCCGACAGCTCGGCGCGCAGCACCTTGAGCGCGACGATGCGCTTGAGCGAGATCTGCTCGGCGCGGTAGACGGTGCCCATCCCGCCCTCGCCGAGCTTGGCCAGGATGCGATAGCGGCCGGCCACCACCCGCCCGATGAAGCCGGAGCTCGCCGGATCCATCGCGTCCTGCTGCGCGGTCGCCGCCGTGGCGCTCGCCGCGCTCGGCTCCGTCGAGGCCAGTGCGCTTCCGCACGCGCCGCAGAAGCGGGCGTCAGGCGCAACCGCGGTCCTGCACTTTGGACAGTGGCTGGATGTACTGGGCGCCGTCAGACCGCCAACCCCGGGTTGGCCTGCGAGTATATCACCTCACCCGTGCTACGCTGGGTTCGGATGAGAGCTGCCCGGTCGGTCGCTGCGGCGATCGCGCTCAGTGTCTCGCTCCATATCGCCTCGCGCGCCCTCGCTCAACCGGCGCAGGGCGACGCGGCACCGCCGCGACCGCCATCACCGACGCCGGCGCCACAGCCGGCGCCGCCACCACAGGCGGACGCCTTCGGTCCGCTCCTGGAGATCGAGGCGATCGAGGTGGTCGGCAACAGGTGGACCGGCGAGGAGCACATTCGCCGCGCGCTGCCGGTGCGGCCAGGCCAGGTGCTGCGGGCCAGCGACCCCCGCCTGCGCGCGGCCCGCTTCAAGGTCCTGGCGCTGGGCTACTTCCGCGACGTCGACCTCAGCCTGCGCAAGGGCAGTACCCGTGGACACGTCATCCTGACCGTTCGCGTGGTGGAGCGCGGCACCGTCGTGCTCAACCGCATCTTCTTCGGCAACACGCTCATCACGCCCTGGTGGGCCGGCCTCGACCTGACCGAGCGCAACTTCTTCGGCACCGGCGTCGGCGTCGGCGGCGCGTTCGTGCTGGCCGGGCAGGGAAAGGAGACCGGCGCCGACAAGCAGCAGGCCTACCAGCTGCGCATCGAGGACTCGTCGCTCTTCGGCAGCGAGGTGGGGGCGCACCTGTCCGGCTACTACGACGACGCCAGCGAGCCGTACCGGGTGCGTGGGCCCACCGACGAGGGCGCGGCGGACAACTTCGCCGCCTTCGACTACCGGCGCATCGGCGGGCGCGGCGGCGTCACCCTCAACCTGGCGCCGCTCTCGCGCTTGACCCTGCTCGCGCGCTTCGAGAGCGTGCACGCCGACCTCCCGCCCTCCCCCACGCGCACGCTCACCGACGGCACCCGCGTGCCGGTCGACCTCCTGCTCGAGGACGGCGACAGCCGGGTCGCCACCCTCGGACTCCTCTTCGAGCGCGACACGCGGCCCGACCCCATCCTGCCGTTCGCCGGCAATCACACGCTGCTCCTGGCCGAGGGCGGGGCGGGCTTCCTGGGCTCGAGCTACGACTTCGGCACCGCGCTGGTCCGCCACGAGAGGTGGTGGTCGGTGCGGCCCGGCCACGTCGTGTCGATGCACCTGACCGGCGGGGCCGTGGTGGGCGACGCGCCGCTGTTCGAGCGGCTGCACGTGGGCGACATCGACCGCATGGTGTCGGCGCACGCGCTCGGCCTGGTCGTGTCGACCACCCCGCCCTTCGATCTGCTCGGCACCGGCTCGGACGAGATCACCTACGGCGAGGTGGCCGGCCTGGTCGAGGGCCAGTACGCGTACCGCCTGTTCCGCAGGAAGCGCGGCGTCTACGGCGGCGACCTGTTCGTCGGCGCCGGGCTGTGGTCTCTCTGGTCCACGCGCGACATCGGCGTGACCAAGCCCGACTTTCCGGTCGATCTCCTGCTCGACGCGGGCCTGCGCCTCGACACGGAGATCGGCATCTTCGAGCTGAGCCTGGCCAACGCGCTGGGCCGGGTCCCGCTCTGACCCCGGAGCCCACCTCGGTGGACCAGAGCGAGCTCGGGTGTCGGGGTTTCGCGCTCTCGCGTCTGGCCCGGGCCGCGCGCGTCGCCGCGCTGGCTCTCTCGCTGGTGGCCGCCGCCGCCGGTGCGGCAGCCGCCCAGGATGACGACAGCGACATCCAGGAGCGGCGCATGGGCTTCGCCGAGCGCGGCAAGAACCTGGCGCTGACGACCTCGTTCACCGAGGTCTTCGACCGCGAGGCGTTCGAGAAGATCTCGAGCGGATTCGTCACCACGGTGGTGGTCCGCATCTATGTCTATCGCGCCACGCGCACCGAGGCGCCCGTGTCGCTGGCGCTGCTCAAGCTGGAGGTCGTCTATGATCCGTGGGATGAGGTGTTCGAGGTGCGCTCGCGCGGGCCGCTCGGGGAGAAGCAGGTGCGCACGCGCAGCCGGGCGCAGGCGCTGCGCCTCATGACCGAGCTCGACGAGATGCCGATCGCGCCGCTCGACCGGCTGCCGATCGGGCCGCATCATTTCGTGGCCATGGTGGTGGAGCTCAACCCGATCTCGCCCGAGCTCCTGGCCGAGATGCGGCGCTGGCTGAGCCGGCCGGCCGGCGAGACCTCGCTCGACTCCAGCTCCTCCTTCTTCGGCTCCTTCGTTTCGGTGTTCGTCAACCCCAAGCTCGAGCAGGCCGACCGCACGCTGCGCATCCGCTCGCAGGCCTTCTACCGGGCGCCCCGATGAGGCGGCGATGAGGCAGCGATGAAGCCGGGCGTCGACGACACGGGCGAGGGCAGGCGCGTCGGCCTGCAGGCCAAGCTGGTGGGCGTGCTGCTCGCCACCGCGCTCACCCCGCTCCTGGTCTCGGCCTTCCTGGTCGACCAGATCGCGGAGGTGGCCCAGAACTTCGCCTCGCACGAGGCCGAGCGCCTGCGCCAGCCGCTCGGCGAGGCCCAGGTGGTCTACATGCGGCTCATCGAGACCAAGAAGCGCATGTACCGCCACATGGCGGAGCAGCTGGCCCAGTCGGCTCCGGTCGGCGCCGCGCTGCGCGGCGAGGGCACGCAGGGGCTCGTGGACGAGGCCCGCCGCCTCATGGCCGAGGAGCCCGACCTCCTGCGGGTGACGCTGCACAGGTCCGGCGGCGAGGTCCTGGCCGAGGAGAAGCGCGCCCGACCGGGCCCCGACGGGCCGCGGCGGTACCGCGAGTTCCCGGTCAGCCGGCCGGCCGCGGACGGCGCGGCCGTCGACCTGGCGTTCGCCGCCGACGTCGAGCTGCTCGACCAGCACCGCCAGGTCGGCCGCATTCTCGACGACAGCCAGCGCATCGATCAGGTGCGCACCTCGCTGCCCCGCTCGTACCGCCTGGGCTACATCATCCTGGTCGGCGGGGTGGTCGTGCTGGTCTCCGCGACCGGGATCCTGCTGGCGCGCAGGCTGACCGGCCGCATCGCCGCGCTCGTGTCGGGGACGCGCCGGGTGGCGAGCGGCGACCTCGACGCCCGCGTCGCGCTGTCGGGCCGCGACGAGCTCGGCGAGCTGGCCGGCGCCTTCAACCGCATGGTCGAGGACCTCAAGCGGGACCGCCAGCAGATCCTCTACCTCCAGCGCATCGGCGCCTGGCAGGACGTGGCGCGGCGGCTGGCCCACGAGATCAAGAATCCGCTCACGCCGATCCAGCTGGCCGTGCAGCAGCTGGTGTCGAGCTACGGCGGCGACGATCCGCGGCACGAGAAGATGCTGGCCGACGCGGCCGAGATCGTCGGCGAGGAGATCCGCGGGCTGCGCCGCCTGGTCGACGCCTTCAGCGCGCTCGGCCGCCTGCCGCCGGCCGAGCCGCGTCCGCTCGCCATGGCCCAGCTGGCCGACGATCTCGGCAAGGAGCCGCAGTTCACCGGTCGCCTCGAGCTCACCGCACCGCCCGAGCCGGTCACCGTCGCCGGCGACCGCCTGCTCCTGCGCCGCCTGCTCACCAACCTCATCGAGAACGGCATCCACGCCGGCGAGGCGGCCGGCAAGAGCGGCCGCGTCGCGATGCGCTGGTCGGCCGACCACGGCCGCGGCACCGCGCGCATCACCGTCGACGACGAGGGCGGCGGCGTGGCGGCGGCCGACCGCGAGCGCATCTTCGAGCCCTACGTCACCAGCAAGGAGAGCGGCACCGGGCTGGGCCTGGCGATCGCGAAGAAGATCGCGCTCGACCATGGCGGCAACCTCCTGGTGGAGGGAGACGCGGCTCCGTCAGGGGGGGCGCGGTTCGTGCTGACGGTGCCGCTGGCCTGATCACGCGCCGCGCTTGCCGATCGCATGCGCCGCGCCGGCCGCCCGCAGGGCGAATCCGCCCGGCGTCTCCTCGATCCGCTCCGCCAGCGCGTAGTAGGCGGGAGTCGTGATGCGCGCGGTGAGGCGGCGGCCGCGGGCGCTGCAGTAGAGCGCGTTGTCCGCGTCCACCTCGAGGCTCGCGTAGTCCAGCTCCTCCTCGCTCTCGTCGTTGAGGGAGAGGAAGGCGCGATCGCCCTGCCAGCGGGCGGACAGCGCCAGGAGCTCGGCGTCGTCGACGTCGACGTACGCGTAGCGGCGCTCGTCGAGGCGGAGGATGGGCCGGCCGTCATCGAGCCGGTCGAGCCAGCGCAGGAGCGCGCGCTGGAAGCCGCGGTGGGTCACCACCGCTCCCTCGTGCCAGAAGCGGCCCTCGCGATCCAGCCGGATACCGGTCTGGCGGAGCCGCTCGATCATCTCGGGGGTGGGCTGGAAGTCACCGCGTTCCGGCACCACCCGATCCTAGCGCCAGATCAGTCCTCGAGCGCCCGGATGCGGTCCTTGGTCGCCAGCTTCATCTTCTTGAGCTGGGCGTACTCGACTTGTTCTGAGGAGGTCAGAGATATATGGCGGTCGAGCTGGCGGAGGCGTTCCTTGATGGCCCGGTGCTCCGCACTCAGCCGTGTCAACAGATCTTCTTTTGACGCACCAATCTCCATGCGCTCCACCGGGTCACCTCCTGGATGCGAGGATGCGACCGCCGCGCTCGAGCTCGTGAGCCGCGCCGCGGTCGCGTCGAGTCGAGTACCACGAGCTCGACGATAGCGTGTTCGGTGGGACCGGACAACGGCAATTCCGGCCGTGCGCGGGGGCCTGGAGGCAGAAAGGGGGTCCCCGTGACGCGCACCGGATGCGCGTCCGGACCGCCGTTTCATTCCCCGTCGTCGCGACGGGCGAGGAGCCTGGTGCCCGGGTTACCGTCGGGAAACGCGACCTCGGCCGCGCTCGGCCGGATGTAGACGGGAGTACCCGTTTGCAGCACGTCGATGCGCGGTCCGGCGAGCGCGAGGCGGGCCACGGAGCGCGCGGACGGCGTGACTCGCGCGCGAGACAGCGGAGCGCCGGCGGCGGCCAGCGCGGCGCCGTGCAGCGACAGCGCATCACCGACGATCACCGCGCGGGAGAGCCCGCTCGCGCGCAGGATGTCGGCGACCGCGGCGGCCAGCCGAGCGGGCTCCACGATGCGCTCGTCGGCCATCGGCTCGGCGCGATCACCGTCCACGCGATAGAAGCCGGCGCCGAGCTCGTCGCGCCGCGCGTCGAAGGCCGCGACCACGAGCGCGCCGTCGAGCGGCTCGATCGCGGCCGCGTCGAGCGCGAGCGCCGCCAGCGACGACGCCGACCAGAGCGGCAGCCCGGTGGCGAAGCAGAGCCCCTTGGCCGTGGCCATGCCGATGCGCAGGCCGGTGAACGAACCGGGGCCGGCCCCGACCGCGATGGCGGCCAGATCGCCCAGGCGGGCGCCGGCGTCCGCGAGCGCGCGGTCGATCAGCGGGATGAGGTCGTCGCTCCGGCTGGCGGCACGCCCCTCTCCGGTGATGTCACAGGCGGGGCCGAGGACGGCCACGCTCGCCACATCGGTCGAGGTGTCGAGGGCGAGGACCGGAGACCGCCCGTACTCGCCGCGCCATTCCATGATGTAGCGCCTCCTACCACGTCTGGTAGCATCGTGGAAGACCGTGGCGCTGGGCTCCGACCTCAAGAAGCAGCAGATCACGCCAGAGGAGCTGGAGGAGCTGCTGAGCGGTCTGGAGAAGCTCCTGGACCGCACGAAGGTGCTCTACGAGCAGTATTTCATGGGCATCCAGAAGGTGGCGCCGATGCAGCTCCACCGCGACATCGAGCGGCGCGTGCGCGATCTCATGCAGCAGCAGATCCGCAACACGTCGATGCGCTTTCGCTTCACCACGATCAGCCAGAAGTTTGGGGCCTACCAGACCTACTGGAAGCGGACGCTGCGCGAGATCGAGCAGGGCAAGTACGTGCGCGACCTCGTGCGGGTCAAGAAGAAGGCGGACGCGCTCGGCGAGGACCTGCCCGAGGAGCTGCTGGTCAAGCTGCCCAAGCTGGTGCAGGACCGCATCCGGCGCGACCGGGCCAGGATGGCCGAGCGGGCGCTGAGGAGCGAGTCCGAGTCGGGCGACACGCTGCTCGACGCCGCCGCGCTCGACGACCTGGCCTTGACCGAGACGCCGGACGAGGCGCCGGTGGTGCACTCGATCAGCGAGGAGGAGGCGCAGACGCTGTTCAACGAGGGCGACCTCGACATGGACGGCCTGTTCAGCGCGCTGACCGGGAAGCAGGCCGAGGCGGCCCCGGCGCATGTCGCCGAGGCGGTGGCGGTGCCGGCCGTCGAGGCGGCACCGGCGCAGGCCCCCGAGCCGGTGGCGGCGCAGGTCGCGGAGGCGGCCCCGGCGCACGTCGCCGAGGCGGTGCCGACGCCGGTCGCCGAGGCGGTGCCGACGCCGGTGGCCGAGTCGGAGCCGGCGTCGTCGACGCGGCCGACCGTGACCCTGCCGCGGGGGGTGGCGGTCAGCCGCCCGGCCGCGCGGGCCGAGCCGGGTTTCCGGGTCCCTCTGCCGCGCGGCCCGGGCCGGGCCGAGCCGAAGGCGTCCTCCGAGACCGACGCGGCCGAGGTGGCCCCGGCGGCCCCGGTCATACCCGTGACGCCCGTGGTGACGCGCGTGACGGCCTCGTCGCCGGCGACACCCGCGGCGGCACGGCCGGCTGCGGGCGCGCCGCCGCCCGCGCCTGCGACCAGGCCGACGGAGCAGCGGGCGAGCCCGCCCCGCCACCGCACCGCGACCGCGCCGCGCATCGCGACGCCGCCCCTGCCCGCGCCGGATCTCCCGCCCGGCATGGACGAGAAGCAGTGCCGCGAGCTCTACGCGCGCTACCTCAAGGCGCGCCAGCTGGTGGGCGAGAGCAACGACGACGTCACCTACGACCGGCTGGTCTCGTCGCTGCGCAAGCAGGCGTCGACGATCATGAACGAGCACGGCGCGCGCGGGGTGCAGTTCCACGTCGTGGTGCGCGGCGAGAAGGTCGTCCTCAAGGCCAGGCCGCTCAAGCCCGGCAAGCCCGGTGAATAGGCGCCGATGACCTACCGCGCGGTCTTCCGCTGCATCGCCGGCTGCGAGGGCGAGCACCCGCTCGACGCCGTCCTCTACCGCTGTCCGCGATGCGGCGACCTGCTCGAGGTGGTGCACGACGTGGCGCTGCTCGGCCGGCGCTCGGCCAGCGCCTGGATGAAGCTGTTCGACGACCGCGTCATGAGCACGCAGTGGCCGTACGGCTCCGGCGTGTGGGGCAAGAAGGAGTGGGTGGCGCCGCACGTCGACGACAGGAACGTCGTCTCGATGTTCGAGGGCGGCACCAACCTCCTGTGGGCCGAGCGCTACGGTCGAACGCTCGGGCTCGACGATCTCTGGGTCAAGCAATGCGGCAACTCGCACACCGGCTCGTTCAAGGACCTGGGCATGACGGTCCTGGTCTCGTCGGTGGTGCAGATGGTGGCGGCCGGCGTGCACATTCCCGCCATCGCGTGCGCGTCGACCGGCGACACGTCGGCGTCGCTGGCCGCCTACGCCGCCGCCGCCGGGCTGCGGGCGGTGGTGCTGCTGCCGCGCGGCAAGGTGTCGACCGCCCAGCTGGTCCAGCCGCTCGCCAACGGCGCGCTGGTCCTCGCGGTCGACAGCGACTTCGACGGCTGCATGCGCATCGTGTCGGAGCTGGCCGAGCGCGACGGCGTCTACCTGGCCAACTCGATGAACTCGCTCCGCCTCGAGGGGCAGAAGACGGTCGCGATCGAGATCGTGCAGCAGTTCGACTGGCAGGTGCCGGACTGGGTGTTCATCCCGGGCGGAAACCTGGGCAACGTCTCGGCGCTGGTGAGCGGCTTCTCGATGATGAAGGAGCTCGGCCTCATCGCGCGGCTGCCGCGCGTGTGCGTGGCCCAGGCCGCACACGCCAACCCGCTCTATCAGAGTTACCGGCAGGGCTTCCGCGAGTTCGAGCCGGTGACCGCGCGCTCCACCCTCGCCTCGGCCATCCAGATCGGCAACCCGGTCAGCCGCGACCGCGCCATCCGCGCGCTGCGCCTGTGCGACGGCGTGGTCGAGCAGGCGAGCGAGGAGGAGCTGGCCGACGCGGCGGCGCGCGCCGATCTGACGGGCATGTTCTCGTGCCCGCACACCGGCGTGGCGCTGGCCGCGCTCGAGAAGCTGTGCGAGCGGCGCCTGGTCCGCCGCGGCGACCGCGTGGTCGTGGTGTCGACCGCCAGCGGCCTCAAGTTCGTCGACTTCAAGACGCGCTACCACGAGGGCGCGCTCCCCGACGTGCCCCACCCGCGCCACGCCAACCGCCCGGTCGAGGTGCCCAACGACTACGCGGCCGCGCGCGACACGGTGCTGCGCCACATCGACGGCCCGGTGCCGTCGCCGGCGAAGTAGTAGGCCAGGCCGCCACCGCAGCAGCCGATCGCGTGGACGCGGTCCTCGACGTGATCGCTGACGTGATCGCAGACGTTGTCGTCGACGGCGCCGTGGACGTGAGCGCCACCGTTGTGGTTGACGGGCGCGATGGCATGGTCGACGTCATCGACAAAGGTGGCGCTCACGTCCACGGCGCCGTCGACGACAACGACGACGACGACGATCACGTCATCGTCATCGTCATCGTCATCGTCGGTCGACTCGTCGCGGAGTCGATGGCGAGGGTCTCCGCGCAGACCATCCTCGCGTCCACCGGATCGACGCGACCCGTCGCGACGATCAGTGGCGCTGCGCGCTGCTGGTGTCGCCGTCGCCCGAGGGCTGGAAGCGCGTGCGCCCGGTCTGGTTCCACCAGTCGACCCAGCGCTGGCGGGCCTGCTCGCGCTCGCGGCGGGGCAGATCGTGGTGGTAGCCGAAGTACTCGCCGGTCGCCTTGCGCAGCTCCTCGGCGGAGGTGCGCCGCACCTCGGCGTCCTTGTGCGCGAGCCCCTCGAGCAGCCACTCGATGCGATTGCGCTGCCGGTTCTTCTCCCACCAGTGGCGCCACTTGCGGCTGTTCTGGCCGAAGTCCTGCTTGGTCAGGCGGACCAGCGCACGAGCGGCGATCGCGGCTGCCTCGCCGCCGCTGGCATGGACGTCGATGAGGTCGGGGATCGCCCGAACGTCGGCCAGCTCCACCAGCGCCGCGGCCGCGGCGTCGACGCGGCGGACGTCGCCCTCGTGCAGCGCGCGCCGCGCGAGCCCCAGCCCGGCGTCGACGCGGCCGGCCGGGTAGGACGACAGCGCGTCGATCGCCACCGCGCGGGTGCCGCGGTCCGGGTCGAAGACTCGTTCGACCAGCGGCGCGATCAGCGAGTCGAGGCGCATCTCCGACGCGCACAGCGCGGCGTAGTAGCGGACCTCGGCCCGGGGCTCGCGCAGCTTCTCGGCCACGAGCTCCGCGGCCGGCGCGCCGATGCGCACGATCAGG
>Ga0126377_10001605_pt1 | contig 14923 bp, 14 predicted proteins | sample PanSoiMetPlot_22_FD_92647 | JGI IMG/M metagenome (GOLD analysis project Ga0126377, IMG submission 92647) | Tropical forest soil microbial communities from Panama - MetaG Plot_22 | ecosystem: Environmental > Terrestrial > Soil > Tropical forest > Bulk soil | place: Panama | collected 2016-02-17
CCGGGTGGATCGATGAGCGCCTGCGGCCGGGTGGATCGATGAGCGCCTGCGGCCGGGTGGATCGATGAGCGCCTGCGGCCGGGTGGATCGATGAGCGCCTGCGGCCGGGTGGATCGATGAGCGTCACGCAGGCGCCGCCGGCCGAGCCGGGCCCGGGGCCCGAGGCCGCCGGGCGGCCGCGGGCGACCGACTGGCGCGCGGCCGCCCGCGACCTGCTGGACACGCTCGTGCCCGTGGCGATCGCGCTGCTCACCGCCGCGGTCATCGGGGCGCTGGTGATCCTCGCGGTGCGCCGCAGCGTCAGCGACCTCGGCGACGTCGCCAGCGCGATGTGGGAGTACGGGCTGCTCAACCGCGACTCGTTCGCCTACATCTTCGCGCGCGCCACGCCGTTCATCTTCGCCGGGATCGCCACCGCGATCGCGTTCCGGGCGGGCCTGTTCAACATCGGCGTGGAGGGCCAGTACGCGGTGGGCGCGATCACCGCCGCGATCGCCGGCTACTCGATCCAGGCGCCGACGGTCATCCACCTGCCGCTCACGCTGCTGGCGGGGATCCTCGGCGGGATGGCCTGGGCGGCGATCCCCGGGATCCTCAAGGCCTGGCGCGGGGCCAACGAGGTGATCTCGACGATCATGATGAACTACGTGGCCAACGGGCTGGTCCTGTACCTGCTCGCGGGCCCGCTGCGCGACACCCCGCCGGGCGTGCAGCAGCAGCGCACCGCCCCGGTCGAGGCGACCGCGCGGGTGGGGAGGATGAACGACTTCTTCAACTCGCTGGGGTTCAACTTCCGCGCGTCCGCCCCGCTCACCTGGTTCTTCGCGCTGGCGCTGGTGTCGGCGGTGATCTACGGGCTGGTCCTGCGGCGCACGCGCTTCGGCTACGACATCCGCGTGCTGGGCGCCAACCCGCGCGCCGCCGAGCCGTCCGGCATCCCGCCCAACCGCACCTTCCTGCTGGCGATGCTGGTCTCCGGCGGGGTCGCCGGGCTGGTCGGCCTCCAGGACACGCTCGGGATCGACGGCTTCGCCAAGCTCGACTACGTGCGCGGGTACGGCTTCACCGGGATCGCGGTCGCGTTGCTCGGCCGCAACTCCGGCGTCGGCATCGTCGGGGCGGCGCTGCTGTTCAGCTACCTCGACCGGGCCGCGAGCGGCATCGGGCTGCGCACCGAGGTCCCCAAGGAGCTGGTCACGATCCTCCAGGGCGTGATCATCCTGACCATCGTGATCGCGTTCGAGATCGCGCGCCGGGCGGCCGAGCGCCGCCGGCTCAAGGAGGTCCACGAGCGTGCTTGAGTTCCTCGGCAGCGTGGTCGGCGTGGCGGTGATCGCCTCGGCGATCCGCTCCTTCACGCCGCTGTTCCTGGCCACGCTCGGCGGGCTGTTCAACGAGCGTTCGGGGATCGTCAACATCGGCATCGACGGCCTGATGATCTTCGGCACCTGGTTCGGGGCGTGGGGGGCGCTGCGCTGGGGAGCGCCCGCCGGCCTGCTGCTGGCGACGGTCGCGGGGGTCGCGGTGGCGTCGATCCACGCGGTCGCGACGGTCACCTTCCGGGTCGACCAGATCATCTCCGGGGTGGCCATCAACATCATCGCGCTCGGCCTGCCGCGCTTCCTGTCGATCCTCGCCTACGACCAGCCGACGCAGTCGCCCGACGTGCCCCCGCTGCCGCGGATCGACCTGCCGCTGCTCGGCCAGATCTCGCCGCTGGTGCCGTTCGCCCTGCTGCTGGGGGTCGCCGCCTGGTTCGTGATCAACCGCACCGTGTTCGGGCTGCGGCTGCGCTCGGCGGGCGAGAACCCGCGGGCCGCGGAGAGCCTCGGGGTGCGCGTGGTGGCGATGCGCTACGCGGGCGTGCTCATCTCCGGCGGGCTCGCCGGGCTGGCCGGCGCGTACATCTCGGTCGAGCTGGTCGGCCAGTACGTCGAGGGCATGAACCAGGGCCGCGGGTTCATCGCCCTGGCCGCGCTCATCCTCGGCAACTGGTCGGTGGTGGGCGTCGCCGCCTCCTGCCTGTTCTTCGGCTGGACGCAGGCGCTCAGCACCTACCTGGAGATCTCCTTCGTGCCCGACGAGCTGATCCAGACGCTGCCGTACATCATCACGCTGGTGGTGCTGGCGGTGTTCTATCGTCGGGTGCGGCCGCCGCGGTCGGTCGGGCAGGCCTACGAGTCGGGCGCCCCGGCCTGACCCCTCGCAAGGAGGAGCCCGTGCCTGCGCACCAGCAGCGCGTCAGCCAGGAGCGCACCAAGGTCGTCGCCACGCTCGGGCCCGCCTCCGGCGAGCCGGCGGTGCTCTCCCGGATGCTGGACGCGGGCGTGGACGTGGTGCGCCTGAACTTCTCGCACGGCACCGCCGAGGAGCACCTGGCCCGGCTGGAGGCGGTCCGCGCGGTCTCCGGGGAGCGCGGCGGCCGGACGGCGGTGCTCGCCGACCTGCAGGGCCCCAGGATCCGCGTCGGCCTGGTCCCGCCCGAGGGGATCCGCCTGGACCGCGGGGACCGCTGCGAGCTGGTCGCGGGCGCCGAGTCCGCGACCCCGCCCGCGGTCCCGGTGGTCTACGAGCGGCTGGCCGTCGACGTGCGGCCCGGCGACCGGGTCCTGCTCGACGACGGCACGATCGAGCTGGCCGTCCGCGACGTCCACGGCCAGCGGGTCCGCTGCGAGGTCGTCCGGGGCGGCGTGGTGCGCTCGCGCAAGGGCGTCAACCTGCCGGGCGTGGCGGTCAGCGCCGAGTCCCTCACCGACAAGGACCGCGCGGACCTGGCCACCGCGGTGCAGGCCGGGGTCGACTACGTCGCGATCTCGTTCGTGCGCGGCGCCGCGGACGTGGTGGGCGCGCGCAAGGCGATCCAGGCGCTCGGCGGCGACGTGCCGGTCGTGGCCAAGCTCGAGCGCCCCGAGGCGCTCGACGAGCTGGACGACATCCTGACCGCCGCCGACGCGGTCATGGTCGCCCGCGGCGACCTCGGGGTGGAGATCGCGGTCGAGAAGGTCCCCCCGCTCCAGAAGCGGATCATCGCGCGCGCGAATGCGCTCGGCGTGCCGGTCATCACCGCGACCCAGATGCTCGAGTCGATGGTCGCCAGCCCCCGGCCGACCCGGGCGGAGGCCAGCGACGTCGCCAACGCCGTGTTCGACGGGACCGACGCGGTGATGCTGTCGGGGGAGACCGCGGTCGGCCGGTTCCCCGTCGAGGCCGTCGAGGCGATGGTCCGCATCGCCCGCGAGGCCGAGGCCACACCCCACCTGGTGCACCCGCCGCCGCCCGCGGTGGGGGCGCTCGACGTGGCCGCGACCGTCTGCAAGGCGGGCGTGTCGGCGGCGGCCGACCTCAACGCCCGCGCGGTCGTGGCGTTCACCGAGACCGGCGCGACCGCCCGCATGGTGTCCCGCTTCCGCCCGCACGCCCCGATCGTCGGGATCACCCCGTTCGAGCGCACGCGCCGCCGCATGGCCCTCTACCGCGGCGTCGAGGCGGCGCCGCGGATCCCGCGCTGCGGCCACCTCCACGAGATGATCGCCGAGGCCGACCAGCGCCTCACCGCCGGGGGCCAGCTGCTCCCCGGCGACCTGGTCGTGCTGGTCGCCGGCACACCCGGCAGCGTCGGCGCCACCAACCGGGTGATCGTCCACCGCGTCGGCGCCTCGGAGGCCGCCAGCAGCCTGTGACGCCCCGGGTCCGCCAGGGCGGCGGACCGGACCTGCGGCCCCGGCCTGGTCGGCGCGCGGCTCCGGCCCCCGCCCTGGCGGCGGGGGCGGCCTCCCTGGCGGCCGCCACCGCCAGGGAAGCCGCGGTCATGGCATCGCTCGGCGCGCCGGGCGGGCGCGTCGGGCGCGGCCGCCAGGATCACCCGCCCGGGTGTGGGGACCTTGAGAGCAGCCTGAGGCGCCGGCAACGATCGCCCGCACGCGCCGTCCACAGATCGCCCGGACGGCCTTGGCCCGCCGGCGGCGGCCCCGTAGCGTCACGCCTGATCGTGGACCTCGGCGACCAGGAGGGCAGTCCATGGCGACCAGCGGGATCGGGACCAGCGGGATCAGGGTCACCCCCGAGCAGCTCGCGCACGTCGCGGCACAGCTCGTCGCCGGCGCCGGCAACGTGGAGGGCCTGCTCCAGCAGCTCGCCGCCCACGTCGCGCCGCTCGGCGGCGACTGGGCGGGCCTGGCGCAGGCCAGGTTCCAGGAGCTCTGGGCGCAGTGGCACCGCGACGCGCGCGGGCTGCAGGAGGCGCTCACCGGGATCGCCCGGCTCATGGCGCACGCGTCCTCCAGCTACGAGAGCACCGAGCGGTCGATCGCGAGCGCGTTCGAGGCGTGGTGAGCCGGCCGGGCCGGCCCCGGCGCGGCCGCTCAGCCCGCGCCGCGCGCGGTGGCGATGCCGCTGGCCGCCGCCCACCCGGCGATCTCCCGGCGCTCGATCGCGGCCGCCATCAGCTCGGGGAACAGGTCGGGGGTGCAGGCGAAGGCGGGCACGCCCAGCTCGGCGAGCGCCGCCGCGTTGCCGTGGTCGTAGGAGGGGGCGCCGTCGTCGCTCAGCGCCAGCAGCGCGATCACCTGCACCCCGGCGCGCCGCAGCGTGGCCACGCGGCGCAGCAGCTGCTCGCGGTCGCCGCCCTCGTACAGGTCGCTGAGCAGCACCAGGATCGTGTCGGCCGGCCGGGCGATCAGGCGCTCGCAGTAGGCGAGCGCCCGGCTGATGTCGGTCCCGCCGCCGAGCTGCGTCCCGAACAGGATCTCCACGGGGTCCTCGAGCTGCGGGGTGAGGTCCACGACCGCCGTGTCGAACACGACCAGCTGGGTGCGCAGCGCCTGCATGCTCGCCAGCACCGCGCCGAACACGCTCGCGTACACGGCCGAGGCGGCCATCGAGCCGCTCTGGTCGACGCACAGGATCACGTCACGCGGCAGCGAGCGCCGCCGCCGGCCGTGGCCGATCAGGCGCTCGGGGATCACCGTCTGGTACTCCGGCTGGTAGTGGTCCAGGTTGGCCGCGATGGTGCGGCGCCAGTCGACCTCGCGCAGCCGGCGCGGGCGCCCGCGGGTGGTCCGGTCCAGGGCGCCGGTGATCGCCTGGCGGGCGCGCTGCGCCAGTCGGCGCTCCAGGTCCTCGACGACCCGGCGGACGACCTCGCGGGCGGTCTGGCGGGTCCGCTCGGGCATCACCCGGTTGAGCGCGATCAGCGTCCCGACCAGGTGGACGTCGGGCTCGACCGCCTCGAGCAGCTCGGGCTCCAGCAGCAGCCGCTGCAGCCCCAGCCGGTCCACCGCGTCCTGCTGGAGCACCCGCACCACGCTCGCGGGGAAGTAGCGGCGGATGTCGCCGAGCCAGCGGGCGACGGTCGGCGCCGAGGCCTCCAGCCCGCCCCGCGGCGACCCCCGCCGCTCCCCGGGCCGGCCTCGCGCGCGGTCCGCCTCGTACAGGGCGGCCAGCGCCGCGTCCATGCCGGCGTCCGCCCGGTCCAGGCGCACGCCGGTCCCGTCCTCCGCCGCCGGCCCGAGCACCAGCCGCCAGCGCCGCAGCCGCTCCTCGCTCACCGCCCGCCCTCCTGGTCCCCGGCGCCGAGGAGCAGCCCCACGACCGGCAGGGCCGCCTCGGCCAGCGCGTGGTCCAGCCCCTCGGCAGCCGCGTCGGCGACGGCGCGGCCCGGACGGCCCAGGTGGCCCAGGTGGCCCACGCGCTCGCCGAGCTGGCGCCGCTCGGGCTCGGTGAAGGTCGAGAACGTCCGTCGCAGCAGCGGCAGCAGGCCCGGGAAGCGCCCGGCCGGCAGGTTCACCAGCCACCGGTCGAGCAGGGACAGCAGCGTCTGGTCGTGCAGCAGGAGCAGCCCGCTGCCGGACAGGAACCCCTCGACCCAGGCCGCGGCGTGGTCGGGCTCCTCGGCGGCCGACAGCGCGCGCCCCAGCCGGCGGGCGGCCTCGGCGGGCTCGACCGCGCCGGCGTCCAGCAGCAGCCGGCAGCAGCGCCCGGCGACCAGCCCGTGCAGCCCGGCCTGGTCGCCGAGCTGTGTGAGCGCCGCCTGCCACCTGGCACGCAGGTCGGGCCGGTCGAGCAGCGCCAGCGCCCCGTGGACGGCGGCGACGCGCTCGAGCATGGCCGCCGCCGCGTCGTCGTCCAGGGCCGCGCACGCGGGCGGCAGCCCGATGCACACCCGCACGACCATGCCGTCCACGATCGCCGTGACCGCGCCGGTGTCGGTGCGCCGCACGTTGCCGTAGCGCAGCACCCTGGCCAGCGGCGGGAGCGCCTGCATCAGGTGGGCCACGTCGCCGTCGAGCGCCACCCGGTCGGCGAGCGCCCGCATGACCTCCCCGATCGCGTCGGGCAGGTCGGCGAGCAGGCACCGCTCGACCAGGGCGGTCAGGGCCGCCAGGTCGGCCGCGTCCCGGGTGGCGTGGCGCGCGCGGGCGGCGGCGGCGTCGGCGACCGTGGTGCCCCACATCCCCGCCTCGATCAGGCCGACGGCCAGCTCGGGCCGCCACGCCAGCCGCCACAGCTCGTGGAAGGTGCCGGCCTTGCCCAGCGCCTGCCGCTGCTCGCCCCAGTCCACCCCGAGCAGCAGCAGCCGGTGCAGCAGGTGGCTGCGGTCCAGGTCCAGCGGGCGGCGCAGGTCCAGGTCCAGCTCGCGCACGGCGGCGTCCGGCTTGAGCCGCAGCCGGCGCTGCCGCCTGGCGAGGTCCTGCGCGAGCGGGACCATCGGGGTCTCCTCGGGCACCGCCCCGATCGCCTCCCCGACGGTCAGCCGCTCGTGGACCAGCGCCATCGGCAGGCTCGACCCGCCGGTGAGGACCGCCTGCGCGGCCTCGTCCAGCTCCTCCAGCCCGGCCAGGGGGCGGCCGCGCAGGGCGGCCAGCGTCTCGGCCAGCCGCACCGCGTCGATCACCGAGGCCGTCGAGGCGGGCAGCCCCTCGGCGCGCAGCAGCGCCGCCACCCGGGTCAGCCAGCGCGGCACCACGTTGTCGGGCGCGGAGAACAGGTGGTGGTACCAGCCCGGCGAGGCGATCCCGGCGCCGTAGCCGCTGGCGAGCGCCAGCCGGCTCATGCTCCACGGCACCCAGGTCACCGCGACCTTGACCCTGGCCAGCCCCTTCAGCAGCGCCGCGTCCGCGCGCGCGGCCGGCAGGGTGGCGAGCGCGGGCGCGTGCCATGCGCCGCAGACCACCGCGACCCTGCCGGCGCCGTCCCGGCGCGCCTGCCTGATGCCCTGGCGCATCGCGGCCTCGCGCCTGGCCTCGCCGGCGTCCGGCTCCGGCGCCTGCGCGCGCAGCGCCGCCATGGCCTCGGCGATCGCCGCGAACCGGCTCTGCCCGTCCAGCCGCTGCTCGACGACGTCCTCCCACCAGCGCTCGGCGTCGTCGTAGCCGGCCGCGGCCGCGAGCTGCCCCAGCGGGTCCTCGCGCAGCGGCGCGGCGCGCTCGTGCCCGCCGGCCGCGAGCGCGTTGGCGGCGGGCAGGTCGATGAACCGCACCGGTACGCCGCCGGCCAGCCCGTAGGTGATCGCCTGCCACTCGGGGGAGAACACCGCCAGGGGGTGGAAGGTCGCCCGCCTGGGCTCGTCGGGCACGTAGGTGAGCAGCGCGACCGGCGGCCGCATCCCGCCGGACGCCGCCAGCTCGAGCACGGCGCCGGCCTCGGGCGGCCCCTCGACCAGGACCGCGTCGGGGCGCAGCCGCTCCAGGGCGGCGCGCAGGCTGCGGGCCGAGCCGGGACCGTGGTGGCGGATGCCGAAGACGCTGACCTCCATGGCGCGGCGGGTCAGCTCAGCTCGCGGCAGGAGCGGTAGAGGTCGTCCCAGCCCTCGCGGTCGCGGACGACGGTCTCCAGGTACTCGCGCCACACGATGCGGTCCTGCACGGGGTCCTTGACGACCGCCCCGACCAGGCCCGCGGCCACGTCGACCGCCCCCATGCGGCCGTCGCCGAAGTGGGCGGCCAGCGACAGCCCGCTGGTCACGACCGAGATGGCCTCGGCGGTGGAGAGCGTGGCGCTGGGGGACTTCAGCTTGGTCAGCCCGTCCGCGGTCCGGCCCGAGCGCAGCTCGCGGAAGACGGTCACCACCCGGCGGATCTCGTCCACGGCGGGCGCCTCGGCGGGCAGCTCCAGGGCGCGCCCGAGCTGCTCGACCCGGCGGCGGACGATCTCGACCTCCTCCTCGAGCTGGTCGGGCAGGGGCAGCACCACGGTGTTGAAACGCCGCCGCAGCGCCGCGGACAGCTCGTTCACGCCCCGGTCGCGGTCGTTGGCGGTCGCGATCACGTTGAAGCCCTTGACCGCCTGCACCTGGTCGTCCAGCTCCGGGATCGGCAGGGTCTTCTCCGACAGGATCGTGATCAGGTTGTCCTGGACGTCGGCGGGGATGCGGGTCAGCTCCTCCACGCGGGCGATCCGGCCCTCGCGCATCGCCCGCATCACCGGGCTGGCCACCAGCGCGGCCGGGCTCGGCCCCTCGCGCAGCAGGCGGGCGTAGTCCCAGCCGTACCGGATCGCCTCCTCGCCGGTCCCGGCGGTCCCCTGGACCATGAGGGTGGAGTCCCCGGAGATCGCGGCGGCCAGGTGCTCGCCGACCCACGTCTTGGCGGTCCCGGGCACGCCCAGCAGCAGCAGCGCGCGGTCGGTCGCGAGCGTGGCCACCGCGACCTCGATCAGTCGCCGCGACCCGAGGTACTTCGCGCTGATCTCGGTCCCGCCGGCCAGCGTGCCGCCGAGCAGGTAGGTCGTGACCGCCCAGGGGGACAGGCGCCAGTTGGGCGGGCGGGGGCGGCCGTCCTCCCGGGCGAGGGCCGCCAGCTCGTCGGCGTACTGCTGCTCGGCGTGGGCGCGCAGGATCCCGGTCACGTCAGCTCCTCAGCTCCTCGTGCAGCTCTCGGCGGTGCTCCAGGGTGGTCACCAGGGCGTCGACCGGGCGCGACCACCAGGCGCGGCCGGTCGCGTCGGGCTCCAGCAGCACCCGCGCCTCGCCGGCCAGGCCCGGGTCCAGCCGGTGGGCGAGCCGGGGGAGCAGCTCGAGCGCCGCGGCGGGCCGGTGCTCGCGGCCGTCGAGGCTGACCAGCTCGGCGGGGGCCAGGTCGTGGCGGCGCAGCGCCCGCAGGGCCGCCACGAGCGCGTGCAGGAACGCGCCGCTGAGCGCCGGCGGCCACGGGCCCGGGCAGTGCTCGAGCAGGCCGGCGGCGCCGGGCGCGAGCAGGCCGGCGCCGAGCCCCCGGCGCCGGGCGCGGCCGGTCAACCGCGTGCGGACCAGCTCGTGCGCGCGGTCGGCGGGCAGCGCGCCGAGCGCCGCGGTCACGTCCGCGTCCACCAGCGGCAGCGCCCAGCGCTCGGCGCGCTGCCAGGTGGCCGCCTCGGCCCAGCCGGCGGCGAGCGCCTGCGCGGCCCCCCGCCAGCTCGCCCCGTCCAGCCGGGCCGCCGGGCCGCCGCCGGTGGCGAGCCGGACGAGCTGGTCGGCGGGCAGGCCGGTGTCCTGCTCCCACACCGCCAGGGGCGCCGCCGCGGCCAGCGCGGCGAGCAGCCCGGACCGTCCCGTGAGGCCGCCCTTGCCGTCCAGGGCCAACCCGTCGCGCTGCCAGTCGGGGCCGGGCCGCTCCGGCAGCGCGACCGCCAGGTGCGCCGCCGGCCGGCCGGCGGGGACCAGCAGCCCGCGGACACGCGCCGCGGCCCGCGCCGCCCGCCGCGACCCGGGCAGCCGGGTGAGCAGCGCGGCCGCGGCCCGGCGCACGCTCGCGGCGCGGTCGTCCAGGGCGTCCTCCAGGAACGCCTCGTCGGCCACGGACAGCCCGGGGGCGAGCAGGAGCAGGAACGCGGCCCGGTCGCCCGCGGGCTCGCGCGCCCAGGTCGAGGCGAGCAGGGCCAGCCCCTGGCCGGGATCCTCGCGCCGCCGCCGCGCCAGCAGCAGCAGCCGGGCGTCGCGGACGCCGTCGTGCCACACCTCGCCGCCGCCGCCGGTGGGCGCGAGCGGGCCGGCGCCGAGCGCCCACGCCCAGTCGGGGTTGCGGGCGGCGAGCCAGCGCCCGCGGGCGCCGAGCACCTCGGCGATCCGGCCCTGGAGGGCGCGCTGCTCGCCGCCCCGGTCCAGCAGGGCGGGCAGGTCCTCCTCGCAGGGCCGCCGGCCGTTGCGCGCGGCCAGCGCCAGCCACTCGGCGAGCAGGGGATGCCGGTCCCGCTCGAGCATCCCGCGCAGCCGCCAGGCCGCCCGCGGCGAGCAGCGGCGGCGGGTCTCTGGCGGGCACGGCTCCACGGCCGGCTCGCGGTCGGCGGGCGCCACCCGCCCCGCCCGCCGGTAGGCGGCGACCGCCGCCGCCGCGCCCAGCAGCGCGTCCTCGGCGGTCCCGGCGGGCGCGGCCGCCGGGGGAACCGGAGGGGCCGGCTCGTCGGGGCCCGCCGGCTCGCCCGCGTCCCCCGCGCCCTGGCCGCGCCCGGCCCGGTCGGCCGGGCCCGGGGCGAGCCGGGTCAGCAGGTCGCCGAGGGGGCCGGGCGGGCGGGGGAGCGTGGCCGGCCGGCGCTCGGTGCCGAGCAGCGCGACCGTCACCAGCTCCTCCCAGGCGCGCCCGGCCGGGTCGGCCGAGGTGGTCACAGCGGCACCAGCCGGTCGTCGGCGAACGCGCTCAGCGGCCGCAGCCGGCCGTCCTCCCACTCGCCGAACACGCCGATCGGCCAGCCGCCCGAGAGCGCCGCGAGCCGCCAGCCGGCGGCGTCGCGGAGCGGGAGCAGCGCCCCGCCCGCGTCGCGGACCAGCCACGCCCCGCCGCGGCGGCAGGGGGTCACCGCCGCCAGCGGGAACGGGAACCGCTCCACCCAGGGGCTGCGCGCGATCGCCCGCGCGTGCGCGCCGAGCGCGTCCCCGACGCTGGCGAAGCCCGGCAGGCGGCCCCCGGGGCGGGCCGGGCCCGGCTCGGCGACGAGCGCGCGCAGCGGCGCGCCGCCGGGGTGGAACGCCAGGCCCGCGTCCACGCACGTGCCCGGGACGAGATCGGTCGCGAACGGCCGGCCCGCGGGCGCGAACTCCAGGATCAGGGCGGGCTGCCCGCCGCCGAGCGCCCACAGCCACGTCCGCCGGGCCCACAGCGGGTCCTCGCGGCTGGTCCAGCGGCCGAGCACGTACCAGTGGTCGCGGACCGCGCCGGTCGCGAGCACCTCCTCGCTGCTGTGCGCCCGGCCCACCTGCGCGCGCAGGTCGGCCTGGAGCGCCGGCGGGAGCGCCTGGATCCGCGGCCACGCGCTGGTGACCAGGTGCAGCAGCCCCGCCTGCTCCAGCAGGCGGCCGGGCCAGCCCTCCCCGCCCGCGACCAGCCCGGCCATCCGCCGCACCCGGCCGGCGACCCCGGCGGCCTGCGCGTCGACCATGCGGGCGGCCATCGTGTCCCAGTACCCGTACGGCTGCGCCTGCGCGGCGGCGAACCCCTGCCGCACCAGGTCGCGCAGCCACCGCTCCAGCTCCGCCAGGCCCGCGCCGATCCGGGCGGCCCGGTCCGCAGCGCGCCGGGCGCTGGCCGCCGGGTCGGCCGGGCCGCTCCTGGCGGCCGGGGCGGACCGTGCCCGCTGCCGGCGCCGGCCGAGCCACTCGGCGACCCAGGCGGGCGGCGCGCCGGGCGGCAGCCGAGCCGGCTCCTGCGCGAACGACAGCAGCAGGCCGAGCGCGTGCTTGCAGGGCAGCTTGCGGCTGGGGCAGGAGCAGCGGAAGGCGGGACCGTCGAGGTCGGCCGCGGTCTGGTAGCGGCTCGCGCCGCTGCCCGCGCAGCAGCCCCAGATCGCCTCGTCGCCGCGGCCCAGCCCGGCCCAGCGCCGGGGGGAGGCCAGGGCGTGGGCGGCCTTCGCGGCGCGCGGGTCGGGCGCCAGCTCCTCGACGCGGGGGACGGTCCAGCTCGCTTCCATCTCGCGGGCGAGCCTACCTCCCCGCTCCGACGGCGCCCGGCGCCCGCCCGCCGGGAGCCCGCGCGCCGGCGTGGACCGCCGCCCGGAACCGGGTCGGCGGTTTGGCGGGCGCCCGCGCGGAGAGGAGAGAAGGAGTCGCATCGGCGATCCCCGCCCACCACCGGCGGAGTGGCGGGGGTGCCGGCGGTTTGACGGGGTGACTTGCGGGCCCGGGTGCCGCAGACTCGGGGCTCGTCGCCGTGCAGCAGGTGAAGGGGGTTGTCATGGCCGAGCAGCCGGTCGAGATCCCGGGCAGTGACGACACGGGTGGCCACCTCGACGCCGTCCGCGGGCAGCGCCTCAGCCTCCGGCGCGCCCTGGCCGAGCTCGAGGACACCCTCGCCTCACCGGCGGCCGGCCGCGAGCGGACGTGGTCGGCCCGGCTGCTGGACGCCGTGCGGCACCTCTCGGAGGTCTTCGACCTGCACGTCGCGGTCACCGAGGGCCCGGACGGCCTGCACGAGGACATCCTCGACACCGCGCCGAGGCTCGCCAACGGCGTCCGCCGCCTCAAGGCCGAGCACGCGCAGATCCGCATGGCGCTGAACGCCGAGCTGCTCCGCCTCGGCGCGGCCGCCGAGGGCGGCTCGCCAGAGGTCGAGCAGGAGCGCGGGCGCCTCACCCTGCTGCTCGGCCGGCTGGTGCGCCACCGGCAGCGCGGCGCGGAGCTGATCTACGAGGCGTACGCGGTCGACATCGGCGGCGAGTCCTGAGCGGCCGGCCCGGTCAGGATCAGCAGGACCTCGGCGTTCAGGTGGCCGGCGAGCACGTCGGTCGTCCCGGACCGCCGGCGCGGGCGCGGGGCGGTCAACCGGGGATCAGACCCTCGTCGCGGTCGGTCAGGATCTCCTGGACCTCCTCCAGCGTGGAGTCGGGCCCGGGGAGCACCAGCGCCGAGGGGCCGAGGTAGTCCTCGGGCAGCTCCTCGCCCGCCGTCCGGATGCCGGTCAGCAGGGCCGACAGCGCCCGCGTGAAGCCCTCCTGCTCGCCCGCCTCGACCGCGCGCTGCAGGTCGTCGTCGAGGCGGTTCAGCTCCTCGAGCCGGTCGTCGGGGACGTCGAACTGCCCTTCGCCGAGGATGCGCAGGATCATCAGGCGGACCCCCCGCCGCCGGTCCCGGGCTGCTGCGCCGGACCGGGCTGCTCGCCGGGCGCTCCGAGCTGCCTGGTCGGCTCGCCGGCGTCCAGCTCGCCGCGGATCCGGGCCAGCTCGGCCTCGACCGCGGGCTCGACCCCGGCGCGGTCCAGCTCGGCCTGGAGGGGGTCGCTGGAGCCGGTGAAGTCGTCCAGAGCGCCCGAGGCCATCAGCTCGTCGATCGCGCCCGAGCGGGCCTGCATCTGCGCCACCTTGTCCTCGGCGCGCTGCATCGCCAGGCCGACGTCGCCCATCTCCTCGGAGATCCCCGAGACCGCCTCGCCGACGCGGGTCTGCGCCTCGGCGGCGGTGTAGGTCGCCTTGATGGTCTCCTTGCGGGTACGGAAGGCCTGCACCTTGGCCTCCAGCCGGCGCGAGGCGTCGACCAGCTTCTGCTCCTCCGCGCGCAGCTGGTCGTGCTGGGCCTGGAGCGCGGACAGCTCGCCGGCGATGCCCTGGCGCCGGCTCAGCGCCTCGCGCGCGAGGTCCTCGCGGTCCTGGGCGACGGCCTGCCTGGCCTGGCCGTCCAGCTTGCTGGCGCTCTGCTGGAGCTGCTGCGCCTGCAGCTCGATGCGCTTGCGGCTGGTCGCGACGTCGGCGACGGCCCGGCGCATCTTCTGGAGCATGTCGAGCTGGCGCTCGTAGGAGTAGTCCAACGTCTCGCGCGGGTCCTCCGCACGATCCAGTGCCTTGCTGGCCTTGGCCTTGAAGATGTTGCTGAACCGTCGCATCAGTCCCATGTGCGCCCCCAGGGCGGAGAACCTGTCGGGGCTCGAGCATATCGCTCCACGTCGCCTTCTGGCCGGGACGACCGTCGACGGGGCGTCAGCGCGGCGGCACGACCTTGCCCGCCAGCGCCCGCGCGCGGGGGATCACGATCAGCTCGCCGTGCCGGTTGCGGACGCGCAGCACCTGGTCGTCCAAGGCCTCGAGCTGGCCGAGCACGTCGGCCACCTCGTCCGGCCCGGCGACCGTGGGCCGCCGCCAGCGGACCACGACGCGCCTGCCCACGTCCCCGGGTCCGAGGCGGAGCACGTACCGGTACCGCAGCCGGGCGCGGCCCGCGCCCGGCGTGGCCGGACCGCCGCCGTGCTCCACCCGCCACCTCCAGGGTCGTGGCCGCGGCGCACGGGAAGCCGGTCGCGTGGATCCGCTCCGCGCGCGCGTTGTCCGGTCTGCAGAGAACGGTAGGATGCCAGCAGGATCGCTGCCGGCCCGCTGGCCGTGCGAGCTGAGGGGGCGAACGCTGACGCTTGCGAATCCTCCAGCACGAGGAGGCTGACCGATGACCTATGTGATCGCCGAGCCATGCATCGATGTCAAGGACAGGTCCTGCATCGAGGAATGTCCGGTCGACTGCATCTACGAGGGCGAGCGCATGCTCTACATCCACCCCGACGAGTGCGTGGACTGCGGGGCGTGCGAGCCGGTCTGCCCGGTCGAGGCGATCTTCTACGAGGACGACGTGCCAGCCCAGTGGAAGCAGTTCCAGGAGGAGAACGCCAAGTGGTTCGAGGAGCTGGGCTCGCCCGGCGGCGCGGCGAAGGTCGGCCCGCAGGCCCGTGACACCGAGTTCATCGCCTCCTACCAGACCACGGAGTAGCGGCCCGGCCCGCCAGCCGGGCCAGGGCTGCCTGGCGTCGGGGTCGGGCGGCGTCCAGGGCGCGCCGCGCTCGGCGCCGGCGGTGGTCGCCGGCGCCTGCGACGCGGGACCCGGCGTACCGCCCGGCCGAGCGGCCGGCGGCAGGCCACCGGCGGTGCCGTTCGGCGCGTCGGTGGCGGGGGGCTGGAGCGTCGCGTCCGCCGCCGCGTCCGCGAGGCAGCGCTCCAGCGCCTGGCGCATGCTCGTCGCGCTCGGGAAGCGGTCCTCCGGCCG
>Ga0126377_10001606_pt1 | contig 14922 bp, 7 predicted proteins | sample PanSoiMetPlot_22_FD_92647 | JGI IMG/M metagenome (GOLD analysis project Ga0126377, IMG submission 92647) | Tropical forest soil microbial communities from Panama - MetaG Plot_22 | ecosystem: Environmental > Terrestrial > Soil > Tropical forest > Bulk soil | place: Panama | collected 2016-02-17
CATCTGCTGATGCTCGAAGACCTCGACCTCGCGGTCGCGCTTGACAAGCAATCCCATCTTCTCGCCGGGCGCGAGGGGCCGGGGGTTTTCGGCCATCGCCTCCAGCGGCACGACGCCTTTCTCCGACGAGGCGAAATATTCTTTCTCGGTTTTTCCGAACCAGAGCGGGCGCAGTCCCAGCGCGTCGCAACTGAAAACCACTTCGTCGCCTTCGCGCGCGATGATCGCGGCCGGCCCTTGCGCGAGCGAGCCGAAGGCGCGGCGGAAGTAGCGGTGGAAAGGCTTGAGCGGCGTCTCGTACTTCTCGCTCTCGCTCCAGACGGGCGGGAAGATGATCTCTACGGTCTCCATCAGCGACAGGCCGTAATTGAACATCAGGCATTCGACGACGCGGTCGAGAATCTGCGAATCGCTCGCGCTCGCCGGCAGTTGAAAGCCCAGCGCGACCGCTTCCCGCGTCAGCCGGTCGATCGAATTGATCTCGCCGTTGTGTCCCAGCGTCGAAAACATCTGCGCCTTTTCTGCGGCGGAGTTGGTGTTGGTGGAATAGCGCCCGTGGCCCAGTGTGATCGCCGATTTGAATTCCGGCCTGGAGAGTTCAGGGAAATACCGCCGCAGCGCCTCGGCGTCGCCGCGAATCTTATAGACGACGCTGGTGTGGCTCAAGGAGGCGACGTGGACCGGCAGCTCTCGTTCGAGCGCCAGGTGAATGTGGAACGTTTCGCGGTTCCCCATCCGCCGCGCCCCGCGAGGGATCGCCGCCACCTGCCAGAAGAGCGGCTCGCTGGCCCGCCCCAGAGGACCGAGGGCTTCGCGCCTGACCTGCGCGTCCTGCTCGAGCACGATTTCCATTCCGCGAGTCTCGAAGATCTCCATCGCCCGCCGCTTTATGTCGTCGTGATCGGCCCTCGCGGCGGCGGGCAGCAGGAGGTGTGAAACGGTGAAGTACGGGTGATTGACAGTCGAGCCGATCAATCCGCGCGATTCCAAGTGATGCAGCCAGATTTCGCGCGGGATGTCGGTCTGAATGCCCGCGCCGTCGCCTTCGCCGGCGATCTCGCCCGTCCGGTGCCCCATCTTGGTCAGCGCTTCCAGCGTCCGCTTGACGTTGCCGTGCGACGCCCTGCCGTCGCGCTTGACGCAGGCGATGATCGCGCAAGCGTCGCGTTCTTCTTCGATTCCCAACAGTTCGAGTAGTGTCATGGGTTCCAACCTGGTGTTAGTCGTCGGCTTTATCATCAAGACGCCTATCGCAAGGCATCAACAACGCTCATTCGCCCTATAAAATTTGGCGATGATAAATCAAAAGCCCCAGCGAGTTTCTTTTCTCTCGCTGGGGCTTGGCTTGATCTTCAGCCTTTTCATCTCGATTCAACTTTTGCCGCCAGCGAGTCGCATTCGTTTAGCCGCGGTAGTCGGCGCGATAGTCGGGATTACGGTTACCGATACGGTGTTTTTCGGGTTACGCTTCGTATTCATATATCTATGAGTACACCTCTGAGTTATACCTCAACCCCGATTCAGACTCACCATCGCCGCCGAATCGGAACGCTGAACGTAAATTCTTGTGGAAGAGATGCGGATAATCTTGTCCAAGCTGAAGATAAGGTTTCCTAACTTGGTTTGTCCAATGACATTTTTTTATTATGTGATAAACAATGCTTATTCAAGGAGTTTCGCGTGGCGTCGTGAATGATTTGTCTATCAGCCGCTTGATCGTCGGCTCTATCTGCTCAAAATCGTCCGGCTTGATCAGGTAAGCCTGCGCGCCGGCGTTAATCGCCTTCACCAGATCGGATTCCCGCGACAATGCCGAGTAAAATATTATTGGGGTGTCCGAATCGAACATACGTAACCGCTGGCACAAATCAAGCCCCGTCCCGTCAATGAACCTGCCACTCAGTATATAAACGACGAATGTTTCGCCTTTGGCAAGGCGCAACCCATCGGACAGAGTATTGGCCGACACGATCTCATATCCTGAACCCTTCAGCCATAAGGCGAGTAGTTCACAGGACTCCGCATGCTCTTCGACATAGAGAATACGCATCGCACACCCGTTTTATGAAGGTTAATCCGTGTCCCGTGCCGGCTATCTGAACTAGGATACACACCAGACGGCTGCAACGGATTGGGATCGGATCATTTGTGTTGGCGCGCGGGAAAATATCAAAGATGTGGGCGGGACGTAATTCGGAGAATTACCGGTATCGATTCGTAAAAATACGGGGAGTGTCAGCGGGGTTGGAAAAAGACTGATGAAACATCCGGTGAGACGAATCGCTTATCTTTGAGCGCTGTGGATGCTGACGGAACACTTAATGGATTTAGGTCGCGGTGCTCTTAGCCCGGCCGGCGATGATCAGGCGCTTGAGCGTTGGTTCTATGCTCTCAAGGTCATCTGGCTTAATCAAATAAGCCTGCGCGCCCGCGCTCATGGCCGCCGCCAGGTCGTGTTCACGTGTCAGCGCCGAATAAAAGATTATCGGAGTTTTCGAATCAAACGACCGTATTTCCCCGCACAAATCCGGACCGGTCCCGTCCTCGAAGTAACTGCTTAAAACATAGGCGTCAAAAGTTTCACATTTAGCCAAGCGGAGCCCGTCAGAGAAAGTGTTGACCGCAACAACTTCATACCCCGAAACGCCCAGCCATAAGGCGAGCAGTTCGCAAGATTCTGAGTGCTCTTCGACATAGAGAATTCGCATCTGTATCCTCTACCTCTTTGTCAGAGTGACAGAGTGAGTGAGCATAACTTACGAGCGCGTTCGAAATGGAACGCGCCCAATTCGTTAGATAGTGTCTGCCGTGGGTGGTACTTTGGGATCACAAGGCGATTGGCGATAGGCGTCGGGCTCCTGTCAAAAGCCTGTCTAATATCTATTTGCCCCCTATGACCATTTGGTCATCATTGACTCGTGGGACGTTACCACAGGGGACAGCTGTAGGTAATTCGGAAAATTACTGACATGTGCCGATAAAATTACGGTATTGGCGGGCTGAGATTCCGGTTGGCGTGCGATCTATTTGTTACCTGTGGTGAGATGAAGCGCTTTTCTTTCAGCGCGCTGTGAATGGCCTGCCTAAGTTCGTCTTCCAGCTGCATCTTCAGCACATAACCGAGCGCTCCGGCGGAGAACCCTTGTTCGACCAACGCCGACTCGTTATGCGCCGTCATCAGAATGATTCTGGAAGCGGGATTATTTTGAATGATCAGCCTGGTGGCCTGGATCCCGTTCAAATGTGGCATCGAAATATCAGTGACGATCACGTCAGGTTTATAAATGCTAGCCGCCGAAACCAGAGCCTGCCCGTCTCCGACTGCGCCGACCACATCGAATTCCGGCTCCAGAAGACCGCAAATGTCGTCGAGTAACTCCACGTGATCATCAGCTATTAGAACTCTTATTCGTCCCACAATTAACTCATCATTCGATAGGGTGTGTCCGGTTTTATAATGATGACTCGCAGCTTATCAAATACCACTCTTTTTCTACCTGAGGCGCGGGAGCCCGGTCAATCAGTAAAAATACGGGATTGCTTTTGGGCATCTACTGAGCGCCGTCGTCAGGCGGGGGCAAAATGGAGACCAAACCGATCTTGATCGCGTACTGCACCAGTTCGGCGTTGGTTTGAACGCCGAGCGCCTCCATCATTTCATATTTGTGAGACTCGACCGTGCGCGCGGAGATGTTCAGGATGGAGGCCACCTCCTTCATGGTGCGGCCTTCGGCGATGAGTTGCAGCACTTCGCGCTGGCGCGGCGTCAATTTGTCGGCCGGCTGCTCCGGCTGGCGCCCGGCGCCCATCAGGAAGCTCAACACGTCCCTGGTGATCAGCGGCGTGACATAGGCGCGTCCCTTGATCACTTCGTGAATGGCGGTAATGAGTTCTTCACCGGCGGAGGACTTGAGCAGGTAGCCGGAGGCGCCTGCCCGGAAAGCCTCGGCCGCGAGCTGCGCCTCGGCGTGCATGGTCAGGAAGACGATCTTGGCAGTGGCCCCGTCCCGCTTGAGCTGGCGCGCGGCGTCAAGGCCGTTCAGCAGCGGCATGGAAATGTCCGCTACGATCACGTCGGGCCTGAGATCCCGCGCGGCCTCCAACAGCGCGCGCCCGTCGCTGACCGCGCCTACAAATTCGAACTCATCTTCAAGCAGGCTTCGCAACCCTTCAGCCACGATGGTGTGATCGTCGGCCAGTAACACCCTTGTTTTATTCATGCTCCCCCCTCAATGGAATTTGCGCTCTCAATTCAGTTCCCGCGCCGGGCTGTGTTGTCAATACTAAATTGCCATTCAGCAGCTTCACCCGCTCCTCCATGCTGACAAGTCCAAGCCCGCGGCCTTCCCGAGCCTGTCCCGGATCGAAGCCGACGCCTTGATCGGCGACGCGCAACTCTATGGCGCCGTTAACGCCGGCCAGCGCCACTACCGCGCTCCGAGCGCCCGAGTGCCTGGCGACGTTGCGCAATGATTCCTGCGCCACCCGGTAAAGGCAAAGCGCCACCTCCTGCGATACGGCGTCAACGCCATCCAGGATGTCGAGCGTAACGGCGATCCCTTCCCGGTCGGAGAACTCCGCGCAATAAGAATTCAGCGCGGCCGGAAGGCCGACGTGCTGAAGGATGGAAGAGTGTAGCTCGTGCGACACTTGCCGGATGCGTTCAGAGAGCCAGTCCGTCTTCTCCCGCAACCTGGCGATCTGTTCCTGAATGGCGGGGGTTGCGTCCGGGATCTGGCGCTTGAGACGGCTGATGCCGATGGCCAGCGCCGCCACCTGCTGGTTCAGGTCGTCATGCAATTCGCGCGCGATGTGTCTGCGCTCTTCTTCTTGAGCGGCGATCAGCCGGCCGGCCAGGTCTTCAATCCGGGTATAGCTTTCGCGCAGGGCCTCTTCATTGCGGCGGAGCGCCTCTTCCGCCCGCTTGAGTTCGGTGATGTCCCGCGCGATGAGTATCAGGCATGGCTCGTCGCGAATCATGATCGGCTCGGCTGAGATCAGGACATTTCGGATTTCGCCCGACTTCCTTCGAATATCCGCTTCGAAGTCGCGCACGGAACCCTGCTCTTTCACCAAAGAGACCAGGCTCGCTCGCTCGCTTGGATTCGAGTATATTTGCAGTTCCCCCACGGTGCGCCCAACCGCTTCGCCGCGAGTGTAGCCGAAAATCTCTTCCCAACGCTCGTTGACTTCCAGGGTCATGCCGTCAGCCTGGCGGCCTATGGCATAGGCGTCGGGGCTGGAGCGGAAAGCCTTGGAAAATTTGTCTTCGGACAGTCGCAGCGCGTCTTCGGCCTGCTTGCGGTCTTCGATGTCGGTGTTCGTCCCGTACCACTTGATGATTTTCCCTTCCTCATCGAGCTGCGGTATCGCGCGCGCCAGGAACCAGCGGTATTGGCCGTCGGCCCTCCTCAAACGTTCTTCGACTTCGTAAATCCTTTTCTGCGATGCGGCTTCTCGTATTGCATTTAAGACGGATCCGTGATCATCGGGATGGAGCGCGGCCATCCACCCCTTTTCACGCACCTCTTCGATTGTCATCCCTGTATAATCGAGCCAGCGCTGGTTGCGGAAATCGGCCACGTTACCTGGAAATCCTGTCCAGACATGTTGCGGGATCAGTTCTGTCAACAGGCGCAATTGCGCCTCGCTTTCCACTAGCCGCTCCTCGGCCTTTTTGCGTTGGGTGATGTCCCGGCCGACGCACTGATACTCGAGGAGCCGGCCCTGCTCATCGAAGATGCCTCGTTCCGTCCATTGGTGCCAGCGCACCCCGCCGTCCGGCAGTACGACTCGGTACTCTAGCGTCCCCACAGGATTGCTCGGGGTGATGGACGCAAAGAGCTGATTAACCTTCACCGCATCCTCAGGGTGTATAAAAGGCTGGAAGGTACGGCCGATCATCTCCTCAGACTTGAGGCCGAAATAGCGGCAGTACGCCTCGTTGACAAAAGTATATCTGCCGTCGGGGAGAACCCGGCAGACTAATTCCGTTTGATCTTCGACGATGGCGCGGTAACGCGCCTCACTCTGCCTTAGAGCGTCTTCGGCCTGCTTTCGCTCGGTAATGTCAACGATCAATCCGCTCACTTTCAGGCATTGCCCAACTTCGTTGTAAACAGGCTGGCCGCGCCCTTCCACCCAGCGCACGCTCCCGTCAGGCCAGATGACACGGTATTCATGCCGGTATTCTCCCCTCTCATCGATTGCTCTGCTCATCGCCTTCTCCGCGACCGGCAGGTCATCCGGGTGCACACGGTCAGCCCAGGTATGATAATCGGGTTCGACGCTAAAGGGGGCCAGGCCCATGACTGTGTAATGATCCTTGGACCATTTGACGGCGTTGGTTCTCGGGTCCCACTCCCAGGCCCCCAGGCGCCCCGCTTCGAGCGCATGCCGCAGTCGCTCTTCGCTCTCACGCAGCGCCTCCTCCGCCTGCTTGCGCTCGCTAATATCAACGATCAAGCCGCTCACTTTCAGGCTTTGACCCTCTTCGTCGTAAACGGGCTTGCCGTGCCCTTCTACCCAGCGTACGCTCCCGTCAGGCCAGATAATGCGATACTCGTGGCGGAAATCCCCCTTCTCCTCAATCGCTTTTCTCATCTTCTCATTTGCTACCGACAGGTCATCCGGATGCACCCGGTCGGCCCAGATGTGATAGTCCGGCGCAATGCCGAAGGGGGAGAGTCCCATGATCGTGAAACTCTCCCTGGACCACTTGACGGCGTTAGTCCTCGTGTCCCTTTCCCAGACTCCCATACGCCCTGCTTCGAGCGCTAGCCTTAGACGTTCCTCGCCCTCGCGCCGCTCCTCCTCGATCTGCTTGCGTTCAGTGATATCACGTCCGACGGCTTGAAATTCGACGACTTTTCCGCCCGCGTCGAGAATCGCATGGTCAACCCACTGCTGCCAGCCGATTCCTCCGTTGGGCAGCATCACCTCGTGCTCATATATCTCTACGCGCGGGCTTTCGATCAACGATTGGATGTATTCAAGAGTACCCTCGCGCGCCGGCTCGGGGATGAGTTCGAGGAATTTCGCGCCGATGAGCTCTTCCTGCGTTTTGCCGAAGTAGCGGCAGTAGGGGGCGTTGACGAAGGTCAGCGTGGTGTCAGGCAGGTAGCGGCAGATCAACTCGGTCTGGCTCTCCACCACGCTGCGATACCTCTCCTCGCTTTCGCGCAGCGCATCTTCGAACTGTTTACGCTCGGTGATGTCCTCGACGATCCCGGCCAGCCGGTAAATTTCGCCGCGTTCGTCGCGTATGGGGAAGACACGATCGTGTATCCACCGGACTTCTCCGTCGGGGCGCATGATGCGGAACTCCTCATCGAAGTGCGCCCGCCCCACGCTTCGCAGGGAAGCCAGGACGCGCTCTTTATCCTCCGGGTGAAGAGCTTCAAGCCAGGAGCGGGTATCCTGATAGAGGCTCTCGCGTGAGCGCCCCCAGATCTTTTCATACGCCGGGCTGACGTAGAGAATTTGCCCTGGAGGGGTCGGGCTGAATCCTTCGGTAATAAAGAAAACGGCGCCTATGTTCTCGGCGAGTTGGCGAAACCGCTGCTCACTGTCGCTCAACGCCTCTACCGCCCGCGCCCGTTTGTAGGCCGGCCAAAGGCGCGCGGCGATATCGCGCATCAGTTGCGTCTCGTCCGGACGCCAATCCCGCGCTTGCGGGTGATCCACAGTTAAATTGGCTTCCCACTGCCTTTCGTTCAGGGCAGGTATGGAGATGAATGCGCCGACGCCGAGAGACTTGTATTTGGAGGCGAAATCGCGAATTCGCGGATCGTTCATCACATCTTTAACGACCGTGGCTCGCCCGGCCTTGAACTCATCGAGGCACTCCGGCGTTACAAAATCACTGATGCGGTACTCGCCCACTATGCTGGGACCGGCGTTACGCCAACCAGCCCAACTATCACGAACGAACGCCGAACCCGTCGCCGGGTTTACTTCGATAACGTAGCAGCTAGTCACGCCGAGATATTCGCCAAGCCTGCTTGTCGCCAACCGGATGACTTCGTCCGCGTCAGCGATCTGTGACAGATCGAAGTCAAGCTGATTGATGAATTGTGTGTTGAGTTCGGCCAGCTTGGTTTCGGTGATGTCGACGACCGAGCCGACATAGCCGAGGAACTCACCCTGCGAACTGAAACGCGGTCTGGCCGCATCCAGCGCCCAACGATACTCTCCGTCTTTGCGCCTCAGACGGTATTCAAGCCGGAACGCCTCGCGCTTCTCATTAGCGGTGAGGAAAGACTTTTCCGAAACCTCGCGGTCATCCGGATGAAGCGCGGCGACCCAGCCGAAGCCGATGCCGGTTTCTGGAGTTTGGCCGGTAAACTCGTACCACGACTGGCTCAGATAGGAGCAAGCGCCATCCGCCTCGGTCACCCACACCATCACCGGCGCGTTGTCGGCCAGGTTGCGGAAACGCGCTTCGCTTTCACGTAAGGCCTCTTCCGCCTGCTTCCGCTCGGTGATGTCTTGAATCTGGGAGATGAAGTAAATGGGCCGCCCCTCTCCGTCCCGCAGCAGAGAGACGCTCACCAGCGCCCAGATCAGGTGGCCGCGCTTGTGGATGTAGCGCTTTTCCATTTGAAACGACTGCATCTCATCGGCCAGTAGCCGGCGCATGTATGCGAGGTTGGAGTCCAGGTCGTCCGGGTGAGTGTGGGATTTAAAATTGGCGCCGACCAGTTCTTGTTCAGAGTACCCGAACAGCTCGCACACTGAACGATTCACCTGGAGGAAGCAGCCATCCAGGGCAATTAGCGCCATGCCGATCGTGGCGTGGTCGAATGCGCTGCGGAACCGCTCCTCGCTCTGCTTGAGCGCGGCCTGCTCGCGAATGATCTCGGCGCGATAGCATGCATTCTCCAATTCTCCGGGCAGCTGGTGGAGGTAACCGGGGTTCTTGACCAGATAACCTGCAGCCCCGAGCTTGAGCGCCTGCAGCGCCACCTCTTCGTCGCCTTGCCCGGTGACCAACACCACGGGGATGTCCAGGGCGCGATCCTGGCGCAGTTCCTTGAGCACTTCCAGCGCATTCAGACCAGGCAATCTGTAGTCGAGCAGGATCACATCGTACCTGCTCGCTTCGCCCGCCTGCGGAAGGCGTTGTAGCGCTTCGGCCCCGGTCCGCGCCACGTCGAGTTGGATGTAAGGCGCATACCGCTGAAGGTGGCGGAGGGTGAGGTCAATGTCTGTGTCGTGACGCTCGGCGTAGAGCGCCTTGAGTGTGCGCGCCTGTCGCGCGGCCTGGGCGCGGCGCCGGCGCAGCGCGTTTTCCAACGTGAGGGGCAACCGCTCCAGGTAATCGTCGCGTTTGGACACATAATCATCAGCGCCGGCTTTGAGCGCGGTGACGGCCGTCTTCTCATCGCCCGTGCCGGTAATCACAACTACGGCGAGAGGCAGCCCGCGATCCCGAATATAGGTTAGCAGCGAGAGGCCGTCTCCGTCCGGCAGTCGCAGGTCCGCCAGAACCAGGTCGTAGGACGGCGCATCCGGCCTGGAGAGCAGGTCCACCGCCTCGCTTCGTGTCCCGACCACCTCCAACACGAACTGTGATGCGTGTTTGCGAAGCCAGCGCCGCGCCAGGTCCGCATCGTTGGAGTTATCTTCGACATAAAGGATCTTCATAACTTACCTCAGGGACGCGCCAACCACACGCCAGTAAACCTCGATCCGTGCGGCGACTCAATGAATTTCCCGAAATCAATCGGCAAAATTGGAGCCACCGTATCGCGCAGGCGCGGCGCCCTCCAGCCATCCGTTTTATTTAGTGAGTTCCAGGTAAAACGTCGCGCCCCGGCCCACGGCGCTCTCGGCCCAGGCCCGTCCGCCCATCCGCTCCATCGCCTTCCGCACGATCGCCAGGCCAACGCCCATCCCAGGATAGTCTTCCACCCGGTGTAAGCGGTGAAAGATCTCGAAGATTCGGTCATGGTACAACATATCGAAACCCACGCCGTTGTCACGCACCCACAGGCGCCAATTCTTTTCGTTCTTTTCCGCTCCGATCTCAATACGCGGCTCCGGCGAGTCGCAGGTGTACTTAATGGCGTTATCTAAGTAGTTACGCAACGCCTGTGATAAACCCTCAGGATCAGCGACTACCACGCCGCCATCAACTCTCATCGTGAGATGAATCCCGCGCTCTTCTATCTCGAGTTTTCTCTCTCCCACTAACGTCTCCACTAGAGAGCGCAGCTCGATGTCTTCGGCCGAGAGTTCTCGACGTTCGATCATCGAGTAAGCCAGCAGATCATCAATCAGCTGATTCATCCGCGCGGTCGAAGTGTGAATGCCGTAGAGGAAGGCGCGGCCGTTTTCGTCAAGTTTTTCAAGGTAGTCTTCCAGCAGGAGGCTGCTGTAGCCTTCGATGCCGCGAAGCGGCGCCTTGAGGTCATGCGCGACTGAGTATGCGAACGTCTCGAGTTCGCGCGTCTTCAATCGGAGTTCAGCCGTGCGCTGAGAAATGCGCTGTTCGAGCTCAGTGTTGATTCGTTTTATCGTCTCTTCAGCGAGTCTGCGTTCCGTAATGTCTTTGATGTAAGTCAGTAAGTGGATGGGACGGCCAAAATCGTCGGTCACAACCGAGCAATTGAGATATACCCAGACGATTCGGCCGTCTTTGTGAATGAAGCGCTTTTCCAGGTCGAAAGACTTGATCTCACCGGCGATCAGACGTTGACACTGCCGCCAATCCGCCCCGAGGTCATCCGGATGAGTTACGTCCTTGAAGTATCCCGCCAACAATTCTTCTTCCGTATAGCCCAGCAATTCACAGAGAGTCGGCGGAACTTTCAACCACCGCCCGTCGAGGCCTATTTTGCACACCATGACGAGCGAGAAAGCCTCGGTCCGGGCCAGTTGCGCGGTGGTTTCCCGCAGCGACTCTCCAACACGCTGTCTCTCCTGAAGTAGCACGGCCAGACAGAGCAATGGAATTGAGATCACACAAAGGAATAGTTGGAGCGACAGGATATTCCCACCCGGCAAATGCGAGGAAAACGGCCCGCGCCCCAGCTCCATGTTCCAAATGGCAAAAGCCGCTATCAGGGAAAGGGCGCTGGAGACTCCCCGAGTCCCGAAGCGAACCGCCGCCCATAAGAGAAGCGGAAAAGGAAGGTAGATCATGGCCGGTGAATCGCCAAATACACTGTTGGGGCCGCTGAATGCGGCGCTCCCGACCAGAATCAGCGACGCTGTAAGCAGAATTCCCTCTAAACAGCGCTTGAGACCGGCGGACCGCAAAGCGGAAGCGCCCCTGATACTCCAATAAAGGATCATGGGCGTTATCAGCAAATTCGCCAAAGCGTCCCCAAGAAACCACCTCTGCCAGGCGGCCCAGAAACTATCTCCGAGGGCAAAGCGTGACGCCGCCCCTGCGAATGCCGAAAGCGCCGGGACGCCTAGAACAGCGACCGCGAAGAACTGAACGAGCTCCTGCATGCTCGTAAGCCGAGGAGTCCCGTGATTTAAACGCTTCAAGAGCACGGCGGAAATTATGGCTTTGAGCGAGTCATTCGCGTAAACCGCCAGCAAGAACCAGGCCGGTATGTCGGGCGGGACGGCCACCAACAGCCTTATCGGTAACGGCGCCAGCAGGTACAACCACCATTTTTGCCGGGGAGTCAATAACAGCGCGCAAAGTAGAATCGCGTCCGGTGGCCAAAACGGAGCGGAGCTGTTGTGATGAAATGACATCCCGTATGCATAAGCGAGGAAGAAAGCTGTCGAGAAAAGCAGCAGATTCAGTACCTGGCGGGCGCCGGCCATAACGCGCCTGATGGCCCCCCCCCACGACGCGCCATCTCGCGTCTGGAGGATTTCGAGCGGCTTCGTCCTGTCGTTAGACTTCACTGGCCGCATCATTTTTGGACCTCGAGGAAGAAGGTGGCGCCACGCCCGGGTTCGCTTTCGGCCCATACCTTGCCGCCCATTCGCTCCATCGCCTTCCGCGCGATCGCCAGGCCAACGCCCGTTCCGGGATAGGCTTCCAGCGGGTGCAGGCGCTGAAAGACGTCGAAAATCCGGTCGTGATATTTCATATCGAAGCCCACGCCGTTGTCGCACACCCACAGGCGGCAGCTCTTTTCCGTCTCATCGGCGCCGACCTCGATGCGCGGGTCATTGGCCTCGGAAGTGAACTTGATGGCGTTGTCCAGGTAGTTGCGCAGCGCTTGCGATAGACTCGCGGCGTCGGCAAACACTACACTGCCGTTGACCTTCATCGTAAGATTGATCTTGCGCTTTTCCATCTCAATCTTTCTCTCTTCCACCAGCCTCTGGACAAACGGGCGTAATTCGATGGGCTCGGCTCTGAGCGCCCGGCGCTCGACCCTCGAGTAGGCAAGAAGGTCGTCAATCAGTTGATTCATGCGCTCGGTCGAATCCCGGATGGTATGGAGGAAGGCGCGCCCTTCCTCGTCAAGCCCCTCCAAATGATCTTCGAGCAGCAAGCGGGTGTAGCCTTCGATGCCGCGCAAAGGGGCTTTCAGGTCATGGGCGACGGAGTAAGCGAAAGTCTCGAGTTCACGCGCCTTAGCGTCGAGCGCGGCCGTGCGGTCGGCTACGCGCTGTTCGAGCTCGGCATTGAGCTGATTAAGCTCCTCCTCAGCCCGCTTGCGTTCGGTGATGTCGCTCGAGGCCACGAGGATGCGCTTGCGCCCACTCAGCTCGATCAAATCCGCCGACGAGAGAAGGAACCGAAGATGGCCGTTTTTCGCCCGGAATTTCGTCTCCAGGTTACGAACTGACTTGCCCTCTTTAAGCGGCCCGACAAGTTCCGCCCGCGCGGCGATTCCATCCCAGATATTCAGATCGAGAGAGGTGGCGCCGATAAGTTCTTCACGGGTGTAACCACTTATTTCCAGGAAGCGATCGTTAACATCGAGGTACCGCCCCTCTTCGAGCGTTGCGATCGACATCGGCTGCGGGCTGGAGTGGAAAGCTTTTGAAAATCTCTCCTCGCTCTCCCGCAGCCCTTGCGCCGCGCGCTGACGCCGGGCGCGTTCAAGTATGAGGTAGGCGATGAACAGGGTTTGGACGACAAACACGGCGAGGGCGCCGAGAATGTAATGTTTGTGCTGCTCCCAGAAGGTCAATTCCTTGAAGCGGATGATGGCGCCGGGAGGCAGGGAGTCCTCGCTGATGCCCCAACGCCGAAGCTCTCGCCAGTCGAACATGGGGATAGTCGGGGCCATCTCGACCGGGATGTCTTGCGCCCGCTCGCCGTGCGCGATCCTATTGGCGATTTCCGCTGCTCTGGCCCCGATCGTATCGGGAGTGGTTACATAACCGCCGACGAGCCCGTTACCGATACATTTATTGGTCATCCCGTAAATCGGGACTGGAACTGACGGGGCAATTAGATTGAAGATATCTGCTGTCTCCAGGATCTTGCCGTGTTCATTCTGTGACTGCTGCCAAACATAGAAAACAATTGATCGCCTCGGCAAACTTTTCATTTTCACTATCAATTCGTCTGGTCGGAGGTCAGTCAGATAAGTGATTTGTACTTTGCTTTCATAACCCTGAAGCTCCTGCCGGGCCAGTATCTCGAATTTCTTGTCGCGCTGCATCGTCCCGCTGATGACAAATACTTGCTCGGTACCCGGATGTAGCTCCAATGCCAGATCGAGAGTTTTTCTGTGAGTGTTTATATTGATAATCCCGGTTAAGCCGAGCCCGGCCGCAATTTCCTCAGCCCTGGGATGCCTGGCCGCGACGAAAACAATTGGCGCCTGTGGGAAGAGGCTATCACGGTACTTGAGCAGGAAGTCCAGCGATGCGTCCGAATTGGCGACGACCACATCAATTCTGTGGTCGGCATACTTCTGCCGCAGATAATCGCGGAGAAATACAGATTGCTTTTCCCCCGGGAACCGATTGGATTCTAAATATTCGAAATAGCATTCGACGGTTCCTGCTGAGAGCGATTGCAGAGATGATTGAAAGCTCGGGTCGAATTTAACATTCCAAGGGTGGTCCTTGTTGTACCAATCGAGTACCAGCGCTCCCCTGGGCGCGGCAGATTGCTGGGCGCGCGCGATTGAGGGTAATAGCGACACAAAGAGGCAGACGAGCAGCGCCGCCATTCGGATGAGGTTCGATCTGCTTCCCGTCGTATTTTTCGCGGGCTTCATGGCTTACCTCCAGGAATGTGACAGTCGCCAGACCGGCAGGGAGGGTCCAACTACCGCATTCTAGCGCCACCCCTGCCTGTTGTGCTACTGCCACGCCTTCAAAACATCAGTTTCAAAGCAAATTGGACCTGCCGTGACGAGCCTGATTCACCAGTAGGGAAGCGAGTTGTGGTGATCCGGCCGAATGCCGGTGTGCCGACGATGGCGCCCGGCTGCCCGAAGTTCGCGTGGTTGAAAAGGTCGAAGAACTCGGCCCTGACCTGCGCGCGCATCCTCTCGCCGATCTTCGTATTCTTGGTGATCGAAAAATCAACGTTGTCGAAGCGCGGCCCGATGACCACGTTGCGGCCCAGGTTCCCGAAGCGCCCGACGGGCGTAAAGACCGACGGGTCGAACCAGCGGTCTACGGCGCCGATGATGTTTATAGGACCTGTGACATCGGGCCGGAGAGTGTTGGGCACACCGTTGATCATTCCGTCCGTGGTGACGATATTGACCGGGTTGCCGCTCTGCGACTGGACAATCGCGGCGAGCTGCCAGCCCTCGACGAACTGGTTACCCCGGATAGGCAGTTCATAAATCGCGCTCAAGACGAAGCGGTGGCGCGTGTCGAAGTCCGATAGTCCGTGGTCACCGCGGAGGTCGTAGCTGTTCTGCACGACCACTCCCTGCGAGCTGAGCGAGTTGCGGTCGAGCGACTTCGAGAACGTGTAGGAGGCGTTGAACTGCAGGCCGCGCGCGAGGCGCCGGTTCGCCGTCATCC
>Ga0126377_10001607_pt1 | contig 14919 bp, 10 predicted proteins | sample PanSoiMetPlot_22_FD_92647 | JGI IMG/M metagenome (GOLD analysis project Ga0126377, IMG submission 92647) | Tropical forest soil microbial communities from Panama - MetaG Plot_22 | ecosystem: Environmental > Terrestrial > Soil > Tropical forest > Bulk soil | place: Panama | collected 2016-02-17
CGCCGTCACCGTCAGTCCAGCTCGGTTAGTGGCGAGTCCAACGAGTCGTCTAACGGCGAGCCGCGCCAGTAAAATCGCATAACACCCGAGGGGCGACGAGCCAGTCCAGACTCACGCCAACCTTACTTAAGTCGAACTTCATGTAGTATGATTTGCCGCACTCCGATCTCGCTTTTGCTAATCCGACTTCCCCGATGAACAGTCACAAGGAGATCCCAGCTAGTGGCTTCGGCGGCTTCTGCCAAGACTAATTCCAGAGAACTTTCAGCGACCGCTGGAGCGACGTCCGTTCCCGGTTTGTGTTTAGCGGCTGCCTTGAAACATGGAAAAGCCGATGCCTTGAACCATCGCGAAGAAAGCGGCTGGGTGCACATATCAGCCGCAGCTTTTGTGGAACGAGTGAAGCACATTGCCCTGGGACTCGCAGCCCTGGGAGTGCGGCCCGGCGACCGCATCGCTTTGCTTTCTGAGAATCGCCCTGAATGGTCCATCGTTGACCTCGCGATTCTAAGCCTGGGCGCGATCAATGTGCCGATCTACACCACTCAGGCCCAGGATCAGATCGAATTCATTCTGACTGACTCGGGCTGCAAGGCTATTTTCATATCCAACCGCAAACTATTTCGTCATGCCCGCCCGGCGCTGGTGAACCGGGTGTTAGAGCATCTCATCTTCTTCGATCTGGACGTCGCCGAAGATCTAGAACGCGCGAATCCCCTGGCCGAGCTGGAGAATCGCGGCCGGCAACTTGCACAGGAACGGCCCGATGCTTTTGAGGCCTATCTCAACGCCGTCCGACCAGATGACCTGGCGACAATTATTTACACCTCGGGAACCACGGGTGAGCCCAAGGGCGTGATGTTGACGCACAACAACTTCATGTCGAATGTCCTGTCAATTGCCAAGGGCTTACCGATTGTTGCTACCGATGTCGCTTTGTCAGTTCTTCCTCTCTCTCACATCTTCGAAAGAACTGGTTTTTATGTCTTTTGTTACTGCGGCGTTTCGGTCTACTACTCAGCGTCGTTCGATCAAGTCGGCGAAAACCTGCGTGAGGTAGCGCCCACGGTGATGACCGCTGTGCCGCGGTTGTTTGAGAAGGTCTACCATCGAATTATCAAAAAGGGGATGGCCCAAAAGGGTTGGAAGCGAGGGGTGTTTACGCGTTCGCTGGAGGTTGGACAAAAATTCGGCGAACTGAAAGACAAGCGTCGCTGGGTTCCTACCCGGCTACGATTACAACAGCGTCTCGCCAGTCGGCTTGTTTTTTCCAAGTGGCGCGAAGGAGTTGGTGGTCGGCTGAGATACTTTGTTTCCGGCGGTGCCCCCCTTTCCCCTGCGCTTTCTTATTCATACCTGGCAGCAGGGATCCCGATTCTGCAGGGCTACGGGGCGACGGAAACGTGCATCGTGTGTGCCAACCGACCTGGCAACAACCACGTTGGCTCGGTGGGAATCCCGTTCGAGGGCATTGAACTGCGCATCGCGGAAGATGGTGAGATCCTGGTGCGTGGACCCAATGTCATGCGCGGCTATTACGGCCAACCTGAGGCGACCGCAGCAGTCATGAAGGATGGATGGTTTGCCAGCGGCGACGTGGGGCACCTGGACAAGGAAGGTCGACTCTATATCACCGATCGCAAGAAAGACCTCTTCAAACTATCGAACGGGAAGTACGTCGCCCCACAGTTGATCGAAAGCTTACTCAAACAGAGTGAGTTTGTGAGTCAGGTCGTTGTAGTAGGCGCAGGGCGCAAACAGCCGGTCGCTCTAATTGTGCCGGATTGGGAAAACCTTATTGGCGCTCTTTCAAGCAGCGGAGAGACATTCTCCAAAGACCGAGTGGAACTCAGTCACAACCCGACCGCCATCAAACTCGTCCAGCGTGACGCGGTCGAGTTGACCAGCGAACTGGACGACTTTCTCCGCATTCGCCGGGTTGCGCTCCTGCCCGCAGAATTCAGTATCGACAACGGCGAATTGACTCCCACGCTAAAAGTGAAGCGACGAGTTATCGACGAAAGATTCGGCGACCTCATCGAAGAGCTTTACAGTTGATTTCTTTCCGGTACGGCTTCCCGACATTCACCTCTAACAACGGGATGTAGAGAAAATTCGAACGAGGCAGGACCGTTAACGGGTTGCTGGTTGGTAGAGGTGTTGCCTAGCCGATAATTCTCGACTTGCTGTTCTGACACATGATTGACTCCGCGAGGATTCTGAGATTCATGGGAATCTCCGGGGCTCGTTCGCCCTTTTGCGGTTGCTTGTGATGGGCCAACAACGGCAATTCGGCACTGCAAAACTCACAGTCTTTCAGGTGATATTTGATGAGTGCTGATACTTCCGACGATAGCTTCTTTGAGCGGTAGGACAGAAGCATACTCGAAGACGGACACGCGGCCGTTTTTTTGAATGAAACCTTCTTGTTAGAGCCTCTCATCGCTCCCCCGAGCTCCCTGTTCCAGTCTGAGTAGACACAAATACCGTAAACCGTATTTTGAGGATGAGCCAGGGGCAAGAAGGTTCACTAGGCCTCAAGAATAGAACTCTTTCGGTTCAACACTACAAAATGCTCAATCCCAATTAGGTTCCAGAGGTTTTTCCTCGAAAAGAGAACCTTTTTTCGCCTGTATACTCGATATCTACTTGTGTAAAAAGATGTTGCTCAAGATTAAAAATGTTGCTAACATGCCTCTCGTCAGTTGGGGCAAACATCGCTCCCTGATGGCTACTCCAGGATAAGCCCCGCTTTCGTGTCGGTTAAATCGGGCAATCTGAAAGCTATCCGCCCAAACATCAACACCAGGCATTTCACACCGATAAGCGTAGTCTCCTGGGTCCCAGCCCCGGTACAACCTCCTGCCCTCAGCGTTCCCTTGGCGGGCGGTTTTCTCTAGGCAGGCGCAATTCCTCTCTCGTCCAGACGTTGAACTGTTCAGACTGCTGAATGAGCCAAAACCGGCTAAGACACGACCGCAAACGAACGCTCACTCCAGGTTAATTACCAGCAACCGAAGTTATTGCCAAACAGAAGGGCCGGTTTTATCGCCTACGACAACTGGGGCTAACACGGACAATCCTGTGAAATCCATAAGTGAAGATTACGAAAAGGCGCAAGAATCCGGAACTGCCGACAAGCAGACCCAGCAGCGAGCGCGACGGACTCACTATCGCCAGAGTAGAAGTGCCAAGTGGGTGGAAAGTCTGCGCGCTTCCGACGTCAGTCGCCTGTGGTCAGACCTGCATCGAATCGTCTCGCATCATCCCCTCGTTAGGGCCTCTCGTAGCGCCGGCTTGCTGATCGAAGAGGGCGGGAGTTCAGCCTTCTCGGACCTGACTCAGGAGCTTTTTGTTCAGCTGCTTAGCAAGAATCGTTTTGAGCACTATCTCGAAACCGAGATGACGGACTACGAGATTGAGTGCGAAATTAGCCAAATTGAGTTAACCAATTTGCTGACCGCTGAGTTGCGGAAACGGCACCCTGAAAGTTATCGCCTCGCCCGTCGCATTTCCACCCTGATTCAGTCCAGCACAAATTTCCGTCGCTTCGACTCCAGCGGCATAGACGATGAACCACATCGTCGGCTGGCAGACCGAGTTTACGGTTTGAGCGAATGGAGCGACGCAAAAGCACGACGGGGTGCGCATGAAGTTGAGGAACGGGTGCAGATGATTCCCGTCCGTCAGCGAGACACCAGGATGGTGGGCTGCACCGGAGATTCGCAGGTCGTGATCAGCAATCCTGACCTGGAAGAATTGATTATCTCGGTGCTTGATGCAGTGGACTCGCCTGTAGATGTTCGCACTTTGCGCAGCCTGGTGATGTCGCGGTTGCCGGTAATGGACATCTATCTCGTGCCCCTGGATGGAGATGATAGCGACAACGAAAACGGTAACAGCTACGAAGCGGTCGACAAACGAGAGAACCCGGAGGAAGGTCTACTGCGCCGAGAATCAGAGAAGGAAGCGGCTGGTTTTGTAGACCAGTTTCTCAAGAACTTGCATGAAGCTGTACGCGGGAAAGTAAAGCAATACAACCGGATCCTGGGCGTACTCTGGCACTGCTACTTGTCGCCTGACCATTCGACTCAACTGGAAGTTGCGGCCGTATTAGGAGTTTCTGATTCCCTGGTATCAGACTACCGCCGCCGCATTGAGCAGGAGCTCCGGGCCCTGTCATTTTCTGAAGTCGAAGAGGCTAAGCAGTTCGAGATAGCCTTGCGCGAACGGGTCAAGTCATTGGTCTTCGCGATGGACGAAAAAGAGGTCCCGGTTTAAAGAAGTTCGGTTCCGAGGAACCGTTAACAGCGGGGAGTTGGCTCGGAAAAGGCAAGGCCAATTCTTTGTTCAATGGAGGCTGCCGTGCGTCGGACGCATGCAGCTTCTTTTTGCTTTTATCGGGGAAATATAGTGTACTAAGCCCCGCTCTGAGAGTGGTTTCTCCCTCAGCGAATTTGGGTTTGTAGCGAACACTTGTGAGGACGCCCAACTCCCCTGCGGTTAGAAATGCCTGGAAGGGTTTTAAAGACGCGTAACTCTTCAACGAGAAAGAAATTCCCCGATGCCCCAAACAGTTCCGGAGAAACAGAGCGGCAGCCCCAAAGTGAGTGTTGTTGCTCCCGCCTACAACGTTGCCCCGTATATTGTCGAAGCACTGAACTCTGTCTTCGCCCAGACTTTTACTGACTACGAGGTTATTGTTGTTAACCACGGTTCACCCGACACGGAGGAGCTGGAGCGTGAGTTAGCTTCTTTCATGGATCGAATCGTATATCTCAAAACGGAAAACAGCGGCGTGGGCGCGGCCTGCAATGTTGCGCTGAGGGCGGCTCGCGGTCAGTACATCGCGTTTCTCGATGCGGATGACGCGTTCCTTCCAAACCACTTGAGCGAACAGCTCGCACTGATAGAAGACAGCCCGGGTTACGATCTCGTCTACGCTAATGCAACAACTTTCGGGGAACTGGCTACTCCCGGTAGAACGGTGATGGATGACAACCCCTCTGACGGAGAAGTAACTTTCAGCAGTCTGCTCGAAGGGAAGTGCAGCGCGATTACCACAACCGTGGTGGCTCGTCGTGAACCGATTCTCGAGGTGGGATTATTTGACGAGAGTTTAAGAAGTTCACAGGATTTGGATCTTTGGCTACGACTGGCAAAGCGAAACGGCGCGCGCATCAGTTATCAACGCAAGGCTCTCGCCAGGCATCGTATTTACGAAGCCGGCTTAGCAGCTGACGACCTGGGGTCTCTCGAAGACGAAGTAACGGTGCTCACCAAAGCTAGTCGACGAACCGACCTGACTCCGGATGAAGTAGCGGCCATCAAGCGTACGATGCCCAAGCGCAGAGCGGTCATTGAAGCGTGGCGTGGCAAAGAATGCTTGCGTGATGGCAACTTCGCAGGCGCAATCGAGTCATTTTCAGAATCTAATAGCCTGGTGCCTAATCGGAAACTGCAGCTGGTAATTTTGGCATTGAAGATTGCGCCGCGACTATTTCAACGTATTTACGGCACACGAGCCGCTTAAAAGAATTAACGATGTCTTACAAACACCAAATCTCTGACTACGAACCCGTAACCCGGCCAAAAGGCAAACGAGATATGAGGCTGGAGGATGCCGAGGCGGAGTGGACTCGTAATCAGACGGTATGGCCGGAGAGTTCCGAGGTAACGACAAAGCGTCCCCTCGGCGGAAACGATCAGTCTCACAACGTCTCTACGACGAGCCGCGCAAAGACCGCAAAAGAAGCTGGATGGCCCAGGCTCAAGGAGACATGGATCGTTAAGCGCGGTCATACAATTAGTTTTCTTGGCTTGTACCTCTTCACTTTTCTCGTCTTCTTCCGACCTTATGAATGGACTCCGTCGCTGTCCTGGCTCTCATCGAGCGCTTACTGGATAGCGAATTTCACCCTGTTGGTTTTTATCCCAACTCAGCTTGGCCTTGAGAACAAGATTACTTCGCGTCCGCGCGAGGTGAACCTGGTGCTGTTGCTCTTCCTGGCCTGTTTGCTGTCGATTCCTTTCGCAACTGATCCGACAATCGCGTGGAATGGAGTAAATACTTACATCAAAGTTGTGATCATGTTCATCGTGATGGTGAATGTGGTGCGCACTGAAAAGCGCATGAAGTTGTTGCTCTTCATGGTGCTTGTTGGCAGTTGCGTGTTGAGCGTTTCTGCCATCAACGACTTCCGCCTGGGACGATTGGGCCTTAACGGACAGCGAATCGAAGGAGTCATTGGTGGTCTCTTCGACAATCCCAATGATCTGGCCCTGCACCTCGTAACCATGCTCCCACTTGCCGTCGCCTTGTTACTTGGTAGTCGGTCGGTACTGATGAAGATCTTTTATGCAGCCTGTGTAGTCCTGGCGATGGGCGGGGTCGTCGCAACTTTTTCTCGCGGCGGATTCCTCGGCATGATGTGCGCCGGCGGCGTCCTTGCCTGGAGGTTGGCGCGCCACAATAAGTTGCTCATCCCGGCCGTTTTGGCGTTCCTGGTTCTGGTAATGGTGGCGTTCGCTCCCAGTGGCTATGGCAGTCGTTTGCGGACGACGTCTGACGGTTCTGCTCAAATTCGGACTGACGACCTGAAACGCTCGCTGCTGATAGCGGCTCGACACCCCGTATTTGGCGTGGGCATGGACAATTACTATCTCTATTCCAATACCGAGCACGCTAGTCATAACGCCTATACTCAAGTTGCTTCTGAACTGGGTTTGGCCGCCGCGGTGATCTACATCATGTTCCTGGTAGTGCCCACCAGACAGTTGCGCAGGATCTCCTACGAAGAAGATTTGAAGCAACGTCGCTCTAGCATTTACTACCTTTCCGTTGGACTTGAAGCCAGCTTGATCGGTTACATGGTTTCGAGCTTCTTCGCCTCAGTTGCATTTCTATGGTACGCTTACTACCTCGTAGCCTATGCTATCTGCCTGAGACGCCTGCACGATACCGAAAGGCCCATAACTACCCAACAAGTGAGTACTGCCCCGGGAATTGAGCAAGCATTCAAAGTATCTTAACCGAGTGATTTCTTCGCGCGGGAGATCCCTGTCTAGCATGAGATCAACGTACTTAAGTCAATCAGTAGAAGTGTTTCTGGGTGTATGCATTTGCCGCCTGGTGACCAGCGCCGAAAGGCGCAGCTAAGGCGACACTCCTCGCCAAGTTTGCCCCAATCACTCAACATGGCCCAGAACGAAGCCGCACTACCAACCACTACCAATTCCAAAGATCGCTACTTTGAGATCGATCACCTGCGGAAAGATCTGGGAACCCGGGCTGCGCGCGGCGGAGCAATCACCATGGCCTCAAACGGCCTGAAGTTTGCGGTGACTCTGTTGGGTACGTCAGTGATGGCACGCCTGCTAACGCCAGAACACTACGGCGTATTGGGAATGGTCGCGATTCTGACGGGCTTCTTATCAATCTTTAAAGATATGGGCTTGTCGGCTGCCACTATTCAAAAGGCAGAAGTTACCCGGGAACAAGTCAGCACGCTCTTCTGGTTCAACAATGCCGTTTGTGCGGCGCTGGCGGTGGTAACAGTGGCCATGGCCCCGGCGGTTTCGTGGTTTTATAAAGACAGTCGTTTGACAGCCATCACAGCTGTGACCGCGCTGGGGTTCATTTTGAATGGTTTGACTGTGCAACATGACGCGCTCTTGCGCAGGCAGATGCGTTTCATTGCCATCAGTGCGATTTCATTGCTCTCGATTATTGCCGGGTACATTGTCGCGATACTGATGGCCTGGCGAGGATTTGGTTATTGGGCTTTGGTCTTTAGTCAATTGGCCCAGCTGGCCACCGGCGCTATTGGTGTTTGGGTAGTTTGTCGCTGGCGTCCGGGTTTGCCCAGGCGCAACGCCGGCGTGAAGTCGATGATCAAGTTTGGCGGTAACTTCACTGGCTTTTCCCTCGTCAGTTATTTCGCCAGGAACTTTGACAATTTGCTGGTGGGAAAAGTTTGGGGTGCGCAACAACTGGGAGTGTACTCACGGGCCTATCAGTTGATGGGTCTGCCCATCGAACAGATCAACGAGCCCATAACCGCGGTCGCTGTACCAGCTCTTAGCAGACTCACCGATTCACCGGAACGCTACCGGCAAGCATACCTCCGACTGCTGGAAAAGATTGCTATGTTAACGATCCCCGGCGTCGGTTTAATGATCGTTACGGCTGATTGGATCGTCCGAATAATGTTGGGCCCAAATTGGGCTGAGGTAGGGCGCGTTTTCCTGGTGCTTGGGATCACCGGAATGTTTCAGCCCATAGCCAACACCACTGGCTGGTTGTTCCTGACCCAGGGACGCACCAAGGAACTGTTCAATTATGGTCTGCTTCATAGTCCGGTGATCGTTGCGTCTTTCATCGTTGGTATTCCCTGGGGCGCATTTGGCGTCGCGGTTGCATACGCGACCGCGAAGGTGTGTATCACTGATCCGTTTCTCTACTGGTATGTGGGGCGTTCGGGACCGGTGCGAACCTTTGATTTCTATCGGACGATGGCGCCTTTTGTCGTCGCCACGTTGTCTGGATTAGGTGCCGCCTTGGCAACTCGGCATTGGGTACATTTTCAGCGCCCGCTGGCAGGCGTCGTCTCGTGCACAATTATTATGGGTATCGTTTACTTAGCCGTGCTAGCCTTAATTCCCAAAGGAAGACTGGCTCTCTGGGATGCCGGCAAGTCGCTGCTGGTCGCCTTGAAACGGAAATAGAAGCTGTAACCTGGTGACTAATTACGAAGTCGCCTGGATAACTCCGATAGTTAGAGAGTTGGTGCGAATGAGGCTGAAGGCCAAAGCAAGAGAGTTGTTGAACGACTACAAGCTGGGTCATGCGGTTCGTGCGATTAGGCGATTGCCCGCGGGCCAGGTTCCGGATCGGCAAACGCTGATCGAGTTGGTCACCGGTTGGAGCAACGATGGTTTTGTAGCGCGCGTTGACTACCTCCAGGAAGTAGCGCGTCGTGCTGCTGCGACCGATGGTCCAATCCTTGAATGTGGCAGCGGGATAACAACAGTGCTGATGGGGTTGTTGACCCAGGGTCGAAACACTGAGGTTTATTCGCTTGAACACCATCCTGAATGGCACCGGAAGGTTGAGTCGGTCCTGAAACGAAATGGACTGGCAAATGTCCACGCGTGTTTCTCGCCGTTACGCGACTACGGAGACTTTGATTGGTACGATCCGCCATTGGAGAACTTGCCGACCAAGTTTTCACTCGTAGTTTGCGATGGACCACCGGGCTCGACCAAGGGTGGCCGTTATGGTCTGTTACCGGTGATGGGAAGCAGGTTGCCGACAAACTCGGTAATCCTGTTGGACGATACCGATCGCCCTGAGGAACAAGCGATAATGGACCGCTGGAAAACAGAATCCGGCTTACAAGATGAGACGGTGAATGAGCAGGCTGCTTTTGCCGTACTCGGTCGACGGAGTCATAACAGTTAGGGATCATGCAAGCCTTGGAAGAAATAGTCGCCACTACACCCCCGCAGGCCGAGCTACCAGCGCCTCACGGACGGGTACTTTTTGTCACTCACAGTTTTCCACCAAGCATGGAGATCGGGGCCAACTCGTGTTCTCAAGTCTCCCGGCACCTGCCGTTGTATGGTTGGGAACCGATTGTCTTGACGATTCAAGACAAGTACATCGCTGAGGAGTACCAGCCGAAAACGTCAAGCAATGACCACACAAAGTTTGCCAAGGCGATTGTCAAAACGAGAGTGTTGCCGCACCCGTTTGGACTGTACCGCTGGCTTAAACGCCTGGTTGGTGGTTCGGAATCTGACGAGTCAGAAGAAAGCCAGTCAGTAGAGGTGGCCGCGACCGGTGAGCCAACTCCGCCTGAGGGAAAAGACAAGCTTCGCTCGACGCTGGTTTCGTTGTTGACGATTCCAGACATGCATACCGGCTGGCTGATACCTGGTGTTCTGGGTGGGTTGAAGGCAATCAAAGAGAATAAGATTCAGATAATTTTTTCTTCGGCTCCCTGTTTTACCGGACACCTGGTCGGATACGCGTTAGCGAGATTGACTGGGTTGCCGTGGGTAGCGCACTTCCGCGATCCCTGGTTGACTGCTCACCAGCCCGGTTGGTTTCTGCCGAAAGCGGCGATCAGTGCGAATCGACGACTTGAGCAGATGGTCATCAAACGTGCTGATCGAGTCGTCTCGGTGACCGAAGGACACAGCATTAAGTTGCGGGAAGCTTATCCGCAATACCCGACAAAGTTTACGTCAATTCCCAATGGCTTCGACTCCGAGGAGTGGAAGGAGATCGATCTGGAGCGCGACAACAAATCGCGCCCGGAGAAGACCAAGTTTACGATCTTGTACGCCGGACACCTGTACGCGCAGCGGAATCCAATGCCCATGTTCAAGGCGTTGCAATCTTTGCTTGAAGCAGGTGAGATCGAGCGCGAAAAGTTACAGATTGATTTGCTTGGTTGGTGTGATGACAGTGTCGGCCGGGGAGTTCCAGGGATGATTGCTGACACAAATCTCGAAGGCTGCGTCAACATGGTTGGACCAAGGAGCCGCCAGGAAACATTACGAAGAATGACTGAAGCCGACCTCCTCTTATTGCTGGCGGAAAACCTGACGATTCAGATTCCCGGCAAGACCTACGAGTATCTGAAAGCGGGTCGACCAATCCTGGCCTTTACTTCCGAAGGATCGCTGTCCCATCTAATCCGTACTACCGGATGTGGCTGGTCGCTAGATCCATCGGATCATGACGGGATTAGAGCGGCTTTGCACGAGTGTTACAGTCAGTGGAAGTTGGGCCAGGTTAGTCACGTCTGCGACCAGGATACGGTGGCCAGATTTGATCGCCGCCTGACTACCGGCCAAATCGGCAAGTTGTTCGATGAATTAATTACGACTGCTTGAGAGAAAATTTCCTACGACGATTTCGACCACACAGCATATTACCGCACTGGGAAACTGATCAGATCTTATAGGACAAACAAGGCGCACATGGCCCAGCTTAACTCAGCTGTTGAGCAAGTGACGGATAGCCGTCACGACCACCACCTGGAAACGGACCACCTCCTGCCGACGATTGAAGGGAGGACGGTGAAGGGTGGCGCCGTGTCCATCGTTTCACACGGACTAAAGTTCATCGTCACTCTCATCGCCACTGCTGTCATGGCCCGTCTGCTCACTCCGGAAGACTATGGCTTGATCGGCATGGTCGCGGTGGTCACCAGCTTTGCTTCCTTGTTTAAGGACCTGGGCCTTTCGCACGCGACGGTGCAAATTACCCGCCTCACCCACGGTCAGGTAAGTACCCTGTTTTGGATTAACGTTGGTCTTAGCCTGGGCATTGCAATCGTGGTCGCGGCCCTGGCGCCATTCGTCGCCTGGTTTTACGAAGAGCCGAGATTGACCGGAATAACCGCGGTAGTTGCCTGTGGCTTTGTGTTAGGTGGCCTTTCGGTTGAGCACGAAGCGCTTTTGAAAAGGCAGATGCGCTTCTTTGCGTTGAGCGCAGCCAATCTCATTTCTATGGTGTGTGGTTACGGAGTGGGGATCACTCTCGCACTACGCGGGGCGGGTTACTGGTCACTTGTCTTCGCCCAACTTGCCTTGCTCGGTTCGCACGCGGTGGCCGTCTGGATTACCTGTGGTTGGCGGCCAAGTTGGCCCAAGAAGAATGCTGGCGTGCGTGGCATGTTGAAGTTTGGTGGCCACGTGACTGGCTATACGACGGTCAACTATTTCTCGGGTAACCTGGATGGCTTACTTATTGGTCGTTTCTGGGGTCCAGACCATTTGGGCTTTTATGCGAAGGCCATGCAGTTGTGGAGCTTGCCGGTCGAACAGATCAATGAGCCCATAGCCGCGATGACGATCCCGGCCCTGAGTCGACTGAACGACTCGCCGCAACGCTACCGCGAGGCCTACATTCGGATCATGGAGAAGGTGTTGCTGCTAACCATGCCTTGCATGGCTTTCATGATTGCGAGTGCTGACTGGCTGGTTCATCTGGTCCTGGGCCCGCAGTGGAATTTTACGGCTCGCGTTTTCATTTGCCTGGGAATCGCCGGTTTGCTGCAGCCACTGGCCAATACTGCCGACTGGCTGCTGGTCAGCCAGGGCCGCGTACATCACATGCTGCGCTGGTCAGTGATCAGTGCGCCGATCACGATGCTGTCCATCGCTGCTGGTCTTCCCTGGGGCGCAGTGGGGGTCGCCGCCTCGTTCTCTTTGGGTAAGTTGCTCATATTCTATCCGTTGTTATTTTGGTACGTAGGACGCACCGGACCGGTGCGAACCAAGGACTTCTACCGGCTGATAGCGCCCTTTGCCGGCTCCTCGATCGTGGCCTTGCTGTCTTGTCTTGCTTTTCGCAAGCTGGTTGGACCAGATCCGCTGTTAGGTATCGTCGGTAGTTTCGTGATCACTTCGGTCGTCGCTTTGTTGGTGCTTAGCCAAATTCCCGCGGGCAAGTTAGTGTTGCGGGACCTCTGGGAACTGGTTTTCCGGCCGAGATCTAAGGAACCGGTATCGCAAGCGTCAGATTAGCGCTTAGGAAATCAATTGTAAGAAATAGGATTATCGTTCATGTGTGGCATTGCGGGATTTATTGATCTCTGGGACACGCAGAAGAGTCGTGGTCAAGAGGAACGGGCGCAGATCCTGGACGCGATGTGCCGGATCATCACGCATCGTGGCCCCGATGATCAGGGGACCATGCTGCAGGACGGCGTCGCCCTCGGCATGCGTCGTTTGTCGATTATTGACCTGGCCGGCGGACATCAACCTATTTCGGGTGAAGACGGCTCGGTAACCATTGTTTTCAACGGCGAGATCTACAACTTCCTCGAGCTGCAGCCGCGGCTGGAGTCGTTGGGCCATCAGTTTCAAACCCGTTCCGATACTGAAGCTATCGTTCATGCGTACGAACAGTTTGGCGCAGCTTGTTTGGAACACCTGCGAGGCATGTTCGCGTTTGCTATTTGGGACGCTGGTCGGCGGCAACTTTTTGTCGCGCGAGATCGGGCCGGTAAGAAACCGCTCTATTACACCTTAACGCCGCAGGGAACGCTCGTCTTTGGTTCGGAACTCAAGTCGTTACTGCTGCATCCTGATGTGCGACGCGAGCTCAATCCCCAGGCAGTCGATGCTTATCTCACGCTCGGTTATGTCCCTGATCCGCTGTGCATTTTTCGAGACATCCATAAACTTCCCCCCGGTCACTACCTGACGTTTGCGCGTGATGGCGTCAAGGTGCAGCAGTACTGGGATTTCAACTTCGAGCCCGCAGATTCGCGCCGGGCAGAAGATTACCTGGATGAGTTGCGGGCGCTGCTGGATGAGTCAGTGCGCCTGCGCTTGATTTCTGATGTGCCGCTCGGAGCGTTCCTATCTGGCGGGATCGACTCGAGCACGATCGTTGGACTAATGGCTCGTCACATGAGTCAACCTGTGAAAACGTTTTCCATAGGTTTTCATGAGGATAGTTACGACGAACTCAAATATGCGCGGGTCGCGGCGCAAAAGTTTGGCACCGAACACCACGAGTTCATTGTCACCCCCGAGATCTGCGACGTAGTTGACAAGCTGGTCTGGCATCTCGATGAACCTTTTGCCGACCAGGCTGCCATTCCCAATTACGTGGTGGCGAAATTGGCGCGCGAACATGTCACGGTGGTGCTTTCCGGTGACGGCGGTGACGAGTTGTTTGCCGGTTACACTCGTTATGTAACCGAACACAAACGAAGAAACTTTGCCCAGGTTCCGCGGGTAGTGCGAGAAAAGATGATGCAGCCCCTAACCGGGCGACTCCCTCATGGCACCCTGGGACGAAACTATCTTTACAACATCACCCTGGATCCAATCGATCGCTATTTGGATAGTGTGTCGGTATTCACAAGTCTTAATAAGCGCTCGCTGTACACGTCCGCTTTCAAGCAGCAGTTAGGGGATGGTCAGATGGCAAGTTTCTTTCATGAGCTTGCCGCCCAGGTTAAGACTGGTGACCCACTGGATCAGCTGCTATACCTCGACAGCAAAACCTATTTGCCCGGCGACATACTCGCCAAAGTCGATCGCACCAGCATGGCCGCTTCACTTGAAGCGCGCGCACCCTTGCTTGATCACAAACTGATTGATTTTGTAACTCGCATCCCGGCCTCGTTGAAAATGGCCGGCCTCGAAACCAAGCACCTGTTCAAGCGAGCAGTACAGGATGTTGTTCCGGCGGAGATTCTGAATCGGCCGAAACAAGGTTTTGGCGTGCCCATCCAGGAGTGGATAAACAGACAACTGCGGGAACGCATGCGCGAAACTTTGATGGATCAGCGCACGCGCGAGCGTGGCTTCGTTGAGACAACCTACGTTGATCTGCTGCTCGCTGAACATGAACGTGAACGACGCGACCACTCGAATGGTTTATGGGCTCTGATGATGCTGGAGTTGTGGCTAAGAAATTACTTAGACAATTCTGGTAGCGTTGCCCTGGGAAAAGATGTGACCAGCCAATTGGTGCCTGCCCCTGTCTAGAACGGAGTTTCTCACCTTATTGAAGCCTGCAGTTCTTCAACTCATTGATAGTTTTCATCAAGGCGGCTCGGAACGTCAGGCAGTGCAGCTTACCAGGCTGCTGCAGCAAAGCGGGCGGTTCAGCGTGCGCGTAGCCTGTCTGAATCCCGAAGGGGTACTGCGCGCCGACATCGAACAACTCGACCTGGGTGAGATTCCTGCCTTTCCTCTCAATAGCTTTTACGATGCAAATGCAGTGAAACAGCTGCGACGTTTTCGCGCCTGGCTGAAGTCAGAAAAGATTGACATCCTTCATGCCCATGATTTTTACACCAACATTTTCGGCGTTACTGGCGCGGCGATAGCCCGGGTGCCCGTGCGTATTGCGTCGCGCCGCGAGACCAGTGGCATGCGCAC
>Ga0126377_10001608_pt1 | contig 14918 bp, 12 predicted proteins | sample PanSoiMetPlot_22_FD_92647 | JGI IMG/M metagenome (GOLD analysis project Ga0126377, IMG submission 92647) | Tropical forest soil microbial communities from Panama - MetaG Plot_22 | ecosystem: Environmental > Terrestrial > Soil > Tropical forest > Bulk soil | place: Panama | collected 2016-02-17
CCCCAGGTCTGCATCATCGAGCGGCGATACGGCTTCTGCTCGTAGCTGACCTTGACCATGTACACGGTGACGTCGAGGCCGAACAGGGAGCCGGCGAAGGCCAGCGAGCTGCCCCACTGGCCGGCTCCGGTCTCGGTGGCCAGCCGCTTCACGCCGGCCTTGGCGTTGTAGTAGGCCTGGGCCACCGCCGTGTTGGGCTTGTGGCTGCCGGCCGGCGACACGCCCTCGTACTTGTAATAGATGTGCGAGCGGGTGCCGATGGCGCGCTCGAGGCGGGTGGCGCGGTGGAGCGGCGTGGGGCGCCACAGGGCCAGCGCGCCGCGCACCTCCTCGGGGATCGCGATCTCGCGCTCCGAGCTCATCTCCTGCTCGATGAGCGCCATCGGAAACAGCGGCTCCAGGTCGGCCGGCGTCACCGGCTGCTGCGTGCCCGGGTGCAGGACCGGCGCAGGCGGCGTGGCCAGATCGGCCAGGATGTTGTACCAGCGCCGCGGCAGCCGGTCCTCGCTCAGGAGATACTTGGTCGTCATCGCCCGTCCCTCCCCTCGCTGTGTACTGATTTTCTACTTGCCGAGTAGACCGCTCTTCAGCCCCTTGTTGGGGGGCGACTTGCCGAACCAGATGGCGAAGAAGGCGTGGCCGAAGTCGCTGCCGGCGATGACGCCCTTCTGCGCGCGCTTGACCACGACGGTCAGGCCCTTCTGCGGCACGTACGTGAAGGTCATGGCGTCGCCGTCCTTCATGTCCGCCATCCAGCCGTTCAGCTGATCGATCTGGCTCTTCAGCTTGGCCATGTCGGCCCCGTTCTTCTTGAACTGCGTCGACCAGGCCTCGGTGATGTCGCCGCGGTCGACGTCGCGCACGAAGATCATGTGGAGCACCTTGATCTGCTCCGAGCCGATGATGTCCTCCGCGCTCTGGGTCTTCTTCTCCAGATAGAGCCCGGCCACGTAGACATCGACGTTGAACATGGTGGCCTCGCGGATCCCCATGCCGTTCAGCGCCACGGTCTTGCCCGCCACCGGGATCTGGTCGGGCATCTTCACCCCGCCCTTCTCACCGGCGGCCGCGACGGCGCCATGGGCCAGGACCAGCGCGAGGACAGCGATCATCGGTCGTGCGCGTCTCATCGGGGACCTCCTCGGGCCGTAGAATGGACTCTCGGCCCGGAGGAGGCAACGTCCGCACGCGGGCGGTTCGACGGCGCCGCACCGACGGGCGGCCGGCAAGCGGCCGCCGCGATTCGCGGATCCGGCCCCATGTGGCCCGTCCGCCGGCCTCGCGCTAGATTGGCGAGGTGATCCGATTCGTCCTGTTCGTCCTCGTGGTCGTCTTCGTCGCCTGGTGCAGCACGTCGGTCAAGCTGGGCGACCACACCTTCGCCGGCCACGTGAAGCGCATCTGGCAGAGCGACGAGACCCAGGACCTCAAGGAGGGCATCAAGAAGAAGGCCCACGAGGCCACCGAGAGCAAGCCGGCCCAGCAGGCCAAGGACGCGGCGAAGGACGCGGCCAGGGGCGTGGTCGACGAGGCCGCGAAGCCGGAGCCCGCCGAGGCCCCGGCCCGCTAGAACTTCTACTCGCCGGCCCGCTTCAGGATCAGGAACTCGACGCGCCGGTTCTTGGCCCAGGCGGCCTCGTTGTGGCCCTGTGAGATCGGCTGGGTCTCACCGTAGCCCTGTGACTGCATGCGCTCGCCGTCGACCCCGTGCTCGGTCAGGTAGCGGCGCACCGACGCCGCGCGGCGATCCGATAGATCGAGGTTGTAGGAGTCGGAGCCGCGCTCGTCGGTGTGGCCCTGGATCTCGACCAGCTTGATGTCGGGGTTGCCCTGCATGGTGGCGGAGATCGCGTCGAGGATGCCGAACGACCGCTTCTGGATCACGTCGGAGTCGTACTCGAAGTAGATCTTGTCCAGGATCTCGATCTTCGTGTCGGTCACCACCACGCGGCCCCGGTCGGGGCAGCCGTCGGTGTCGTCCACGCCGTTGTAGGTCTCCGCGGTCTGCTTGGCGGTCTCGCCGTCGCGGCGCGGACAGGCGTCATCCTTGTCCAGGATGCGGTCGTTGTCGTTGTCCGGATCGGGGCAGCCGTCTGCGTCCTCGAAGCCGTCCTTGTCCTCGGGCTGGTTGGGGCAGAGGTCGTCCACGTCGAGGATGCCGTCCTGATCGTTGTCCGGATCGGGGCAGCCGTCCTCGTCCTGGAAGCCGTCCTTGTCCTCCGCGTCGTCGGGGCACTTGTCGACGTTGTCGAGGATGCCGTCGTTGTCGCGATCGTTCTGGTTGCCCTCCGGGCAGCCGTCCTCGTCCTCGAACCCGTCCTTGTCCTCCGGCTGGTCGGGGCAGTCATCCTTGCCGTCGAGGATGCCGTCGTGGTCGTTGTCCTCCTCCGGGCAGCCGTCCTCGTCCTCGAACCCGTCCTTGTCCTCCGCCTGGTCGGGGCACTTGTCGACGTCGTCCTTGAGACCGTCGCCGTCGCGGTCGCCCAGGTTGGGCTCGAACACGATGGCCAGGAACGCGCGCGCGTCGGGGCTGGCGGCCTTGTCGGGGATGAAGCCGACGCCGCCGCCGAACGACAGGAACGAGTTGCGCGCCAGGTACAGCTTGAGCCCGGCGATCGCCTCGCCGGGCATGTAGTTCTGCCCGCCCAGCGGCGCCTCCATGAACGCCTCGGCGATGACGTCGAACTTCTGCGGGATGATGCCGTAGGCGATGGCCGCGCCGAGCGGCACCGTGCTCTTGGCCTCCACCATGTCGCCGGTGGGCGGATTGGGCGGCGCGGTGTTGTCCATGAAGACGCGGTCGCTCGAGCGCACGCGGATGCCGCCGGTCAGCGCGATGCGCAGCTGCGAGTCGGCGCCGAACTCCTTGTCCACCACGCCCATCACCTGTGGCGTGACCTCGCCCTCGCCAAGCCACCGGTCGTCCTCGCTCGCGGTCGGCAGGTAGACCGAGCCGATGATGGCGACGCCGATGCGCGGCGCCTTCGACGTCGACAGGAGGCGCCACTTGAGGTGGAGACCCATGTCGCCCAGGCCCTGGCCGTCGAACGAGAAGCGGTCGCCGTTGTTCATGCCCGGCGTGCCCACCTCGTCCGGATCGCGATCGCCCGACATCACCTGGAACGGCAGCGACACGCCCGGCTCGAGCTCGACCGGCCCGAGCTTGAGACCGAAGGCCGCGATGAGGGTCGGCGTGATCACGTTGGTGACCTCGTACGCGCTGTCGCCCTCCTTGAACTGGAGCACGCGATAGCCCCAGTTGGTGACCAGGCCGAACGAGAGCTCGCCGTGGCCGAGCACCTGCGAGGCGTTGACCGTGATGAAGCCGCGCGAGTCCATCGCCGGCCGGAACGCGTTGAGGTCGATGTTGCCGCCGACCTGCGCGCGAGCCGGCGCCGCGCCGGCGAGCAATGCAATGGCGACCGAGATGGGAAGCAGAACGCGCATGACGCCTCCGGACGGGGCGGGGCCGCGCAGAGGCTTGCCGAGGCCTGCCGCAACCCCTCGATTTCATTCTCAGTTACTACACTCAGCGAGAAAAAGCAATTTCGCCCGCCCGCTCACGGCGGCGGGGCGCGCCCGCGCGGCCCCCGACCGGTCCCCCCTCGAGCGGCCGACCTCGACCTACCTGATCACCTGATCAAATGTCGGTGACGCCGTTCTGCCGGCACAGATTGCGGTGCTGCTCTTTCTTGTCCGCATCGCTCAGCTTGCCGATGTACTTGCGCGCCTTGACCATGTTCTTCAGCTTGCAGGCCGCGATGGCGCAGGTGCTGATCGCGTTCTGGTCGCTGCGCTTCTTCTCCACCGCCATCTCGCAGTACTTGAGCGATGCAGCGTTGTCGCCGGCCAGGACCGCCTTCTTGGACTTGTCGAGCAGCTCGTCGAACGAGGCCGCGCCGTCGCCGCTCTCGCCGGCCGAGCCGCCCGGCTCACCGGGCCCGTCGGCGCCCGGCGGATGCGCGGCGCCCGCGGTCGCCTCGCCCCCCTGGCCGCCGCTGGACGACCCGCCCGGCGCGGCCAGCTTGCACGCGTGGCTCAGCACGGCGCTCCGGGCCTCCGACCACACGCGGCCGGCCTCGTCGGCGAGCCGCTCCTGATCGCGGCACCGGCTGCGGTCCGCCAGCCGCTTGCCCTCGCGGCTCCTGGCCTGGATGAACTCGGCCTTGAGCCGCTCGTGCTCGGGCTGCGCGTTGAGGCGGTACATCGACTCCGGATCGAGGCTGCGGAACAGGTTGGCGACCTGCGTGTAGTCGCGGTTGGCCACCGCGCGCCGGAACTTCTCGTAGATGCCCTCGGCGCGGATCTCGCTCTGCGCCTGGTCGCGCAGCCCGGTGGCGTCGGTGTTGGCCTTCTCGATGGCGAGCACCTGGTTGGCCGCGGTCAGGACCTCGTTCCACTTCTCCTCGTCGCGGGCCTTGCGCGCCTTGTCGAGGAGCTTCGAGACCCGCGCGTCCTCGTCGCTGGCGGGGGCCGCCGACTCGGGCGTCGTGTCACCGCCGTGGTCCTTCTTCTCGACCCCGGCGGTGGTGGTCTCGTCGCCGTCGTCGCCCGAGGTCCCTGCGGTCGCGGCCGGGACCGCGCTCTTGCCTGCCGTGGTCCCGGCTCCGGGGGGTGTGCCGGCCTGGGCCCCGCCGCTGCCCTCGTCGCCGCCCTTCGCGTCGCCCGACTGGCCGCCGCTCAGGACCAGGAACAGGACCACGGCCGCGCCGACCACCAGGAGCGCGAGCGCGAACCACATCGCGATGCGCGACGAGCTCTGCGGCACCACGTCGACCGCCTGCGCGTCGCGGCCGAAGACGAAGTCCTCGCCCGACTCGACGAAGCGGAGGCGGACGTGGCCGAGGTCGATGACGTCGGCGCGCCGCAGCTCGACCTTGCCGTACTCCTCGCCGTTGACGCGGACGCCGTTGGACGACTGGAGGTCGACGATCGCGTGGCGCCCGTTCTCGCGCACCACCTTGGCGTGGTGGCGCGAGATCGACCGGTGATTGATGCAGATGTCGTTGTCCTCGGTCCGGCCGATGACCATGGCCGTCTTGTCGAGGTCGATCTCGCGGCCGGCGAATCCGGCCGTCAGCACGACCAGGCGCGCGTGCGCCGCGGTGTGGGCCGCCGGCGCGACCGGCGGCGAGACGCCCGGCGCGGCACCCGGCGCGGGTACCACGACTGGCGTCGGCTCGCCATCGGCCAGCGGCGCCATCGGCTCGGTCACCGCACCGACGAACGCGGCGGCGCCGATCACCGCCGCCGCCTCGGTCTTGCTCATCCGCGTGGTGGCGACGGCCGAGTCGCTGGGCTCGACGTTGTCGGGCACCGGCGTGGTCGCGTGCGGGTCGATGCGCTCGAGCGGGATCGTGCGCTCGCTCAGGGTGTCGGCCTTGTCGTGCGCCTCGGACTTGAGCTCGATGAGGTAGTCGCCGATCTGGACGCGATCGGTCTCGCGGATCTGGCAGCGCCCGGTGATGCGCGACCCGTTCACGCGAATTCCGTTGTAGCTGTTCAGGTCCTCGATCGTGATGGACCCGTTCTGTCGAATGAGTCGAGCGTGTCGGCGCGACACATTGCGCTCGGTCAGTCGGATGGTGTTCCCCTCCTTCCGACCGATCGTCAGCTCATCTCGGATGAGCGGAACGACAGTGGTTTTACCCTCGTCGTCTTGGATGACTAGCTTGTACATGCTCGCACACGGTCAGCTCGACAAGCTATCGTAAATTCTAGGGTTGCCACGAGCTCAGGTCAAGGCGGCGGCGCCGGTGGCAAGCTCCGGCTGGCCCTCGAAGGCACCTTTTCAGGCGACTTCAGCCAGCCCCGAGCAGTCTCGTAAGACACCCGCAGCTGATAGTCCTCCTCCATTCTCTGGAGAACCTCGGCCGTCACGCCAAGCGGCATTCTGGCATCGATCGAGGCCGCTGCGCCAGAGCCAGCCGCAGCTCGGCGCTTGCCGGCCCGCCGTCCCCCTGTGACGAGCTCCGGCTCGAACGCCTCGACCCGGATATCAGGCTGAATTCCGGACGATTCGAGCGAGCGGCCGCGGGGTGTGTAGTAACGCGCAGTCGTGAGCTTGATCCCGCTGCCGTCGGCCAGGTCGAGGAAGGTCTGCACGGATCCCTTGCCGAAGCTGGGCAGGCCCATGACCGTGGCTCGCCCGTGTTCTTGTAGTGCGGCCGCCACGATCTCGGCGGCCGAGGCCGAGCCCTGGTCGATGAGCGCGATCATCGGGAATCCCTCCCAGGTGCCGGGGGCGCGCGCGGTCTCGGTCTCGACCGTCTGGCCCGCCCGGCTCACCACCTTGACGATGACGCCGCTCGAGAGGAAGAGGTCGGCGACGCGCACCGCCTGATCGTAGAGGCCGCCGGGGTTGCCGCGCAGGTCGAGCACCAGCGCGCGCGGGTCGCGACCGAAGCGCGCGCGCAGGGCGCGGAGGGCGGCGTCGCAGTCGGCCGAGGTGGCCTCCTGGAAGCGGCGGATCGCGACGTAGCCGATCGCCGGGGGAAGCGCGAGCCACTCCACCGTCGGAACCTTGACCCGCTGGCGCACCAGCACGCGGCGGTCGACGCGGTGGGCGGCGGGCGGCGAGACGGCGAGCTCGATGCGGGTGCCGGCCGGGCCGCGCAGGAGCGCGCCGAGCTGGCGCATGCGGCGGTCGGCCGGCGTGTGATCCGCCGCGTCGACCGTGCGACGGCCGGCGACCTCGACGACGCGGTCGTTGTCGTGCAGCCCGGCGCGCGCCGCCGGCGAGTCGGCGATGAGATCGGAGATGACCGGATAGGGGGGCCTCGCTCCGGGCGGCGGCGCCGCGAGCTCGAAGCCAACGCCGCCGAACTCGCCCTCGGTGTCCTCGCGCAGGCGCTGATAGCTCGTGGGCGGCAGGAACGCGGAGTGGCGATCGAGCGAGCGCACCATGCCGCCGATCGCCGCGTAGACCAGGTCGCGCTCGGCGATCTCGTCGACGTACTCGCCGAGGATGTACGACAGCGCCTGGGCCAGCGAGTCGAGGGTGGCGTAGCGGTCGCGCGCGGCCGGGCTCGGGCCGCCGGTGCGATCCGGGAGCGCGCGCGCCAGGAGAGATGTGGCGACCACCACGCCGGCGAGGAAGCTGGCCAGGTGGGATGCGGCTAGCCTGCTTCTGCCCACTGGCCGGCAGTATAGCGGAATCGCGGGCGGACAGGCCTCGGCCGTCTACCCGATAGTAGGAGGTCGGCGCACCACCCGCCGGCGGTCGAGCAGCTCACCGGTCCGTGGACAGACGCGCTCGGACGCCAGCTCGATCGGTTCGTCCTGCTGGGGTGCGCCGCCGCGCAGCCTTTCCATCCGGCGCGCGAGCGCGCGCTCCTCCCGTCGGGCGAACAGGTGAAGTCGATAGCGCCGATCGCCGACCGAGGGCATACCTCGTCGTACCGCCGCGCCGGCCGGATCGGCAAGAAAGCGGCAGGAACAGGCCCTGGCGGTGTATTCTGCTGCAGCTTGTCGCGGGGGGATGGAGGGGGACCGCTCGGCCCGGCGAGGCTCGGCCGCTACCAGCTGCTGCGCAAGATCGCGGTCGGCGGGATGGCGGAGATCTACCTGGCGCGGGTGAGCGGGGCCGGCGGCTTCGAGAAGAACGTGGTGGTCAAGCGCATCCTGCCCCAGCTGGCGGAGAGCGACGAGTTCTTCACCATGTTCCTCGACGAGGCGCGCATCGCCGCCACCCTGCAGCACCCCAACGTCGTCGATATTTACGACGCCGGGCAGGAGGAAGGCGAGTACTTCATCGCGATGGAGCACCTGGACGGGGCCGACCTGCACACGGTCCGCCGCGTGCTGGGCGAGCGCGGCGAGGGGATGCCGCTCCAGCACGCGGTGTTCATCGTGACCTCGGTGGCCGCCGGGCTGCACCACGCGCACGAGAAGGTGGGCCTCGACGGCCGGCCGCTGCGCATCGTGCACCGCGACGTCACGCCGCAGAACGTCTTCCTGACCCGCGATGGCGGGGTCAAGCTGGTCGACTTCGGCATCGCCAAGTCGGCCAACCGGGTCAGCACGACCACGTACGGCACGCTCAAGGGCAAGCTGGCGTACATGGCACCCGAGCAGTGCCGGGCAGAGCCGGTGGATCGGCGGTCCGACATCTACTCGCTGGGCGTGATGCTGTACGAGCTCACCTGCGGCCGCCGGCCGCACCTGGGCCGCAGCGAGTACGAGCTCCTGCGCGAGATCGTCGAGGGCCAGGTGCCGCCGCCGAGCGCGGCCGTGCCGGAATATCCGGTCGAGCTGGAGGCGATCGCGATGCGGGCGCTGGCCGCGCATCCCGACGAGCGCTATCCGCATGCGCTGGCCATGGAACAGGACCTGGAGCGCTTCGCGCGGCGTGAGGGGCGGGTCGGGTCGACGCTGGCGCTGGCCGAGTTCCTCGCCCCGCTCCTGGACGCGGCCGAGGAGCAGGCGCAGACGCGCTGGCGTCGCCGGGTCAGCACCGCGCCGCCGATCGAGACCGACACCGACCGGCAGGTGACGGTGGCGACGTTCGTGGGGCGGCGGCTCGGCCGGCTGCAGAGCCGGCCGCCCGACGCGGAGGGCGACGCGGCGGCGGACGCGGCGGCGGCGGCCGAGTATCTGGTCGACGAACCCTCGGCCCGGCGCGCGCGCCTGCTCGCGGACGCGGCGGACGCTGACGCGGCGGTGGCGGTGGACGCGGGCGTCGAGCGGACGGCGGATGTGGCAGGTGTGGCCGGTGCCGACGGCGAGGTCGGACCCGATGGCGACGCCGGCCCCGAGGAGACCCTCGGGGGGACGCTCACCGATCTGCGGCTCGACCGGCGCGGACGGCCGCGGGGCGTCGGGCCGCTCGCCATCAGCCTGCTCCTGGCCGCGGGCGGGGTCGCGGCCTCCATCTATTATCATGGGCCGGACGGGCGCCCGTCCGAGCCGGGCGAGGGCGCGCTCCTGGCGGGGTTCGAGCCGGCGGCGGGGCCGGCGCTCGGCGTGCTCGACGTGACCAGCGACCCGCCCGGAGCCGCCGTGTGGCTGAACCTGGGGTCCACGCCGGTCGTGAGCGGCGCGGTCGAGCGCGGCCGCGGCCACTGGATCCGGGTCGAGCACGACGGCTACGAGGCGCGCGATCTGCCCATCGACGCGGGAGAGGCGGTCGCCGTGGCGCTGGTGCCTGCCCAGGGCGGCGCGACTCCGCGCGAGCCCGAGGCGCTGCCGGTGGCAGGACGCGCCCGCGCGGCCTCGTCCGCCGCGCGCATCCGGGTGTCGTCGCAGCCGAGCGCGGCGACGGTGTGGCTGCTGGTCGGCGTGACGCCGGCGCGCATCGAGCTCGTGGCCGGCCGCCCGCACGAGCTGCGCCTCGGCCGCGACGGCTACCTGCCCGCCTTCGTCGTGATCCCGCCGGAGCGCCTGGGCGCGCGCGGAGTGGCCAACCTGTCGGCGTCGCTCTTGCCGCGGCCGGTCGCGCCCACGCGCTGACCGCGCTCGTCGTCGTCGTCCTCGGTGTCGTCCTGGTCGTCGGCGAGGTCGTCGTCCTGGTCGTCGGCGAGGTCGTCGCCGCCGTCGTCCTCGTCGCCCTCGTCGTCCGGCGAGAGGATGACGACGCCGCCCTTGCCGGCGGCCGCGCGCTTGAGCGGCTTCAGCCAGCGAAGCGTGGCGAAGCCCATCAGCCCCAGCGCCACCGCGATGCCGAGCTGGCCCTGGCCGACCGCGACACCGAGCGCGGCGGTGGTCCACACCGTGGCGGCCGTGGCGGCGCCGCGCACGCTCACGCCCTGCTTGACGATCGCGCCGCCGCCGAGAAAGCCGACGCCCGCGATGATGCCCTGCACGACCCGGGACATCGCCTGCGGATCCCCGGCAGACTCGGTCTTCGCCACCAGCACGAACGCACAGCTGGCCACGGCGACGAGCGGGATGGTGCGCACGCCCAGCGACCTCTCACTCCGCTCGCGATCCCAGGCCATCGGGAAGCAGAGCGCGAAGGCCAGGAACAGCTTTCCGAGCTGGACCGCGAGCTCCTGGAGATCGAAGCCGCCGGGCTCCATCGCCCGACTACAGGCGCGTGCGGCCGACGAAGAACCCGATCACGGCGAGGACCAGCGCGATCCAGAACACCACCTGCGCGATGCCGGCGGCGCTGGCGGCGATGCCGCCGAACCCGAGCAGCGCGGCGACGATGGCGATGACGAACAGTGCGATCACCCAACCGAACATGATGCTCTCCTCGATGAAGGTCGTGCCGTGAAGTTTGCAACGGCGGTGCCAGGCGCATGAGCGCCACGCCCGTGCGAGCCTCAGCGCACCGCCGGCAGCTCGAGCCCGAAGCTGGCTCCGCCGCCGGGGCTGCTCTCGACCAGCATCGCGCCGCCGTGCGCCGCGGCGATGCCGCTTACCAGCGGGAGCCCGAGCCCGGCGCTCTTTCCGCGCTCCCGCGCGCCGCTCCAGAAGCGGTGGAGGATGCGCTCGATCTCCGCGCCCGCCACACCCGGGCCGTGGTCGATGACCCAGAGCCGCACGGTGTCGCCCTCGGGCCCATCGCGGTTCTCCGCCCGCAGCGTGATGGCGCCGCTCCCGCGCGCGTGGCGCATGGCGTTCGAGATGAGCTTGTCCAGCGCCTGCAGCAGCCGGTCGGGGTCCGCCTTCAGCGGGTGAATCCCGCCGTCGGCCTCGACGACGATCCATGTGCCGGTCTCGTGCGCCTCCGCCTCGTGCTGGCTCGCCGCGCGCTCGAGCAGCGGCGCGATCGCGATGCGAGCGGGCTCGATCTCGAGCGAGCCGGACGCGATGCGGCCCACGTCGGCCAGGTCGGCGAGGAAGCGCTCGGTGCGACCGACCGCGCGCCGCATGGCGGACAGGTAGCGGTCGCGCGTCGCCTGATCCATCGCCGGATCGGCCATGGCGTCGATTCCGACGCTGATGGCGCTGAGCGGGCTGCGCAGGTCGTGCGACACGATCGCCAGGAAGCCGTCGAGCTGGCGCCAGGCGTCGGTGGCCGGCGAGGCGAGCCGGCCCATCACAGCAGCTCCGCGGTGGACCAGTAGCTGGCGAAGGCGAACAGCGACTTCCTGAACCGATCGGGGCTGGGTGGCTTGACCAGGTAGCCGGCGACGTTGAGTCGGTAGGCGGTCTCCTTGTCGTCCTCGTGATCCGACGTGGACAGCACGACGACCGGCAGGTGGCACAGCGTCGGATCGGCGCGCAGCGCGCGCAGGAACTCGAGGCCGCTCATCCGCGGCATGCAGATGTCGAGCAGGATGACCAGGTCGTGCAGATCCGACGTCTCCGATCGGAGCACCTCCAGCGCCTCCATGCCGTCGTGCGCGACGGTGATGCCGCTGACGGCGCCGCACTGGCTCATCAGCCGCTGCACATTCAGCGCGTCGAGGTCGTCATCCTCGACGTGAAGGATGTGAAAGTTGGTTGTCATGTTGTCAGCAGATTCAGTCGGAGCTCGACCGGGAGCTCGGGGACGAGACTCAGGATCCTGGATGAGCAAGCTCGGTGCCACCGGCGCCGTCCGGGGCCGCGATCGCCGGCGCGGTGGAGCGGCGCAGGGGGCAAACCCAGCTCCGCATAATGGCTCGACTCGGGCCGGCAACCGCCTGGCCGGCGGCGCCAGGCCGGCACGCTTTCACCTGTGCGTGAGCGCCACGGTGTGCGTCGCGGCGCGGTTCAGGCCAGCGGATTCCTGGCCTCCCCGAGGCCGCCGCAGCTCGGGGGCCGGAGCCGGCTGGCATTCGAGCTGCAGCCGGCTGCGATGAAGAGCCACAACAAGGGAGACCGCACATGGGAATCATCATCGCCCTCATCATCGGCCTCATCGCCGGTGCCATTGCCAAGCTGCTGATGCCTGGCCGCGATCCAGGCGGCATCGTCGTGACGATGTTGCTCGGCGTGGCCGGCGCGGTGGTGGCCTACCTGCTGGGTCGCGCGTTCGGCTGGTACCACCGGCCGGGCGACGGTCCCGGCATCATCGCCTCGATCCTCGGCGCGATGCTCCTGCTCGGCATCTACCGGCTCGCCGTCGGCCGGCGCCGCCGACTCCTGTAGTCGGCCTGCCGTAGGGGCCAGGATCTCGGCCTCGGGCCTTCGGCTCCGCCGGTCGCGGCGGTTGCCGGAGGCCCGCCTGCGGCCGCGCGCGGCGGCTCAGCCGTGCGCGACGCGCGCGTCGATGCCGAGGCTCTCGATGCGGCGATAGAGGGTGCGCCGGTCGAGGCCGAGGATGCGCGCGGCCTGCGTCTTGTTGCCGCCGACCGCCGCCAGCACCTTGCGGATGTAGCGGCGCTCCATCTCCTCGAGGGAGAAGAGCTCGTCCGGGTTGTCGCTGGCGATCACGATGCGCGAGCTCTGGTAGTCGCGGATCTTCTCGGGCAGGTCGTCGACCGAGATCTCCGACAGGCGCGTGAGGGTGACCGCGCGCTGGACGCAGTTCTCGAGCTCGCGCACGTTGCCCGGCCAGTCGTAGTCGAGCAGCCGCTGGGCGGCGGCGCCGGAGATGCCGGTCACCTCCTTGCTCGTCTCGGTGGCGTAGCGGCGCAGGAAGTGGTGGGCGAGGAGCAGGATGTCGTTGCCGCGCGAGCGCAGCGGCGGCACGCCGAGCTGGACCACGTTGATGCGGTAGTAGAGGTCGTTGCGGAAGCGCTTGCTCTCGACCTCGCCCTCGAGGTCGCGGTTGGTGGCGGTCAGGAGGCGCGCGGTGAACGGCACCTCGGTGTCGGAGCCGACCGGCCGCACCGTGCGCTCCTGGAGGACGCGCAGGAGCTTGGCCTGCATCTCGAGCGGCATCTCGCCGATCTCGTCGAGGAAGACGGTCCCTCCGGCGGCCTGGACGAAGAGGCCGTCTCGCGCGCGCTTGGCGTCGGTGAAGGCGCCGCGCGTGTGGCCGAACAGCTCGCTCTCGAGCAGCGAGGCGGGCAGCGCGGCGCAGTTGACCGCGGTGAAGGGATGGTCGGCGCGCGGGCTGCGCGAGTGGATCTCGCGCGCGACCAGCTCCTTGCCGGTCCCGCTCTCGCCGGTGATGAGCACGGTGGCGTCGCTCTCGGCCACCTGCTCGATGAGGTCGAGCAGCCGGCGCACGGCCGGGCTCTCGCCCACGATGGCCCCGCCCTGGCGCGACGCGACCGCCTCGCGCAGCCGACGCACCTCGCTCTTGAGCTGGCGGTGGCCGACCGCGCGCCCGAGCGCGATGACCAGCGCGTCCATCGCGATAGGCTTGGTGATGAAGTCGTAAGCGCCGGCGCGAATCGCGGCGATGGCGGTCTCCATGCTGCCGAAGCCCGTCACCACGATGACCGGCACGTCGGGGCGGCTCTCCGCCACCCGCTGGCACAGCTCGATCCCGGACAGGGCGCCGAGCTGCACGTCGGTCACGACGACGTCGAACTCGTGCTCGCGCAGCCTGACCAGCGCGTCCTCGGCGCTGATCGCGGCTTCTGCCGAAAACCCCCGCTTGACGAGCCCCTCCCGCAGTATTTCGGCGGTGTCGCGATCGTCATCGACCACCAGGATGTGTCCGCCCATGGGAGATGGCCGCAAGGAGCGTGTGTCAGGTTTCCAGTTGGAGCGGGCACCATACTCGATCGACTGAGGGGCGTCATCCATTGCCGGCTGGTGAAAGCAAGGCGCGGGCCCGCTCGCAAATGGGCGGAACGGTGTCCGCTGTTGTCGGGCTCGATCGACTATCTCCTGCGCCCTCCTGCGCGGTGGCGACACACCGGTACCTGGCTGCCACGCCCGCCGTGCGGCCGGATCTCAGCTGTGCGCGAGGTACCGGTGCTGGGAGGTACCGTTCTCACCACGCGATTCAGCCGCAGGTTTTTCCGCCGGCAACATCTAATAGAAGGCGCTGGCAGGCATGTTCGAAGAGAAGGCGCCTGCGGCAGGCCTGACATGTTGCTGGCGCTTGGCGCCCGGGCAGTGGCCGGGCTGGTGGCTAGTAGCAGACGAGCCCGTTCGACACCGGTGGCAGCCCGATGTCGAGCGGCGCGGAGGTCAGCTCTCGGTCCGCGCCCGGCGCCAGCACGCGGACTCCGCGGGTCGCGTCCGACACCACCAGGTGACCGGTGGGACAGATCGCCAGGTCCATCGGCCGGAAGTCGTCGGCCAGATCCGCGGTCACCGGGGTTCCGCCGCCGGCCGGGACCGAGACCAGGTCGCCGTGGGCCCCGCCGTCCTCGGGATCAAATGATGTGGTGACGGTGATCCAGAATTGATCGCCCGCCCGGCTCCACGCGAGAGCGCTCACAAAGCCCCCGAGATCGGCGTTGTTCACGACGCAGCCGTCGCTCTCGATGGTGCCCGGTCCGACCGCGACTCGCTCGACGCAGCCACCCGAGGCCGGCTGGGCGAAGCTGTCCACGGTCGCGATGAGGACCGCGTCACCCGACGGTGCCCCCTGCACGAGGCCGAAGGGGCGGATCTGGGTCAGCGGAGCGGTGTCGATGAGCTCGCCGCGAGCCCCGTCGATGAGCGCGACGACGCCGGGGCCGCGTGGGGTCTGCATGGCGTCGTCGCCCAGGATGCCGCACACCGCGACGATCTGATCGCCGAGCGCCACCACGCTGCCGCAGTCGGGCAGCCCGTCATCCGGGTCGAGGTCGGAGAGATCGATCGTGTCGACCACGCCGGCGTCGGGGCGCGCGGGGTCGAGGACCAGGATGCCGGGTGCCCCGAGAGCGGCGACGTAGAGGCGGTCGCCGACCTGGGCGACGTCCTGCGGGTTGGATCCGGCGCCGGTCGAGATCTGGTCGACCAGGCTCACGCGCGCCGCGTCGAGGATCGTGACGTTGTCCTGGCCGAAGCGGTTGATGACGAACAGGCGATCGCCCTGCAGCCGCACCACCGGGTCGGTCGAGGCGACGCCCTCGATCGCGTCGGCGTGGACCTCCAGGCCGGGGACCGAGACGGTGGACGCGACCCCGGCGGTGAAGAAGTCGGTGGCGACC
>Ga0126377_10001609_pt1 | contig 14909 bp, 12 predicted proteins | sample PanSoiMetPlot_22_FD_92647 | JGI IMG/M metagenome (GOLD analysis project Ga0126377, IMG submission 92647) | Tropical forest soil microbial communities from Panama - MetaG Plot_22 | ecosystem: Environmental > Terrestrial > Soil > Tropical forest > Bulk soil | place: Panama | collected 2016-02-17
CGCGACGTGAGGCCGCCCGGATCGCGCTGCGGATATACCTGCGCGACCAGTTTCTCGACCTGGTCGGCGAGGTGGAGCAGCTCGCCCGTGAGACGACGGCGCTGGCCGGCCGGCACGTCGACACCCTGATGCCGGACCAGACCTACCTGCAGCAGGCCCAGCCGTCGACCTTCGGCCACTACGTGCTGTCCTTCGTCTATCCGGCCGTCCGGGACGCCCGCCGACTGCTCGCCGAGTTCGACGACATCAACCGCAGCCCGGCCGGCGCGGGTTGCGTCAACGGCACCCGCCTGCTCGACGACCGGTCGTACGTCGCCGCCGCACTGGGATTCGAGGAGGTCATCGAGCACACCCGCGACGCGATGTGGCAGATCGACGGGCTGATTCACGTGCTCGCGACGGCCGCCAGCCTGCTGTCCACGCAGAGCAAGCTCGCCGAGGACCTGGAGATCTGGTCGAGCACGGAGTTCGACTTCGTCGACCTCGCCGACGCGTACACCCGCTCCAGCGTCCTGATGCCGCAAAAGCGCAACCCGTACTCGCTGTCGATCGTCCGCGGCGCGTCCGGCGTTCTGATCGGGCGGCTCACCGGATTCCTCGCCGTGGCCAAGAGCCCCTCGGCACGCAGCGACAACCTGATCTTCGCCTACGGGGAGGTGCCGAGGGCGCTGGATCTGGCGATCCGCGTGACGCGCCTGATGACCGGGGTCATCGGCACGCTGCAGGTCAACGTCGAGCGGATGTCGAGCGCGCTGGACGACGGCTACACCCAGGCGACCGACCTCAGCGAGTTCATCGTCCAGACCTGCGGGGTCGACTACCGCAGTGCCTACGACGTGGTCGGCCGGACGGTCCGCGACGCCAGCCGCCGGGGCATCTCCGGACGGCAGATCACCGGCGCGATGCTCGACGAGGCGGCCGTCGAGGTGACCGGACAGACCCTAGGCCTGGCCGACACCGCGCTGGACGAGGCACTCGACCCGCGGGTGATTATCGCGACCCGGCAGGCGACCGGCGGTGCTGCGCCGACGGCGATCGAGTCGATGATCGCCCAGTGTGAGCTGGAGACCGCAAGCCTGGGGAGTGCGCTCCGGCAACGACGCGAGTCCATCGACGACAGCCGTCGCCGGCTCCTCGAGCAGGCCCGGCGCACGATCGACGAGGGGGACGCAGGATGACCGAACGACGCGCGGGCCCGATCCCTCTGCCCGGCGAGGTGGCCGTGGTCAACATCGGGCTGCCCTTGTTCGCCGACGCCGTACGCGACCAGGCGACGCCGGTGCAGCAGGTCGACTGGCGGATCCCCGCCGACGGACGAGCCGACCTGGTCGACGATCTCGAGCTGCTCTACGGCCGGGCGTCCTCCGACATCGACGCGGCGAACGCCGAGGTGCTGCGCCGGCTCGACGAGAGCGTCCCGTTGCTGGTCGGAGTCGAGACGGCCCGGGATGTCGTGCCCGGCCTGGCCGACCGGACGCTGCTGCACTGCGGACCCGAGATCGAGTGGGCCGACGTCTGCGATCCACTCCGACGCTCGATGCGAGCCGCTGCCGTCTCCGAGGGCTTGGCGCGCAACGTACGAGAGGCGAACCGACTGCTCGCGGACGGTGCGATCGGGCTCGAACCGGCGTACCGGCATGACACGGTGCTGCCGATGGCGAGTGCGATCGGTCCGTCGGCGCCGGTCTTCGTCGTCGACAATCGCGACGCAGGCACCCAGGCGTTCGCCCCGATCAACCAGGGCCCGGGCGAGACCGCCTGGTTCGGCCGCGAGACGAAGGAGGCGATCGCCCGACTGGACTTCCTCCGCGAGATCGCCGGTCCGATGCTGCGCCGGGTCGTCGAGTCGGCCGGCCCGATCGACCTGTTCGCCCTTGCTGCACAGGGCGTCCAGATCGGCGACGACGTCCACATGCGGACCCAGGGCACGACCAGCCTGTTCATCCGCGACCACCTCCCGCAGCTGGCCGCGCTGCCCGACGACGGTCGCGTCGCCCTGGCCGAGTTCCTTCGGGGCAACCACCTGTTCTTCCTCAACCTGGCGATGGCGGCCGCGAAGGCCACCGCGATCTGGGCCGAGCAGGTCGAGGGCTCCAGCATCGTCACGATGATGTGCCGCAACGGCACCAGCTACGGCATCCGGCTCGCCGGCTCCGACCGGGTCTACGTGGCGCCGTCGCCGCCGGTCGAGGACGCGATGTACTACCCGGACTACGGACCCGAGACGAGCGCCCCCGACATCGGCGACAGCGCGATCCTGGAGCTGGTCGGTCTCGGCGGCGCGGCCGCGGCCGGCTCTCCCGCGGTGGCCGGCTTCCTGCCCGGCGGCCTGGCCGACGCGACCGCGATGACCGAGCACATGGCATCGATCGCCGCCTCGGAGAGCACCCGATTCAAGCTGCCGACCTGGAACTATCGGGGGACGCCACTTGGCGTCGATGTACGTCGCGTCGTGGAGCTGCACCGTACGCCGAAGGTGACGACCGGGATCCTGCACATCGACTCGGGCGTCGGCCAGATCGGTGCCGGCGTCGCCACCGCGCCGATCGAGTGCTTCCAGGCCGCACTACACTCGCTCGCCGCCCGCGGAGTCTGATTCGAGCGAAGGAGCCAGCGATGGGCGACCGCACCGTGCACACCACCTGGGACGGCGGAATGCGGGCCGTGACCGACGTCGGCGGCCGGTTCTCAGTCGTCGTCGACGAGCCCGAGCGAGCAGGCGGCACCGACACCGGTCCGCAGCCGACCGACCTGCTGCTCGCCTCGATCACGTCGTGCATGGTGCTGTCGATCGCCTGGGTGGCCAAGAAGCGCGGGATCGAGCTGCGTGGTCTCGAGGTGACCGGCGTCGGGACGTACAAAGGGCTGCGCTTCGACCGGGTCGCGATGTCGGTCAAGTCCGAGACGCCACGCGACGTGATGCAGGAGCTGATCCCCGAGGCCGAGCGGCTCTGCTACGTCTCGAACACCCTGCGCCACCAGCCGGAGTTGACGGTCGAGGTCACCTGACCGGCCTCGGTTTTGCGCACTTGTTGTGGGTGCACCGCCCTGTGCACCAACAACTACTGCGCAGAACCGGGGAGGAGGGCATCGTCGAAGAAGCTCACGACGCGCTGCTCGTACTCCTCGGGTCGGGCCGCGAGTCCGCCGGTGTGGGACGCCTCGGGGATCTCCCAGAGCGTCTTGGGTTCACTGGCCGCGTCGTAGAAGTCGGCGTTCAGCTCCTCACCGCCGACCGGATGGCCCGAATAGATGAGGAACACCGGTCGCGGCGCGATGCGGGCGACGCAGTCTCGCAGGTTCGGGGGCGGCATCTGGTTGGAGAACACGGCCGTGGCCGCAGTCTGCGTCGCCCAGAACGGTAGCGAGAGCCACATCGCCGGGCCGGACTTGACCATCTGCTCGCGAATCGAGCGGATCCCGGCTCCTTCGGAGACGACCGCCTTGAGGGCATCGGTGTTCGAGGCGGTCTCAAGCATCAGTTCGCCGCCGAGCGAGAGGCCGAGGCCACCGATCCGATCGGGGTCGACGTCCGGACGGCTCTGGAGATAGTCGAGCGCGGCTTCGACGTCCTGCTCACCGCCCCAGCGGTACGGGTCGCCCTCGCTCTCGCCGGTGCCACGGGGATCGAAGATCAGGACGCCGTAGCCGTGGCGGGCAAGCATCTGCACGTGCTCATGCCCCTCGCTACGGCCGCCGGCGGGGAGTACGACGATCGCAGCACCGTTCTGAGAGGGCACGTACCAGCCGCTGAGGGTGAGCCCGTCGCTGGTCTCGAAGCTGACGTCCTCGTGGCTGATGCCGAGGTCGGCCGGTGACTCATCCGAGCCGCCGTAGTGGGTGTAGCCGTAGGAGAACAGCACCGGAAACACGAACTGGAGGCCGATGATGACCGCTGCCACGCCGATCAGGGAACGCCGGAGATAGCGCAGCCGCCGGGGGTCGTCGAGCCGTCTGGTCTTCCAGAGGACGACGGCGCCCAGCCCGACAAGCAGCAGACCACCGAGCAAGGCCAGCAGCGCAGTGAAGTCGTCGTCCGAGAAGCCTCCGTTGACGGCGTGATACGCGCCCTCGGATGCTCCTATCACCACGCCGAACAACCCGACGCCGAGGGCGAGGACTACGCGAGCGCCGGCTCGCAGCCGCGGATATCCGAGTGCCGCCAGCGCGAGCACTACGAGTGGGACGAAGCCGCTGACCAGATGGTCGGCCGCCTCCGTGCCGGCCTCGGGCTGCAGGAAGCTGTCGTCGACGACGTGGACGGCGATCGCGATGACACCCACCAGGAAGATCGTCGACTCATTGCGCACGACGCTCCCACGTGGAGCGGCGGCTGGCTTCGACGCGCGGGGAGGAAACTCGGTCGGTTCCACGACAACTCCTTCCGACGCCGGTGGGCGGGCGGGAAGGATCGACCATTTGCAGCATTCGCCTCCCGATCTGAGGCCAGTAGGGCCGAACGGCCCCAGACCGAACGACCTGGCTACGGTGGCTGCGGCACTGCGGGGAGTGAGGAGACGCCGATGTGGCACAGCGCCCTGGACCGACTGACCTGCCCGGCATGCGGCAACGACTACGACGCCGACGCGCTCCGCAACCTCTGCTCCTGCGGCTCACCGCTGCTCGCCGAGTACGACATCGAGCAGGCGGCGAAGTCGTTCACCGCCGAGGCGGTACGGGATCGGGATCCGGACCTGTGGCGCTACCGCGAGTTGTTGCCGGTGCGCGATCCCGATCGCGTCGCGTACCTCGGGGAGGGCATGACGCCGCTGCTGTCGCTGCCGCGCTATGGCCGCCGGATCGACGTGCCCGATCTGCTTGTCAAGGACGAGTCGCTGCTGCCGACCGGCTCGTTCAAGGCGCGCGGCGCGGCCGTCGGAGTGTCCCGGGCGGCTGAACTCGGAGCGAGCCGGATCGCGCTGCCGACCAACGGCAACGCCGGATCGGCTTGGGCCGCGTATGCCGCCCGCGCCGGGCTGGACGCGCTGGTGGTGATGCCGGCCGACGCGCCCGAGGTGACCCGGTGCGAGTGTGCCGCAGTTGGCGCCCGGCTCTACCTCGTGGACGGCCTGATCGCCGACGCCGGCCGGCTGGCCGCCCAGGCGAGAGACCGCGGCTGGTTCGTCGTCTCCACGCTCACCGAGCCCTATCGGGTCGAGGGCAAGAAGACGATGGGCCTCGAGATCGCCGAGCAGCTGGGCTGGCAGGCGCCCGACGTGATCGTCTATCCGACCGGCGGCGGCGTCGGGCTGATCGGGATCCACAAGGCGTTCACCGAGCTGGCCCGACTCGGCCTCGTGGACCGGATGCCGCGACTGGTCGTGGTCCAGGCCGAGGGCTGCGCACCGATCGTCAGGGCCTTCGAGGCCGGCGAGGACACCGCCGAGCCGTGGCCGGCCGAGGACGCGTCGACGATCGCCTTCGGCATCAACGTCGCTGCACCGCTCGGCTCGCCGCTGGTGCTGTCCGCGGTACGCGCCAGCAACGGCACCGCGGTCCGGGTCACCGACGCCCAGATCCTGGACGAGCTTGCCGTGGCGGCCCGTGCCGACGGGCTGTTCTTCTGCCCCGAAGGAGCCGCCACCCTGGCCGCGGTACGCCAGCTCCGCGAGTCGGGCTGGCTGTCGGGGTCCGAGCGGGTGGTCGCGATGAACACCGGCGCGGCCGTGAAGTACCCCGAGGCGTACACCGCCGACCCGGAGCTGCTGCCGGCCGGCTCGACGCTCCCCGACCTGGACTGAGTGCCGCCTCGCCGTCGCTCAGCTGAACGTCAGCGAGGCGTCGTCGGCGTAGAAGGACGAGCCCGGCGCGGCGCTGTAGACGGCGACGCTGAAGTCGATGGACGACACCCCGGGATGGAGTGGGACCAGCGAGCCGGTCAGCTGCTGCCACTGCGTCGACAGTGCGACGCCGATCAGCTGCTCACCGACCTTCGTCTTGCCCTGGAACTCGCGGACGCGGAGATAGACCTTGCCGCCCGCGGTGTCGGAGCGCACCCACACGCTGCCGGTGTACGTGCCGGCGCTGCTGATCGGCACCGTGTCCGGCTCGTCGTTGAGGGTGTTCGTGACACTGGTCGTTCCGGTGTTGGTGAGCTTGGCCGACCACGACCCGGAGTGTCCTCCGGAGGCTCGCTGCAGGGTGACGGCCGCGTAGCCACCGTTGTCCCACCCGGCGGTGTTGGTCTCGAACCCGTTGTTCGCGATCAGGTTGTCGCCCGGAGGCGGCGGCGGTGGCGGTGGGGGCGGCTGCTCGGTGGCGGTGACCAGCTTGCTCGCCGTGCTGCTGCCGTTCGCGTTCGTCGCGGTCAGCGTGACGGTGTACGTCCCGGGGTCACTGTAAGTGTGGGACGGATTTCGCGTGGTCGAGCTCTGGCCGTCGCCGAAGTCCCACTGCCAGCTGGTTGGAGCCCCGGTCGAGGTGTCGGTGAAGTTGACCGCCAACGGCGCCTGCCCGGTCGTCGGTGACGCGGCGAAGGACGCGGACGGTGGACTGGTCGGACCCACGACGTCGAAGACGAACACGGCATGCGACAGCGGATCGCCGGAGCTGCGGAAGTCGTAGCCGTCGGACACCCAGAACTGGTCGTTGATCAGCTCCACCGCCCGGGTGTCCAGCATCCCGAACGAGGAGACGTCGAAGGTCCACCCCGGCACCAGCGACTTGGTCGCCCAGTCGACCTCGCTCAGCTTGGTCTGGCTGCGCGCGACGAACATGTCACTGCCGTCGGCGGAGAACGACATCCCCAAGATGCCGGACAGTCCGGAGATCTGGAACGTCGGACCGACCGCGTTGCTGGCGTAGGCGTAGGAGTTGAGGCTCTTGCTCACGCCGACATAGAGCTTGCCGTCGGCAGGGTTCCAAGCGGCAGCGGTGAAGTCACTCCCGGTCGGCAGCGGCTGGTACGAGTCGAGCTGCAGATTGCCGCCCTGGCGGGTCAGCCGGTACGCGGTGGGCAGCACCGTCGAGTTGCAGCAGCTTCCCGAGAATGCGTAGAGCGTGTCCGTGGCGGAGTCGTAGGCCAGGCTCTCGAAGTCCCGGTCGCGGTTGACGCCGGCGACCGGGCCGCCGCCGAGTCGCGGAACGGCTTCGAACGCCGCGCGCCCGATGGTTCGCTTGAGTGCGCCGGTGGTCGCGTTCACCTCGTAGATCGCGCGGCCGTCGTCGTCGGCGAGCCAGAGCGAGTTGTCGCTGGCCACGTAGGCGGATCCTTCGTCGTCCTTCATCGAGACGTTCGACCCGTTGAACGGCGTCGTACGAAGGGTGTGGTTGAGCACGAGTTGCGGTGCCGACGTGTTGGGCAAGGCGCCGGTCGCCGCAGTGCCGAGACCGAACACGATCGTCCCGGCGAACACGATCACAGCGACCGTGCCGACCCGAATAGCCATACGCAAAGCTTCGCTGGGCATGGCGAGATACCTCCCGGCCACATCGACCTCGACGGGTGCCACCCCTGTGCTTCCATGCAAGGCCGGAGCCGCCGGTCAGACCTCGGTCATCGGCATGAGATCGCCTACGTCAGATGACTGAGGTCGCCGCGTCAGTCCTCTCCGGCGGCGACGAGGAGTACGACGGTCCCGCTGTCGGCGACCGCACCGGGGCCGGGGTAGGTCTCGATGACGCCGTCCTGGTCGCCGTCGGCGTCGATCTCGACCGTCTCGACGTTGACGTCCTGCTCGTCGAGGTACTCCTCGGCCTCGTTCACGTCGGCGCCGATGAGCTCGCCCGGCACGACGAACGACGACGGCTCCTTGGGCGGCTTGCCCTTGCTCGCGATCAGGAGCACGGCCTGGCCGGACGTCAGGGATTCACCAGGTCCCGGCATGGTCGCCAGGATCGCGTCCTTCGGCTCCACCGAGTCGATGGTGACCCGCTGCGGGTCGTAGCCGAGCTCCTTCAGCTCCTTCTCGAGGTCCTTGGCGTCGCCGCCGATCGCATCGATCGGCAGGACCTGCCCGGTGCTTCGCTCGTCGTCTCGCCGGCTCTCGCGAGGGGACTTCTGGCGCGAGGCCCCCTGGGGATCAGCCCTGCTGCCGGATGTCGGGTCGGCCGCCGAGTCGTGGTCGAGGAGGACCTGGACACCCAAGGCGACCAGCCCGGCGACGAGCAGTCCGACGCCGGCCAGAACCGCCAGCGTCCCGACTGACAGCCGGCCCCGATGATCCGGCCCGGCCGCGACGTGCCTGGTCGGCGGGGTCGGCATGGGTGCCGGCGGCATCGAGACGGTGGGCTGCGACCCGGTCGAGGCTCGCAGCTCGGCCGCCATCTGGCTGCCGTCGGCGAACCGCTGCCGCGGGTCCTTCGCCGTCGCGCGCGCGACGATCGCTGCCAGCTGGGCCGGCACGTCCGGGGCCAGGAGACCGACCGGCGGCACCTCCTTCGTGGCATGGCTGAGCGCCACCGACACCGGCGAGTCGCCCTCGAACGGCACCGATCCGGTCAGTAGCTGATAGAGCAGCACACCCGTGGCGTAGACGTCTGACGCCGGTGTCACGCCCTGGCTGGTGGCCTGCTCCGGTGACAGGTAGTGCGCCGTGCCCAGCACGGTGCCGGTGCCGGTCAGTGCGGCCAGCCCCTGCGCCTGCGCGATACCGAAGTCGGTGACCTTGACCCGGCGGTTCGGCGCGAGGAGTACGTTGCCGGGCTTGATGTCGCGATGGACGATGCCGACCGCATGGGCCGCGCCGAGCGCCGAGCACACCTGGGTCGTGATCTCGATCGCCTGCTGCGACGGCAACCGTCCCTCGGTCTCGAGCAACTGGCCGAGATGCGGGCCGTCGACGTACTCCATGACGATGAACGACCGAGCGTCGTCCCGTCCGGAGTCGTAGATCTGGGCGATGTTGGGATGGTCCAGCCGGGCCGCCGACCGAGCCTCGCGGGAGAACCGCTCCAACGACATCGGGTCCTCGGCGTACTCAGCCTTGAGCACCTTGACGGCGACGCGGCGACCAAGCCGCTCGTCGACTCCTTCGTAGACCGTGCCCATCCCGCCGGTCGCAATCCGACGGGCCAGGCGGTACCGCCCCGCCACCTTCACTGCAACGTCCTAGTACGACCTCTTGTCCCGGCTACTGAACGCCTGCCACTCCAGATCGCGGAGTCCCAGCTTCGGGTCCGCGCTCGGGTCGGGGGCCGGCGGTGTCGGGTCCGGTCGCCGGGGCGGCTCCGCGTCGAGATCGGGCAGGCTCCCGAGCCGGTCGACCTGTTCGGTGAGGGCCTCGAGGACCGAACGCAACTGCACTTGGGCGACCTTAGCGAAGGTGCGGACGTACTCCACCTCGGGCACCGGCGGCTCGTAGCCGACGCCGCCACCACCGCTGGGCAGTTGGTCCGCCTTCTGCTGCACCGAGTGCATCGCGGCCTCGGCCGAGCTGTGCGCCTGTTGCAGGATGTCCCGCTGCTGCTTACGGGCCGTCGACATCAGGTCGCGCGCCTGCTGGACAGCCTCCTCGATCAGCCGGTCAGCGACCTGCTGAGCCTGGCTGAACAGGGCGACGGCATGCGCGTCCGGCTCGTTGCTCGGCTCGCTCGGGTGCTGCTCCGGTCCTTGGCTGCGCAGCCGGTGCACCTCGTGGCGCTGCCGGTCGACCTCAGCACGCAGCCGGGTTCGCTCGGCGTCAGCGGCCTCGATCTGATCGGCCAGCGTTCGGAGGTAGTCGCGTACTTCGTCGGCCGACCACCCCTTGCGTGCGCGGGAGAACGACATTCGCCGGATGGAGTGCGGCGACCGCCTCGTGTTGATCGGTTGTTCAGGAGCTTCAGTCACGATTGCTCGCCTACCTGCTCGGTTGTGCCCGGTGGATTGATGCTCCCCGTAATCCCGCCAAGTTCCTCGCTTCGGATCTCGCTTTGGGGTACGCCGGATGCCGTCAGCTCCGACACGGTGTGCTCAACCATTCGCGGCGAGCCGCACACCAGTGCCAACCGGCCGTCCCACGATCCACGCGCGGCCGCCGACCCCACCTTGCCGCGGGCCCCTGGGAAGGTGGAGTCGTCCGAGACCACCTCGGTGTAGTCGAACCACGGACGCGTGGCCAGTCGCGTCATCTCCTCGCGGGCGTAGAGGTTCCACGGCATCTTCGCGCCGTGATAGAGATGCACGCGCGGTGCCGATCCGGCTTCCCGCCATTGGTTGTCGATCTGTTCGAGCAAGGCGCGGAACGGCGACAGGCCGGTGCCACCGGCCACCAGCAAAAGGTCGCGGTTCGCGGCCGAGTTCATCGTGAGCATCCGGCCGACCGGCCGGCCGAGCTTCACGGTGTCGCCCGACTTCAGGGAGCGCACGATCGAGCCGCTCACCTGACCACCGTCGACGACCTGGATATGGAGCTCGATGCTGCCGTCCGGTCGAGGTGCGTTCGCCGGACTGAAGTAGCGCCACAGGCGTGGCCGTTGCGGGACCTCCATCGCCATCGACTGGCCGGCCTCGTACGGGAACTCCTGGTGCGGCTTCAACTGCACGATGCCGACGTCGGTCGTACGCCGTTCGACGTAGGTGACGTCGGCCATCCACCAGGCCGGCGCCACGTCCTCGTCCTGCTCGGCGGCCTCGATCATCGTCTTGGCGACGAGCCCGTAGGCGGCCGCCCAGTCGGCGGCCAGCGAATCGGTCCAGCTCGCGCCGAGGAACTGTCGGAGCGTCGCCAGCAACGACGCCCCCACCGCGTCGTAGTTGGTGGCGACCACGGAGAACCGCCGATGGTCCCGGCCGAGCTGCTGGATGAACCCGACGACGTCGTCGAGCTGATGGACATTGCTCACGATCCTGCCGAGCGCGGTGACCAGCCGGTCGCGCTGACCCGACATGGCGATCGGGAACAGCTCCCGTAGCTCAGGGTGCGACAGGAACAGATGCGAGTAGAAGTACAGCGGGACCTCGTCGCCGGACTTGGCGACCATTTCCCAGCTGTCCTGTAGGGCAGCGACGTCCACGTCGAGTCAGACGGTTGAGCTGGAGACGATGTCCCTCTCGGCACCGGCCAACTCTGTCCCCACACGGCCGATGATCTCGGCATCGACGCCGGCGTCATGCAGCACGGCGACCAGATGCCCGAAGACTCGCGCGTAGTGCTCGCTCGTGATCTGCATCCCGGAGTGGGCGTCACGCAGATCGCGGCCGTCGTACTCGGCGGGTCCACCGAGGACCTGCGAGATCAACAGCACCTGGTGGCGCTTGAGCCGAGGCATGTCGACGCCGGAGAAATAGCCTTCGAGCTCCGGGTCACTGAGCACTCGTTCATAGAAGAGCTGGACCACTTTGGTGACGGCGTCGGCACCGCCGACTCGTTCGTAATCCGTTGCAGGGTGGGGTTTCTCGGCACGCTGAGTCACAAGTCCCTCATCCGATTAGACGACGTTGCGGGCTCCCTCGTCCAGGCCTATTGCTACCAGCACCGCTTGCGCGACGCAACATGAGGCCCACGCCGCAGCGCCACGCGCAGCCCTGGGATCTCGCGTGCCGAGACGAGTTGAGGAGTGGCCTGCGTCGACTCTGACGACGTACGACTGCGCGACACGGCGTCGGTACCCCGCTGTCTGCGTCGTTCGAGGAGAGTTAGTGTGCTGGTCAAGATCGCCAAATCAGAGCCTGGCCGATGCGAGGGGGCGGCTCGCCCGGGCGAGGGGATGGATATGAACGGCAGGATCCGGCTCGGATCGATCTTCGTCACAACCGTCATGGCCACGGTGCTCACCCTGTTCAGCGGCGCGAGCGCCGAGGCAGCGAGAACCTGCGGGTCCAAGGCGTTGGCCCATCGCGGTGCCACCTCGGGCTCGATCGACGAGAACACACTCAAGGCAGTCGAGCGGGCCCACAAGCTGGGGGCGTGGGTCGAGGGCGACGTGTTCCTGACCCGCGACAAGGGCTTCGTCATCATCCACAACCGGTCGCTGCGGCCTACGACCAACTGCACCGGCCTCGTCACCAACCGAACGCTCGCCAACATTCAGCGGCACTGCCACACGACGCCGAACCACCAGCCGATACCCAGCGCCTTCCGCCTGTTCCAGACGATCGCGCACAACCGCGGCCAGATCCTGAACCTCGAGGTCAAGGGTCCCGGTTGGTACGCCGGCAACAACCGGCCGCTCGTACGGCTGCGCAATGCCGCGGCGGCAGCGGGCGCATTGAAGCGGGTCTACTTCAGCAATGACACGACGTACCGGATCCTGACCGCACTGCACCACAGCGCGCCGAACGCCAGGACCGCGTGGAAGCCGTCGGGACGCGAGCGCCGGTTCACCGTGCGGCACGCTCGCAATCTGTCGGCCGATGCGGTCATGGCTCGCAGCAGTCAGTGGGCGTCCGGCTCCCACAAGGCGCGATCGTTCCAGCGGGCGGGCTTCCGGATCTGGGGCCGGCTGGCCGACAACAAGGCGGGCTGGAAGCGCAACTGGCGGCTCGGGGTCAACGCTCAGCTGACCGATCGGCCGGGCCAGTTCCGGACCTGGTGCCGGCACGTCAGGTGAGGTCGGCGAGGCGGTCCGAGCACGCATCGATCGCGCTCGGACCGCCCCCGAGCTAGCCGCCGGCCGCGTCGATGATCAGGTCGGTGATGAACCCGGCGGTGAGACCCAGCAGGATCCCCCAGCCGAGCAGCTCGCGCCGGTACTTGGCGCCGATCGCGATCAGCTGGATCACGACGTACAGGATGGAGCCCGCCGCGAGGGTCAGGAAGATGACGCTCACCGGCTCGCTGGTGAACGACTGACCGATCAGCGTGCCGAAGAACGTCGGACCGCCGGCGATCGCACCGAGGCCGAGCAGGAAGCCCCACGACGGACGGTCGCCGTCGGCAGCCAGCGGCGCGGTGATGCCGAAGCCCTCGGTCGCGTTGTGCAGGCCGAAGCCGATCACCAAGACGATGGCCAGATCGAGGTCGCCGTCGGCCGCGGCTCCGCCGATCGCCAACCCCTCGGCGAGGTTGTGCAGTCCGATCCCGACCGCGATGAACAGCGCGAGCTGGCGTGCGCTGGACCAGCCGGCGATGCCGCTGATCGGAGTCTGCTGCGCCGGCATGGTGCCCGGTCCGTCCGACAGTTGGCGGGTCGCGGCGATCCGCCGCTTCATCCAGGCCTCGTAGTAGATCAGCGCCATCAGCCCGATGGTCAGGCCGCCGAAGAAGAGCAACCCGTAGCCGAACACCTCGCCGAGCTCACCGCCGTGGCCCGCGCCGAGCTCCTCGACCGGCTCCTCGAGCGGTTCGAACGCGGCCGTCAGGACGTCCCACAGCAAGAACAGCAAGACGCCCGCCGCAGTGGCGTTCAGCAGCTGCCGGAGCTCCGGCGCCGGACGTTTCATCCGGCCGACCGGCAGGCCCAGCAGAATGGTCGCCCCCGCGATGAACCCGAGTAGCAGGATCTGGGCGTCGCTCACCACGATCTCCTTGTCGTACGCATTAGGTTAGGCAAGCCTTACCATCGCACAGCGCTCAGCAAACCGGAAGCCCGGGGCCGGGTCTAATCGAGCGGGCCGAAGCTGGCGGCACAGGTCCGGGTGCCGGGCGCCACCTCGGTGAAGCCGCCGTCCTGGACCAGCGCGACCCCGGACGGAGCGTCGAGCAGCCGCTGCCACTGCTCGGCAGTCGCCTCGGCGACCCGGAGCGGATGACCGTCGGTGGCCCACCGCAGCACCGTCTCCCGGTCCAGTTGGAGCAGAGCCAGCTGCGCGGCGTGACCGACCTGGGCGCAGGCCTTGCCGGTCGTCAGCGACAGCTCTGGCGCCGTCACGATGGTGAGGATCGACGAGCTGCCGTCCGGCTGTGGGTACGGCTCGGCAGCGGCTTGCTTCGGCAGATCCAGACCGGAGATCTGCAGCCGGGCCAACGCGGGAGGCGGATCGACGACCGGATGGGGAACCAGCGCCCGCACCTCGGCGCCGGCCACACTCGCCGTCGCGCCGGGTAGGGCGGCGATCTCCTGCCATCGCGACGCGCGGGCCCGCCGCACGACCTTGCGGATCCAGCCCTCGGACCATCGGGCCAGCGCAGCGTGCCATGGTCCGGCGCCGGTCTCGTCGGGATCCGTGGCGGCGGCTCCCTCCGGCGCGTACCCGACCGGCGCGGCCTCGGGCCGGGTCAGCAGCGCGACGACCGACAGAGCCGCGGCGTGGACGGCTGCCTCGTGGGTCGGCGGATCGGCCCGCTCGACGCGTACGACCAGCGGCAGCGCCCACGGATCGTCGTGCTCCCGGGCCTGGTCGATGACCCGGTCCCGCCAGCGGCGCCGCCAGTCGTCGACCGTCACGGTGAGCAGGCCGGCATCGGTCGGCTCGGCGATCCGAGCGGCGATCTCAGGTCCGGACGTCACGTCTCCATGATCGGGGCTCGCGTCGCCTGCTCATGCGCCGGGCCGACCCGGCGACGGCGCCGTGCGGTAGTGGTAGCCGCTCAGCTCGGCGAAGCCGGCCCGCTCGTAGATCCGACGCGCAACGGCATTGTCCTGCTCCACCTGCAGATAGAGGCCGTCGGCGCCCTGCGAGGTCGCCCAGTCGGCCAGCGCCGCCACGACACCCCGACCGGCACCTCGTCCCCGCGCCTCCGGGAGGGTCGCCATGCCGAACACGCCGACCCAACCCGCGTCGGCAACGCCACGGCCCACCGCGACGATGCGGTCGCCGTCGACGACGCTCGCGTACGCACTCAGCTGACTGACCCGGCCGAGCATCTCCCACTCCGCGCGCGGATCGCTGCCGTGCCCGTGCACGGCGTACCACGCATCGAACCATGCGGTCATCGGCGCCGGGTCGACCCGGAGTCGCAGTGCAGCCGGAGCCGACACGCGGACCTCGTCGACCAGCGCCGCCTGCAGCGACATCGGATCGCTCCATCGATAGCCGCGCTCGGCCAGCACCTCGTCCAGGTCGGCCGGACATGCCCAAGGACAGATCTGGAACCGCGCCACCGCAC
>Ga0126377_10001610_pt1 | contig 14907 bp, 8 predicted proteins | sample PanSoiMetPlot_22_FD_92647 | JGI IMG/M metagenome (GOLD analysis project Ga0126377, IMG submission 92647) | Tropical forest soil microbial communities from Panama - MetaG Plot_22 | ecosystem: Environmental > Terrestrial > Soil > Tropical forest > Bulk soil | place: Panama | collected 2016-02-17
GACCAGACCAGACCAGACCAGACCAGACCAGACCAGACCGCAATGCTGGCATCCGCCGAGGACCGGCCCCAACCCGTGGCACGACGGAGGGTGGCGGATGGTGACGATCCGCACTCTCTGGACAAGTGGCAGAATGCGCGCTATGAGCCCCGACCGCCGCGGCCCTGAGCAGCCGGGGGTGCCCCCCCGGGCCGGCTCACGCGCGCCCTCCGCGGAGCCGGCGCTCGAGGGCCTGTACGCCGAGCTGCTGCACGCGTTCGCGCCCCTGGCCCGGGAGACCGACCCGATGGCCGTCGAGCTGGCCACCTCGGACGTGCTCGGGTCGTGGTGGAACCGCCTGCCGCCCGGCGAGGACCCCGATCGCCTGGTCGGGCTCGGCGCGGTCGGGTACGCCGCCCGCTGCCGGACCCCCGAGGCGCTGGCGCTCCTGCGCGCGCTGGCCGCGGTCGCCTCGGCCGAGATGGTCCGCTCGGCGGCCGCCGAGGCGGCGGCGACCCTGGCCGGGTCCGGCGTGGCCGAGCCCCCCTGGTCGGCGACGATCGGCAGGGTGCGGCAGGGGGACTGCTGGCGGCTCGGGGACGTGTACGGGGATCAGGCGAGCCTGCTGTGCGAGTTCGGCTACGGCGGGCGCCGGCACGGCGTGGTCGCGCTGCTCGACTTCAACCACCTGAGCGGGTGGGTCAAGGACGTGCTCGTCACCGACGAGCCGGCGCGGGTGCTGCGCGCGCTGCGCGCGGCCGCCTCGTCGGAGCCGCTGACGACGCTGGAGCAGGTCGACCCCGTGCAGGCCCGCCGCCTGCTCGAGGACGGCTTCGCCGCGACCGACATGACCTGGCTGCCGGACGTCGGCGAGGAGTTCCGGCGGTTCCGCGCGCTGGCCCTGGCCCGCTGCCGGGCCATGCCGCCACCCGACCGGCCGGCCCGGCCGGAGCCCGCACCCGGCGAGGCCGACCGTGAGGCGATCGTCGAGGAGTTCCTCTCCTCCCCGCACGGCCGGGCGCTGCCCGACGCCGAGGCGGCCCGCCTCGGCGCGTGGCTGCTGGTGGACTTCGGCGCCGACCACGACGGCGGCAGGCCGCTGCGGGTGAGCCCGGCCAAGACCGAGGCGTTCCTGCACGACTGGGTGCCCCGCAGGGCCGCCCTGGACCCCGCCGCCGTGGCCGCGATCCCCCCCGTGGTGCTCGCCTGGGTCCGCTGGGCCGGCGCGCGCGCCGGGCTGCCGCCGGCCGCCCTGGACGAGGTGGTCGCGGTCGCGACCGAGTGCGGCGGCCACTTCGCCCAGGCGTACGAGGACGGCGCCGCCGCGCCCGCGCTGCTCCTGGAGGGCATGGACGCCGCCATCGGCCCCGAGGAGCTGCGCGCGGCGGTGGCGCGCCGGCTGGCCGCCCTGCCGGCGCGCGCCGCGCCGACGGCCGCGGGCGGGAAGGCGACCGCGCCCGGATCCCCCGAACGACCGGGCGCAGCCGCGGGCGCGCGCCCCGCCACGGCCGTGTACCAGGTCAAGGTGACCCTGCGCGGGTCGAAGCCGCCGATCTGGCGGCGGCTGCGGCTGCCGGCCGGCACGACCCTGCGCCAGCTCCACGAGGTCATCCAGGTCGCGTTCGGCTGGACCGGCGCGCACCTGCACAGCTTCGACACGGCCGGCCGCGCCTTCGCCGACCCGGCCTCCGAGCTGGAGGGCGCCGGCGACGAGCGGCGCGCAAGCCTGCTCCAGGTGGCCCCCGCCGCGGGGGTGCGCCTGGGCTACACGTACGACTTCGGCGACGGCTGGGAGCACGACATCGCGGTCGAGAAGGTCCTGCCGCCGGACGGGGTGCGGCACGCGGTGTGCGTCACCGGCCGCCGCGCCGGACCTCCCGAGGACTGCGGCGGGGTCCAGGGCCACCAGGCGCTGTGCGAGGTCCTGGCCGATCCGGGCCATCCCGAGCACGCCGACCGGCTGGAGTGGCTCGGGGCGCCGTACGACCCGGCCGCGTTCGCCCGGGACGACGTGAACGGCAGGCTCGCGCGGATGCCGCTCGGCTGAGCGCGGCCCGGCGGCGCCGGCGGCGCGACCCCGGCGGACCGTTACGAGCACGGCGATGTCGGGGTACCGTAGGCGCATGTGCGGACGATTCAGCGCCACCACGCAGCCGTCGCTGCTCGCCAAGCGGTTCCAGGCCCAGCTCGTGGCCGGCGAGGGCTACCAGCCGAGCTGGAACGTCGCCCCCAGCACCGACGTCCTGGTCGTCGCCGCCAGCGACGAGGGCGCCCGGCAGCTCCGCGCGCTGCGCTGGGGCCTGGTGCCCAAGTGGGCCAAGGACCTCTCGGCCGGCAACCGGCTGATCAACCTGCGCTCGGAGACCGTGCGCGACAAGCCGACCTGGCGGCGCCTGCTCGCCCGGCACCGCGGCCTGCTGCCGATCGACGGGTTCTACGAGTGGCAGAACCTCGGCAAGGGGCGCGGCAAGCAGCCGTTCTACATCACCGCCCGCGACGGGCAGCCGCTCGCCCTCGCGGTCCTGTGGGACACCTGGCACGACAAGGGCAAGGACGGGGACGGCGAGCAGCAGGTGGAGACCTGCACGATCCTCACGACCACCCCCAACGAGCTGCTCTCCTCCATCCACGACCGGATGCCGGTGATCATCCCGCCCGAGCGCTGGGACACCTGGCTGGACCCGGACAACACCGACGTCGACGCGCTCTCCGGGCTGCTGGTCGCCGCCCCGGAGGACCTGCTGGCCCTGTGGCCGGTGGATCCGTCGGTCGGCAACACGCGCAACAACCACCCCGATCTCACCCGGCCGCTGGAGGGCCACGAGGGCCGCACCGGCGGCGAGGCGCCGGGCGCCGAGGGCTCGGGCGGCAAGGGCGACTCCGGGTAGCGCGCGTGCAGTACGAGATCCTCGCGGAGGCGTACCGGGACCTTGAAGCCGCGACGGCCCGGCTGACGCTCATCGACCGGCTCGCCGAGCTGGTCGCGCAGACGCCGGACCCCCTGCTGCCCACGGTGGCGCTGCTGTGCCAGGGCCAGATCGCGCCGGAGTTCACCGGCATCGAGATCGGCCTGGCCGACAAGCTGGCCGCCCGGGCCGTCGCCACGGCCGCCGGGATGGAGGCCGGGGACGTCCTGGTGGTCGTGCGCGACACCGGCGACATCGGGCTCGCCGCCGAGCGGCTGCTGGCCGGGACCGCCGCCGGGCGGCCGGCGACCCTGGACGTCGCGACCGTGTTCGGCGCCCTCCACCAGATCGCCGAGGCGGCCGGCACCGGCTCGCAGACCCGCAAGCTCGCGCTCCTCGCCGAGCTGCTCGGGCAGGCCACGCCGCTGGAGGCGCGCTACCTGCTGCGCACCGTCACCGGCACCCTGCGGCTCGGCGTCGGCACCCCCACGATCCTGGACGCCCTCGCCCAGGTCCACACCGGCGACCGCCGCAACCGCCCGGTGCTGGAGCGGGCCTACAACATCTGCTCCGACCTCGGCCTGGTCGCCGCGACCCTGGTCGCGGGCGGGCTGGCGGCGGTCGAGGAGATCCACGTCCGCCCGGGCAACCCCGTCCGGGCCATGCTCGCCCAGCGGCTGTCGGACGCCGGCGAGGTGCTCGCCAAGCTCGGCGGGAGCTGCGCGGCCGAGTACAAGTACGACGGCGTCCGCGTCCAGGTTCACCGCACCGCCGACGGCGAGCTGGAGCTGTTCACCCGCCGGCTGGAGCGCGTCACCCCGCAGTTCCCCGACGTCGTCGAGCTGCTTACCACCGGGCTCGCCCCCGGCGAGACGATCCTGGAGGGCGAGATCGTCGCCGCCGACCCGGCCAGCGGCGAGCTGCGGCCCTTCCAGGAGGTCATGCACCGCCGCCGCAAGTACGGCATCACCGAGGCGATCGACGAGTGGCCGGTCAGCCTGTTCTGCTTCGAGCTGCTGTACGCGGGCGGCCAGGACCTCACCCGGCTCCCCTACACGCAGCGGCGGGCGCGGCTGGAGCAGGCCGTCACGCCCTCGGCGCGGCTGCGGCTGGCGACCGCCTCGCGGGTTGAGGACGCCGCCGCGCTGGACGCCTGCTTCGAGCAGGCCGTCGCCGACGGCTGCGAGGGGCTGCTGTGCAAGTCGCTGGCGCCGACCGCCGGCTACCAGGCCGGCGCCCGCGGCTGGCTGTGGATCAAGCTCAAGCGCGACTACCGCACCGAGCTGAGCGACACCCTGGACCTGGTGGTGGTCGGCGCCCTGGCCGGCCGCGGGCGGCGCGCCGGCATCTACGGCGCGCTGCTGCTCGCCGCCTACGACTCCGCCGCCGACCAGTTCGGCACGGTCTGCAAGTGTGGCACCGGGTTCAGCGACGCCGAGCTGGCGGCGCTGCCCGCCCGGCTCGCGCCGCTGGTGCGCGACCACAAGCCCGCGCGGGTCGACTCGCGCTGGGTGCCCGACGTGTGGCTGGAGCCCGCCCTGGTGATCGAGGTCCTCGGCGCCGAGCTGACGCCGTCGCCCAACCACACCGCCGGCTGGGGCCGGGTCAAGGACGACACCGGGCTGGCGCTGCGCTTCCCCCGCTTCACCGGCCGCTACCGCGACGACAAGGCCCCCGAGGACGCCACCACCGTCAGCGAGCTGCTGGACCTGTACCACAAGGCACGCCGCACGCCCACCTCCTCCTGACCGGCGCCCTCCGGCAGCCCGGCCCGGGCTCGCGCCGGCGGCGCAGCCGGGGATCCCCGGGCGTCACCCCAGCTCGGCGGCGGCGGGGATGATCTCGCGGCCCATCATCTGCAGCGGCGTGATCCGGTCGACGCCCACCACCCAGCCGAACACCGTCTGGATGCCCATCCCGGCCAGCCAGCGCAGCCGGTCCAGCAGCTCGCCGGTCCTGGACCCGTCCTCGCCGACGTCGAAGCCGAACGGCGCCGTCTTCTCGATCGCGTCGTAGTCGCGCCCCTCCTTGTCGCACAGGCGGCGCAGCAGCTCGAGCTGGCGCGGGATCTCGGGGGTCGGGCGGAGGTTGCAGGCGTCGGCGTAGCGGGCGACCAGCGGCAGCGTACGCCGCTCCCCGCTGCCGGCGATCAGGATCGGCGGGTGCGGCCGGCGCAGGGCCTGCGGGACGTTCAGCGGCCGCTCCAGGCGCGCGTGACGACCCTCGAACGGGCGCCCGTCGCCCTGCTCGCCCGCCCACATGCCCAGGCAGACCCGGACGGCGTCCTCCAGCAGCTCGAAGCGCTCGGCGAGGGCGGGGAACGGCAGCCCGAGCCCCGCGGCCTCCTCCGGGTAGTCGCCCGCGCCGATGCCGAGCATCATCCGGCCGCCGGAGAGCACGTCCAGCGTGGTCACCATCTTGGCGAGCAGCCCGGCCGGCCGGTACGGGGCCGCGGTGGCCAGCGCCATGAGCCGCACCCGGCGGGTGTGGGCCGCGATGAAGCCGAGCGTGGTGTACGCCTCGATCTGCTCCAGCTCCGGCCCGCCCATGATCGGGTGCTGCCAGACGTGGTCGGTCACGTCGATCGTGTCGAACCCGGCGGCCTCGGCGGCCTCGGCGACCTCGGCCAGCTTGACGCGCAGCCGGCCCGGTCCACCCTGCCAGTCGGTCGACGCGATGTGGAGTCCGAGCTTCACGCTGCAGCACCTCCTAGTGGCGGCCACGCGCCGGGTCGCCCGCGCGCTGCGGGCCCCTTCCACCCTAGGGAGTCCGGCGCCGGCCCGGATCGGGCGACCGCCGTACGCCGGGACCGGCCGCCACCTCATTTCACCGGGCCGGTCCCGGGACCGGCGGCACGCGGGCAGGACCGCGACCGCGGTTCGTGTCAGAGGTGGTGGGTACCCTCTGGACGATGGCGGCAACGCTTTCCACCTCCAGAGTCGTCGGCCGGGCGCGCGAGCTGGCGATCCTCGGAGAGGCGCTCGGGGACGCCAGGTCGGGGCGGCCCGGCTGCGTGCTGGTCGACGGCGAGGCGGGAGTGGGCAAGACCCGGCTCGTCCACGAGCTGCACGAGCGGGCACGCCGGCGGGACATGTGGACGCTCCTGGGCCACTGCATCCCCACGCGCGGCAGCATCCCGTTCGCGCCGGTCGTGGAGGTGCTGCGCAAGCTGGCGCGCGACCTCGGCCCGGCGAGGTTCGAGGTGCTGGCGGGCGGCGCCCGGCAGGAGCTGGCCCGCCTGGTCCCGGGACTCGCCGCCGCCGACCGGCCGGCGCCGGACCTGGACCTGGACTCGGCCCAGGGACGGCTGTTCGAGCTGCTGCTGGGCTTCCTCGGCCGGCTGGCGGCGGACGGCGGCGCCGTCGTCACGATCGAGGACCTGCACTGGTCGGACCGGTCGACCCAGGACCTCCTGTCCTTCCTCGCGCGCGAGCTGTCCGACGAGCGCGTCCTGCTGGTCGGCACCTACCGGCCGGAGGAGCTGGTCGCGGGCCACGCGCTGCGCCCGCTGCTCGCCGGCCTGTTCCAGGCCAAGCACGCGCGGCGGGTCGAGCTGCGGCCGTTCTCCCGAGCCGAGGTCGTCGAGCAGCTCGCCGCCATCCTCGGCGAGCAGCCGGACCCGGTGCTCGCCGAGCGGATCCTCGAACGCTCCGAGGGCAACGCCTTCTTCGTCGAGGAGCTGCTCGAAGCCGGGGGAGGGGCGCAGGACGAGCTGCCCCGCACGCTCCGGGACGCGTTCATGACCCGCGTGGAGCGGCTGTCCGAGCGCGCGCAGGGGCTCCTGCGGATCGCCGCGGTCGCGGGCAGGGAGGTCGACCACGACCTGCTCAGCCAGGCGTCGGTGCTCGCCGAGCCGGAGCTGACCGGCGCCCTGCGCGAGGCGGTGGACCGGCACCTGCTGGTCCCCACCGGGGAGGGCTACGCCTTCCGGCACGCGCTCCTCAAGGAGGCGGTCCACCAGGACCTCCTGCCCGGCGAGCGGGCCGCGCTCCACGGGGCCTGCGCCCGCGCGCTGCGCGCGCGGCTGGACCGCGCCGGCCAGGCGGACCCGGCGGCGCTGGCCGAGCTGGCCTCCCACTGGGACGAGGCGCGCGACCCGGAGGCCGCCCTGCTCGCGTCGTTCGAGGCCGGCCGGGCGGCGCTGTCGGTGTACGCGTTCGCCGAGGCCCACGCGCAGCTCGAGCGCGTGCTGGCGCTGTGGGGCCAGGTGCCCGGCGCCGGGCGCGCGCTCGGCCACGAGCAGGTGGAGCTGCTCCAGGAGACCGCCGAGACCGCCAACCTGCTCGGGCGGCACGACCGTGCGGTCGAGCTGGTCCGGGCGGCGCTCGCGGAGGCCGCGGGGACGCGGGACGAGAGCCGCGCCGGCCTGCTGCACGAGCGGCTGGCCCACTACCTCTGGGAGTCCGGGGACCGCGAGGGGTCCTTCCGGGTCGCCGAGGAGGCGGCCCGCGCCGCCCGGTCGTCACCGCCGTCGGCGCCGTTCGCGCGCGCCCTGACCGCCCTCGCGCGCACCCGGCTGCTGACCGGGCGGACGCCCGAGGCGCGCCGGCTCGCCGAGCAGGCGCTCGAGGTCGCGCGCGGGATCGGCGCGCGCAGGGAGGAGTGCGTCGCCCGCCAGGTGCTCGGGCTCGCGCTGGTCCTGGTCGGCGAGGCCGGGCGGGGCGAGGAGCAGCTGCGGGCGGCGGCCCTGATCGCGGTCGACATCGGTCACGTGCAGGAGATCGCGGCGGCGCACGTGACCCTCGTGGTCGTGCGCACGGCGCTCGGCCGGCTGGACGCGGCCGCCGGGACCGCGCGCGAGGCCATGGACGTCGCCCGCCGGCTCGGCTTCGAGCGCACCTGCGGGCTGTGGCTGAAGGCCAACCTCGCCCAGGTCCTGGCGCGGCTCGGCCGCTGGGAGGAGGCCCGCGCGCTCGCGTCGGAGGTCGTCGACGGGCGGCACAGCCCGGCGCAGGTCGCCTCGCAGCTGGCGCACCTGACCCTCGGGCAGCTCGCGCTCGGGCGCGGCGACCTCGGCCCGGCCCGGGCGCACCTGCGCGCGGCCGGGGCGACCGGCGCGCGCCAGTGGACCGACCCGCTCCCCGGCGTCGTCGCCGAGCTGGAGCTGTGGGCGGGCGAGGAGGCGCAGGCCCGGCGGACGGTCGCCCGCGGCCTGGAGGGCGTCCCGCCCGGCACCGAGGAGCGCGGGGACGCGGCCGTGCTGTGCTGGCTCGGCGTCCGCCTCGAGGCCGACCGCGGCGAACGGGCCCGGGCGCTGCAGGACCACGAGACGCTGGGCCGGGCGCGGGCGGCCGGCGCGCGGCTGCTGGACCGCATGCGTGCGATCGTGGCCCGCGCCCGCGAGCCCGGCCACGTCCTGCTCCCCGAGGTCGCCGCGCTCGCGGTCACGGCGGAGGGCGAGCGCTCGCGCCTGGACGGGGCGGCGGACCCGGACCTGTGGGCGTCCGCCGCCCGGCGTTGGCGGCGGCTCGGCCAGCCGCTGCAGCGGGCGTACGCGCTCTGGCGCGAGGCGGACGCCTGGCTGGCGGGGCCGGGCGACCGCGGGCGGGCGGCCGCGCCGCTGCGCAGGGCGCACGAGGTCTCGGTCCGGCTCGGCGCGGCCCTGCTCGACCTCGAGGTCGAGCGGCTCGCGCGGCGGGCGCGGATCGAGCTGGACGGCGAGGCGGCGGCCGCGCCCGACCCCACGCGGCCGCCGTCCGCCGCCGAGCGGCTCGGGCTCACGCCCCGGGAGCTGGACGTCCTGGACCTGCTGGTGGACGGGCGGACGAACGGGGAGATCGCCGCGCGCCTGTTCATCAGCGACAAGACGGCGAGCGTCCACGTCTCCCACATCCTGCGCAAGCTCCGCGTCGCCAACCGGGTCGAGGCGGCCGGCGTCGCCTACCGCCTCGGCCTGGTCCAGGCCGCCACCTGATGCAGCGGCGCGCGGCGCGCCGGCCCGGGGACGCGGAAATAAGGGGGCCTCCCCCGGTCGGGTAGGGCAGCCGGCGGATGTGGGCGGGCGCCCGGCGCTCTAGGCTGGGACGAGCCAGGACGCCTCCTGAGCATCGGCCCACCGGCCGCCGGGTCCCCGCCCGGCCGCCGGATCGTCGCCGTGCGATCAGGAACTCGCGTGGGACCACGAGCAGGACGCGGCAACCCGCGCGTGTGATCCCGGAACACGAAGGAGCCGCCCGTGCCCTCCACCCCCTCGAACGTCTCGATCCCGGAGCTTCACGCCATGTTCGGCGGGCGGCTGATCGCCCCGGACGACCCCCGCTACGACGACGCCCGCACCGTCTTCTACGGCGGCTACGACCGCCGGCCGGCGGCGATCGTCCGGGCGGCGGACGCGGACGACGTCGCGCGCGTCGTCACGCTCGCCCGCGACGCCGAGCTGGAGCTGGCGGTCCGCAGCGGCGGCCACAGCATCGCCGGGCACAGCGTCTCCGACGGCGGGATCGTGCTGGACCTGTCGGAGCTGCGCGCGCTGGACATCGACCCGGGCCGGCGGACCGCGTGGGCCCAGACCGGGCTGACCGCCGGCGAGTACAGCCAGGCGGCGGCGGCGCACGGGCTGGCCACCGGGTTCGGCGACACCGCCTCGGTCGGGATCGGCGGGATCACGCTCGGCGGCGGGGTCGGCTACCTGGTCCGCAAGCACGGCATGACCATCGACGACCTGCTGGCCGCCGAGATCGTCACCGCCGACGGCCAGCTCCTGCACACCGACGAGCAGGAGCACCCGGACCTGTTCTGGGCGATCCGCGGCGGCGGCGGCAACTTCGGCGTGGCCACGCGGTTCGAGTTCCGGCTGCACGACGTGGGTACGGTGGTCGGCGGCATGCTCCTGTTGCCGGCGACGGCCGAGGTGGTCGCCAACTTCGTGGCCGAGGCGGAGGCCGCCCCCGAGGAGCTGTCGGCCATCGCCAACGTCATGCCCGCGCCGCCGCTGCCGTTCGTCCCCGCCGAGCTGCACGGGCAGCTGGTCGTCATGGGCCTCATGGTGCACGCGGGCGACCCGGAGGCCGGGGAGCGCGCGGTCGCGCCCTTCCGCAGGCTCGCCACGCCGCTGGCCGACATGCTCCAGGCGATGCCCTACCCGAGGATCTACCCGCCCGAGGAGGCCGGCTTCCACCCGACCGCCGTGGCGCGCACGATGTTCGTCGACGGCGTCGACCGCCGGGCCGCCGGGACCATCCTGGACGCGCTGCAGCGGTCGGACGCGCCGATGCGCGCGGTCCAGCTGCGCGTGCTCGGCGGGGCGATGGCGCGCGTGCCCGCCGGCGCGACCGCGTTCGCCCACCGCTCCAGGCGGATCATGTGCAACCTCGCCGCCTTCTACGCCGGCCCGGAGGACCGGCCGCTGCGCCAGGCGTGGGTCGACGAGCTGGCCGGCGCGCTCCACCAGGGGGACGGCGCCTACGTCGGGTTCCTCGGCGACGAGGGCCCCGCACGGGTCCGCGAGGCCTACCCCGGCCCGACCTGGGACCGGCTCGTGGCGGTCAAGCGCCGCTACGACCCCGCCAACCTGTTCCGGCTCAACCAGAACATCCCGCCGTCGGACGGGCGGCCCGGCCGGTAGGGCCGGGCAGGGCGGCGGGCGCGGCGGCCCGCTGAGGGCGCCAACGCCGGGCGGACGGCGGCGCGCTCAGGACTCCAGCGGCAGGGACTCCGTCGTCCGGAACGCCCTCGCGTTGTTGTCCGAGCCCAGGAGCGCGTAGGCGGTCCCGTCGACGACCACGGCGCCCAGGCCGTGGCGGCGGGTCCTCAGGTCGGGCAGCCGCGTCGCGGTCCCGTCGGGGTTCACGCACTCCACCTGGGCGTAGAGGCCGCCCGTGCCGTCACGGCCGCCGGCCGCGCAGGCGCCCTCGGCGGGCGACCAGAACCCGGCGACCGACCCCCGCGGCGTGGCCACCTTGCCCAGGCGCCGCACCGTGTCGCCCTTCACGGCGTCGACGTCGGCGTAGACCGTCTTGCGCAGCCCGTCGTTGACCTCGCCGGCCAGGAAGTACGTGGTGCCCCTGCCGTCGCTGGCCGCGCCGAGGTGCTCACGCGCCCGCGGCAGCGTGCCGATCCGGCGCCACGAGCCGTCCTCGAGGGCCAGGACGGCGCCCGACGGCTTCCCGTCGGCCTGGACGCCGCCCGCGTACACGACCCGCCGCCCGTCCCACGCGGCGGCGCCGGCCGCGACCGGCGCTGGCAGGTCGGGCGCGTCGGGCGCGTCGGCCCAGGTGGTCGACCCGCGCGCCAGCCGCCGCACCGTGGCGATCGGCGCGGTGCTCGAGCCGGTGTACCCGCCGATCAGGAGCAGCTCGTCCCCGGTGGACACGAGCACCGCGTGCGTGAGCGCCTGGGGCAGCTCGGGCCCCTCGCTCCAGGAGTCGCCCGCCGGGTCGTAGACCAGCACGCTCGCCCGGCCGGTCCGCTGGCTGTCGAAGCCCCCGGCGATCCACACCTTGCCGTCGAAGGTCGTCACCCCGGACGACTCCAGGCCCAGCGGCGCCCGCGCGGCCGCCGTCCAGACCTGCTCGGGCTCGGGCGCGGTCGTGGTCGCCCGGCCCCGGGTCGTGGACGACGGCACGGGCGGGTCGCCGTTCCAGACGGCCAGGCCGATCGCGGCGGCCGCGACCATGCCCGCCAGCGCGGAGGCGGTCAAGAGTCCCCGGCGGCGCCAGAACGGGACGGGGCGCCCGGGCCCGGCGGGGACCCGCGGCCGGGTGCCCTCGCCCTCGGTGAAGGTGCCCGGTCCGGGGGCCTGCCCCGGCCCCGCGGCCACGCGGGTGGGATCGTCCGGACCCACCAGTGCGCTGGTCGGCGCCCCGGTCGCCGGGTCCGCCGGGGTGGCGGGCGGCGCGTAGGCGGCCGCCGCGCCCGGCGCCTGGCCGGGATGGCCCGCCGGCAGCACCGGGCCGGCGGCGGCCGGGCCGGCACCCGGCAGGACCGGGGCCGTCGGCCCGGCGGTGGGGCCCGCCGGCAGCACCGGGCGCGTGGCGGCGGCCGCGGTGGGCGGGACCGCGGCGCCAGGGGAGGGCCGGGGCGTCGGCATCGGGCGGTCGCCGCGCTCGCTGCCGCGCGTGGCGACGGCGGACTCGAGCAGCGCCTCGACGTCCTCGTAGTCGGGGTCGGCGGCGGCGACGGGCCGCAGGTGCTCGATCGCCTCCGCCCAGCGACCGGCGCTGTAGGCGGCCACCCCCGCGCCGTAGGCCACCGCCAGGGGGTCGCCCTGGCGCTGGTCGGGACCCGGCCTGGCGGGCAGCTCGCCCAGGGCGGCCCGGATCGCCTCGGTCATCGCCTCGGCGTCCTGGAAGCGGTCCTCGGGCTCCTTGGCGAGCGTCTTCATGAGCAGCCGGTCCACCTCGACCGGGATGTCGGGGTTCACCGCCCGGGCCGGCTCGGCAGGCTCGTAGGCCTGCTTCATGAGGACCATCATCGGCGTCTCGTCCTCGAACGGCACCCGGCCGGTGAGCAGCTCGTAGAGCACCACGCCGACCGCGTAGAGGTCGGTGCGCGCGTCGACCTGCAGGCCGAACGCCTGCTCGGGGGCCATGTACGCGGCGGTGCCGACCACCATGCCCTGCTGGGTGAGGCCCTCCCCGCCCTCCAGCAGGAGCTTGGCGATGCCGAAGTCGGCGAGCATCGGCCAGTCCGGGGTCGGCAGCAGCACGTTCGCCGGCTTGACGTCGCGGTGCACGACGCCGCGCGCGTGCGCGTAGCCGAGGCCGGCGAGGAGGTGCACCCCGAGCCCCAGCGCCCGGGCCGGCGCCATGGGCCGGCCGGTGTGGTCGGCGAGGCTGCGGCCGTCCTCGACGTAGGTGACGACCAGGTAGAGGTGGCCGTCCTGCTCGCCGAAGTCGTGGACCGGCACGATGTTGGGGTGCTGGAAGCGGGCGATCGCGCGCGCCTCCGCCTCGAAACGGGCGACGAACTGCGGGTCGTCGGGCCGGTCCAGCACCTTGACGGCCACCCAGCGGTCCAGCGACGGCTGATGGGCCTTGTAGACGGTGGCCATGCCGCCCTGGCGGACCAGTTCGCGGAGCTGGTACTGGCCCAGCTGCCGACCGACGAGGTCGCTCATGCCCGCGGTTCCCTGGAGCCGGGTCCCCGGCGCGGCTCCGGCGTCGTCATCGATCACTCCCCCGCTGGTGGCTGACCGCCGCTAGTATCCTTCAGCGCCCGACCCGCGGTCAGCAGCCCTGGCGGGCGCCCCTGCCGGGCCGTGGCTCCGCTCCCCTCGCCGGCGCACAGGCCGGTCAGCCGCCGAGCGCGGTGGTGTCGGTCAGGTTCGCATAGACGTCGGTGCGGGCGATGCGCCCCGGCACGGACGAGCTGTCGATCACGACGGGGACCGCGCCGCCGGCCGGGACGACGTCGGCGTCGGTCGACTCGCCCCCGAGGATCCGGCCGCCGGGGCCGCGCCAGACCGCGACCACCCTGGCGTCCTCCAGGTTCGTCGCGAACGTCGAGCGCAGCGTCGCCGTGGTCGTCACCGTCCCGGCGGCGGCGCTGGTGCGCACGTCGCCGACGGTGAGGCGGCCGGTCACGCCCGCCGCGGGCCGCCAGCCGCCGACGACCACCTGGGCGCGCATCCTGGCGGCGCCGGTGACCTCGGTCTTGCCGGCGATCGCCCCGGTCTGGCCGGGCAGGAGCACGTCCAGGTCGTCGTCCTCGGTGGCGAGCGGCCTGCCGCCGCGGCCGGCGAACGTCACCAGCACGCGCACGTCCGTGGCGATCTGGTCGGCTCGGGGGTTGGCGACGACCACCGCGTAGCTCACCTCCGGGTCCTCGCCCGGGTCGGGCCGCAGCCGGGTGAAGCCCAGGTCGACGACGCGCGCCCCGGGGCCGCCCGCCGCGGGCGCGGCGGCGGCCGGCGCGGAGGTCGCCGGCTCCTGCCCCGGCGAGGTGGCCGGCTGCTCGGCGGCCGGCGACACCGTGGTCGGGGAGGTGTCGCCGCCGCCGGTGAGCATCGTCCCGGCCAGGACGCCGCCCGCCACCAGGAGCACGACGGCCGCGACGATGCCGGCCGCCACCGCGGCGCGCGGCGCGCGCCCGGGGGGGCGCCGCCCGGGCGGCTGCCCGTACGGGGGCGCCGGGGTGTCGTACGGAGCCTGCGCGTACTGCGGTTGCGCGTACGGGGACGGGCCCGGGGCCGTCCCGCCCCCGGGCGCCTGGTCGAACCGCTCGGTCGGCGCGTGGCCCGCGTCCGGGGGCGGGCCCGCGGCGAACCGCTCGGTCGGCCGCGACCCCGGGTCGTCCGGAGGCACCTGGTGGAACTGCTCGGTCGGCCGCGACCCCGGGTCGTCGGGGCGGACCTGCTCGAACCGGTCGGTCGGCCGCGACCCGGGATCCGGCGGCGGCAGCGGGTCGAACCGCTGGGTCCGCCGCGACGCCGAATCGTCCGGGCGCACCCGCTCGAACCGGTCGGTCGGAGGCGATTCGGGATCCGGCGGCCCGACCGCCCCCTGGTCCCCGGTCGGCTGGTCGGACGGCGGCTCTCTCCCGGGTCCCTGCTCGGACATGCGCTCCCCCTCGGTGCGACCGGCAACACCCCGCACAACCCTCCATCGAGCCCCGGAGGCCGTCAAGGCTCGCCCCCACGCGGCATGGTCGTAGCCTATCGTGCAGGCCCCGGCGTTCACGACACCCCGTGCCAAACGGATAGGGCACGCGGCGGCGCGACCGGGCCCGGGTGAGGCGCAGATAATTTGACAGGCGGGTCGAGCGTCAGTACGGCTTCTCGAGCCGTCACCCCCGGCCATCCACCCCGCCGAACTCCCTCGTCGCTCCCTGGCGTCTCCAGGGGGGTCACCGGTGGCAACAGCCGCCGGACCACCGAATTCGACGTCCTGCATCCACGTTCTATCGAACCGCTTTTTCGATTCGTGAATCCGCGGGAGTGACGTGCATTTGCACTGCCGTGCACCCGGGCTCAGGCACCCGGGCTCAGGCACCCGGGCTCAGGCACCCGGGCTCAGGCACCCGGTCAGATGAGCGACACCCGCTCCAGCCAGAAGTCGAGCAGGGCGGCCTCGCCCAGCACCTC
>Ga0126377_10001611_pt1 | contig 14893 bp, 11 predicted proteins | sample PanSoiMetPlot_22_FD_92647 | JGI IMG/M metagenome (GOLD analysis project Ga0126377, IMG submission 92647) | Tropical forest soil microbial communities from Panama - MetaG Plot_22 | ecosystem: Environmental > Terrestrial > Soil > Tropical forest > Bulk soil | place: Panama | collected 2016-02-17
GAGCACATCAGGGCCAGCGGTCATGAGCACCGCGCAAACAGGCCGGACACATGACTTGCACCCGACCGCAAGTAGAAAGCCAAAAAATCCCTTGACCCGTGGGTGCCGTCCACACATGACCCTTAGCCGACGTGCAGCGGCTCCAGTCGTCTTGATTGTTCCATATTGCACCTATCGCAGACTTCGCGCCGATACGCCGAACGGGTCGTTGCGGCGGGCGAGCTTGCGATAGGTGGTCAGATCGTCCTCTTCGAGCGCGGGGCCCTCGCCGCGTCGCTCGCCGGCACCCGTGGTAGCCCCCAACGGCAGCGAGGTGCCGACGCCCGCATAGATGTACCGGTTGCCGAACGCCTGCTTCAACGCCGCGAACGTGGGCTCGCCCGTGCAGTGACCGGGGGCGACATTCTCCACCTTGAAGGTGTCCTTGAGCGTCGCCACGGTCTTCGCGATGACGTCATCCGGCGCGACCACGAGGTGGAAGCCGCCGGCGATCAAGTGGATCTTGGGATTGATGGCCGCCGTTGCCTCGACGATCTTGTCGATCCCCGGGTGCGAGCAGCCGACTAGGAGCACGATGCCATCCGGGGTGTTGACTGCAAGCGACAACTCCCTGAGCTCTCTGGTACCGGGGGCGTCGGACACGAGGGAAATCAGCGTGATACCGGGGGCGATTTCGGTGGTCTTTTCGATGAGCTCGAAGTTGGCGCCCTGCCAGGCAGTTCCGAATGTCATGACCTCCGGCGGCTTGCCGTCGTAGTAGCGCATCTGCGGCGGCAGCGATTCGTCCTTGCGATAAAAGCTTGACGGCAGCGACGAGCCGTAAATGCCGAAGCCTTCCTTCGGAGCGTAGATCTTCACTTTTGGATTCACGCTCAAGACGTGGCTCAATCCGGCCATATGGTCGGAGTGGCGGTGCGACAGGACGACGAAATCGAGGTTGGTGAGGTCGACGTCCTTCGCCTTCACATTGGCGGCGAAGATGTCGCGATCGTTGCCCGTGTCGAACAGGATTCGCTTGCCGGCGACCTCGACGAGCGCGGAGAAGCCCCAATCCTTCTTCATCGCGGGATCGTTGCCGAAGGCGTCGTAGAGGATTGTGATCTTGGTGTCGGCGGCGGCGGCCGTTTCAGTCAGGGCTGCTGCCAGGATGGCGGCGCAGGCAAGTGAGGCCGCAATGAGCGATGGCGGGTTGAACCTCATGGCCATCTTCCTTTGTTGAGCGCGCCCCGCTCCAATCATAGAGCGAAATGCGACCGCGCGCATCCGAGGGCTGCAACTGGGGCGGCCTGCTTGGAGGGAACACGGCGGCCGGACCAGCCAGCATCTCATTGCCGGATTTCACTTCTGCTTTCGGGAGCAAAGCCGACATGGCGGGAACCGCTGCTCGTCTCGTGAGCACTGAGAGGGGACCTTCTGGGGTCGCTAGACGAAGTGAGCAGCCGGAAAGCCCTCCAAATAGCCGCATTGCCTGATCGCCGCGCTTTCAGGGTTGGGTACAGGTCATTTTTCTCGTTCTGCTAACCCCGCGTGAAAAAATGAACGTTGGGGGCGATGCGAAGCGCCGGGCACGAGAGTGCGGAGCCCGGTGCCGAAACCGTTAAAACGCGCAGCACCAGACGAAGCGCCGCGAGGCGAGCGCATCCCGCGGCTGGAAATGGCGCCCCCGTCTGCGACTTTAAATCGTACTTGGGCCGTTCGAATGTGAGTTGGTTCACACAGGCCGGCATAGGATCGATGCAGCATGGCATAACTCATACTGAGGAAAGGGCTCGCCATGGGAAAGTCTGAAACTATGACAATCCCGCTTGCGGCTCATCTCGACACTCAGACCAGCGGCGCTGCTAATGCCGGTGATCGCGCCCCACGCGCGAACCAAGCAACGCGCTTTCCTTCAAGGCACCCGCGCCGAGCGCACGCGACATTTGTGATACCTTGAGGTAGACTGAAATGGGAGAGGTCGTAACGCTACACAAGCTTGTGCCACAGGCCGGCGCCAGTGCACAGGCAGGCCGAACGCGGATAATGGGGCCCATTACTGGAACGGGATCGGCGACCTCCGGCCAGCCGGCGACGCGACTTCTGGCGGTTCTGGCCGCCGATGTCGTTGACTATACCCGCTTGACAGAGGCCGCCGAACTGGAAACGCACGTTCGACTGCGCGCGCTTCGGGTCGGAATAATTGATCCTTATGTTGTGTCTTACCGCGGCCAAGTCATCAAGAATACCGGAGACGGATTCCTTGCGACGTTTGACAGTTCGGTAGACGCACTTCGCTGCGCCATCGAAATCCAGCGTGAGATTCCGCTACGCGAGGCCTCTACACCTGCCGATCTAAAGATACGCTTCCGCATCGCTCTGAATGTCGGCGAAGTCATCACCGAGGAGGAAGACGTATACGGAACCAGTGTCAACGTAGCCGCCCGTTTGGAGCAGTTTTGTCCGCCGGGTGGAATCGTCATTTCCGACGCCTTGCGCACAATCGCCAGGTCGAGAATGGAGGTGCCGACCGAAGACCTCGGCGAGCTTGAACTCAAGAACCTCTCGCGGCCGGTTCACGCCTTTTCACTGCAGCTTGCCGGCATTGAAACACGCGCGGCCCCAGTCTCAGAGTTCTCCCGACGCGCGAAATTGCCGGGTGTTGCGGTCTTGCCCTTCCGGATGACGGGCGACGATCCCGAACGCGCTTACTTCGGCGAAGGCATTATTGACGACATCATTTTTAATTTGTCGAGCGTGCGCGGCCTGCTTGTCATCGCCCGCACCTCTGCTCTTGCCTATCGGAGTGGACCGGTCGATCTGCAGAAGATTGGGCAAGAATTGGGCGTGCGCTACGTGTTGAGCGGAAGTGTACGCCGGATCGATCGTCGTCTGCGGATAACCGCCGAGCTTTCGGACGTAGAGAGCGGTTCACCGATCTGGATCGATCGCTACGACGGTCAGCTTGCGGAGCTTTTCGACCTGCAGGAGCGTCTCGCGACCCGCATTGTATGGAGCCTGGCGCCACATTTGCGCGAGGCGGAGCTCCGATCCGCTCGACGCAAGCGGCCGGAAAATATGAATGCCTATGACCTAGTTTTGCAGGCAATCGATCTGCTCTACCGCATGAATCCGTCGGATTTTGCGCGCGCGGGAGATTTGTTGCGCCAGGCCATAGCCGCTGACGACGGTTATGCAACCGCGTACGCCTATGCGGCGCTTTGGCAGGTTCACAATATCAACCAAGGCTGGACCACAGACATCGGAGTGGATGGAAAAGAAGCTTTGCGGCTGGCCGCCGCCGCGGTCGACCGCGACCCCACGGACGGCTTCGCGCTGGCAATTCACGGACACGCGAGCGCCGTGCTGCTTCGCGACTACGACGGTGCCGTTGATTTGTTCGAGCGGGCGCTAAACGCCGCTCCAGGCAATGCCATGGCTTGGACGCTCAGCAGCGGCGTCTATTCCTACATTGGACAAACGAAGGCGGCGATCGAACGCGCCGAAATGGGACTGCGATTGTCACCTGTGGACACGCAATCTTTCTTTTATCTTCTGTTCCTCGCATTGGCACATTATGTCCACGGAACTTACGAGGAGTCCATCATCTGGGCCCGTAAGAGCGCAGGATTAAATCCGAGACTCTGCTCCAATTTGCGCTGGCTTATCGCCAGTCTGGTGGCGACTGGACAGCTGGACGAAGCGCGTCACTACGCTCAAGCTCTGCTCGATGTTAATCCGGGATTTTGTTTGTCGGCATACGCGAAGTGGTGCCCCCTGAAGGAGGATCTTCGCAAGGAATTGCTCGGCAGGTTGCGTGCAGCCGATCTTCCGGAATGAGACTTGCACACTTACCGAAAGGGAGGGTCATATGGGCGGTGGATGGTTGGGCGGTGGCTGGCAGGGTGGCGGCTGGCAGGGTGGCGGCTGGCAGGGCGGCGGCTGGCAGGGCGGCGGCTGGGCCGGAGGTGGCGGCTCCGAAGGCATGTACGCGATGCGACCAGACCGCCCGCTGGTCGCCGAGGACGTGTCCACCACGCCCCCGGCAGCAGATGGCAACGCCAGCCCCAAGTTTCCACGTACTGCTTGGGATGATGATCTGTTCGCGCTTACCTTCCTGCCGGATTTCTTCACCGCTAAGGTCGGTGGCAAGACTTGGGACCAATACATCACACTAAACATGTTCCCCGGTGTCGTCATGCCGAACGGCACCGGCCCTTCCACCGACGATAAGATAGATGATCTGCGTATCCTCGCGGTGACCGAACGACCGGAGGCGATGGGAGAGATCGTCAACCAGCATCAGAACCAGCAGCTCTGCTTCATGCAGCTGCTGACCATGACGGCGGGTTCGCATCCCCGCACATTCTTCGTGATGAAGCTTGCCGCTCGCGTCGGCGAAGTGGTGATGATGAGTCTGAAGCGCAAGTTCAACAGACCGCGGCCCACACAATATTATCCGGGCCTGTATCCGCCTTTGCCCGTTCCCGGCCACGCGTCGTATCCGGCCGGTCACGCGCTCATTGCGCATCTGACCGCCCAGGTCCTGATCGAAGTGACGACGCCCGGGACTGGGAACTCACCCTATCAACGAACTCTGCTCAAATTGGCCGAAGCAATCGGTCGCAACAGGGTCATCGCAGGTTTTCACTTCTGGAGCGATATCCAAGCTGGAGAGGCGGCCGGCAATCTCACCCACGAGTTTCTGACGAAGATGAACGATCCGTACACGGGAATGAATTTTCCCCCGCCTGATCCGATGTTCAGTTATGGGTCTGCGGTGAGTTACGCGAAAGACGAATGGAAGTAACGTGGGAAGGGAATCCGGGGAGCATTGCAGGAGCCTGCCATGATGGAAGTCCCGCCCGGGCACGTGCGAGCACTGCTCGAACGCCCCCGCGACCAAGCCTTGATCGATGCGGCCAATCAATTGCTTGCCGGCCTCGATCCAACGGAGGCGATGTCATCCTATCCGCTGGACCGAGAGAGGGTCCCGAGCGAATTCACAGTCGATCTCTCATTTGGAGCCATTCCGATCGGACACGGTACCCGAGACGGAGATGGCGAAGACCTGCAGGTATTTTTGCACCCCGCAAGGTCGGAAACATTCTTGGTGAGCGGAACTGTGAGAGCGGGCCGGGATGGCGTGCCGGAATTTCTTCGTGAGAAAGGAAAACAGTATCCCGTCCACTCCAATCCGCTCGTCGGCGCTTTGCGGCAAGACGTGAAGCCGTGTCCTCCGACCTGCGGCACCAGCCAAGCCGTCGGCGATGCCTCCGATGTCCGGTCCAAGCTCGGGTTCCAAACCCTCCAGGACAACCACCTGGATGGGTCCGGCGTCGCCCTGGCGATCGTCGATAGCGGCATCTTCAGGCCACGCCTCGAACGCGCGTTGGGAGAGGCATTACAGGCCGCGCGGCCGATCAACCTCGATCCGAACTACTCGTGGAAACCGCCGCAATTAGTGACGCAGCCGGGTGAGCATCGTGTCGGTCACGGCACGATGTGCGCATACGACGCGCGGATCATGGCGCCCAACGCGACCCTGCTCGATTTCCCGATGCTCCTGACCCGCCCCGTCGCCGATCATCATAGCACAAGTACGGCCGATGCCGCCCTGCTTGCCTACCTGCAGCTCGCCGTCGTACGGGCGTCGGGATTCTTCGATGCGCTCGTCGTGAGCAACAGTTGGGGAATTTTCCATCCATCTCTTGAGGACTTTCAGCCCGGACACTCCCGCCGGTTCATCGATAATCCGAATCACATTTTTCACCATCTCGTTCGAGCGCTCGCAGCGGCCGGGGTGGATATCATTTTCTGCGGCAACAATTGCGGGAATGGCACCAATTGTGCCGGCCATTGTGCTTCGGGCACGTGTTTGAGCAAGACCGATCGCATGATCATGGGGGCGAATGCGTATCGGGAAGTGCTCACGATCGGCGGATGCGACACAAATGACCAGATGGTCGGCTATTCCTCACGCGGCCCATCGATCCACAATATGTATCAGCATAAGCCGGATCTGGTCGCGTACACGCACTTTCTCGGATCCAAAACAGTTGCAACGCACCTGCCCGATACCGGAGTTTCCGCGGCCTGCCCGGTGGCGGCCGGTTGCGTAGCCGCCCTGCGGACCAGAGTGAAGCCAAGTGCGGTCTCGCCTGCGACACTGTTCAAGAAATTCAGGGACACCGCACGCAGACCGGGCGGCGGGGGTCCAGGTTGGACGCCGGATTTCGGCTACGGGATCATCGATCCGGTTGCAGCGGGTCGCGCTCTGAACGTCATCCCGTAGGGCGGATGTCGATGCGGTGCGACGTGGAAGCTGTGATGCGATGCAGGACCGAATCGACTGGGATCGAGAAGTCGTCAGGGTGACGCAATGAGGCGGCGCGATTTCATCACTGCGGTAGGCGCGCTGGTTTCGCTGGCGACCTTGGCGCAAGCGGAGAGCTATCCATCGCGGCCCGTCCACGTGCTCGTCGGCTTTCCTCCTGGAGGCACGACGGACGTCGTTGCTCGGGTAATCGGAAAACGGCTGTCAGAGCGGTTCGGCGTGCCTTTCGTCGTGGAAAACATGCCGGGTGCCGGCACCAACATCGCCACCGCATCCGTGGCGCGAGCTCCGGCCGATGGCCACACGCTTCTGGTCATCACGCCGTCCAACACGATCAATGCATCGTTCTACGATAAACTCGACTTCGATTTCGGACGCGATATTCGGCCGATCGCAACCCTGATCCGGTCTCCCTTTGTGCTGGAAGTATTTCCCGGCTTTCCGGCTAAAACCGTCCCCGAGCTCGTTGGCTACGCCAAAGCCAATCCCGGCAAGATCAACCTCGCTTCGTTTGGCACGGGCACTGCAAGTCACCTTTCCGGAGAAATGTTCCAGATGATGTCGGGAGCGCGATTGCTGCATGTGCCTTACAAGGGGTCCGCGCCAATGCTTACCGACCTGTTGGGAGGACAGGTGCAGGTCGCATTCGATAATCTGCCGGCATCGCTCGAGCACATAAGGGCGGGCAAGCTGCGGGCGCTCGCCGTGAGCACCGCAGTACCTGCGGAAACGATTCCCGAGGTGCCAACGCTGGCGGAATTTTTGCCGGGTTTCGAGACGAGTTCCTGGCTGGCGATTGGAGTGCCGAGCAAAACAGCCCCTGAAATCGTTTATGCGCTCAACAAAGAGATCAATGCCGCTCTTGCTGATCCCGACATTACCGGCAGGCTCGCTGGTTTGGGCGCGACCGTGCTGGCAAGTTCGCCGGCTGGTGCCGTGACGTTCATTGACGAAGAAACAGGGAAATGGCGCAAGGTCGTCAAGTTCTCAGGCGCCAAGTCGTACTGACTTGACCCAACCGCTATTGAATTGGGGTCAGAGCATGATCAACGGGTTCGTCAGAGGGTACGCTGGAGCGCCTTTCTAGAACGGGAAAATACGCCTTCCCCTGGGTTTGCGGAACCGGGTTTATGGTAAGCGCCCTAGCTCCGGCGGTGGAACATTCCGACTTTCCGGCGCTTTCATATTCATCGACATTTGGAATGGTCATCCGATGCGCTTGCGCTGCTGCATCGCGAAGCTTGTCGCGCTTGTGTTGTTGGCCGGACCAGCGGCCGCTGCTCCGCTGGACATCCAAGCCATCAATGACGCCCAATGGCGGGCGGAAAAGACCTCGAAGGGTGGCGTCAGTCCGATTGTAATCAGGGCGCAGGTGCTGCTTGATCGCGCCCACTTTTCTCCCGGGGAGATCGACGGCAAGCAGGGCGACAACTTCAAGAAAGCCGTCCGGGCATTTGCGATCGATCAGGGGCTGCCGTCGACCGACGTGCTGACGGAAGAGCTCTGGCAGAAGCTCAATTCGACATCAGGGGATGGGGTGGTGAAGGAGTACTCGATCACGGACGACGACGTGCGGGGTCCCTTTGCCACACGCATTCCGGCAAGAATGGAAGACATGCAGCATCTGCCCACGCTCGCCTATACCAGTGCACGCGAGAAGATCGCCGAAAAATTCCACATGAGCCAGGAGCTTCTCTCGGCTCTGAACCCCCGGCAAAAGTTCGAGAAGGCCGGTGACAAGATCGTTGTTACCGATATTGCGGCTGCCGATTTGCCGGGGAAGGCGGCGCGGATCGAGATCGACAAGAGCATACAAATGCTGAGAGTGTTCGACCGGGATCAGCGGATCCTTGCCGTCTATCCCGTGACGGCCGGCAGTGCGGAGAAGCCCGCCCCGACGGGCACGCTGAAGGTCACCAGCGTGGCTAGAAACCCGACGTACCACTACAAGCCGGCTTATGAGTTCAAGGGTGTGCGGGCGAGCAAGCCGTTCACGATCAAGCCCGGCCCGAACAATCCGGTCGGTGTGGTTTGGATCGGACTATCCAGGGAAGGCTACGGCATCCACGGCACACCGGACCCATCCAAGGTGAGCAAGACCGAATCGCACGGCTGCATTCGACTGACCAACTGGGATGCGTTGCAGCTCGCGGCGGCCGTTACCAAGGGAATTCCGGTTGATTTCATCGGTGACGAGCAGGCCGCGCGCGATGCGAAAGCCGAGGCGATAAAAGACCGCAAACGCCGGTAGCGCATTTCCCCGAAACGCCGCGATGATGATACGCCACGGCATGCTTTTTTCGATTTCTTAGTCTCGCGAACGAGATCGAGCGCCGCGCCCGGTCCAGGTGTTCGTAGGCATAGCCGCGGCGATCGATGCTGGTGGGCGATTTGCGCCTGAGTTCCGCGATCCAACTCGGGTACGACCGCACGCTGCTTTCCGTGAGCAAGGCCAGCGCGTCGGCCCTCCGCTGCCGTTGCTCACGCTGCGCGCCTTTGTCATTGCGGCCCACGGCAGGAGCCTTGCGCGGTCGATGGCAGCCAGACTTCGACACTTGCCGAAGCACGCGGAACGGCAAATTTTCATCGCTCACGCTAATTCTCGTATGAGCGGAAGGTGTTCCGACTCGTCCCATGCCCGCATGACTGTCGTGCGAACGTTGCCGAACGAACTGAGCGTCATCACGAATTTCGCCATCGCTTCGTCGTCGGGTGCTTCGTAAAGGTGCACGAAATCGTAGGGGCCGAATGTCATCCAGACAGTCTTGCGCTCCACTCCGAATTGCTTCGCCGTCTCGCGCGATTTGTCCTGCCTGTTCGGGACGTCCTTGACGCCCTTCAATCCCTGGTCGGTGAAGTTCACCAGCATGATGTACTGTGGCATCGGCCTTCCTCCCCATTCAGCGCCGTCGCGGAGGCGACAACTCGGCAACCGAGCATATCTCAGCATCGCGCTGACGACCCAGGAGAGATCAGTCTTTCAACCTGGGCTGAGCCAGAACATCATCATGGGTGAGAAGATCGGAACAGGCGACTGTGCCTGTTGAAGTGATGTTCGTTACATCGCCGCTACCGGGGACGTCGTGGCAGACGATGATGTCAGGCAATTGGTGCGGGCGTCGCGCCCTCCGTTCCAATCCTGAATGCGGCCTCACGTCCGCCGAATCCCTCGACAAGCGCCTGCTGATCTAACTTTGCCTGTCGGTCTGCAGCCTCCGGATCGACGATCTTCCTAAGTTCGTCGCGTAGCTTAACAAGGTGTGCCGCATGGGCCGGATTGTTGGCAAGATTATTTGCTTCGTGAGGATCAGATTCGAGATCAAAAAGCTCGGGCTCGAAGCCGACGTACTCATGGTACTTCCAGCGGCCCTTCCGCAACATGAATGCGCCGGATGGTGCTCCGACCGCGTGATACTCTGAGAATGCCGCACGATTGGAGTCCGACGGCTCGCGAGCAAGGTCGATCAAGGAGCGCCCGCGCAGGCTGGGATCGGAGAGACCAAAACTGGCAAGGAAGGTAGGCGCAAGATCAATCAGGTTCACCGGCGTGTTGCAGGTGAGCCCCCGCGGCACGTCGGGTCCGGTGATGATCAGCGGAACTTGCGTACACTCGCCATAGAGGTTGCTCTTGCCCCAATGGTCGCGCTGTCCGAGTGCCTCTCCGTGATCGGACGTGTAAATCACGGTTGTTGATTCGGCGAGCCCAGTGCGTTCAAGCGCGGCGCAGATCGCTCCAACATGATCGTCCAGCATCGTGCAGAGCGCGAAATAGGCGGAGATGGCTCGCCGGCGCCTGGCGTCATCATGTCCGAATTCGGCATCGGTTGGCATGAACCGTTCCTGCGCGTCCACCCATGGATGCCGCGAATAGCCGTCACGCTGTCGCAGCCGTGGCAACGGCATTTGTTCGGGCGGATACCGCGCAATATAGGATTGCGGTGCTATGAGCGGGAAATGCGGCGCCACAAATCCCACGAACAGCATCCATGGGCGATCATCGTTTGCGTGGTTGCGAAGCCACGCAATCGCCTGATCCCTCACTGCCTCGTCGTAGGCGTTGTACTTCGAATAGCCTGCACCCACTTGGCCGAACCGAACTATATCGTCCCGGGGTGCCGGGATTGGATTGCGCACCGACCCCCACACCTGTCCAATGCCCTTCCAGATGTGCATCGGTTGGTGTTGGGCATCGAAACCGGTCGGGTCTTCGCCCTTGCGATAATGAAGTTTGCCGATGGCCTCCACGCGCACGTTCGCTTCTTGCAATCGAGCGCCCCAGCCCGGTATGCGGCCGTCATAAGCCGTTGCGTTGTCCCAATAGCGCGTTTCATGAACGTAGCGGCCAGTCGCGAGGCTCGCGCGCGCTGGAACACAGATTGGACACGGTGTGTAAGCTGCATCGAACCGGATGCCGCGCTCCGCCAGCCTGTCGATATGTGGCGTTCTGATGATTGGATGGCCGGCGCACGATAGCGCACGCGCTTGATGTTCATCGGAGATGATGAAGAGAAGGTTCTTTGCCGAACCGCCGATCTGCTGCACTGTACCACCATTACTGCCGATGAAATTTGCGCGAAGTCTCGGCCGCCGGGCGCGTCAATCGATCTTTGTGCCGGAAGATTTGACGGCCGCAGCCCACTTTTTGATTTCTATCGCCATGAACTGCTGAAGATATTCCGGCGAACGCTGCTCGGGCCTAACCGCTTCGGTACCAACCTCCTTCAGCCGCTGTTCCACAGCCGGCATGCTCATGACCGCTGTGGTGACCTCGTTGAGCTTCTGCACGATCGCTTTTGGCGTACCTTTCGGAACGAAAAACGCGTACCAGGTGGCGGCCTCGAAATCAGTGAAGCCCTGCTCGTGCGCGGTCGCCAGCGTCGGCAGGATCGGCGAGCGGGTCCGTTTCAAGAGCGCGACGGCTTTAATGAGGTTGCCTTGGATTTGCGGAATTACCGGTGCAAAGGCGGCGCATTGGTAGTCGATGCGGCCGGCCATCAGATCCTGCATAGCAGGCCCCGCTCCTCGATAGGGTACGTGCGTGACATCGACGCCGATCAATGTATTGAGCAGCACGCATGCAAGATGGGGTGTAGTGCCGACGCCAGGTGATCCATATTGCATTCTGACATGATTTGCCTTCATGTAGCCGGCCAACTCCTGCAGGTCGTTGACCGGCAAGTCCGTGCGGGCAACCACGGCAATAGGCTGCTCAACCGTCAGCGCGACCGGCGCGAAATCAGCCGCGGCGTTGTATGGCAGCCGCTTGTAAAGCGTTTGGTTCACGGCATGCGTGCCGGCGGTGCCGAGCACGATCTGGTAACCGTCCGGCGCCGCCCGAGCCACTCGGACAACTGCTGCGATGCCACCTGAGCCGCCGACGTTCTCGACGACCACCGGTCGGCCTAGGAGCTCGCTAATGTAAGGTGCGAGAATTCGCCCCACGATATCGCTGCCACTCCCGGCAGCAAACGGAATCACGATCGTTACCGGTTTGGCTGGCCAATCTTGGGCCTCGGCAGGCCCCGAACCCACCAGGGCATTCGGCGCAAGACCCAGTGCGATTGTTGCGGTCGCCAAGGCTGATCTGATCATGGCCTGCTCCATGTGCTGGCTGGATTGATCTGCGGCTACCTGGGTCCAACAATAGGGACACATTGACCAGACTGAGAAATGCCATTGTATGATACCGGTATAACAGGTTCGCTATGGCTAGCCCGCATGGACCTAACCGATCGAATTGAGCGCCGCCTCAAACTGCACGATCTTCGCGTCCTCATCTCAGTCGCGGAGGCCGGCAGCATGAGCAAAGCGGCTGAGCGCCTGGGAACGGCCCAGCCCGCCTTGTCGCGATCGATTGCGGAGTTGGAGCACGCGCTTCGTGTACGGCTGCTCGATCGTGGACCGCGTGGTGTAGAGCCGACGGACTACGGTCGTGCACTCATCAAACGCGGCATCGCGATCTTTGATGAGCTGCGCCAGAGCGTTAAGGACATCGAGTTTCTTTCTGACCCAACAGCGGGAGAATTGCAGATCGGAGCCGGCGAAGCCGTCTCAAACGGTCCCGTGCTGGAAGTCATCGAGCGACTATCCCGCCAATATCCACGAATCTCGATTCACCTCGTGACCGGAGGTGTAGAAAAGCTTTGTGACGACTTGGCCGCGCGCACGATTGAGATGGCCGTTGTACGGTTGGCTGAACCCATCCTTGATCGGCAATTCATTGTCGAGAATCTGTTCGACGATCCTTTCGTCATAGCAGCAAGCACACGGAATCCGTGGGCCCGCCGGCGGCGAATTCAACTTGCCGAACTGGCTGACGAGCCGTGGGTGTTACTGCCGTTCGACACGCTGGCTGGTGCGCTTGTAGCAGCGGGCTTTCGAGCGAGTGGAGTGGAGCCGCCGCGGGCAACGGTCTTTACTCAATCCCTTAACGTGCGTAACAGGTTGTTGGCGACCGGTCGTTTTCTTTCCGCACTACCGAGCTTGCGTCTGCCCGACCGGCAACATTCACTCAAAGCGCTGCCGCTGGAATTACCGGGCACCCGTCGGCCGGTCGCGATCATCACGTTGCGGGCCAGGACGTTAAGCCCGCTCGCGCAGCTTTTTGCCGCCAGGGTACGCGCGACAATCAAGCCCTTCACGAAAGCCGGCGACCCATCCGCAAGAACAAGATAGTTCGTGCGTGTCGGGGCCCACCAATAACTCCAGCGGGCGGATCCACCGACTTATTCAGTCTTTTTCCACTTAATGAGGGTTGGGAGACAATCCCACCGACCACGACGCCTACATACGCTTCAACCTCAACAGGTAACGGCGGCGGCGTTCACAACGGGAACCGCGGCCGTGAGGCAAAGCACGCGACGCCCCAGCCGCCTAAACCCGCACCGAGGTCATGATCCCCTTGGGGAAGATGTCCTCCGGCTTGGCGTGCCGGTGCGCGATGCCCTGCTCGTGGGTGTAGCGCAGGAACTGCTCCAGCGTCGGCCGGTTCTCCTCGATGCCGTAGGGGAACGGGTCGCCGTCGAACAGGTCGCGCATCCTGCGCGCATAGGTCGGCAGCCACGCGAGCGGATAGCGTGACACCGCCGGATCGAGCAGCCGCTCGAGGCTGCGGCGCTTGGCTTCGACGAAGGCGTTGTAGAGATTGCGCGCGACCCAGGGGTTCTCATCCAATATGTGCTTCTGGATCGCGATGATGTGCATGATCGGCCACACTTTCGTGCGCGCGTAGTAGGCCTCCTCCATCTCCAGATAGTTCGGGAACAGCCGCACGACGTCGGGATGTCCCTGCAAAAAGCAGTTCGGCGGGCGCGCGATCAGCGCGCAGTCGATCTCGCCGGATGCGATCATGTCGCTCAGGGACTTGTCGCTGACGCGGGTGAGCTTCACATCTTTGGGCAGGCTGAGCTCGACCTTCTCGATGCGCCCGGCCTCGTTGGCGCCGGCCTGGTACCAATGCACGTCCTTGAGCGCCACTCGGTGCTCGTCGTTGAGCCAGCCGCGCATGTAGACGGCGGCGGTGTGCGCCCATTCCGGCGAGCCGATGGTCTTGCCCTTGAGGTCGGCCGCGGTTTTGATCCCGCTGTTTTTGTTGACGTAGAACGACGAGAAGCGGAACAGCCGCGAGCACACCACCGGCAAGCCGATGATGTCGGGCTCATCGCGCGTCACCTGGGCGCAGAATTTCGCGAACGACAGCTCGCTCACCTCCCATTCGCGGTTGAAGGTGAAGCGCGCGAACACCTCGTGGTGACCCAGCGTGAGCCAGGTGTGATCGATGCCCTCGGCATTGACCAGGCCAAGCCGGAAATCCCGGAAATGATCGTAGTCGGTGGTGGCGATGGTGAGCTTGAGACGCGACATTGCTTCTTTCCCCCGGAGCCTTTGCCCGCTCGCACGCCCTGCCGTCAAGTCGCCTGGGGGTGGCATCCCCGCGAAACCCTTGGGATTATGGCCTTTTCATCGTTGCAGTCGGCCGCCGTCCTCCCCACATTGGGTGGACGTGGGTGGGGCGACTGCCCGGCATCACGAGAGGCGACCCGCCCGGGAGGGATTGGCAGATGCGTGACCCCTATGACGTGTTGGGGGTGTCGAAGACCGCCAGCGCGTCGGACATCAAGAGCGCATTCCGGCGGCAAGCCAAGAAGCTGCACCCGGACGCCAACAAGCACGACCCCAAGGCGGCCACGCGCTTCGCCGAGCTCAATGCCGCCTATGAGATCCTGGGCGAGGAGGACAAGCGCAAGGCCTTCGACCGCGGCGAGATCGACGCCGAAGGCAAGCCGCGCTTCCAGGGCTTCGAGGGCTTCGGCCGCGGCGGACCTGGTGGCTTTCCCGGCGACGGCCATTTCGAGACCTTCAGCTTCGGCCGTGACGGCTTCCAGCGGTCCTCCGGCCGTGGTGGCGGCGGCTTTCGTGGCTTCGGCGGCTTCGAGGATATCCTGAAGGAGGCATTCGGCGGCATGGGCGGAGGGGCACGCGGCCGGCGCGGTGGCGGCGGCTTCGACCAGGAGGAGTTCGGCGGCGGCCACGGCGGCGACATCGCGGCGTCGCTGACCATCACCCTGCCGGACGCCGCCA
>Ga0126377_10001612_pt1 | contig 14890 bp, 21 predicted proteins | sample PanSoiMetPlot_22_FD_92647 | JGI IMG/M metagenome (GOLD analysis project Ga0126377, IMG submission 92647) | Tropical forest soil microbial communities from Panama - MetaG Plot_22 | ecosystem: Environmental > Terrestrial > Soil > Tropical forest > Bulk soil | place: Panama | collected 2016-02-17
CGGTTCCGGAGGTGGTGCCTTGAGCTCGGTCACGTTGTATCCCTCTGCGATCAACAGCTCACGGATCTCGAGCCTCTCCTGATAGGTCAGCTCTTTGAACTCGGTGACCTCGAGTTTGCGTCCATGTGGGTCCTTGCTGAAAAACTCCTGGGCAGCTTTCACGAACGAAACCGGCTCAGGCATAGCTCACCCCCTTGGGTTCTGATCAGGGTGCTTCTACCAAATCGAAATTGGCTTGAAAAGCCTTGGTCGTGTAAACCTTGTAGCCCCGCTCTGTGTAGAGAATCCAATCTCCCACAAAAGCCTTTGTCTGCCTAGGATTCTTCGGATTGTGTACACGTACGTGAATGTACTGTTTTGTAGGCTGAATATCAGCAGATCTGTCCACCGGCGATTCGTCTATATTGCCGACCTCCCCAAAGCACCACCGGGCGATATCGGCGAAATTCTGCTCCGTTACTTGAACAGCATCTACGAATAGTGGCTTACGGACGTACTTAGTGGTAATACTAGTAGTCTCCATAGCTCCTATTCATTTCGGTTTCGAATTGCGCCAAGGTAATACCCAAATGCAACGCTGATCAGAACTATAACTGCCGTGACGCCGATCGTGATCAGGATCATGCGATGTCGAGATCAGAGTATTTCAACTCGAGGGCGTCCTCCTCGATCGTTACATAGATACTCTGCAAGTATGCTTTGACTCCACTTTTCTGATTGACCGTCCATTCGTACGGACGCACGATCAGATCGACATTGAGAATATCGGCCCAGTCGAGCATCTCGACCGAATCCTCGTCCAAGTTGGTGCGGCCTCGCGAGGTGATCAGGACAATTCGAGGCGGCCGACCTTTGAAATTGACTGAAATTGGCAAATATGCCTGCGGAGCCTCTTCTTCGTCTTCGTTTCGTGGTCGCAGCCATTTGACGTTCCAGTTGTCTTCGGCCATCGCCTTTGCTACCTTGTCGTCGAGCAAGACGGCGAAATTGCGATCACCCTCGCGGTTGTACTGGCCTTCCTTCCCGGCGAAATTACGAAAGATGATCCGCACACCCTCCATCAAGACGGTATTGTCATTTTGTGGCATCCTATCTCACCAACTCCTCAAATGAGCCGAATTTCTCGATCGTCTTGATTGCTTCCTCTTTCAGATTCTCGAAATATGACATGTCGATCTTGAGATCTGGGATCGTCTCTGCGATCTCTGCCTCGATCCAACGATAGCCTTTGGTGCCGGTTACCGCGTAATGCTTTTCATCTTTGACGCGATAGAGCGTGCCGCCTCCGGTTTCGACAGGTACAAACCGCCCAGTGCGCCCAACATGACGAAGAGTGTGATAGTCAATCGCTTCATCTTTTTCACGTTCCTCTCTATCTAGATACATGGTCCCTTGTAGGACACTTTTACTTTCACAGTAATCGTTAAACGTGAGCTCTTCCCCCGAGAACAATGTCTTGAAAATATACGGGTGTTGGAACTGGGACCCGACTGCCGTCCACTTGTCGTCCTTACGCGCTACGTAAACCGCGTCGTTGACGAGGCAGAATTTGTCGTAAGTGATCTCGTGCTCGAAGTCATAGCCGTAACGTTTTCCGTGCTTCTTGACAAAATTGATTGCTTTCTGGGTCACGTTCGGAATCTTGACCGAGTCGGTCTTGATATGCACGACTCGAATGCCGTTGTCAATCAGGTCGTTTTTCAAATCGATCATATAGAGAGCTCCACGCTTGGCGACGATGTTATCCTTATTGCGATTATCGCGAAATGGATTCGGGAACGAAGCCGAGGTCAATCCATAGACGATATTGATAACAATCTTGAGTGCATATGCCAGCTTGTCTGCTCCATCTTCATTTTCGAGATAGGGAGCCAAACGACCATTCATCATTTTTCGTGCTTTGTCATAAGCCCGTTCTTTGATCGCCAGTCGGGCTTTCTTCAATTGCGAGTATTTCTCCGTATACTTGCCGAACAGATTCAGAATCTCAATAGACGTTGGATGCATGCTCGCCACATCCAAAAGCGCCACATCGGCATATATACCTGGTTCGGCGTAGACGTAGCCGCCTTCTCCGGGATCTTCACCACGGTACCAGCTTTTTCCGGCGTCAAATCGGTAGCCATTAAATTCCTCACTTAGGTCGGTGTAGACAAAATATTGTTGAGGATTCTTATCGTTGCCAAATATGATCTTGGCGGTATGCCTCTGTGTGGTATCGTTGATGGTCAATCCACTTAGCTCGGCGAGGATCTGGCGAGCGACGAAATCTTCCCAACGATCTTCAAGCACAGCTTCCGTTGCCAGAACATCGTTGACGCAATATTCGACCACTCGCGGCCAATCCTTCTCGTCAACCGGCTGATCCAAGGGAAGATCTAGCTCCATGTGATGGATGCCAAGATCGATCTCGAATTTCTTCAGACTCTGCTTGATCGAGCTGAAATCCCAAATATCCGCATAAGAGAGATTGTATGCCTGAGCAAAGAAAGCATTTCGATTGTTCTCGATCACAATCTTGCGTGTTAAGTCGTACAATTGCCCGACATTGTAACCCAGGACTGCGGCATAGAGAATATGATTGTCGTAGCGACGATTGTAGAAGCCGACTAGTTTCAACTTGGTCAGATTCTCAACTTCTTCTCGTGATGGATTGATCATTCGAACAACCTTATCGTCACCACGGAACTTCCAGCAGATCACGAACAAGTTCTTGTAGACTTCGACGTCAAATATAACCATCCGATCGTCGTTTACCTCGACTGCAACGTCGGCTTCGAGCTCGGGATCGGATTGGAACCGCATTTTCTGGACGATTTTCAAGCAGGTCGAGGCTTGATTGGTGCTGTTGTTGGCAAATGCCAGAATCCTCGGCCGTAAATCGGTGACGTCATATTTGAGGCCGTCGTTGTGCGCTTCTTCGAGAATATAAGCGATGAAATCGACGGAAGGCTTGGTGCCCGGATGGATTTCTTTTCTCAGATTTCGCTCGATCAGATCCCTAAGGCCCTTTTCACTGGTAATGGTTTTAGCCTTAAGCATCGTCTCCTTCTTCTTTTTGAGCGGAAGTCCACTACTGATAAAAGAAATTGGTAACGAGTTGCATAACGTCAATCGCCGACGTAGTGCTGCATCCCCCGAAAACACCTTGATCTCGATCCCGTCGGAATATACCGAAGCTAGATCGGCTGTACTGCCTTCGTAAATATAATGGAGATGAACGCCCTTACCCGATTTACTCAGCTCGGCATAGGTCGCTGGCCAGCTGCTTGCCGCTTCCAGATTGCGTTCGAGACTCGTCTCTCCATTGATATTCTGCAAATCGAAGTCGATCACGATATGATTTTCGGTCACCTTTACGAAGTGCAACTGCGAAGTATCAATATCTGAAAGCTTCGTCCTTACTCTTGCCCACTTTTGAGCAGGCGTTCCATCCTTGTTCGCTTGTTGTGCCGGGGCATCAGCAAGAACCCGATCCAAAAGCGAATCTGTTTCATCCATGACCAGAGAAAACGCAGGTAGGTCGTCATCAGTTTCCTTTGGAATCTTGAACTTCTCCGCATTGAAACCCAAATATAAGCTACGAACACGTTCACCGTTTACTTCGCCCCGATCTTTGAAGTCGTCGAAATAATTGCGAAGCTCTTCGCGTATCTTGTATTGCGGTCGGGCTTGTACTATCCCTGTCTCGACGCAGAATTCTTTGTAGAGACCGTACGCCTGCTTCAAAGTCGTGTAGTCTTGGGTCTTGAAGACATCGTAATACGCTTCGATGAAATTGAAGAAGACGTCGGTCTGCAGCATCATCTCCAACGGACGATAGCCGTTGTAAAAATTCTTGCCCATCTCCAAATATACCGTCAGACAATGAGCAGCAATTGCACCCAGCTCGAAGTTGATCTGGCTGACCAAGGTATTGTAATGCCGTACCGGAATTCTGACACCAGTCGGATGAATATCGATCAAGCGGCGAATGATCCCGGACTTGGCATCGGTGATCTTCACCGGCTGGTTCGAACCGATGAACAAGAGCGCTTCCGCCTTCGAGGTATAGCTCGGCTTGTACTTCTCGTTCATTAGCATTTGCTCGTGCGAGACGATCGAGTTCAGCCGAGTGTTGTCCTCCAGTTTGGAGAGATCGCCGTCGTGCTGAATTGCGACTAGCGGGTTATATTTGAATGCTTCCGTCGAAAACGTTCCATCCGAGCGTCCAAGAGCCTTTCCGTCAAAGGTGGTTGTATAACCATCGAACAATTTGTGCAGAATATTCAGAACCGTGGACTTACCAGACCCGGCAGGACCATAGAAGACAAAGAATTTCTGGATCTTCTTCGAATCCCCCGCCACGATCGATCCGATCGCCCATTCGATCTTAGCCCGTTCCTCTACCGAATATAACGTCCCCACGAGCTCATTCCAAGCCGAAATATCACCCCCTTCCAACGGATAGTTCAAGATCTTGGTTGCAAAGTCCGTTTTCTTCACTTCGGAATTTGCAAATATGACCTTCGCATCGAGGGGGTGACTGTTGTCACTGATGTGTGCTACGAATTTCTTGAACTGCGCCCAGGAATTGCTTTGAAACGAGCGCATGTACTTGATCTTGTAATCGAGTCCGGTTTCTATTCGTAGTCGCTCAGCTTCGGCTTCCAAATGTTCGTCTACTAATCGCTGAACGTCGTATTCATCGCGAGACCAAAGACCTTTCTCTGCATCCCAAATGGCACAGAAAGTTCGCCCTTGGACCATCAGATCCTGAGAACGTCCGATAATAAAATCCGGGTAGAGCTCCATACCCTTATCTTTCGTTTCTCTGACAAGGATCTGATAGAAGTCCATTCGACTCCTTTCTAAAACCTCATCAACTCGATGATATACGCATTCATTTGAAACCAGATTTCCAATTTGGTTTGGTCCTGGTTAGGGTACTTGAGAGGGAAGAATCCTCCCTCGCCTGACGGGTCGTAGGTGCGCCAAATCAAGGCATACAAGGTTTCGTCGATCTTGGTGGCTTTTGCATCGGTGAGTGGGTCCGATACCTTGTTCAGACGAAGATTCTTGATCAACCGCCACGCCCAAGTTCGTGCGTCACCACCGGCGGTAAAAGCAACTCTGCGACTGAGGGCTATCAGTACTTCCAAGACAGTTGCACCGTCAACGATTAGACCTGGGCGACGTCCGTCCAAGAATTCAGTTCGCAGATTCAAGGCGTCTTGCACTCGATTGTCATCATTTGGAACAAACCAGACGAATTCCAGATTATGCATTCGAGAGAATAATTCGCCATAGCTTCTATTCCCAGGCGCATTGATTTGTGCCGTCAGCCATTCGAAATAGTCATAGTTGATTTTCTTCATGATGCTTCATTTCCGTTGATTAATGCCGACGACGCCTTTTCCGTCGTTTATTTCGGGGGTAGATTAGATCCGAGTGTTCTAGCTCTTTTTCTTCTTCTGACTCCAGCTCTTGTTCTCGCATGATGCCTAGAACTTCTTCTTCGTAACTCTGATGCAGTCGACAGATCTCCATCTCGAGTTCGAGCACGTCGTTACGAACGAAGACTACGTCGGCATCGTCCGTACCATGTCCGAACTTGAGATTATTGATCCCGACAATTTCTTGTGCATGCGGAAGGGGGCGATTATCCTCGTCGGTCAGGACGTCGTCGATCGCCCAGTAGGTGTAGACAACTGAGCCGTAACTTTTCTGCTCACCACGCTCATCTTGATGGATGACGTACGGCTCCTGACTGGTCCGTTCTCGTATTTCGAGATCGTAGTCCCAGCCTTCCATATTTGACTTGCTGGTCTTGCCACCATCGTATTTGACTTGTGGAGGCGGTGCGACGACAACTGGAGGCTTTAAGAACCGCTCCGGCTCGACTACAATCGAATATCCCTTCTCTTCGACTACATCCTCGACAGAAGGCTTCGGCTGCGCTGCAACAGTCTTTTGTTGATAGATTTGTCGAATCTTCTCGACTTCTTTCTCACTCTCGGCAAACGCCTCGGCCTTGATCTTCTCACGGTTATAGCGATAACCGAAGAAAAAGCCGAGCACGACGCCGACACCGATACCACCTGTGAAAAACCCGACAGCTCGGGTATCGATTCGCCGAGTTGCCTGGGCAGCTTCTTCGAGATTAGCGGCTATTTCTTCCGTTAGTACCGCTGCCATTTTAGATCCTCCGTTGGAGCTTCAATTTTGTCGTAGATGACGCCGTCGACATTGAAATCGAGTAAGATTGCGCCTTCGTAACCGTTGACGAAATCTCGAGCTCGGTTGCTAGTACCGTCAAAGACGCCAAAATTGATGAAATTGTCGGTTTCCCCATTTCTTGTCAACAACCAGCCGACTACAGCACCAGCTTTCGATCTCGGAACCCCAACTAAATCGTAAACCTCGTTCAAAAACACATGCCCACGAGCTTTCAACAAGTCGTTGGCATAATTCTGCTGACATTTGAGAAAGATCAAGTTATATTCGGGTTCCTTACTCCATGAACTTGAGAAATGATCGAAGAACCGAGCATAAATCGACGGATCACCTGGATCTACTCGTGTAACCAGTTCTTTCTTTCCTGTTTCCAGATTGAGAACCTCCACTTCGCGAGTGCCGTAGCGGAGATTCCGGTCTTCGTCCTCACCATATTTCTCAATCACACGAGCTCGGTATTCGTTGAAACCCTTCTCCAGTGCCGAATATGCTGCCGTCAAAGCGATATTACGTCGGGTCAGGATATTGTGCGAATATGTTAGGGCGGCAATCGAAGCACCACCAATGACAACCGCCGGGAGATACGCCCTTACAACTTTGACACTAGTCTGAAAGTAGATGAGCGAAATATCCCTTTGGCGATCTTTTTCGCTATAGTCATGGTGTTCAAGCGTCTTGGCCAGATCGAGCTTACCTTTGGCCTCGCCTACGATCTCGTCCATCTTCAATGTGGCTCGACAAGCAAGAACAGTACTTCCAACCATACCGACTACGCCTGCGCCGAAAAGCAGCTTCGGAGAGCTTTTCTGCACAAGCAAGGTATTATGAGCAATCGTTCTACCGATCGCCTCTGGGATAAACTTCATCACTACTCCTTATTCTTCTAACAATTTCAATTGATCCGGGTTTGTTGGTTCAATCGAGGGGAATTGGGTCTGGGAGATCCAAGAGATAACCCCCACGGACTCGAGAAACTCCGGCGCCCTGAAGATCGAGCCAACCCCACTTATGATCCGTGTGAGTAGCACTAAGTCCCACGAGCTCATAGAGATCTGCCACTGTTGCTGATTCATATCGACTCACCAGGTCAAAAAGTCGGTCGATTACGTCTTCGGCTTCAGATCTGTCGTCCAACACGATTTCATCGAAATTATGGCGAGCTCGTGCTAGACGACTCATTGCTCGTTGTGCGGAAGGAAGTCGACTGCCTCCATATGGTTGCGAGATGCGGTTATATGCCACATTTCCATACGGACCAGTCTGCGGCGGCGTCGAGCCTCGATATCGACGTCGAACATCACCCTTGAACAGCATCTCGATACCTTGTTGCAACGTCTCGATCACTGTATCTTGAGCTGCAGGCAGCAAAATATCCATAACTGCGTATTGAATCGCAATTTTGGCATTACCACCGACAAATACGTCTGCGAACTGCTTTCGAAGTGACTTCCGCTTCCGAACAACATTACCCGAGGTAACACGCTCAACATTCTTGTCGTTCACTTTACCGCGCTTACTGGCCTCGCTATTAGGCGGAAATTCCGTAGGTTCCATTTAATTCCTTGGCTAGAGAAAAAGGAAAGCCCATGATTGGACTCTCCTTTCCACTTATTCAGCAGTAGCTGCCTTGCGACTCTCGTTCCAGGCGATGACGGCGTCGACGCGATTGTTGACGTGATTCGAAGCCTGCTCCGCGATCATCGATCCGAGCACAATGCTTCCGGTCATGACCTTGACTGCATCGGCAGTGGTCACGACGTTCGTGTTGTTCGTGATGATGTCGTTGATAACCTTCGAAACACCAATGCTCGCAATGACATGCACGGCGAGCCTGGCAATAGGGAATGCACCAGACATTTACTTTCTCCTAAAGTAGTGGGTTCTATTATAGGGCGTGTTTAGGTTGCGAATAAGTGCTAGTGCAGCGGGTCAGAGCCTACTCAGGATCATGGCCTTTCGGAATAACCGCTTGGTAAAGACTGCACTAGCACATCTGAGATAGACCGGCGACGACATATGCCACCGCATTCTGCGTGGACAGCGAACGATTTGTCAACAAGGTTTCCACGAACCCTGTCTTTTGTCGTTCCTGTAATCGGCACTATCTCATACTTGCAAACTTTTTATTCGCCCAACTTTGCCTTACCCGATGCAAGTCGAGCTCCCAAATCTCTAAGATCCTCTGGACTCATCTCCGCTACGTCTTTCTTGGTGATCAGCTCCGGTTCCGCGACGACTGCAATGATCGGTGTCACTGCTGGATCGATTCCCATTGTTTTGGCTGCTTCTTCACTCAGTCCCGCTGGGATAATTCCATTGACAAAATCAGCCGCAGCCTCCGCATCTGTGACTAATTCCATGAACAGTGTCGAATATGCTTCACTCGACTCGAATTCGTCACGTAGTGTCTGATTCTTGACAAAGCGGCGCCCATCGTCCGAACGCTTGCCATAGGAAGTCAGGATGATGTTCTTGAATTCAGCGATGATTGCCTTACCGTCCTCGGATTCGATGATCTTTTTCAACGAGTCCGACAAGCCCCCCTTGTGACTGAGCTCGAGCTCGACCAACTCCGCTTTTGAGAGGTGAAAGAAAAAATCTTCACTGACCGTGTTGCCATTGAAGTCTTCGTACGTAATCGTCTTCTTGAGCACGCCTCACCTTCCTTCGAGCACGGCTTCACAAATTGCCATCCGTTTCCTTCAATCGTTCACTTTGTAATACTCCGTCGACGGCATCTTGTCGAAGTCGATCGCGATGCAAGGACGGTTGTCAGGAGATACCACACTCGAGATCAACACGGCGACTTCTCCAGTACCACTATGCCAACCGACACTGTCACTGTAGGTAGTCGGAGTAAGTCCGATATTGTCATAGAACTCGCTCAGACTAGCGTACATATGACGCAGGATCTCGAAATTGATCTGATTCTCGGCCTGCTTGATCTTCTCGACCGAACTGTTGAAATATCGACCAGTCAGTCCGTCGTAACAAAGAACCTCGCCAGAACTCATGATGACGAGATTAGGATCTTCTTTGCTTTTGTTGACCCGATCCTGAGCGATCTCGTCGCGTATCTTCTCGTCCTGCTTCGCACCCAGCTTCTCCATTACCTTTTCTTTATACTCCTGCAGAGCACGTTCCGAGATCCCAGCCGCAACACCTAGGGCCGCGATTCTCGCCGACGAGATCTTGTTTGCTGCGATGATGCACGTGATCGTGGTAATACCAGCTCCGACAGGTGGAATATAGAGCTTCCAGACGAGCCGAACTTTCAACATTGTGGTCAGATTGTGTATAGCCATTCCATACACGATCTTTTCACCATTTTCGTCGGGATACTCAAGATCGACTTTCTTCTGCTCCTGCTCGATTAGCTTTGCTGCTTTGAACGAGGCGCGTCCGGTCAAATATGCGGTTGCGACCGTGCCTGTGACTCCAACTCCAGTCAAGATCGTTGGAGAGTGATCCTTCAGCAAGAACTTCACCTTGTCGGCGTGGCGAATCAATCCACTCAACATATGCTGACCTTTCTAATACGAGTAGGGAGATCGACGCCGCATCTCACGGACGAAGATCCAAATCAACCAGAGACCGAAAGTGAGAAACACCATGAAGCAATCACCGATGAACTTCCAGAATCCGTAACGGCTCCGTTCGATCACATAGACGACTGGCATTTTACCTCCTCAAATAAAAAAATAGAGAGGTGTCTACGGACGTAGCCGTAGAAGTCTCCATGGCGGAGCATACCTCTCTATTATGAGGCATGTTATTTCTGCGAAAAAAAAGAAGGTGCACGGGCGATCACCGAAGTGATCCAATCTGACGATCTCAGAAAGTCGGCGTGTCACCTTCTATTATAAGACGTGATTATGCTGCGACTGCTGGGATTGCTGAGAGTCGTTCAAAATGCCAACCATGAACATCAGGAAATTTTCCATTTAGATGTCCAGAAAGAAGTGATGGATATACTCCAAATGCAAGAGCCGCTTTATCTTGCGAAGGGAATATATCGCCCGTCTCCATACATCTAATCGGATATCCTGGATGACCACGACCATCTCTCAAAAATATAGCCACAGTCGTGTTCATTTTGTTATGATTGGAAAAAATAAAGAGAGGCCGTGCGAACACGCTCGTCAGCGTTCTGTCCGGCACTCGTTGAATCCCGGCGCATTGACCTCTCATAATAAGAGAAGTAATTCCTGCGATTCCAACACCTGCTCCAAGTGAATAAATCACTTGATGCCGCTTAACATGACTCTTGACACTTTCGACAAGATTATCGAAATTCAACTTATGTTCAACAGTGGGCACTAGCACGCTCCTCAGTCTCATATTGAATAGCAAGACGCATCGTATGATTTACCGTCCGAACACCATCGTGCAGCCAGTAGAGCGTATCGAGGCTGATCAACTCTTCGTCGAGCTCGCACATCACTTCGCCTAGACCTTGTAGAAATCTGCCCGCTTGTCTCACCGCATCGAGCATCTCACTGTCCACGGGGGGGTCCTTTCACAGGAGAGAAAAAAACTAAAACCCGGGATGGGTTCTAGTTTTCTAGTCAGGGGATTCGACTAGCTGCGAGCGAAGAACTTGTCTTCGACCATATTCGCAACGGCGGTCGCCACGACGTAGGTAACTACGACGCGAGCGATTGCCACGCGATTACGGACGACAAAGTTCGTCGCACCATGCAACTTGGACATAATCTCTCCTTAAATAGGGTTTCATTATATAGCGTGTATTTTCTGCGAGTTTGCTTCTTCAAGCCAGATACTAACTCGATGCTGGCGTGCTTGATATACAAGTGCGAGAAGTTGTTTGGCTAATTCTTCTGCTTCGTCTCCGTTTAATGTTGGAATCGATTGTTCAAGCTCCCAAAGTACTGTTTCTAACGTCATACCACCTCCAATGTTGAAAAAACTAAAGCCCTTGTTACAGGGCCTTAGTCTTTTGAATCTGGTTACTGGTTCCATCTGAGTTCGTGAAACGGATCTGCTTTGCAGTGAATCGCTCCCAGCGGTGATGTGTCTTGTCGACGGTCCACGCGATACCGCGACTGACGCGATATGTTGTGTAACCAAGACTGGTATATACCACAGCCAGAGTGATCTTGAATGCCAGGTCTTTCTCAGCCATCAGATTCCTCCTAATAATTAGCTTCTATTATAGACGAGGTAATAGCTGCGAGTTTATGTTGAAATTTCCCCCCGGGGATTTTTTCAGATTGAAAAAAAATAAATCAATGTTGAGAATACGAAAAAACTAAAGCCCTTGTAGGCTCTAGTTTTCCAAACCTAGTGCAGAACGCAGGCGGATGCGATTGAAATTCTCTTCATCCTTCTTTCGACGCCTTCTCTCCTGAATCTTGCTGTATACGAACGACCCAGCAGCATATAGTGCAAGGCCGCTCACGGTAATAACAAGAGCAGGTTTGATGGCTTCAGTGAAGGTAATATCAAGATCTTCGTCCACGATAATCCTTTCAAATAGGTTTCATTATATAATGTGTATTTTCTGCGAAAAAATATAAAGGCCCATATTTCAGGGCCCTTATATTCGACTTCCTGGCGGGCTCTTATCTCGGTTTGAGCAGCAATCCCATTGCTCTCGACATGACCGGATGTGCATACTCGTGATTGATGATCAGGATGATCCCGAGCAAATTTGCACCAACGATCAGCAGCGTATCCTTGCTCACATGCTTCGGTTTCTCTTCTTCCCGTAGCTTGCTTAGCTTGATTGCCGCATCCATCGTCCTTACATATTCGTCGGAACCAATCGGATGATTGCTCAACTCACGAAGCGTTCTGTCCAGCAGACGTTCGAGCAGAGTTATTTCTCTCGTCCTAAACATAGGCTCCTTCAGTAGGTCTCATTATAAGCGAAGTTATATTTGCGATCAGCTTTCTTCGACATCGACCTTGAAGATAACCAGCTTCTTGAACTCGAGCTTCTCTGGGTAATCGTCGAGCACAAGTGAATATACCGTCTTTTCCGTAAGACCATCTCGTTTAACGACGATCGTGCCGCTAGACGCTCTAAATTTAGCCAGCAACCACGACTTGATCAGAAAACCCAATATAATCCCAATCCACATGCCGCCGAAGAAGATCAAGAACCCCATTCTCAGTTTCCTCCTAACCGAGCATGGCCACAGTCGGATATGCTCTTTCTCCGGCTTCGTCTTGCGCTCGAATATACTCGGTTATCCGTGAAGTTTGCACAACGTTACTATTTCCCTGTACCTCGATCACATCACCGAGATTATAGTGAACACCATATTTGAACTGATTGTCGGGAACGATCTCTCCATCAACCGCCTTGACGAAATGATTGGTAGTTAGCGCATCGTAGGCTCGACTGTTCAAGATACTGAGCAAATTTGCCTGACTACCAGCAACCATGTCGGTTGTGATGTCGTCTGCGAATACCAACAGAGCGCGCAAATCAAAACCAGTGTATTGCGATCCGGATAGACTGCTTACACCAGGTGTCGTCGCCAATCCATCCGGATTCTGTGGCGCAAATGCATATACCTGTGTTTTGAGTGCAGCAATCGATCGAAGCTCTTTGATATTCGTGAACGAGTCCATCTGCGGAGAGAATCGAACCACCGAGTTCTCAGTTTGGCCACTCGTTCGATCAAGCCCTCGATAACTACGAAAACCGAGTGAATATGAGCTCTCCGTCGCCGATTCAAGCGTAATCTGCATTCCAACTTGATAGGTAGTGGCAATTTCCCGCATTGCATCGTAAACCGGCCCATAGGGAACGCCGACGTTGATATTCGAGCCTGCTTTGTCGTAATCCTTCAATCCTAGCCCTGGAATCACGAATTGCTGCGGATTGGTAATACCAGTATTGATTGTTCCATCCAAATATGGACTTCCCTGGCAGCACATGTAGTAGATAATCGCCCATAATGTCCAACCTGGCGTGCCACCAGAAATAAACCAATAACGATCCTCGTGGGCAGCTGAGATCCGAACGAAACGATTATTCATCCATGAAAGTAGTGAGATACCGGTGACTTTCAGTTTATTATTTTCGATATTCGTCGTCTCGAGGATCATGATCTCGTCCGAACCATCGAGACCGAGCAAGGTACCCTCGACCAAGTTCTGAATCATCTCCGGACTTGCCGGAACAACCAGCTCGACGTCGCTGTCGCCGTAATATCGCTCTGTCCAGATCAATGACAGAAAGCCGTCGATTACATCCCGCTTGAGAAAATTGCGATTCAAGGTATATGCTTCCACTAGAGGCCCCCAAACTGCTCAAAATATGTCAGCTCCCAATCCTGGACTCCTTGATTGGTGATTACAAGGAATTCGTTTTCACCAGGCTGGAAAAGCGGCCAAGTCGAGCCTTCTAGTACTTTCGGCAAGATATTCGTGATCACGCCGCTGCCAATATTGATATTCTGTACATATTTTCGCATTGCGACAGAGTTCATCTCGTAGTAATTAGAAGCGTCTACTCCAGAGCTGACGACCAAATCGGTAACCTGTGGTTCTCCGACCTGAACTTCGATCGTAGTAGGTGCAGTACCGGAAACATATGTAACTTTGACCTTGAATCCGGTTTCGATTGTCCCCTTGTAATCGATGACCACAGGCTGACTCATATTTGACTGGCCGGTAAGAACAACGGGATCGACTGAGGAGAAATATGGATTTGGACAAACGATCGAAACCTGAATCTCTTGATCTTTGTTGAATGGATTGACGGCAACATCTTCGACAATACCGGAAATCTCCACCGGAGCCATATCGTCGCTTTCGAACACCAGCCGAATCGATCTTTTCGACATGAAATATGAATACAGCAGTTTGCGTAGCGCTTCATAGGTCCAATTGTCCCAATTCGGGTTTGGATGAATTGTCAGGACGAGATTGCGACCCGCTACACTACCTCCTACATAGGAAGCTCCATCAACAGATCCGTACAAGGATGTATTGACAGTAGCCTTAACCGGATCTAATCCATCAATATTACGAATCTGGATCAAGTCTGTCTCGGCTCTGCCCGTATCATCCAACAACATAGTAGGAGCTGAACGCCATGAGCTATATGCTCTAACTACAGTCAACATAGCCTCAGACCTCCTTAGGCCCCCCGAAGGGGGCCCATAGACGTTAAGTAAGGGCGAGTGCAGACTTGAGTTGTGACAATTGATTCCTCGTCTGTCGATAGATCTCGATCTCGCTCAGTGCTTCCGGCGAGTAATTGTTCTGCTCAAATATAACCGATGGTCCAGTTGCCGTAGTTGTTGCTTGATCTGCTGCAGTACCTGCTTGCTGCGAGGAGATGATCGAGGCCTGTCTGGTCGAAGTGATGCCAACCGTCGGAACCGTATTGATTATCCCGGTCAAGCGACTAGCACCTTCTTGGACAGCAGTTAGATCTAGTACGGGCGTGATCACTGGCGATGTATCGATCACATCTGGAATACTACTCATCGCTTGCAGTACGCTGTCGGTCATATCGGTAACTGCTGAAACAGCATCGTCCGAACCCTCATTGATACCGTTGGCAAAACCCTCGGCAAACCAGAGACCGAATTGATAGGTAACTTTCGACGGCGATTTGATCCCAGCCGCATGTGCAATACCACTGAGCGCACCTTTTGCCATATCCTTGGCACGACTGACAACTTCGCTA
>Ga0126377_10001613_pt1 | contig 14889 bp, 8 predicted proteins | sample PanSoiMetPlot_22_FD_92647 | JGI IMG/M metagenome (GOLD analysis project Ga0126377, IMG submission 92647) | Tropical forest soil microbial communities from Panama - MetaG Plot_22 | ecosystem: Environmental > Terrestrial > Soil > Tropical forest > Bulk soil | place: Panama | collected 2016-02-17
ATCACCTCGCGAACCTCCGGTAACAGCTTCCCGTCTCGCGACACGCGGACGAACGGACGACTCTCCCTGTTGTAGCGGACCTCGTGCTCCGAGTCGTGGGTCGGCATCCAGACGATGCGGCCGCGGTTGCCGACGACGTCGACCATGTAGCGGACCGCCTGCGGGTTGACGCCCCCGACGGCCGTGTCGAGCGTCACGGCTCCGAACACCTCGAATCCTGGTGTCGCGTACTTGCGCGCGAGGTACGCGAGGCCCGCGGTCTCGGTCCAATGATTCTTGAGCACGATGCCACGCAAGCCTCGATCCTTCGCCAACTTCACGACCTCGAAGGCGTCGAGCTCTCGTGGATAGCTGTCGGGATCGTGATGTGCGTGCAGATCGATGGCGCCGATGATCGCCGGGTCGCTGAGATGCTGATCGGGGACCGGCGTCGTCGCCTGCTTCTTGTATCGAATCCAATGCGGCTCGGGTTGCTGCGCGCTCTGCGATCGGAGGAAAGCGGAGACGCCAACGAGCATCACGACGATCACAAACGTGCGCGAGAGCAAGTTCAACGCGATTTCCTCCGGGCTCGATTATTCACACTTTCGTTTCGGCTGGAAATACAGACACAGCGTTCACGCAGAGATCGCCGAGGCGAAGCGTGACCGAGTTAGAATCCCTCCTCGTCAGAGGGCAAATTCGTGATGAGAGCAGCGTTGGTTGCACTGGTCGTGGCTGCCGGGGTTGCTGCCTCGGCGAGCGTCGATGCGCAGGGCCGCGGCGGACGCGGTGCGGGAACAGTGGCGGGCCCGGGGACCGTCGAGCAAATTACGGTGCACGGCAAGTCGCTGGAGGGCAACCTCGAGGGCGACTCGCCCGACCGCGACCTCACGGTGTATCTGCCACCAGGCTATTCCGCCGATCAGACGCGCCGCTATCCCGTACTGTATCTGCTACACGGCTACGGCGGACGCGAGAACACGTTTACAGAACGACTCGCCAGCCTGCGGGAGAGCGCCGACCGGCTCGCTGCCGCACAAGGCTTCAGCACCCAGATCGTAGTCACGCCGAGTGCCTTCACGCTGCACAAGGGCAGCATGTATTCCAATTCACCGACGACCGGTGATTGGGAACGATTCATCGCCGAGGATCTCGTCGCCTACATCGACAGCCACTACCGCACCCTCGCCGATCGCAAGAGTCGCGGCCTCGGCGGCCACTCGATGGGAGGCTACGGCGCGCTCCGGATCGGGATGAAGCGTCCCGATGTGTTCATGAGCCTCTACATCATGAGCGCCTGCTGTCTGAGCGCAAACCGCAATCCGAACCCACAGAGTCTGGCGGCGTCGGAGGCGATCAAGACACGCGAACAGGCCGAAGAAGCGGCGCGCGCCCCGGGATTCGGCCCGTCCACGAGCCTCGCGTCGGCGGCAGCGTGGTCGCCGAACCCGAAGAATCCTCCGCTGTTTCTCGACCTCCCGGTGAAGGACGGGAAAGTGCGTCCGGAGATCGTCGCCAAGTGGGTGGCCAACTCACCGCTCGAGATGCTCCAGCAGCATGTCGACGACTTGAAGAAGTACTACGCGATCGCCGTCGAGATCGGCACGAAGGACCCGCTGCTCGCGTCGAACAGGCAGTTGCACGAGGCGCTGACCCGTCTGCGTATCCCGCACTATTACGAGGAGTACGACGGCGACCACACCGACCACGTCCGCGAACGGATCGAGCGGAACGTGCTGCCGTTCTTCGCGAAGAACCTGGTCGCCCCGGCGAACCCGACGTCGCCATTGCCGCAGCCGTAATTGGTCCTTGGTCCTTGGTGCTTGGTGCTTGGTCCGTCCCTTGGTCCTTGGTCCGTCCTTTTGGTCCTTGGTCCCCTTTGGTCCTTGGTCCGTGATCCCGTCCTGGGTCCAAGGTCTCATCGGACCATGATTCCCGATCAATGTGGCAGCATTACTGGAAGCAGGCGGCCGCTCGCTCGGCGTAGTGGACTCGCCGGAACGCGATACTGTCCTCCGGTCGATCGCTCACTGCCAGCACCGCACGACTCGGGTCTTTGACCTTGTCCAATGTCAGGCGATATCGGTGTGTGCCGACGGCGTTGAACGTGACCCGAAGGCCGTTGAAGTCGAGATGTTGCAGCGCGGTCTCGCGACCGTCCGTGCCGACGGCCTTTCCCTCGAGCGCCCAATGACCGTTTGCATTCGATCGGCGGAAGGCCAAGCCTGTGATGGCAAGGCCTGGCACGGAGGACGCGTCGCCGTCAGCCTCCCATCGGCCGGTGATTCGGTCGCCCTCCTGAGACTGCAGATGCTCGAAGAATCGTTGGAACCGCGCCCCATAGGTGGACTGCACGATCGCCCAGGTACGGGAGAAGACCGGAGTCACGGCCCAGCGCCGGAACAACTGCAGCCACCCGGCGTTGTCAGGATGCAGCCGCTCCTTCGGGTCATCCAGATCGAGATCGACGTAGGCGTTTTCCATCAGCTGAATGATTGAGTTACACCAGTACCGCACCGATCGCTCGAAATCGCGATCGTGCGGCTTCCCGCCTGTATCGGTCCACTCACTGAAGACTGAATCATCGAAGACCTGGAAATGCCGGTTGGACGCGAACGACTCCAGCCGGTCCGTGAGCATTTCCGTGTGTTTGGTGAACGCCTGCTCGACCAGTTTGCTCGGCGGATAGTGTTTCAACGCAATGTCTTCAAAGAAGGCGGCCTTCTTCGCCGCATAGGTCGCGTCGGGGCGCAGATTCAGCAGATCGATCCCGCCAAACGCGGACTCGGCGACGTGAAGCCCGAGCCGCCGGTAGCTCTCGAACTGGGACTCGTCAAACCATTGATCGCTCGTTGATTGATGCGGGAATTGCGGGTTGCGCGCTCGGTACTCCAGGACGTCGGGATCCTCGTTGCCCGTCAATGACGATTTCAGATAGAGCAACCGGCCAATCTGGCCGTCGTCGTAGGTGATCGTACCAACGGCGCAGTGTGCCGCGCTCAGACGATCGCCGTTCAAACGCAGCTGATCGACGTTGATCTCGATCACCGCGCCGAAGTCGGTGCGACACTTGCGAATGACGCTCGCCAGCCCGCCGAAGGTCATGTCGCCGTCCTGCTCGCCGTCGCAGGCGATCACGTACTGACAGCGACGGCGAACCAGCTCGTAGATGCCGAGGTTGTCGAAGTGCCCGCCGTCTGACAGGTTCACGTATCTCCGATTCGTGTTGGCAAGACCGAAGAGTTCTGTGAGGAGATACGGCAGCCCCCATTCTGGGCTCGATTTCTTGTAGAAGTCCATGAGCGACGGATTGCCGAGCCACCACCCCAGTCGCGCGTTGAGGATCGTCAGGAAGAATGCGACGGAGGTCGACGTGTGATAGCCGCTGTTCGGGCTTGCAGCCGCACCGGAAATCGCCATCGCCTGACCCACGTAAATGCCCCCGACGTACCCGCACTCGTCGGTCGGCCGGTACGCGTACGTCCGGGGCACTGCCGGATCGAGCCCGCGGGTTTCTCGATCGACCAGGGTCTTGTCGAACCCGCTGAAGAGAGGCGTGAACACATAGGACACAGCCTGCCGTTCCTGCCATGCCAGCCCGTTTCCGCCGCTGACGTTCAAGGTCGCATTCACGATCGGGTACGGCCCGCAATAGAACTCATTCGTGTAGTCCGCGCGCTGTTTGGACGTGGTCTTGACTCTCGGCGCCTGTAGACATGCGAGGGGGTAGTCATCGCCCCCGTCGAAACCGGTGAAAGAATCGGGCTGCCGGCTGACGCGCGTGCGCGACGCCCCGAGGTAACAGCGGACGAGACGGTTCTTGTAGAAGTAGTGCATCGAGAAATCGTTGATGTCCACGCGCCAGGCGAGGATCAGTCCTCCGGCCAGAGCCGTGAGCAGCAGCATCGTCAGGTTGCGGAGATCGACGCTGCCAAGCTGACGAACGCCGACCCATTGGCCGGTGGTCGCGGACGTGAGGTCCGACGCGTAGGTGTGGAGCCGCGCCTCGAAGTGGTTGTACGCGGCGCCCTCACGTGCGCCAACCGTGAGCGTGACCGAGTCGGGTGTGCCAGGCAGCGTCGCCGAAGGCCCGGGAGGATGTCTCAGATCGGTGCGCACGTCGGTCGAGACGAGCTCATGGATCCCGAGCGACACCAGGAAAAAGACGCCCGCCATGAACACGTACGGCGCAGCAATGGCCACGAACTCCTTGGCTGTGTCGCGAAGGTCCTTGACGCCGGCGCCGTTCGTGCGCTCGCTGTTGCCTGCGACCAGCCCGGCGGCCGTCGCAAGGGTCCATCCCGCGCCGGCGGCGGCTGCTGCCCACATGCCAATCCGGTACAGGATCCAGGGCCCGAAGTAGGCCACGGTGAAGATGCCTGCCCATACGCCGGCGTAGATGATCGACCACGCGCGCAAGCGCCCGAGCCATTCGCGCGAGGGGTCGGGCATGTCTCGACCCGCGAGGCCGACCTGCAGAGCAAGGCCCAACGCCAGCACCGCGAGCACTCCCGGTGGCCCGAATGCGGCCACGATCCACGGCAGCCAGTTCCCCCCGCTCGGATCGGGCATGGTGCCGATCGCCCCGATGCCTCTCGTCAGGCCATACAGCATCGCCGCCGTCACAAAACCGACGATCACCGACAGGATCAGGCCGGCAATGTAGGCAAGGACCCGCCATTTGAACGTCGGTTTCAACGGATGCGCCTGGCGCGCAGCGAATCCGTCAGGGAATCCGCCGAGACACGTGATGACAGCGAACCCGAAGATCAAAGCAACGGTAATCGTCGTCGACCAGTGTTGGACGAAATACGCCGGCTCCCGGTAGATCCACGCCGCGATGGCAGCGGCTCCAAGAGTCCCGGGGAACAGGATGCGCCATTGGACTTGACTCTGATCGAGCGTGAATTGGTGATCGACGACGATCCGCTCGCCGGCGGCCTTGCGCTCCTCCTGCCTTGCGCGCCGGCTCACCCCGCGAAGATTCATGCTGATGAAGAACGCTGAGACGGTCAGCGTGGCTAACGAAAGCAACCCCTCGATCGACCAGGACCACATGGTGGGCGCTGCGTTCCGCCACGCGTTCAGCCCGAGACCCACGAAGCGCGGCACCACCACGCCCACGGTGATCAGGCAGACGACGATCAGCAGATTGAGCAGTGTGTTCCGGAACCAGATCGCGACCATCGACCAGGTGTCGGCGCTGAGCACTGATACACGCGGGGTCAGGTAGTTGCTGTATCGGCGCAGATTGCGAATCGGTTCGAGGTCCGGGCTGTCTGGGCGGGCCTGATCAGGCCGCAGCAGTTCCTGAACGCGCTCCAGCACATACGCGCTCATCGGAACGTCTTGCACTGACCGCTCCGGGCGTGGTGCCCCCGCTTGCCTGGGTGCCGACACACGTGAAAGTGCCCGCCTTTGCCTGGCCTCATACGCCTTTTCGGCGTTCTCTTCTTTCGTCTTGGCTTGGGCGATCTCCTCCGATTCTGCAAGGCGCTTCATCCAGGCGACGAGCCATGAGCCGATATAGCCTCCGCCCGATACCGTCGACAGGTAGTCGACGTGCGGCAGCAGTCCGTACCGTGCCAGTCCTTGCAGGACTCCGAGGTTGAAGGTGGCGCTTCGAATGCCACCGCCCGAGAACGAGAGGCCGATGAAGTCGGACGGAGGCGAGTCCTCCAGCGCCTTTGCCCGTCGCGCATGGCCGATCGCATCGCGCTCGGCCTCGAGAACGCTGTCCGCTGATTCTGCGTCCTCCTGCCTGCCAAAGAGGAAGTCGTGGACGGCTTGGTACGACTTGCGCGCGCTATCGACAAACCCCATGCATTCCCCCCTTGGTGGCTTTAACGCCAAGGCGCCAGAAAGAGAACAGAGGAGGCATGCAGGAGGTCACTCGCATCGAGGTGCCGGGTGGGCCCGAGGTCTTCGTGAACCCGTCATCTTCATTTGAATAACTGATCGCGGGCGGCGCTCGTGATCGCCAGCACGCCGGGATGCGTCAGCCGGCGCTCGGCTGAAATCACGAAGTACCGTTCGCGGACCGATTCGAGCCGGCCGACGGCACGTACGCCGAGGAATCGACTCACGTCGTGCGCGATCGCCGACGGCGCCGGGAACAGACAGTCCCCCGCCTGACCGAACACCTGCATCAGCGCTGGATCCTCGAACTCGCCGACGATGCGCGGAGTGATGCCTTCGGCGTCGAACCATTCGTCGAGCGCCCGCCGCAGCGGGCTGTCGGTCGTCGGCATGAGCATTGGCGCCTGCGACAGCGACGCGGGAAACCGTCGCTTGAGACGCGACGCCATCGACCTCGGCGCGAAGAACGAGGTGTCGGACTCGCCGAGCAGATGATTGAACACCTTGATCGGCAGATAGCCCGGAGCGGGCGCGTTGGCGATCACGACATCGAGCGCATAGGTCGCGAGCTGCGCCACGAGCTGCTCCGCGTTGTCTTCGCGGCACACGAGCCGCACGGCATCGGGCTGCGCGATCGCCGGGCGCAGGAGCCGGTACACGATCAGTTTGGGGACCGCATCGGCAACGCCGACCGTCAGCGGCATGGCTCGCCCCGACGGGCGTCCTTTGAGCGTGGCCATCAGTTCCCGTCCGACGCCGAAGATTTCGTCTGCGTATCGATACACCGTGCGGCCGACATCGGTCAGCTGCTGCGTGCGCCCTTTTCTGACGAACAGACGCTCGTCGAGCGCCTGTTCCAGCATGCGCACCTGCGCGCTGACGGTCGGCTGCGACAATCGCAGCTTCACCGCCGCCTTCGACACGCTGCCTTCGCGCACGACGGTCCAGAAGTAGAGAAGGTGGTGGTAGTTGAGCCATTCCATAATCGAAACCATCTATAGAGAAAGCCTCTGCCGACCGGGCAAACTATCTATTTGTCTATTCTCTCTCCGCCTTCGTACCGTGGACAGTGTCGACCGGTCACGGTCTGGAGGTTCCTGTGGCAATGAATGCACTCGAACGTGTGATGGCGGAATATCGTCAATGGCCCGGCCTGCGCCTCACCAAACGACAAGCTGCCAAGTTGTGGTGGCTGTCGCCCCGCGAATGCGATGCGGTCTTTGAAACACTCGTCGGATGCGGGATGCTGTATGTCGACTCTCATGGACAGTACGCCCTGCGATCGGCGGTCCGTTCGGAACGTCGGGTCAGGGAGCGTCGCAATGAGGATCGCCAGGGCCTGAGCCATGCCCGTTGAGACTGAGGCCCAGGACGAATCGACGTCCTGGCATCAGCAGACCGTTGACGATGCGCTGAGCGCGCTGGCGACGCAGGCGAACGGCCTCGCCTCGGATGAGGCCCGACGTCGGCTCGACACCTGGGGCCCGAATGAGCTGCAGGCGCTGTCACGCAGTTCTGCGTGGCGGACGCTGGCGGCACAGTTCAAGAACGTGCTGGTGGTGATCCTGCTGATCGCCACCGCGCTCTCCGGCGTGCTGGGTCATGGCCTCGAGGCCGTGGTCATCGCCGTCATCGTGTTGTTTGCGGTGGGGCTCGGCTTCATTCAGGAGTACCGGGCCGAGCGCGCGCTCGAGGCGTTACGTGAGATGGCCGCGCCGCTCGCACACGCGATCCGCGACGGCGTGGCCGTAGCGATTCCTGCAAAGGATCTCGTACCCGGAGACGTGATCGAGCTGCGAGCCGGCGATCGCGTCCCGGCTGACGGACGGGTCATCCTCGCGGTCAACCTGTCGATCGACGAAGCGGCGCTGACCGGCGAATCGGTCGCAGTCGACAAGTCCTCGGCTCCGATCGCCACGGCCGATCCATCGATCGGCGACCGTCACAACATGGCGTACGCCGGAACCCTGGTCGCCCGCGGACGAGGTCAGGCGGTCGTCGTCGCGACCGGCATGACCACGGAGTTCGGCAGGATCAGCCGGCTCGTTCAGTCCGTCGAGTCGGGCCGTACGCCGCTCCAGGAGAATCTCGATCGGCTCGGGTCGGTGCTCGGCAAGGCCGCACTCGTGGTCGTCGCGGCGATCGTCGTCGTCGGCGTGTGGCGCGGCATGCCGCTGCTCGACATGTTCATCTTCGGCATCGCACTCGCCGTCGCCGTCGTGCCCGAGGCACTTCCGGCGGTCGTGACGATTTCGCTGGCGATCGGCATTCGCCGCATGGTCGCGCGTCGCGCCCTGGTCCGGCGACTCCCGGCGGTTGAAACGCTCGGGAGCACGTCGGTCATCTGTTCCGACAAAACAGGGACGCTCACGAAGAACGAGATGACCGTTCGCCGGATCGCCACGTGCGACGGCATCTTCGACGTCGCCGGCGCCGGCTACGACCCGACCGGTGACTTCACGCGCGACGCCGTCGTGGTGGAGCTGCCCGCGTCGGTGCGAGATGTGCTGCGCGCCGGCCTGCTCTCGTCGGATGCGCGAGTGTTGCTCGATGCACAGGGCCGCTGGCGGGTCGAAGGCGACCCGACCGAGGGCGCGCTGGTCGTCGCCGCCGAGAAAGCCGGACTCGATCAGCACGCGATCAACGCGGAGCAGCCTCGTCGGCACGAGATCGCATTCACATCGGAACGTCGTCGCATGACGACGATTCACGACAACGGTGACGGCCTGGTCGCGTATTCCAAGGGCGCGGTCGAGGTCGTCCTTCGCGATTGCAAGACCTGGCATCGCGAGGGACGCGCGACTCCCCTCTCGAATGAAGATCGGACGGCTATTCTGGCGCTCGAGCAACAGATGGCGTCCGCCGGCCTGCGGGTGCTTGCCGCGGCGCACAAGACATGCGCAGGGCCGGACGATGCGGAACGGGAAATGACCTGGCTGGGCCTCGTCGGGATGATGGATCCACCGAGACCCGAAGCGCGTGCAGCGGTTGAGACGTGCCGGCATGCAGGGATCACCCCGGTGATGATCACCGGCGATCATCCGCTCACCGCCGCCGCGATCGCCAACGAAATCAGCCTGCTCGATGGTCGCCGTGTCGTGTCGGGCCAGGAACTGACGTCGATGAGCGACGAGACACTGGCGCGCGATGTCGGTCACATCGGCGTGTACGCACGTGTGTCGCCGGCCGACAAGCTGCGCGTCGTCTCGGCCTGGCAGGACCGAAGCGATGTCGTGGCGATGACGGGAGATGGGGTGAACGACGCCCCGGCGCTCAAGAAGGCGGACGTCGGGATCGCGATGGGCATCTCCGGAACGGACGTCAGCAAAGAAGCCGCGGCGGTCACGCTGCTCGATGACAACTTCGCCACGATCGTCGCGGCCGTTGAGGAAGGTCGAATCGTCTTCAGCAATATTCGCAAATACCTCACCTTCCTGCTCTCATCGAACGTGGGCGAGATCCTCCTGATGGCGGGTGCGACCTTTGCCGGCATGCCGCTGCCGCTCACGGCGGTCCAGATCCTCTACGTCAACCTCGCCACCGACGGACTGCCCGCGCTCGCACTCGCGGTCGATCCGCCCGAACCCGATCTCATGCGGCGATCGCCGCGCAACAGGCAGGCCGGCGTCTTCACGCGGCCGCTGGTCGTCCTGCTGCTCGCCGGCGGGCTGTGGTCGGCTGTAATGAACCTCGGGCTGTTCGCGTGGCTGCTCGGCAGCGGACGTCCACTCTCGGAAGCCATGGCGATGACGTTCGTCTCGCTCGTGCTGATTCAGTTCTTCAAGGCGTACAACTACCGATCCGATCGATGGTCGGTGCTGCGGCGGCCGTTCGCCAACAAGTGGCTGAATGCGGCGATCGTGTGGGAGCTTCTGCTGCTGGGACTGATCGTCTACGTCCCGTACCTTCAAAAGCTGTTCGGAACCTTCACGTTCTCGTGGGCCGATGTCGCACTAGCTACGGGGGTCGCCGTCAGCGTCGTCCCTGTCCTCGAAATCGTAAAGTGGCTCGAGCGGCGCGGATGGTATCGAACGACAGCAACCCCGTAACGGCCGCGAGCGCGCGTCGCTCGCTCGCCTCTCACCGGCTTTCTCGACGTGTCGGTACGTCGATTCAGCGGGCGCCCGCACGTGGCGCCACGCGACGACGGTGTGGCTGCGGCCTCGCTCCGATTCCCACCCCAACGCGCAAGCGTGCGCGTTGGGGGCCCCGGGGTTCGACGCCGCGGAAAAACGGCTCGTCCGCGCGTGTGCTTACGCTGACGGCGACGGCTGATCCTGATCCGCGCAGCCGTGAACAATCGTGTCGATAACGAGCTGACCGGCGCGTCCGTGGCGAATCACTGCCGTCGCCGATGGGGTCGCTCCCGAACCGTTTTACTTTCTTCGCTGATCGCGGCGCGAACAGTCGCTCGGCCGCAGCCACACCGCCGTCGCGTGGCGGAGTGTGCGGCGGCTCAACGGGCGGGCCTGGGGTTGCCTGGGGTCCGCGACCTGTTCGCGGCGTGAGGAGCGAAGAGAGTAAATCGGGTCTGGAGGCGCAGCGAGCGCCGTCGCCGGTGATTCGCCACCAGCGCACCGGGCAGCTGGTTATCGACACGATTCTTGGCTGTCGTGCGAATCATCCAAGGCGACGGCGTCATCGTCAGCTCCATCGCCGGAAGGCCCGATTTTCCACGCCGTCGAACCCCGGGGCCCCCAACGCGCACGCTTGCGCGTTGGGGTGGGAATCGGGAGCCGACGCCAGGCCCGCCCGGTGAGCCGACGCTACGGACACGTCGAAGATGCTTTAGGAGTCCTGACCCCCGTTGCGGCAGATCAGGTCCATGAGCGCCCGATGCGTGCCCTGAGTCGCGACGTCTTCAGACGACGCCTGCGGTCGAAGTTGCGTGTAGGTGCCATCGCTGTTCATGACCCACGCGTGCCGTTCGTCCTTGAGCAGGACATCGAGGGTCTCCCACAATCGTTCACGAGCGTTCCGTGCGAGCACCGGTGCGACGACCTCGACGCGACTCGACAGGTTCCGCAACATCCAGTCGGCCGACCCGATCAGAAACGTCCCGTCGTACGGGTCGGCGCTGCCGTCGGCAAAGTAGAAGATGCGCGAGTGCTCGAGGAACCTACCTACGATTGAACGAATGCGAATCGACTCGCTGACGCCGGGGATGCCGGGCCGCAGGCAACAGAACCCGCGGACGATCAGATCGATCGGGAGCCCGGCGCGCGAGGCTTCGCACAGGGCGGCGATCATCTCGGCGTCTTCGAGCTGATTCATCTTCGCGACGATGCGTGCGGGACGCCCGGCGTGATGATGCGCGACCTCGCGCGCGATGAGGTCGAGGAAACCCTGCCGCATCCCGCGGGGGGCCACCAGCAGCGTCTTGAACTCGGGCGGATCCGATCGGCCCGTGAGATGGTGGAAGAGACTCACCACATCGGCGGTCACGCGCGCGTCGCAGGTGAGGAGCCCGACGTCGGTGTAGACCCGTGCCGTTCGCACGTGGTAGTTGCCGGTGCCGATGTGCGCATAGCTCCGCACGCCTGACGCTTCCTTCCGGACGACCAGCGCCACCTTGGCGTGCGTCTTCAAGTTGGACTGTCCGACGGTCACGTGCGCACCGGCGCGCTCGAGCTCCGACGCCCAGTGGAGATTCCGCTCTTCGTCGAAGCGCGCTGTCAACTCGATCACGCAGGCCACCTGCTTCCCCGCTTCGGCGGCCTTGATGAGCGAACGGACGAACGGCGTATCGTCGCCGACGCGATAGACGGTCATCTTGATCGCGATCGTGCGCGAGTCATCGGCGGCGGCGCTGATGAAGCGCTCGACGCTCTGGTCGAAGCTTTCGTACGGGTGATGCACCAGCAGATCGCCCTGGCTGAGGGTCTGGAAGATGTTCGGGCCGTTGTCGAGTCGTACCGGCGTCACCGGCGTCCACGGGGCATCGCGCAGGGCCGGAACATCGAGATTCGCGATCTGGAACAGGCTCGTGTAGTCCAATTCTCCATCGACCTCGTACACGTCCTCGCTTGCCAGCTCGAATCGCCCCTGCAGCATCGCCCGGATGCGGCCGTCGGCATTCGCGGCGCACTCGAGTCGCACGACCGGTTCGTAGCGGCGCTGTCGGATCTGCTCGCGTACCAGCTCACGCAGGCCCTGATCGCCCTCGTCATTCATCTCGACTTCAGCATCGCGCGTGAGCCGGAAGAGCGTCGGAGACGACAAGCGCATGCCCGGATACAGCTTGTGCGCGTTCTCTCGAATGACCTCGTGGAGACGGACGAACACGCGCTCCCCTTCAGCAACGTCGTCCGTCAGCGGGATCCATTGCACCAGTTCGGGAGGTACCTTGACGCGCGCGTCGAGTCGCTGGCCCGTATGATCTTCCAGCACGAACGCCAGCGACAGAGAGAGGTTCGAGAAGAACGGGAACGGCTGCGACGGATCGATGATGAGCGGCGTGAGCGCGGGCGAGACCTGGGAGTCGAAGTATTCGCACGCCTCCAGCCGCTGCGCGAGCGTGAGCGCGTCCCATCGACGAAGGTGAATACCGTGACGTGACAACGCAGGGACGAGCGTGCCACGGAAGTGTTGCGACTGTTGTATCAGCTGCGGACGCAGCCGCGCGCGAATCTCCTCGATCAACCGATGCTGACTCGGATTGTCATGGTCGCGAAGCAACGCCATCCGCTTCATGAAGAACTCGTCGAGGTTCGACGAGAATATCGCCAGGAACTTGGCTTGTTCGAGGAGCGGCGTGCGGTCGTCCAGCGCTTCGGCAAGGACGCGGCGGTTGAACTCGAGCCAGCCCAGATCGCGATCAACCCATACGGCATCGAGCGGGTCCCCGGGCGCAGACACGCCGGCATCGGGCGGCAGATGGGTCATGGACACGACATATCCTGCAGATGCGGGCGCCGCGTCGACGCACGTGCGCCGTGGTGATCCGGGCGAGAGACGCGGAGTATAGAGAACCGATGTAACGTGAATGCGACTCGACTCAGCGGGCCTGAACGGAATATCTCGTGTCCATTCGACAGACGTTGTCTCCCGCGCAGCGCCGCGCGCTTGCCGCGCTCGTCGCCAGGCCGATCTACGAGTTGGTGCCGCTGAAGGGCGCGCTGGACGCGGCCGTGGCGCTGCCGCCTCGATCTCCCATCACCATCACTTCGTCTCCGCGCCTCGGACTCGACGCCACCCTGACTCTTGCGGAGTCGCTCAGTGCTCGCAGCCACGATGTCGCCCCGCATCTCGCTGCGCGACTGATTCGCGATCGATCACACCTGGCCGACGTGCTCACCCGACTCAGGACTGCCGGCGTACGGAAGCTGTTCATCGTCGGCGGTGATGGGCCGCCCGTAGGTGTGATGCAGGACGGGCTGATGCTCCTGCGCGAGATGCAGGGCATGGGCGAGGTCTTTGACGAGATCGGTGTGCCCGCGTACCCGGAAGGGCACGCGAGCATTCCGAGCGACGTGCTGCTGCGCGATTTGCGGGAGAAGCAGCCTCTCGTCCACGCGATGACAACGCAGATGTCGTTCAATTCTGAGGCGGTCGGCGCATGGGTGACGACGATCAGGAGCGAGGGCATCGCACTCCCAATCCATCTCGGGGTTCCCGGCGTGGTTGGTCTGCTGAAGTTGACCTCAATCGCCACGCGGATTGGTGTCGCCGATGCCGCGCGATATCTCGTGAAGCATCGCGGCATGTTCGGTCATCTCGCTACGCGAGGATCGTTCGGGCCGGACAGGTTCCTGGTCGATCTCGCGGGAATGCTGGCCGACCCGCGCGCCGACGTCCGCGCCCTGCACGTCTTCACGATGAACGAAGTCGCCGCGACGATCGCATGGCAACGGCAGATGCTCCAGGAACTGGGGGATTAGCACTGGAAGGAAGATTCACGCTCTTCACAGGGCGCTCGACCAGGGACCACTAGACCATATCAGTTCTCCGTCGGCCGCTCGAGGCGATCGACGATCAATGTGTCGCGCTGCTCGTGTGACGAGTCGAGCTTCAGACCCAGCTGCTCGCGAATCGCAGTGAAGACGGACGGCGGTGCGTCGGGCGACGGTACGACCTCTGGTCCGCCACGCGAGGAATTCTGGTCGAAATTCATCCGCATGTAATAGGTACCGGTCAGGCCCGTCTTGTCGACAACGGGACGACCGGTGGTCATACGCAACATGTTGACAAGACTGCCGATCGTCGTCTCTGCTTCAAGCAGATCACCCTGCCGGCCCTGTCCGTCGCCCATGCGATCACGCAACACGGCACCGATCGTCCGAAGCGTGCACGGCGGCGGAGGCGCTTTGAAGTCTGGTGTCTGCGGACGCGGTAACGGCGGTCCGCCGTTTTGAGCGGCTTCGGCCGCGGCGCGCTGCGCTTCGAGTTGCGCGGCGCAGTCGACGTTCGAGGGTTTGAGGCCCGGCCCGAGTCTCCCGTCGTTGCGGGCGAGCACGAGGTCGTAGACCTGCTGCTCACGTTTCTCGACATGCACGGTCAGCTTGAAGCGATCCGCCAGCATCGCGCGGAGCATCGCGATACGGTCGTCAGGTGTCGCCTTCGCCAGAGTCGATGTGGCGCTCACGTCGTAGTACTCGAGTCTCGCCCAGTCCGGCAGTCCAACCATGTCGATCGGTATGTGGGGCGGATACGCGCGCGCGATCAGCGTCATGATCGGCACGAAGGTCATCGTGAACCCGCCGTCCGGACGTTGAATCTGAGTCGGATTCTCGAAGCGCCCCGCCACGTTCGCCGCATTGCGCTTGATCGACACGACTTCGAACGTCGGCGATTGAGCAGAGACAGGTGGGACGATGAGTGTCGGCGCTGCGATTACGAGTGCAAGCGCGGCGAGTCCTGTCCGCATGCGTTACCTCTTCTTTGCTTCAGCTGCTATAGCGCGCGGTCATGACCCGCTCGCTTCCTTCAGCGCCGGTAACACGCGTCGTCGCTTCTGCCGAAAACGGCGCGCCGATCACAGGCGGGCCTGTCAGGGGCCCTCCGGTCATCTGCTTGCCTGAGTCGCGCATCTGCTGACCGGCGGCCGCC
>Ga0126377_10001614_pt1 | contig 14887 bp, 9 predicted proteins | sample PanSoiMetPlot_22_FD_92647 | JGI IMG/M metagenome (GOLD analysis project Ga0126377, IMG submission 92647) | Tropical forest soil microbial communities from Panama - MetaG Plot_22 | ecosystem: Environmental > Terrestrial > Soil > Tropical forest > Bulk soil | place: Panama | collected 2016-02-17
CTTCGGCGACTCGAACCGTCTGCAGCTTGTAGAGATCCTCGAGACGCGTCTCGAGATCGAGGTTGAGTCCGCGCGGCGGCGTGACGGTAATCTGGACGAAGCCGAGGTCGCGCGCTTCGCGCAACAACCGCGACACCGTCGGGCGCGAGAGTCGGAGCCGCTCGGCGATCTCCTGCTGCGTGTGATCGCGAAGGTAATACAGCGCGCTCACTTTCCCGAGCAGATACGGGTCCGGCGATGACTTGGGGCGAGGCATCAGGCGACGACGATCAGGGTGAGCTCATTGGGTCCGTGGGCGCCGATGACGAGTGCCTGCTCGATATCCGCAGTTTTCGATGGGCCGGCGACGAACGCGCCGAAAGATGTCGCCCGAATGTCGATGCGCGTGTAGGCCTCGTGTAAGTCGCTCACAATGGTCGATTCGGCAAGCACGATGACGACGCGCTCAGCGAGAAAGAGTGCCGCCCGATACCACGCATCATTTGTCGCAACCCAGACCCCCCCGTTCTCGGCGACGCCGAGTGCGGCCTGGCAGACGAAGAGTGTGAGATCGGCGAGTGCGCGTGGATCGTCCGGGATCGCGACCGTTGACGGTATCCCGGGGACAGCCGACAACACACGCGGCGCACTTGTGGGAACATGAATCGCGATGTCATTTGCCGCGCACCTCGTTACGACGGCGCCAGCGGCCGTTGCCGCCACGGCGAAGCAATCTATGAGCAAAGACTGATCGCTGGCGGCTGCCGGACGAGTGGCGGGAGCCACGACCGCCGGAGGCCGCGCGGCGCGGACGGCACCGAGGATCGCGTCGCGGGCGCTCACGACTCTCCTGCTGCGGAACGATTGTGGCGATACCACGACCGAAAGCTCTCCGACGGAGCCGACGGGAGATCGCGGGTCTTGGCCCACGGGCCCGCCGCCAGCCGTATCACGCGACTCGGCATGCGACGAAGACCGAAGCGGGCGAACGCGCCAGCCAGTCGAAACAATCGCGGTCGGGTCAACAACTGCGCGCCGGCCTTGCTCGCCACCGATTTCGTCGTCGACGACAAGCCTGCCTGCGTGACGCGCTGTCGCCAACGATAAAGCTGGGCGTCGAGATCGATCTTGACGGGACACACGGCGGTGCACGAGCCGCACAGCGTCGACGCAAATGGCAGCGACGCGTAGCGCTCGAGATCGAGTCCGGGCGTGAGCACCGAGCCGATCGGACCGGGCACCGTCGAGCCGTAACTGTGTCCTCCCGATCGGCGATACACAGGGCAGGTGTTCATGCACGCGCCGCAGCGAATGCATTTGAGCGAGGTCCAGAACTCTTCGCGCGCCAGCTGTCGGCTGCGGCCGTTGTCGACGAGAATGACATGCAGCGCCTGCCCCTCGCGCGGCCCATGCACGTGCGTGGTGTACACGGTGAGCGCCTGGCCCGTGGCGCTCCGCGCGAGCAGCCGGAGAAACACCGGCAGATCTTCAGCGCGCGGAATCACCTTTTCAATGCCCACCGACGCAATGTGCACCGGCGCGAGCGACATGCCGAGGTCGGCGTTGCCTTCGTTGGTGCAGACGACGAAGCCGCCGGTTTCAGCGATGGCGAAGTTCATTCCCGTGAGCGTCGCGTCAGCGGCGAGAAACTTTGCGCGGAGATGTTCGCGTGCTGCGCGCGTGAGCGCGATCGGGTCGGCAAGTCCGGCCGGTGTGCCAAGATGCTCATGAAACGTGTCGCCAACCTCCTCGCGCTTGAGGTGGATGGCCGGCATCACGATGTGGCTCGGGCCCTCCTCGCGGAGTTGCACGATCCGTTCGCCAAGATCGGTGTCGATGACCTCGATGCCGCGCGATTGGAGGTACGGATTGAGTCCGCACTCCTCGGTGAGCATCGACTTGCTCTTGACCATCCGGCGCGCGCCGGCTTGCTCGAGAACGTCGTGCACGATGCGATTATGCTCATCAGCATCACGGGCCCAGTGCACGTGCATGCCGTTCCGGACTGCCTGCGCCTCGAACTGCTCGAGATATTCGTCGAGGTGTGAGAGCGCATGTTCTTTGATCGACGATGCCTGCTGACGAAGCGCTTCCCAGTCGGCAACGGTCGCCGCGGCGCGATCGCGCTTTTCGCGCACGAACCAGAGGGCGTCGTCATGCCAGTCCGTGCGCGGCACGTCTCGGGTGAACGTGGCAGCGGCGGCCGCGTGATCGACACGGCGCGAATGCAGCACGGGTAGCTCCAAGCTCCGCTGCGTCATCGACTCGCCGCCGTGCCGGCGATCAACTCGGCGATGTGATACATCGGCAAGCCGATTTGCTCCCGTCGCGCTATGCCATCCAAATGCATGACGCATGACATGTCGGTCGAGACGACGGCCTGCGCCTCGTGGGTTCGATAGTCGCGCAGTCGGTCGCGCCCCATCTTGGTCGACACGTCAGGCTCGCCGACGGCAAACGACCCGCCGAACCCGCAGCATTCGTCGACGCGAGAGAGCTCGGCGACGTCGACGCCGCGTATTGCGTCGAGCAATACACGCACTTTATCAAAGGGCGCCGCCTGCAGCTCGCTCGGTTTCGCCAAGCCCAGCCCGCGAAGCCCGTGGCAGCCGATGTGAACGGCAACGCGCTTGTTGAACGATGCGCCCAACGCAGCGACGCGAGCGACGCCAATCTCGTCGTGGAGATAGCAGCAAAACTCCGTCGTGCACTCGGCCACTCGTGCACCGGCGTGCCGCTTCACGTGCACCGCGCAGCTTCCCGAGAGCACGATCACTCGGTCGTACCTCTGATATTGATCGACGAATCGGTCGAGCGTCGACTGCGCTTGTTTCGCATAGCCCGCGTTGGCTGGCGGCTGGCCGCAGCACGCGGCGCCGTCGGGCACCTCGACGCTGACGCCCAAACGCTCGAGCACCGCGAGCGCAGCGATGGCGACGTGCGGATAGAACTGGTCGACGTAGCACGGAACGAAGAGCGCGACGCGCATCGTTCAGAAGTTGAATTTGTCGATGTTCGTCTTGTTGAAGATGAACGGTGCACCGAGACGCACTTCGTCACCCACGACCTGAAACTTCCCCAGCGCCCCCGCATCGAGCGACGATGCGCCCGCCTTGAGGTCGCCTGTCGTCAGCGCCTGCGCTACGCGCACCGACAATGCGCCGAGGTCCATCGTGTTCCAGAGGACGATGCTTTCGATCACGCCGGACTTGATGTATGGCCGGCACATGTTCGGGAGCGAGAGGCCCGTCACCTTCACATCGGAACGACCGGACTGCTTGACCGCCTCGGCGGCGCCCGGCACGGCCGGCGCCGCGATGGCCATGATGAGTTTCACATTCGGATGCACCTTCAACACCGTCTGCGTCTCGGCGAATGCGCGATCGCGATCGCCGTCGCTTGGCTGAATGGCGACGAGTTTCATCTCCGGATATTTCGCAAGCCGCTCCTTGATGTACTTGATCCATTCGTTCTGATTCGCCGCGCTGAGACTGGCCGTGATGATCGCGAGCTCGCCTTTGCTCCCCATGATGCGCGCTGCTTCATCGGTGAGCGTGTAGCCGATTCCCTGCGGCGTCGCCTGGTTCACGAAGAAGTCGCGCGCGTTCTTTTCTGCGTCGGCGTCCCAAGTCACGACCTTGATGCCTCGGTCGCGCGCTTTGCGAAGGACCGTGGAGATGGCTTCCTTGTTCTCGACGCTGACGGCGATCGCGTCGACGCCACGCGTGATCCACGCTTCGACGACTTCGTTCTGCTTGGCGGGATCGAGGTCGGTCGGACCGTCCCAGAGCAGCTCGACACCCAGCGCCGACGCCGCCGAATCAGCGCCCTTTCGTGCGCTGATGAAATACGGGTCGCCCTTCGCCTTCGGCATCATCGCAACCATCGCGTGACGCGCAGACGCCAGCGTCACGGTCGGCGCCGCGGCTCGCGCGCCGCGCAGCTCTTCTCGCACGGAACCGACTAGCATCCAGTTGCTCGCGGCGACAATCAGCGCACCAGCAAGGATCATTGCACTCAAAACAGCAACCTGTGAATTCCGCACGTCGACCTGCTCCGTTGCGATGGATGAGAGACGGGGGGTTGTCTTGCCCTGCCGCGTGAGCAGGTCGAAGGCGATGGTCCCGATTAGTAGAACGCCGGTGAGGATTCCCGCCAGCTCCGTCGGTTGGCCCGCCAACCGCAGACCGTTCTGCAGCAGCACGATGCTGAGCAGACCGAGCAACGTTCCGAGAATCGTTCCTCGTCCGCCGAAGATGGATGCGCCGCCAAGCACGACGGCGGTGATGGCCATCAGCTCGTAGCCAGTTCCCGCGTCCGACTTGGCCTGTCCGAGGTGTGCGACGTAGACGACCGCCGCGAGGCTCGCAGCAAAACCCGAGAGGATGTATACCCTCGCGAGCCGGCGACCAACCGGCACTCCTGCGTATCGCGCTCCCTCCGGCGAATGGCCGATGGCGTAGAGCGCTCGACCGACACTGCTGAAATGCAACGACCAAACACACCACGCGGCAACGGCAATCAAAATGAACAGTTGCGTCGGGACGTGGCCGCCGACGTAGCCCTGCCCGAGTGAGAGAAAACTCGCGGGAAATCCGGAGTAGTGCTGGACGCCTCCCGTCGCGCCTTCGGCGATGCCCCGAAACAACGAAAACGTCCCGAGCGTGACGATGAGCGGCGGAAACTTGAAACGCGCAATCAGCGCTGCGTTGAGCGCGCCGCCGGCGATCCCAATGAGCAGCGTCGCGCCGACAGCGACTGGCAACGGCAAGCCGACATCGTGCCACAGGAATCCCAACGCTACCGCCGCGAGCCCCATCATCGATCCAACGGAGAGATCGATTCCGCCCGTGACGATGATCGGCGTGAGCGCGAGCGCGAGCAGGCCAATCTCGACGCTCAGACGCGTGATCTCGAACGCGTTTCCGGATGTCGCGAAGTTGTGGCCCGCGAATCCGAACACGAGACACTCGACGAGAATGACGACGAGCAGCACCCACTCGTGCTCGCGAATGAACCGCGTAGCGAGCGGCCGAGTGTCAGCGGGCGACAACAGTGCGTCGGAATGGACTGTCATGCGCTAACCGGGCGAGCACCGCATCGGCGACGAGCGCCGCCAGAATGATCAGACCTTGAATTGCCTTTTCCCAAAAGGGACTGATGCCGACGTATGTCATCGCCGTGCCGATCGTCCCGAGCAGCAGCACCCCAATGACCGTACCCGCGACGCTGCCCCGCCCTCCCGTGATTGCCGTTCCGCCGACGACGACGGCCGCGACAGCCTGAAGCTCGAGCCCAATGCCAGCATTGCTCGGTACCGCTGCGAAGCGAACCGCGTTCAGGACCGCGCCCAGTCCCACCAGCGCACCAGTGATCGTGAAGACTCCGAATTTCACGCGCGGCGGATCGATGCCGGCGAGTCGCGCCGCCTCGGTGTCGGCGCCGACCGCATAGACATTCCGGCCGCCCTGATGATTCTTCAAACCCCAGGCGGCTCCGACGGACACCGCGACTGCGATCGTCACGATGAGCGACTGCGCGACGGTGGGCGACAATCCGAACCACTGAAAGTCGGCGGGCAGATCCTGCACCCACGCGCCCTCGGTCATCCAGCGCAACGCATCACGCCACGCAACCAACATCGCCAACGTCACGATGATCGACGGCAGTCGCAGCATACCGACGAGAAATCCGTTCAGCGCGCCCATCGCCGCACCAATCACCGCCACCATTGGCAAAATGAGTGCGATCGGAACACCAGCCTTCGCCAGAACCCCGGCCGCCACGCCGCACACCGCGAATTGCGATCCGACAGAGATGTCGATTTCGCCAGCTAAAATCACGAGTGTCATTCCCACGGCGACCGGCAGCACCGGCGCAGTGTTCAACGACAGATCGCGGAGATTCGCCGGGCTGAAGAACGACGGTGCCGCGACGAGAACGGCCAGCAGCACGCCGATGAGGGCCACGGCAGGCGGAAGCTCTCGCGAGCGACGGCCGAGTAGGTGCACGAAAGGAACGCTCATGACACGCCGTCGCCCGCCGCGACGAGCGAAGCGAACTCGCTCGTCTCGTGGCCCAACGCGCGTGCCAACACACGCTCGGGTGTGGCGTCGGAGCGATTGAACTCGCCGACGATCGTTCCGCCCTGCATGACGACAATGCGGTCGCTCATGCCGAGGATCTCCGGGAGTTCCGAGGAGATCATGAGAATGGCCACACCCTGCTCGGCCAGGCCCATCATCAATTCGTGAATCTCCGCCTTGGCGCCGACGTCGATTCCTTGCGTGGGCTCGTCGAGTATGAGAACGCGCGGCTTCGTCACGAACCACCGGCTCAACGCGACTTTCTGCTGATTGCCGCCCGACAGCGTCGAAACGAGCGATCGGATCGACGCAGCCTTCACGCCGAGTCGGCGCGTGTATTCGGTGGTCAGCTCGCGCTCGCGACGAAAATCGAACGTGCCGTGCCTCGTGAGATTCTCGAGTGCCGCGAGGGTGGTGTTCTCACACACCGACATCTCCAACACAACGCCGTGGCGCCGACGATCCTCGGGCACGTACCCGATCCCCTGCGCGATCGCGTCAGCTGGACTCTCGATTTGAACGCGCGCGCCACGCAGGAGGATCTCGCCCGCGTCGGCCGGCGTAAGGCCAAAGATCGTGCGCGCCACCTCGGAGCGACCCGCGCCGACGAGCCCAGAGAGGCCGACGATCTCACCGGCACGGACCGTCAGGTTGATGTCGGTCACCCCAGCGTCTCGACAGCCGACACCTCGGAGCTCGAGCACCGTGTCGCCAAGTGGAACGGGTCTTTTCGGAAAGACGGATGCGAGCTCGCGTCCAACCATCATCTGAATGAGCTGCTCTTTGTTCACGTCATCCATCTCGCGCGTCGCGACGGTGGTACCGTCGCGCAGCACGGTCACGCGATCGGCGATGGCGTGAAGCTCCTCGAGACGATGCGAGATGTAGATCATGCCGACGCCCTCGGCACGCAGCTCCCGCATGACGCGAAACAGATTGTCGGCATCATCCTGCGACAACGACGCCGTCGGCTCGTCGAGGATGAGCACTCGGGCCTCCGCGGCGAGCGCGCGGGCGATCTCGACGAGTTGCTGCTGCGCGAGTCCGAGCTCGCTGACTTCCGTCTCTGGATCGATGTGCGCGGCCACGCGCGCGAGGAGTTCTTCGGCACGCTGATGGCGGCCGCGCCAATCGACGCGCCGCCACCAACCCGCGCGTTCGGTGCCGAGGGCGATGTTCTCCGCCACCGTCAGCGCTCCGAACAGCGCCGGCTGCTGATAGATCGCGGCGATACCGAGCGTCTTCGCCATCCGCGGAGTGAGGCGGAGCAGCGGCTCGCCATTCAGCAAGATCTCCCCACGGTCCGGCTGCACGGCGCCCGTGAGGATTTTTATCAGCGTGCTCTTGCCAGCTCCGTTTTCGCCGACCAGCGCGTGCACCTCACCCGCACGCAGATCGAGCGAGGCGTGGGCGAGCGCCTGAACCCCGGCGTACGCCTTGGCCACGTCCGTCGCGCGGAGCACGACGCCGCGATCAGCGAAGGAATGCGGCAGCCTGTCCTCCATCGACATTCACGATCTGCCCCGTGGTCTTGCCGAAGTCGCCGTTGAGGAACGCAGTGATGGCGCGCACCTGACTGTCGAGCGTCACCGTATGGCCGGTCAACGTCCGTTTTGCGTAGAAGTCCGCCAGTGTATCGCGCAGCGAGTCGGTGCTCTCGGCAGGGTCGTGCTCGATCTTGTACTTCGCGAGCGAAGAGAGCACACGATCGCGCGGAAACATGGATGATCCCTCGATGACGGTCGCCGGTGCGACGCCGTTGACGCGCACCAACGGTCCATAGGCCACCGCCAACTCTCGCACGAGATGATTCGCCGCGGCCTTGCTGGTGTCGTACGCGAAGGACCCGGCCTTCGGCACCACCGCATTGACGCTCGTCGTGATCACCAGCCCGGCCTCGAGTCCTTGTTGTTTCCAGATCTTATATGACTCGTCGGCAACGAGGTACGGGCCGGTGACGTTGACAGCGAAGGCCTTTGGCCATTCGTGATCCTCGATCTCGCCCTCGTCGTTCGGATTCGGATAATAGCCAGCTGTCACGACCACATCATCGACGCCTCCGTAGGCGAGAATCGCCTCGCCGAGCGCGCGACGAACGCTGGCGCGATCGGTCATGTCAGCGCCGAGACCGATGACCTGACCCGAGCCGGAGATGCCGCTACCCGCGACGCCGATCCCCATTCCGACTTTCTTCTGAAGATCGGCGGCGGCGGAGACGGCGCTGTCCGCGTCGCGATCGACGGCAATGACGCTGGCACCGTCCCCAACGAGACGCGCGAGCAATCCGCGGCCGATGCCACTTCCGGCGCCGACGACGAGGACTACGTGTCGGTCCAGTGGCTTCTCGGGCGGCATGCGTTGGAGCTTTGCCTCCTCCAGCAGCCAGTACTCGATGTCGAATGCCTCCTGTCGGTCGAGCGCCGTGTAGCGGCTCACCCGTTCGGCGCCACGCATTACGCCGATGGCCGCCGTATAGAACTCGGCGGTGACGCGGCTTTCGGACTTCGATTTCCCCCAGGCGATGAGTCCAACGCCCGGCACCAGAATCACGCTCGGCGATGACACGCGAATCGCCGGGGAGTCGGGATGCTTGCACTGCTCATAATACGCGGCGTAATCGGCGCGATACTGCGCGAGGCCCGTTTCGAGTACTTGCTTGAGCGTGTCGACGTCGCCACTGGCCGGATCCCACGACGCGTACAGCGGTTTGATCTTCGTTCGCAGAAAATGGTCGGGGCAACTCGTTCCCAACTCGGCCAGGCGCGGAGCGTCGTTCGAGTTTACGAAATCCAGGACGTCGTCGCGCATCTCGACGGTGCCGATCTGGCGTCGCTCGCCGCTCACTTTCCCGCGCAGCCACGGCAGCAGATCGGTGAGCACACATTGGCGCTCCGCGTCCGACAGCGCTTGATATCGTTCGCCGCCGAAATCCGCGCGTGCAGCGCGCGCCTCGAGGAACTCCTCGGCGCGACGAGTGAGGTCGAGGGTCAGCTCGTAACACTCGCGGTCATCGCCCGCCCAGTTGATCAGGCCGTGCTGACCCAGGATGGCACCCTTGGCGTTTGGGTGCTCGCGACACACACGCTCCAGCGCGAGGCCGAGGTCAAACCCCGGACGCTGCCAGTCGGTCCAGATCACGTCGTCGCCATATACCTCGCGCGTCAACGCCGGGCCGTCGCGCGCCGTGGCCAGCGCGATCACCGCCACCGGATGCATGTGGTCGACGTGCGCATAGGGGATGAACGCGTGCAGCGGCGTGTCGATGCTCGACGGGGTCGGGTTGCGCCCGAACGTCGCGTAGGGATACATCGCTACCATCGCATCTTCGGCCGGCGTCTTCGGTCCGCGCTCTCGCGAGTTCTCATACACGTGCCGCAGCGCCAACACCTGGTCGAAGTAGAGCGATGCAAAGTTCGCCCTGGTCGCCGTGCGGAGATCGCCGCCCGACCCCTTCACCCACAGGACGCGGGTCGTTGCCCCCGTGAGTGGATCGATCGCGTCGATCTTGGACGAGGTGTTTCCACCGCCCGAGTTGGTGATGCGCGCGTCGGCGCCGAGGAGATTCGAACGGTAGACCAGTCGGTCGACGGGATGCATCGTCGACGCAACCTCGTTGTCCCACCGACTGCGCAGGTAGTCGGTGGCGGGATCGAGTCTAGTCGTCTTTGAATCGGCGAGCGGAACCGTCATGTGGTATTGATCGAGATGTCAGAGCTGAAGCGAGACAATGGGACGAGAACGCAGCGGCGACGATGTGAATTCCCTGATCGTTGTCGACTCGCGCGCCGCGGCGCGGACCGATACGCCCGGCGGCAGATCGCCGAGGGCGCGTGCCTGAACCAGCAAATTGCCGAGCACCGTGGCCTCGACCGGACCGGCGAGCACGCGGCGTCCGCAACGATCAGCGAGCAGCTGATTCAGAAAGTCGTTCAACGCGCCGCCGCCTACCACGTGGACAACTGCCGAGTGAACACCAGTGAGGGACTCGAGCTGCTCGATCGCCGCGGCGTGACTTTCCGCGAGGCTCTCGAGAATCAGTCGCGTCACGCCACCGGGAGTCGTCGGGGCGGCAACACCTTGCTCGCGGCACGCTGCCTCGAGCGCGCGGAGCATTCCGCCGCGACCCGCGAACTCGGGCGCGTTGAGATCAACGGTGATGTGAGTCGAAGGCGCTGCGACGGCGGCCTGCAAGATGTCGTCGTAGGTTGCGCCCACGCCCTGTGATTGCCACTCGCGACGACATTCCTCCAACACCCACATGCCCGCGCGATTCTTGAGGAAGCGCACGGTTCCATCGATCCCGGTCTCGTTCGTGAATCCTGCGTCGCGAGCCTCCGGTGTGAGAACGGACGACGCCAACTCCGCGCCGACGAGCGACCACGTCCCCGAACTGATGAATGCCCACGGAGCATCCGACGCGGCCGGAACAGCGGCAACCGCGGCTGCCGTGTCGTGCGCGCAACTCGCAAGCACAACCGGCGCGTCGCTGATGCCCGGCGGAATCAACTCGGGAAGAAGTGGTCCAAGTGCGGTGCCCGGCGGAACAATCTCCGGCCAGCGCTGTGCGTCGTCGCCGATTGCCACGAGCAGGTCGCTCGCCCACTCGCCAGTGCGCGCGTCGACGAGTTGCGTCGTGCTCGCATTCGTCGCCTCGGCGACTCGTCGTCCGGACAGCCGATAGAGGAAATACTCCGCAATGAGGAGTCGCGTGGCGGTCTGGCTCACAACCTCTGGCTCGTCGGCAATGTCGGCGACGACCTGCCAGATCGTGTTGAACGGGAGAAATTGAATTCCCGTGCGGTCGTAAAGCGCCTCGGATCCGCCGGCGAGACTCGCGGCAACCTCGAGCCGCCCCGCAGTGCGCGGGTCGCGATACGAGTACGGATTCCGCAGGGCCACGCCCTTCGCGTCGAGCGGAACGTAGTCGACCGCCCACGAGTCGACGGAAATGGAGCGCAACGGGCGACCAAATTCGAACGCCTTCGCGACCGCGGACTGGATCTCGCGCCACATCGCCTCGACATCCCAATAGAGATGCCCGTCGCGCTCGAGCATCGGTGTCGCGAACCGATGGACCTCGTGCATTCGCATCACCGACCCATCGAGCATGCCGATCACTGCGCGGCCGCTCGACGCACCCAAGTCGATCGCGAGATAACTCGCGGCGATCGCGTGACTCATCCGCGGCTCAGCGGCAACTGTCTCACAAGTGCGTCGGAGCCGCAGAGGTCGGCGCCGGCGGACGCTCGACTGCTTTCTGCGCGCGATATCCGGACGCACGAAACACGGCAATCGGATCGAGCGCCCCACCCCGGCGGCGGCGCGCCTCGGCGACGAGTGGCCGAACGTCGGTCTCATACGCGCGCTTGAGCGTGCGTTCCGCCATGATAACGTCTCCCGAATCCTGAAAGCCGGCCAATGTCTCGTGCGACACGAGCCACGCTTTCGCGTACGCTTGCTGGAGCTGATCGACCGTTTGGAGCAACGCCTCGATCGGATCCTTGAGGTTGTGGCTTTGATCGATCATGTACGCCGGGTTGAACCACGGGAGCCGCTCGCGCTCGGCGAGCACGAGCTCGTGAAAGATCAAGAACAGCACATACGGCTTGATCGACCCGGCCGTGAGATCGTCGTCGCCGTATTTAGAGTCGTTGAAATGAAAGCCGCCGAGCTTACCGATCCCGAGCAGCCGCGCGACGACCAATTCGATGTTGGTATTCGGCAGATGGTGACCGAGATCGACGAGACACTGCGCGCGCTCGCCAAGCGACTGCGCCAGGACGAGCGACGAGCCCCAATCCTGGACGACCGTCGCGTAGAACGCCGGCTCGTACGGCTTGTGTTCGATGAACACGCGCCACTCGTTTGGCGTCGCCGCGTAGACTTCCTGAAGACAGTCCCGAACCCGCTCGAAGCTCCCACGCAGTGACATCTGCCCGGGGTAGTTCGACCCGTCGGCGAGCCACACCGTGATGGCCTCGGCGCCAAGCTCCTTGCCGATCTCGATCACGTGCAGATGGTGCTCGATCGCCTGGCGGCGGATTGCCGCGCTGGGATTGCTGAACGAGCCAAGCTTGTAGCTGAGCGACTGGCCCGGTTGATCTTGAAACGTGTTGGAGTTGACGGCGTCGAAGCCCAGTCCGAGCCGCTCGGCGTCGGCGCGAACGGCGTCGAAGTCCTTGGGCTCATCCCAGGGAATGTGAAGCGAGATCCGCGGCGCCGCGCCGGTGAGCTGGTGGACGAGCGCAGCGTCTTCCATCTTTTCGCGCAAGGTGCGAGGCTCCCCCGGCCCAGGGAAACGGCCGAAACGAGTGCCGCCCGTCGCAAGCGCCCAGGACGGAAGCGCAACCTCGAATCGCTGCACGGCCGCGACGACCGCGTCTGCGACCACCCCCTCGCGCTGCAGGCGCTCGGCCAGGTCCGAGAAGTCCCGATCGTGCGCAGCTTCGACTTCCGGGTATCGCTGGAGCTCGGAGGACGCGATGTTGGTGAGGGCCATGGGCGGCGGCGGCGATCAGCTGTGAGCTTCTTGCACCATTGTTCACTTTCCGCGAATCTGTTCACAATCGCATGGCAAGAGTACGGGCTCTCGCCCTGAGTCACAAGTCTAGCGACAGCCTCGCCTCGCCCTTCACTCATCGCCTGGAGGGTTTTACGCAGAGACTCGCCCTCGGTTTCGTCGCTCTCCTGCTCGCGGCACTACCTGTTGCCGCGCAACGACAACGGCTCTCATTGGATCCCGGATGGCGCTTCTCGCGCGGCGACACGCCTGGCGCGCAGGTCCCGTCGTTCGACGATCGCCGATGGCGCTCCGTCGACGTTCCGCACGACTGGAGCATCGAAGGGCCGTACACTCAAGACAGTCCAGGTGGTGGGCGCATCGGCTATCTGCCGACGGGCATCGGCTGGTATCGCAAAACATTCACACTGCCGCGCGCAACTGCCGGCCGTCGCACCTGGCTCGAGCTCGACGGCGTCTACATGAACAGCGACGTCTGGATCAACGGCACGCTCCTCGGGCATCGACCGTACGGCTACGCGTCGCAGTGGTTCGATCTCACGTCGCATTTGGCGAGCGGACGTAACGTCATCGCGGTGCGCGTCGACAACTCCGAGCAACCCAACTCGCGCTACTACACGGGCAGCGGCATCACGCGTCACACATGGCTCACGACCGCGGATGCGTTGCATATCGGCCACTGGGGGACGTTCGTGTCGACGCCGATGGCTGACACGTCTGCCGCCACTGTCGATGTGAAGACTCGATTGGAGAACGACGGCACCGCGCCGCGAACCGCCACGTTGCGCTCCATCGTCGTCGATTCGGCGGGACGTGAGGTCGGCCGCTCGGAGACAGGGTTCTCGCTCGCCGCGGGCGAGACGCATGAGGTCGAGCAGCGTGTCTCCGTGACTCGGCCGCATCTCTGGTCGCCGACGTCGGCCACGTTGTATTCCGTTCGCCAGTCCGTGATCGTGGACCGCCGAGCGGTGGACGATCTCACGACGTCGTTCGGGATACGGACGATCGCGTTCGACAAAGATCGCGGCTTCCTACTCAACGGCCAACGCGTCAAGCTCAATGGCGTGAATGTTCATCACGACGGCGGCGCGATGGGCGCGGCAGTACCCGAGCGTGTCTGGGAGCGGCGCTTTGCCACGCTGAAGGAGATGGGAACGAACGCCATTCGCACGGCGCACAATCCCTTCGCGCCGGAGTTCCTCGACCTCGCCGACCGCATAGGCTTTCTCGTCATGAACGAGGCGTTCGACGAATGGACAGCCGGGAAAGTTTCTGAGGGCTACCACACGCACTTCGCCGACTGGTCGGAGCGTGATCTGCAGGAGTTCGTCCGACGCGACCGCAATCATCCATCGGTCGTGCTGTGGAGCGCGGGCAACGAGATCGGCGAACAGACGCAGCCGACGGGACACGACGTCTTGAAACGCCTGCAGGACATCATTCACCGCGAAGATCCAACGCGGCCCGTCACGACGGGCAACGACCAGATCTACGCCGATGGACATCCGGCACGTCTTCCCTTTCTGAACACGCTCGACGTCGTCGGCTACAACTACGTCGACCGGTGGCACGAGCGGCGCGAGCTCTATGCGTCCCCCGACCGGCACGATCATCCCGACTGGAAGATGATCGGAACTGAAAGCGCTTCGATCGGCGGCGTGCGCGGAGCGTACTCGCTCGGGCCGGATTCCGCCGTCGCTCGGGCGAATTACACGTCGCGCATGGTGCGGCCCGAGCAACTCTGGAAGTTCGTGGCGCTGAACGACTACTACGCCGGCGACTTCATGTGGACGGGCATCGACTACCTCGGCGAGACGCAGTGGCCGAGCAAGGGCGCGACCGCCGGCCAGATCGACATGGCCGGGTTCAAGAAAGACGCATTCTACTTCTATCAAAGCCAGTGGACCACACGCCCAGTACTGCATCTCTTTCCACACTGGAACTGGGCGGGTCGAGAGGGGCAGCTCATCCCGGTCGTTGCATTCACGAACTGTGAGGTCGTCGAACTGTTCCTCAATGGCCGCTCGATGGGCGAGAAACGTCTCGAGTTTCCGCGTCAGGGCACGTCCGGCGGCTGGAACACTTACGCTCGGCCACAGGTGAACCCGACGACAACCGATCTGCATCTCACCTGGGATGTCCCCTACGCGCCCGGCGTGCTGCGGGCCGTGGGTAAGCGCGACGGAAAAGATTGCGCGACGACGGAAGTGCGGACCGCTGGCCCGGCAGCGTCGATCCGGCTGACCGTCGATCGGGACACGATCGCGGCGCAACCGAGCGACGTCGCGCATTTCACCGTGGA
>Ga0126377_10001616_pt1 | contig 14885 bp, 12 predicted proteins | sample PanSoiMetPlot_22_FD_92647 | JGI IMG/M metagenome (GOLD analysis project Ga0126377, IMG submission 92647) | Tropical forest soil microbial communities from Panama - MetaG Plot_22 | ecosystem: Environmental > Terrestrial > Soil > Tropical forest > Bulk soil | place: Panama | collected 2016-02-17
CGCCGCCGACAGGCAGAACTCGACGCCCGGTTGCTCCTTGTCCTTCCGCCGCGGGGGCACGCCGTTCAGGAACGCGCACGGCGCGCAGGCCAACTCCCCGGCGACCGCCCAGATCAGCCCCGCGGACCCGGCGGGCTCCCCGCAGCACGACAGGTGCCAGTCCGACAACGCGCGCCGAGGCAAGACCCTGATGGGGTGGCCGGACTTGGGGTCGAGCACCATGATGACGCTGCACACCCCCCGGAGGATCAGCCCGACGACGGCGCGCTTCTCCCGCCGCCGCTCGAAATCATCCTGGCAGTACGGCCGGGGCTTGGTCGCCAGCAAGTAGTAGTCGGCGGCCTCCCGCCGGGCCGCCTTCAGGGCATTCAGGGCGGCGGCCTCGGACCCGTCGGCGTCGGCGTCGCGGCGTGGGGTAGAGTTGCGTTGCATAGCAAGCTCCCTCGGGCTTGGTGCGCTCCGGTGCCCCCGCCAGCGGGCTGGTCAGACGACCGCTGGCGGGGGCGCTGCTGGTTTTCTGCGGGTTCGGTGGGTTCGGTGTCGTCCGTCCAGCGGGCTGGACGCCGCCTCGGTGCCTCCTACCGAAGGTTCGGTAGCTGTGCCGGCTGGTGAACGTTCCCCAGGGGTGCCAGCGGGAGCCGCTCGGCCTCGTACGCCATCATCCGGTCGCGGTCGGGCGTGCCCTCCTCCTCGGCGTAGGCGTCCTTGAAACTTGGCGCCTGCGCCAAGTTGGCCCCGTGTCGCTGCCAGATGCGGGCGTAGGCGAACGTTCCACCTCCGGCTCCGCCTCAGCCGCGGCGGTCCCCGACCGCTCTGACGACGCGGAGGTCGGGCGCGGCCGCCGTCGGCTCGGCCGGCTGGGGCTCGGGCTCGTCGGCCAGGAAGCGGCGGAGCTTCTCCCGGCGGACGTACCAGCGGCGCCCCAAGCGGACCGCCCCGGGGAAGTCGCCCGCGCTGGCGACGCGGTAGCCCTTGGCCGAACTCCACCCCAGGACGGCGCTGCCCTGGTCGAGGCTCATCAAGATGGGCATCCCGGCGAGGGGGTCGGGCTCAGGACGCCGCCGGGGCATCGCCCGCCTCCTTCGCCTCCTTGCCCGCTGCCAAGATGATCGCGGCGGCGACGCGCTCGGCGGTGAGCACCCCCAACGCGGCGAACAGCTTGACCGAGGACTTGGGCGTCAGCCCGAGGACGCCCCGCTCCAGTTGGCTCAAGTACGAGCGCGAGAACCCCGCCTGCCGGGACAGGGCGGCGATGGAGACGCCCAGCCCCTTCCTGGCGTTGCCGATGACCAGCGCGGCCCTGACGGCCTCGGGCGTCGCGGGCGCCGAGAGCGTCCACTTGACGCCCGGCCGTTTCGGCGGTCGGGGCGGCGACGGGGGCGGGGACGGGGAGGGAGGGGGGAGCGGGGGAGACGGTGCGGTGACCACCGAGGTGTTCCCTTTCCCGGACCGCGCGGTCCGGATTGGGGGCACGTCGGCGGGTGGTCAGGCCGTCCGGCGCACCCGTGAAGATGTCATCACGGGTGTACTCCTGGCCCCCAGCCTACCACGGGGTCTGCTCAGAGGGCCAGACGCCGGAATCCGTCGTGGTGGCGGGGCGCAGGAACGTGCAGGAACGGGCGCAGGAACGCCGCTGCGGGCGGCCGAGGGCGGGCGAGGAAACGACGGCCCGGCGTGGGGGCCACCAGGAGTGGGCGAGGGCGGTCGGGGGAGGATGAGGGGGATGAACAGTAATTCGTAAACAGCAGGCCGCCGGTTCGAATCCGGCCATCGGCTCCCTCCCCTACCAGATAGAGAGAGCCCCCCTCCGGGGTGTCCGGAGGGGGGCTCTTTTGTGGTTATGCAGGAACGGGTGCAGGAACCAGCCTCTGGAGGGGCTCCTAGACCGCCTCTCTGGGCTTCCCGGACCCCCCGGCTCTCCGGCGCCCGCCGATGACGGCCTGGAGCTTGGCGGCCGCGTCGGCGTCGATCTCCTGGAGGACGTGGGCGTAGGTGTCGTTGAACAGGACGACGCTGCTGTGCCCCAACCGCTCGGCCGCCGCCTTGGACGCCACGCCGGCCAAGAGCATGGCGGTGGCGTTGCCGTGGCGGAGGTCGTAGAAGCGGATCGCGGCGGGGAGCTTGGCCCTGACCAGGGCCTGCTTGAACAACCTGACCGCGTGACGGGGCAAGAGGGGCGCCCCGGTGGGCAGGCAGAAGACCAGCCCGTGGTCGAGGTAGTCCGGCCCTAAGCGGAGCCGTTCCTCGGCCTGGTGGCGCTTGTGGGCGACCAGGGCGGCCACGGCGTCGGGGGCCACCCGCATCGTCCGGCGCCCGCTGTCGCTCTTGGGGACGCCGAACCCGAGGGGCTGGCCGGGCAGCTTGGTGAGGGTACGCCGGACGGTGACCGTCCCCGCGTCGAGGTCGAGGTCCTCCCAGCGCAAGGCCAGGAGTTCGCCGGGGCGCAGCCCGGCGTAGGCCGCCAGCGTCCACAGGGCCGCCAGCCGGTCGCCGGATAGCTCCGCCGCCTCGATCAGGGCGTCCATCTCCTCCGGCGTCGGGGGGCGCAGGGCGGGTCGGCGCCGCTTGGGCGGGCGCACGAACTCGGCCGGGTTGCGGGCGATCCAGTCCAGGCGCAGGGCGTAGCGCAGGGCGGCGTTCAGCACCGCCCGGGTGTTCCTGATCGTGGTGGGCGACAGCGTGCGCCGGGCCAGGTGCGCCAGCGCCGCCTGGCAGTGCTCGGGCTTGAGGTCGACCAGCCTGACGGCCTGCAACGTCGCCGGCAGGTAGCGGGCCTTGGCCTGCCGGTAGTAGGCCAAGGTCTGCGGCTTCAGCCCGCGCGCCTCGGCGTCGGCCAGGTAGGCGTCCAGGAGGTCGCCCACGGTGCGCTGGTGGTGCTTCTGGGCCAGCGTGGGCAGGAGGCCCCGGGCGGCCTGCCGCTTGACCTCGTCCAGCTTCTTCCGGCACTCGCCCTGGGTGGTGGCGCTCACCCGGCGCACGTCGCGCTTGCGCCTGGTCGGGTCCCCCGGCGAGGCCGGGTCCGGGACGTAGCCCAGCATCACCTCCCCGATCCAGCGGCCGTCCTTGCGCTGGAAGATGCTGCCCTCGCCATCAGCACGCTTCCCGGCCATCAACGCGCTCCCCCTCCCGCCGAGTCGATGACCGCGGCGAGGACGTCCATCGCGCGCCGCTTGCTCTCCCAGGTGGCCGCCTCGGCCGCCGCGCGCGCCTCGTCCGCCCATGCCTGGGAGTTGTAGCGGTGGTTGGTCAGGTGCTCCAGCCCGATGGCGCGGATCAGGCGATCCTCCACGTCCCGCGCCGTGGCGAGGTCGGCGGTCTTCAGGACCACCACCGCCTCCAGCCGCTTCCCCGCGAGCAACGCCGCGCGGATGTACTCGTTGGTCGCCCCCGGGTAGTTCCGGAGGGCGGACGCGAGGTGTTCCTGTGGGCGGGTGATCCGTCCTGAGCCGACGTAGAACGGCGGGCCACCGACCACCTTGAGGACGTAGACCCAATACCCGTAGCTGGGGGTGTAGTGCGACCCCGCCCGCGCTTCCTCGTAGTGGGCGTGGATGTCGGCCAGCAGCGCGTACGCCTCCTCGGGGCTGCCCGCCGAGACGTGCCGGATATCCGGCTTGCCGTCCGGCTTGGTGCCGACCATGATCTGGCCCCGCCACCTTCGCCGGGCGGCGTCCCAGTACGCGGTGCCGGTGTGGTCGGCGCGCTTACGCCCGGGCATCGCCACCCTCCCCCGGCTCCTGCTCCTGGCCCGCTCGCGCCGGGAGCAGACTCGGTGGCGCCTCGCGCCCCCCGTGCTGCTGCTGGCGCCGGTACTCCTCGGTGACGCGGCGCAGCAGGTAGACCACCTGGCCGTGGAGGCTGCGCTCCTCCTCCTCGGCCCACTCCCGGAGGGCCTCGTGGACCTCCTCCGGCACCTTCACGGTGATCGACACGGTCGCTCTCGCTTTCCTCACGGCGCCATCGTAGCGCCGTGACATCGGGTGTGATGCGCTGGGCCTCCGCTGGCCCTGCTGGCATGAGTGTACGTGAAACACATGCATAACGCAAGCGTTTCTGGTACAATGGGGGGGCAGAAGGAGCCCCGAGGATGACCGCCTTGTCCGCCCCGTCGTTCGCCCCGACGCCGACCCGGAAGCGCGAGCACGTCGCCGTCAAGAAGGCCCGCGCCCTGGGTGGCCCGGCCCTCGTCCGGCGCCTGGGCTACGGGCGCTACGTCGTCCCCAGCGCGTCCGATCCCGCGCTCGCCTACGTCGTGAGCGGGACGGGGCCGCTGCTCTCCGGCTACCGCTGCTCCTGCCCGGCGGGCGGGTTCGGCAACGTCTGCCACCACGTCGCCAGCGTCCACCTCCGCCGGCTGGCCGAGAACGCCCGGCGCGACTGGCGCAAGCTCCGGGGCGCCGCCCGACAGGAGGTGGCCTGATGCCCCCTTCCTCTCCCAGGAGGCCCCCACCCCGTCGGCCGGCGCCCCTGGAGGCCCCCCCGGACGTGCTGGAGGGGCTGCGGGCCTTCCTGGACGCCCTCCTGCGAGACGACGTCAGCCGCCGCGTCCTGGCCCGGCTACCCAAGGACTTCTTCTCGCTCCAGACCGCCATCGGGGCGCTCCGGCTGGCCCTCATGCGGCGCTACGTCGCCCACTTCCGCCGGCAGGAACTGCCCACCAACGGGCGCTTCTTGTGGTACGAGCTAGAGGACGAGCGGGTGGTGGACAAGACCAAGGCCCGCGGCCACCCCGGCGTCAAGGGCCGGGGGATCGACCAGACCCTCAACGGGGCCCTGACCGACCTCCGCGAACGGGGGCTCGTCCCCTGGAGCGCCATCGCGGACGAGACGCGCTCGCTCACCAACTACCGGGGCTACCGGTCGACCCTGGAGGGCGCCCTCGACCGCCTCGACGGGGTCGGCCTCGACCCCTGGCTCCTCGGCGGGGCGTTGGCCCCCCTCATCCTGTGCGAGAGCCGCAGCCTGGCCGGGGTGCTCCAGGGGCTGGCCGGCGAGTACCGCTGCCTCATCACCTCGACCAACGGGCAGACGGCCGGGCACCTCCACACCGAGGTCGCCCCGGTGCTGTCGCCGCTCTCGGACGAGCGGGCGGCCGGGATCGCCGGCCCGAGGCCGGTGCTCTACCTGGGGGACTGGGACCACCAGGGGGGGCAGATCGAGGCCAACGACCGCAAGGTGCTCGCGGCCTACCCGGGCTACGACGAGGACGCCTGGGAGCGGGTGGCCCTGACCGACGTACAGGTACGCTCCCGCGGCCTGACCCCGATCCTGAAGTACGACGAGCGGTACGTGCCGAGGCGGGCGCACCCCGCGGTGGAGACGGAGGCCCTGGGCCAGGGGCTGATCGTCGCCCTCCTCCGCGAGCGCCTGGAGTTCCTGCTCCCCGTGCCCCTGGCGGACGTACAGGTACGGGAGCGGGAGGAGCGCGCCGAACTGCGGCGGCGCCTGTCGGGAGAGGGGGCGGACTGACCCCCGGCGCGTTGCGTCGCCTGCGACGCAATCCGAGGGGGGAGCCGTCCAGCGGGCTGGACGACCGGCTACGCCGCCCGCGTCGTCCGCTTCCGCCCCGGCACCCGGAAGCGAGGGCGCCCGCCCCCGGTGTAGCCCCCGCCGCCCGCCTCGGGCTGGTTGATGTCGTACTCCTCCCCCCACGGGGTGCGCTCCCCGGTGGGGCTCACCTGGAACTGCTGGGCCCGGCCGGGCTTGCCCTCCGACTCCAGGTCGACGGCGATGATGTTCGGCTGCGCCCCGGCGGCGACCGCTTGCGTGGCCGCCCCCGCGGCCGACCCGATCCCCTGCCCGGCCTGTCCCGCGGCCCCCGCGGTGCCGCCCGTCCCGGACGCCCCGATCCCCTTCCCGACGCTGCCCAGGAGTTGGTTGGCCTTGTCGATCAGGTTCTTGGTCGTGTCGCTCTGGACGACCGGCGGGATGTTCACCCCGGCGGGCGTACCCCGGGGGATCGCGAAGCTGGGGGTCGGGACGTTCGGGTTCGCCATCCGAACCGCCGGCATCTGGTCGCGCAGCCGCTGGAGTTCCGCCTGGTGCTCCTCCCAGGACTTCACCACCGGGCCGATGGCCTCCTCGCCCACCCCGAGGCCGAGGGTGCCGATACCCTTGATGCCCTCCGTCCCGACCAGCGGGGCCATCGCGGAGAGCACGTTGGCCGAGTTCGCCAGCCCGATGATGCCCCGGCTCTGGGCCTGGTTCGACGCTTGCTGGGCCAGCGTGCGCTGGTTGCGGGTTTCGTTGATGTCCTTGTACAGCCCCTCCCGCAGTTGCCGGTCGGCCTCTTGGACGCTGACGCTCTCGGCCACCCGGTTATGCCGCGCGACCTCCTCCTGCGTCTTCTGGTTGAGGTGCTCCCGGAACAGGTCGGTCCACTGCTTCGCGTCGCTGGCCCCGGCCTGGATCACGCCCCAAATCTGGTCGGCGGTGGCGTTCGGGTCGGCCAGGACCTTCTGGACCTCGCCCCAAATCTTGGCCTCCCGGTCCTTCATCTCGGCGTCGTGGAGCTTGGTCGCCGCGTCGATGATCCCCGTCGCCGCCGTCGCCTCGGCCCCGGTCGCCTTGGCGATGTCGGTCCGGTTCGCAATCGCCCGCTCTTCGGGGGTGAGGGTGTCGGTCAGTTGGGCCGTACCGTCCGGCCGGACCCGGTACACCCGGCCGGCGTTGATCCCGGTGAGGTCGCGGGAGGTGGCGTCGAAGTTGGGGTTCTTGTCGACCGTCAGCTTGCCGTCCGACCCCTGGCGGACGATGTACTCCGCGTCCCTGGGGGCGCTGACGGTGGTGGGCTCTTTGCCCTGCCTGGGGTAGCGGGCGATGATCTTGCCGCCCTGGTCGTCGTCCACCAGCGCGGTGATCGGATTCCCTTGCTCGTCGAACGTCTCGACGGTGCGGGTGCGGTTGCGCTCGTTCGCGGGCGCCTGCCGGCGGAACCGCTGGATGATCCGCCCCTCGGCGTCGATCAGCAGGGTGACCGGGGTGCCGTCCGGGTCGTAGGTGTCGACGGTGCGCTGCCCCGCCCCCGGGGTGGGCGTCGCCGGGAGCGGCTCCGTGCCGGGGACGACCGAAACCGTCTTGCCGTCCGCGCTGACCCGGACGATGCCCCGGCTGGTGCTGTAGAAGGTGTCCTTCGTGGCGTCCGCGTCCGGCGGGAGCCCCTCCACCGGCACGTAGCCCGGCGCCGGGTTGCCTTGGGCGTCCTTCTTGTTCGGGTCCCAGCGGTACCACTTCCCGTCGCCGCCCTTCTGCAAAGCGGGCGACTTGTTGGCTTCGTCCCGCAGCCGGTTCTCCTCGGCGGCGATCTGGCTGTTGAGGGTGTTCAGGGTGGCCCGCAGGCCGGGGAGGGCTTGCTCGGCGTTGTACTTCGCCGTGGCGTCGCCCGTCTTCAGGTTCTGCTCGTGGCGGGCGATGTCCGCCTCGGTCGCCTTGCGCGCGTCCTGCATCCGGGTCAGGGTGTCGCGCTTGTCCTCCTTGTCGCCGTCCTTCGGGGGACCCCCAGGCCCGCCGGGGCCACCGGGCGCACCGGGGGACGGCCAGTCGGAGCCGCCGGGGACGAGGGTGTTGGGCGGCGCGTCGCCACCAGCCATCCGAGTGCCTCCCACCAAGGTGTCGTTCAGCAGCCTGACCGCGTCGTAGTCCTTGCCCAGCCCGCCCAACGGCCCGGAGCCGGTCTGGATGCCCTTGCCGATGCCGATGTGGAGGTGGCTCGGCCCGTTGCCGGCGTTGCCCGTCTTCCCGACCGCCCCCAGCGGGGTGCCGGCGGCCACCCGTTGCCCCGCCCTGAGCGCCGAGGGGTCGCGGAGGTGGGCGTAGTAGTAGGTGTTGCCGTCGTCGCCCAGGACGCCGACGGTGTTGCCCCCGGTCTGGTCGTAGTTCGCCCACTGGACGGTACCCGGGGCCATCGCCACCACCGGGGTGCCCTCCGGGGCCATCAGGTCGGCCCCGCCCCTGGCCCCGGGATCGTTCGATCCCCAGTGGACCGGCACCGACTTCCCGGCGTACCCGACCACGGGGAAGGCGTACGGGACCCGGCCGGCGGCGGCGGGCGGGGACGGGGCTTGGCCCCGCGGGCCGGTGACCGCGGAAACCGCCGACCCGACCGTGCTGGCGACGCCGCCGACGAACTGGCGCACCTTCTGGTCGACGGCCCGGGCGTACCCCAGCGGGTCCGCCGGCCGCTGAGAACGGGCGGCCAGGGTGCCCGGGGAGAGGGTGGGGTTGGCGCGGATCGTCGCCGCCAGGGCGCCCAGCGCCGTCCGCGCGTTGACTTCGGGGTCGTAGCGGGTGTTCCCCATCCCGCTGCCCATCCCCGCCTCGTGCAGTTGGAACAGCCCGACGCTCTTGCCGTTGTCCCCGACCGCGTTCGGGTCGAGGTCGCTCTCCTGCGCCGCGACGGCCAACGCAAGCTCGGCGGGGACGCCGACCTCCCGGGCGACGCGGGCGATCAAGGCTCGGACGGATTCGCCTGGTCGGAGTGGCACGGTCGCTCCCTCCTCACCCCAACGTCACGCCGAACCGCCGCTCGATCTTCTCGCGGGCGTCCCGGACGATGGGCGCGGGGACCTCCGGGGTCAGCGAGAGGCGGTACGCCTCGGGCTCCTCCTGGTCGATCCGCGTCCGCCAGGTGGCCGCCCCGTACTTGTCGCGGTACTCCTGGGCGGTGCGCTTCGCCCAGGCGATCTCCAAGTTCCGCCGCCTGATCGTCTCGGGGGTGCCCTCGACCCCGACGAACTTGGGGACGGCGGCGTACTCGTGCCGGGCGGCGCGCTCGGGGTCGCGCCGCACGTCGGCGTCCGAGAGGCGGGCGTCGGCCAGGTCGTAGGCGTCCTGCAACCCCCGCCGGAGGAGGCGGGCCTTCTCCTCGTCGGTCGCGCCCCGGTACCGCTGGGACGACAGGAGCTTGCGGCCCACCACCTCGTCCACCGACGTCCCCAAGACGGTCCGCAGCTTGGCCCGGGCCTCCGGGGTCTGGGCCAACCCGGCGTACTCGGACTCGACGTTGTAGTCCCGGACGTTGACGCCGAGGTCGCCCTCCGTCTGGAGCCGGGCGAGTTCCTTGGCGAGGGCCGACGCCCGCCGCCCGCCCTGGGCGCCGCCGCTGCCGGCCGACCCGAGGTACTCCTCCAGGATGCCGGCCGGCTCCTCGACCGGGAGCCCGGTGGTGGGGTCGATCCGCGCCGGGAGGAGTTGGCGCAGCCCCGGGAGGCGCTCCTGGGCGCGCTCCCACGGCGCGTCCCCGACCTGGCGGGCGTAGGGGTCGAGCCCCCGGGCGAGCGGGGCGACGAAGGCCAGGGGCCGGGCCAGGAACCCGGCGGCGGTGCTCCCCAGGCGCTCCGCCCCCCGGCGCTGCTGCACCGCGGTGACGAACCGGCCCAGGTCGCGCGCCCACGAGTCGTCCAGGACGGACGCCATCACCTCGTTCGCCACCGTCTTGCCGACGTCGGCCAGCAACTCGGGGGTCGGCCGGGGGTCGCCCGACGCCTTCGCCTGCTTCTGGTACGCCTCCATGACGTTGCCGATGAGCGCGGCCTGCTCCCCGAAGGCCCCGAAGTACCGCTGGGGAATCCAGTGCCCGCGCACCACCCCGTCCGCGCCGGGCAGGGGCACCCAGAAGCTCCGGGGGCGCCACAGCGGGTCGCCGTTGTCGTCCACGGCGTTCATCAGGCGCTCCCGCTCCCGGGGGTCGTCCGGCCCGTCGCCGGTCACCGTCCCGTTGGCGGCGGCGCCGATCAGCCCGGCGGTGGTGGTGACGGCGGCGAAGATGCGCCCGCCCGCCTGCCGGCGCAGCACGTCGGCCTCGGTGGGGGAGAGGGACTTGTCCAGGTAGCTGCGGAACACCTCCGGGACGTGGACGGCCCCCCCGGTCGCCAGGTCGAGGCCCTGACGGAGGATGCGCTCGGGCACCCGGACGAAGGGGGCGAAGGCGGTGACGGCGGCGCCGAAGAGGCGGTCGCCCGCGGACGCCGCCGGGTTGCTCACCGCCCGCTGCGCCTCGATCACGAACTTGCCCAGCCGGGAGGGATCGCCCGAGAAGGTCGCCTCCTCCGCCGCCCGCTTGGCGAAGTCGTCCAGGGTCGTGCCGGTGTAGCCCAGGCTCTCGCCCACGGAGCGCGCCCCGGCCTCGTTGAGGGTGTAGAAGAGCTGGTCCGTCGCCGCGTTCGCCCGGGTCGCCCAACTCCCCAAGAGCGCCCCGATCCCCCCGGGGGTCGCCGTGACCGGCTGGGCGGCGAGGGACGACCGCCCGCCGGGGGCCAGCGCCCGGGTGCCCTGCGACAGGGGCGCCGAGGCCGCCTCCGTCCCCTGCCAGAAGGTGCGCCCGGCCGCCCGCAGCCCCTCGGGGACCGACCCGGCGGCCCCCCGCGCGAAGTCCAGCGCGCCCAGTCCCGGACGCCCGGGGCGCTGCGCCGTCGCCTCCAGCAGGTTCTGGAGGGTGCCCACCGCGCCCCCGCTCAGGTTCGCCCCCAGCGTCAGCGGCCCGCCCAGCGTCCAGTTGTTGAAGACCTCCAGCCCGCGGCCCAGCGCGGTCGGGCTGTTCGCCCGGGCGATCCGCGGCGGGTAGGCCCCCCGGCCCTGCTCCGCGAACTCCTCCTCGAAGCTCTTGACCCCCTCCCCCGTGCCGGCCGTGCCGGCCGTGCCGGCCGCCCCCGCTCGGGCGGCGGCCAGGGCCTCCTCCTGCGCGGCGGCCACCCGCGCCGCCGCCGCCTCGGCCTCCCGCCCGGCGGCCGTGCGCGCCAACGCCTCCTCCACCTCCGGGGGCGGGGGTGTCCCGGCGGCCCGGGCCCGGCGCAGGGCGTCCCGCAGGCTGGGGGAGAGTCCCTCCTCGCCCGGCACCGCCCGCGAGACGACCGGCCCGGCCAGATCGCCGGGGTCGTCCCCCGAGAGCCGTCCGAGTCGGCCTAGCTCGTCGCCCACCCCGGCGAGGGCCACTTCCGGCTCGGCGCTGGGGACGCGGGGCAGCAGCCCCCGCAGCGCCGCGCTCACCCGCTCCAGCGCGGTGCCCCCGCCCGGGGGACGGAAGCGCCCGGCCGCCCGCAGGAGGTCGTCCGTCCCCCTCCCGGCCACGCCGGCCACCCGCGCCCACTCTTCTGGGCTGCCGGCGGCCAGCCCCGCCGCCATCGGGAGGCCCACGTCGGGCGTGAGCGCCCCGCCCAGGACGGGGGTGTCGCGGGTGATCCCGCGGTCCTTGGCCCACTCGGGGACGTCCCCGCCGCCGGGGATGGCCTCCATGACCCCCCTCGCGGCCGTCTGGCTCACGTTCCAGGGGACCATGGCGAGTTGGCCCAGGCCGAGGGCCGCCTCCGGGAGGGGGGTGTCGGCGGTGATCGGGCCGATGGGCGCCGCCTCCCGGGCCATGGCCGTGATCACGCGCGCGCCGGGGGTGTACTCGGTGGCGATGTCGGCCAACCGTCCCAGTTCCCGCTCCCCCTCGGGGGTGCCGCTCTCGGGGGCCACCCAACCTCCGGTGCCCGGCAGTTCCTCCCCCGGCTGCTGGTAGGTCTGGCCCCGCTCCCGCTCGGTCGTCTCCCCGGCGGTCTGCTCCATCCCGGCCTGGGCCTGCTGGGCGGACTCGAACCCCCGGCCGAGTTGCTCCTGGAGGTCCCTGGCCCCCGTCCCCAGGTCGGAGAACCGCTCCCCGACTCCCTGGAACGCCTGCCCCACCGGCCCCTGTTGGAACGCCTCCTGGGCCTGCCGGCGCTGGCGCTCCTCCGTCTCCTGGCGCTGGCGCGCCTCTTCCTCCCGCTGCCGCTGAGTCGCCAGTTGCTCCTCGGTGGGCTGGCCGAGGTTCTGGAGTCCTTGGGCGGCCTGGGCGCCCGCCTCCCGGATGGGCGCCATCGCCCGCTCCAAGGCGTCCCGGGCGAACTGCTCCTTGGCCTGGGCGGCCGCGTTCGCCGCCTGGTCGATCTGTCCCTGCGCCCCGGTGATGGCCTCCTGCCCGGCCGACGAGAGGCCGCCCATGGTGTCTTGGAGGCGCCTGCGGGCCTGCTCCTCCAGGTCGGCCAGCCACTCCTTCTTGGGGACGAACACGGGCATCGCGGGGGTGGCCTCCTCGGTCCGCCGTGAGCGTAGGGCCAGGAGGCGGCCCCTGTCTAGCCGGCGTACCGCCGAAGGCTGGGCAGGGGCTAGACGTCCGCGTCCTCGTCCGGGGAGTCGGCGGGGAGGACGACGGCCGTGCCGTCCACGAGCCCCGGGAGCCGGCGGCCGTCTCCCCCCGCTTCTCGGGGGTCGTCCCACGCGCGGGAGCGCGTGAGGGCGGGGTCGGCGGCGGCCCACGGGACGATGCTCACGCTGTGCTGCTGGTCGACCGAGACGGACTGGGGCACCCGCCCGTCGCTGCGGTCGGCCAGCCACCTGGCGGCCTCCAGGGCGTGGGGGTCGCCGGAGACGGCGAGCTTGAGCATCGCCCGCACCACGGCCTGCCGGTAGGGGAGCCCGCTCCGGGGGTCGACCTCCTCCAACTCCCTGGCGATGATCTCCTTGAAGGAGAGGCCCCGCTTGGGGGCCCCCCGGGGGTTCCCGCTCTGGCCCTTCTTCCACGTCATCGTTCGTGCTCCGGCACAGACTCGTCTCGGGGCGCCGCCGCCGCCCCTATCTTCGCCCCCGGCTCGTTCGTTCGTCCGGGCTCCGGTATACAGGTCAATCCCCGCCCTGTATCTATCTTTCGGCGTGCTGAGACGTTCGTCCGTGCGACGGGCGCCCCCCTCAGACTCCCCCTGGCAGTGGGTGAGCCGCGGCTCACCGCTCTCCCCGGGGGCCGTGCGACGCCGGGGGGGCACCCCCGCCGCTGGTGGTCCACCCACCCCCCTCCTCGACGGCCGCGGTCCTCCCCCGCTCCCCCCGGACTAGTCGCTACCGTGTAGTCCACGAATCGCTGAGTCGTCTGCGCCTTGGAGCCTCATCCCTGGGCGACCCCGGGGTGTGTGTGGGGGGTATAGCACCCCCTTCGGGGCCGACCGGGGACCGACTACCGGGGGCAACCGGGTGGCTGGCGTGTCGTGAGGCTGACACTCTCCGCCCTGGCCCGTACAAGACGCCCCGGCCCGCCGCCACCATCCCCGCCGCCGCCGCCACGCCCACGCCCACGCCCACGCCCACGCCCACGCCCACGCCCACCACGGTCGGCGGCACGCCGCGCGGCGGCCCACTACTGCACGTCGACCCGGCCGGACCCCGACCCCGACGCCAACGAGTTGCTGTTGGCAGCCAGGACGTCCTCCAAGCGACCGGACGTGCCCGGGACGTACACGAACCCCTCGCGGGGCCGGTTCGCCTCCATGTCCCAGACCTCGACGTACCGCTGCGGCGTCATCTCCCTGATCTTCTGGTCGGTCAGCGTGTGCTCGTCCTCCAAGTCGACCCGTGGAGGCACCGGCCGCTCCTGCGCCCGCTCCCGGTCCGCGGCCGCCCCCCGCTCCCGCTCGGCCTCCTCCCGGGCCAGGAGCAACCAGGCCGCCGCCTCGGTCGAGAAGCCCCGCAGCCCGTCCGGCATCTGGGCCAGCTTCTCTTGGTAGCGGGCGTTGATCCGGTCGAGTTGGTCGCGCGTCATCCCCGCCCCGACCCGGTCCGCCTCGGCTTGCAGGCGGCCGTACTCCCGGGCGACGCCCTCCGACCGGAACCGCTCCGCGACCCGCGCCCGCTCCTCCGCCTCCAACCGCTCCGCCTCCAACCGCCCGAGTTCCTCGTGCCGGCCCTCCAAGGCGAGGCGCCGCTGCCGGGCCTCCCACTGGTAGGCGTCGTACTGGCTCACCCCGCCGCCTCCTCTCCTCGGCCCGCCCCCGCTCCCGCTCGTGCCCCCGCGGCCTCGGCCTTGGCGGCCGCCCGTCGACGCGCCTTCTGGACCCGCCACTCCGCCCGGCGGGCCTCTTCGTGTCCGAGGACCTTCCCCCGGACCTCCGCCACCCCCTCGCCCAGGTCGGCCAGGGCCGCCGCCAGGTCGGCCACGACCTGGCTCAAGTACGCCACCCCCAACAGGGCGACCTCGTCGTACCCCCCCAGCCCGTCGTCGCTCCGAGAGGCGGCCTCCAACCGGGCGAGGAGCGGGGCGAAGTACGACGGCCCCCCGGCCGCGCCCAGGGCGGCGGCGACGGCGGCGAACGCCTCGACCGACCGCAAGAGGAGCGCCCGCCGCGCCTCGCTGGCCTCGGCCTCCCGGAGCACCGCCGACTCCCGGGCCGCCCACGACCACGAATCCTCCGCCGGGTGGCGCAGCGCCGCCGCGTACGCGCCGCGGGCTTCGGTCGTCCGCCCGACCGAGTCGCCGCCGGCCGGGGCGGCGACTCGCCCGTCCAGCGTCCCCGTCCCCGACAAGTCGGCCGTCACGCCGTGCCGGAGCCTGGTCCTCGTGTCGCCCGCGCCGCCGGCCACGGCGGTGAGCGTACCCGCTCGGGCACGGCGACGCCCACCGCCCCCGAGAGGGGGCGGTGGGCTCGCCCCTCGCCACGCCCTGCCTCGCCAGGCCGAGCCCCGCCCCGCCCCGCCGGGCCTCGCCTAGCCGCGCCTAGCCCCGCCCTGCCTCGGATGGCCCTCGGGGACGGTCCCACCCGTCCCCGAGGGGGTCCCTGCCGCGCCATGCCGTGCCCCGCCTGACCAAGCCACGCCACGCCCGGCCACGGGTGTCCTCAGCCCCGCGACGGCGCCCCCGCCGCCGCCAGGTAGGCGTCGACCTCGTCGCGCAACTCCCGCAACCGCGCCAGCAGCACCGCGTTGCCCGCGTCGACCAGGTCGCCCCGCAGGATGTTCAGCAACTCGTTGACGTAGCGCAGCGCCGGCAGCCCGCCCGCCCGCCCCAGGGCCTCCTCCTGCCTCGCGGTGACCAGCTTGCCGGCCAGGTGGCGCCCGGTGCGCTTGACCGGGATGGGCGTCGTGGTGGTGGCCGAGATCGCCAC